>ERZ1066121.2054-NODE-2054-length-13237-cov-12.921332_pt1 | contig 13237 bp, 9 predicted proteins | sample MGYA00382768_ERZ1066121 | MGnify/ENA primary metagenome ERZ1066121 (study PRJEB33369, sample SAMEA5778351) | biofilm metagenome | biome: Industrial cooling water; feature: Water cooling tower basin; material: Biofilm | place: United Arab Emirates | collected... | reverse complement strand
TCGCATTCTGACGTTCGACATCTTAGGAATTCGCGGCCGACTGATGACGGAACTTTCCCAGCGATACATGCCCATTGCCCGAATTTTTGCGAAAGGAAAAAAATGGCGCCCAGGCGGCAACAAACCATATCTAGAAATACTTTTGGCACTCTGCAAAATCCCAGAATCAGTCATCACCTTTGACAAACTCCTTTATGTTCTTCCAGAAAAACGAAAGCCTGGAATTAAAGCAGTCAGATCAAGAATTTCCGAAGTGCTTCTCGATCCCGCCAAAGACATTGACCTGCGAAAACAAATCGCCTTTGACCCAGAATCTGGATTTTCCATTGAAGACCCGTTGTTCAGGTACTTTTTGACAAACTTAGAACCTAAACGCCTATATCAAGAACTCGGGGTTGAAGACGTAGCCGTGGCACAAGCCAACATCTATTCTTACGACATTGGATTTTCTTTTGCAGGAGAGGTTCGCCGCTTAGTTGAAGTGGCAAATTCCGAACTTAAAAAGGAAGATGTAGTTACATTTTACGATTTCGACCAGCAAGCCGTTTTGCTCGCACTCGATCTAGAAAAAATTCTAGAACGCATCTACGCGGAATCTTGTAGATTCTATCTTGTATTTTTGGACAAACATTATCGCGAAAAGGTTTGGACAAAGTACGAGAAAGATGTAATGACACGCCCCGGACGCAAAGACCACATCATCCCAGTAATTGTTGACGATGTCGGCGCAGACGGCGCGGTTGGCATATCCAAGACAGTTGGCCGGATTGATCTTCGTGACATTTGGAGTGAAGCTCAAAAAACTGGCCTAGTTACGCAGGACACAGTAAACGCAATCCGGAATCGATGTGTACTACCGCTGTTAGAGAAACTTGAGGCAACAAGTGATGTCGTTTAGCTAACCGCGGATTGAGGTGTGCTGCTCTGGACGCCCACTGCGGCGACCTGTCGCCGCCTTCGGCGGCGACAATGATCGCCGAGTTCGGGACACCCACTTTCAGAATGCATTTCTGGAGCCGCGGTGACAGCCCGCCCCGCCACGTCTCCTTCCACGCCCGGCTCTCACGCGCCACCCGTTCCCGCAACTCGCACGAAATTCGCCAAATACGCGCGAATTCGCGCCGATTTCACGCAAATTTCACATCTTCGGGACTAGGGTCGGAGAGGTGACCAACGCGAGGGGAGAGACCATGCGCACGCATCGGATGTTCGATGGGTTGGAGTCGTCGTTGAGCGGGTACCTGCCGAGCCTGCTCGGCGCGGTGGCCATCCTGCTGGGCGGCTGGATCGTGGCGCTGCTGCTGGCCGCCGGGACGCGGCGCGGGCTGGCGGCGCTCAAGCTCAACCAGCGGCTGAGCAGTCAGGCCGACACCCACGCCGACGTGGAGAGGATCGCCGGCCGCATCGTGTTCTGGGCGGCGATGTTGTTCGCCGTGCTCGGCATGTTCAGCGTGCTGCGCGTGGACGGCATCTCCGGGCCGCTGGGGTCGCTGGCCACCGCGGTGCTGGTGTACGTGCCCAACCTGCTGCTCGCCCTCGGTATCGGGCTGCTGGCCTGGCTGCTGGCCACCCTGGTGCGCAATCTGCTGAACAAGGTGCTGTCCAGCACCCGCCTGGACGACACGCTGTCCGAATCCGCCGGCATGCAGCCGGTGTCGAACATCATGGGCAACGTCGCGTACTGGCTGATCCTGCTGCTGGCGCTGCCGGCGATGGTGGGCGTGCTGGGCATCGAGGGCCTGATGGGGCCGCTCAACGCCATGACCTCGGACCTGCTGGGCATGCTGCCCAATCTGTTCGCGGCCGCGGCCATCGCGCTGATCGGCTGGGTGCTGGCGAAGGTGGTGCGCGGGCTGGTGGGCAACCTGCTGGCCGCCAGCGGCATCGACAGCCTGAGCAGGAGCGACGAGGCCACCGAGGGGCTGAAGCTCTCGCAGCTCGGCGGCACGCTCGCCTTCATCCTGATCATCGTGCCGGCCCTGATCGCCGCGCTGGACGCGCTGCAGATCCACGCCATCTCCGACCCGCTCACCCACATGCTGGACACGCTGCTGCAGGCGGTGCCGCATGTGCTCAGCGCGGCGGCCATCCTCACCCTGGCGTGGTTCCTGGGCCGTTTCGCCGCGGCCCTGGTGACCCGGCTGCTGTCGAGCCTGGGCTTCGACCGGCTGCCGGAGCGGCTGGGCCTGGGCCATGCCTTCGGCAGCGCCGGGCCGGCGTCTTCATCCAGCGCCACGCTGCCGCCGGTGGTGGACCCGGTCTCGCCCGAGTTCGCCGCAGCCGCGCCCGCAGAGCCGGTCCGCGCGCGGTCGCTGTCGGAGCTCGGCGGGCGGCTGGCGCTGTTCTTCATCATGCTGTTCGCCACCGTGGAGGCCGCCGCGATGCTGGGCTTCGACGGCGTGCACGACCTGCTCAGCACCTTCATCGCCTTCGGCGGCGACATCCTGCTGGGGCTGGTGATCTTCACCGTCGGCTACTGGCTGGCCAATCTGGCGGCCGACGCCATCCGGCGCGCCAACCCGGACGGCGGCCTGGGCCTGAGCCGGATCGCGCGGGTGGCGATCCTCGGCCTGGTGCTGGCGATGGGCCTGCGCGCGATGGGCATCGCCGACGACATCGTCAACCTGGCCTTCGCCCTGGTGCTGGGCGCGGTGGCCGTGGCGCTGGCACTGGCGTTCGGCCTGGGCGGCCGCGACGCCGCCGGGCGGATCGCCGACCACTGGGCCCGGCAGTACATGGACCGTCGACGGGACGAGTGACACCGCGGCCGGGCGCCGCGCTGGCGCACCACGCTGCCGTTCCGGCGGTGCGGCAGCGGGACGACAGGCGCTGTCGGGGGCGTGACGGGTGTGTGTCGGGGCGCTGTCGTCACGCCGGCCCGGCCGGGGCGGCATGATGCAGGCCTCGAGCGGGCCATCGCGGCACGCGCCTCACCCGGGAGACACGCATGCAGATCGACAGCGCCCGCCTTCGCGAACTGCGGAGCGCCCGCCAATGGTCGCAGGAACAGCTGGCCGAGCTGTCGGGCCTGAACCTGCGGACCATCCAGCGCCTGGAGTCGGGCGCGAGGGTCTCGACCGAATCGCTGCGCGCGCTGGCCGCGGTGTTCGAAGTCCCGGCCGAAGCCCTGCTGGCCCGGCCGGCCCCGCACGACGCCGCATCCGGCAGCCAACCCGCCCTGCTCGCCATGCGCGAGGGCGTGCTGCGGGGCCTGGACTTCACCGGCACCACGCCGCGCGCCGACTTCTGGTGGTGCGTGCTGGCGGTGACCGTGCTGCTCGCCTTCGCCGAGCTGCTGACGCCGGCACTCGGGCCGCTGCCGCTGCAGATCGCCTCCCTCGCCATGCTGGTGCCCTGGGTCGCCGCCTGCACCCGCCGGCTGCGCGATGCCGGGTTCAATCCGTGGTGGCAGCTCATCAGCCTGGCCCCGGTAGCCGGCATCGTGGCCCTGCTCTACCTCACCACCTTCCCCACCGCGACCCGGAATGCTGCGGCGCAGCAGCCCAGAGCGTAAAATGCGCCTCCTTTCGCACTCTCGGGAACTCCCACCATGGGCCTGGACCTCGTCCCCACCGGCAAGAATCCGCCGGAAGAAATCAACGTCATCATCGAAATCCCGAAGGATGCCGAGCCGGTCAAATACGAGGTGGACAAGGACACCGGCGCGATCTTCGTCGACCGCATCCTGTCCACGCCGATGCGCTACCCCTGCAACTACGGCTACATCCCGCACACCCTGTGCGGCGACGGCGACCCGGCCGATGTGCTGGTGATCCTGCCGCTTCCGCTGATCCCCGGCTCGGTCATCCGCGTGCGCCCGGTGGGCGTGCTGCGCATGAAGGACGAGGCCGGCAGCGACGAGAAGCTGCTCGCCGTCCCGGTGGAGAAGGTGTTCGCCGGCTACAGGCACATCCATGACATCGCCCAGGTCAGCGAACACTGGCTGGAGCGCATCGGCCACTTCTTCGAGCACTACAAGGACCTGGAGAAGGGCAAGTGGGTGAAGCTGGACGGCTGGGGCGACGCCGCCGAGGCCAAGTCGATCATCCTGGAGTCGATCGAGCGCTACAACGCCACCCCGGAAGGCGAGAAGCCGCACTTCTGAGCCACGAAGACGGCCCGTCGGCCTCGGCGGACGCCTTCATGCGGCGGGCCGGCCAGCGGCCAGCGGCCACCGGCGACACCGACGACACCCGCGCCCGGCGCGGGTGTCGTCGTATCCGGCGCCGGCCCATGAAGCGCTCCGGGAAGGACGGCGACTTGACGTGCGCCGGCATCGGGCCGATACAGGGCGTCCCGCCACTGCCTTCCCTCCGGAGCGGATCGATGTTCCAGCTCGACGACTTCCTGTCCCCCGCCGAATGCGCCGCGATGGAACGCGATGTGCGCCGCGCCTGCGAGGCCGCGGTGCGCAGCCCGCTGGCGCAGTTCCTGTTCATCGACCGCTACACGCGCTGGAACGGCTATGCCGGCGCGCTGGTCGCCCGGCTGGCCGGCAACATCGGGCAGTCGCAGGATCTGTTTCTCGACCCCGACGAACCCGACCTGGCCCAGGCCGTGCGCGGGATGAGCATCGCCCGGCATGTGCTGGACGCGACCATCGACGAGCACCTGGACAAGGGCCACCGCGTACCGCACCGCACCCTCGCCCAGGCGATGCGCAAGGCGGCCGCGGACTATGCCGGCCTGGACCTGGAACGCCGCAATGCGCTGTCCGCGCCGCCGACCTGGCTGCAGGACGTGGTCGCACGCACGTTCGCCTGCTACGGCGGCACCGCGCACGACGCCGACGCCCTGCTGCGCGCGCTCGGCACGCATATCGCCTCCGAATCCCTGGCCGACCGCGAATACGCGATGGTCGACCGGGTGTTCCGCGCCGAGCGCCACCATTCGGGGTTCTACCAGTACCTGCGCGAGCGCGACTTCCGTGTGGAGCTGGAGGGCCGCCCGGTGCACGCCTACGCATGGATCACCCTGCACGCCACCTTCGATTCCGAGGGCGTGGAAGCCGAGCATCTGGCCGAGGCGATGCACGCGCTGGACGCGGCGGCGCGCTACCGGCCCGAGCCACGCGAGCGTGTGCTCGCGCTGGCGCGCGAAGGCTTTCGCGTGTTCGCCGACATCCAGCGCGACTTCTTCGCGCACATCGAACGCGAATGCACGGCGGCCGATGCCGGGCGCCCGCTGGCGGCCTGAGCGCGCACGGCACAGTGCGCAGATCACACGCCGCGCCCCTGCCCGTCATGTGACCGTCGCTCCACGCAGCCCTCGGATGCAGACGAGGCCGGGGCCGCACAGGCGATGACGTCGTGGCCGGGCGCCCATGCGCGCTCCGGGTGTTTCGCTCAGCGCGGGAGGCCCCACAGCCCGCGAATCGCCGCCACGCCCTGCGCACCGTGCGCACGCGCCGTCGTAATGTCGTCGGCACCGAGGCCGCCGATGGCATAGATCGGCAGCGATACGCGCTCGCGCAGGCGGGCGAAGGCGTCCCAGCCGATGCCGGGCATGCCGGGATGCGAAGCGGTCGGCAGCACCGGGCCCAGCACCGCGGCATCACAGCCCAGGGCTTCGGCGCGCGCGAGTTCGTCGGCATCGTGGCAGGACGCGAACACCGGCAGATCCGGCGGCAGCGGCCGCGACTCGAAGGCATGCAACTGCGCGGCGCGCAGGTGCAGGCCGGTGCCGAAGGCGCGCGCCAGGTCATGATCGCCGTTGACCAGCACCTCGGCCTCCGCCGCGCGGCAGCGGTCGACGGCCGCTTCCACCAGCGCATGCCAGCGCGCGGGCGCGCAGGCGCGCGCGCGCAGCTGCACGCGACGAATGCCGGCGGCGAGCGCGGCCTCCAGGCCGGCCAGCCACAGCGCATCGTCGGCGCCGGGCGCGTCGTCGGGTTCGGGTGTGACCAGATAGCGGTCGGCGTCGCGCAGCGCCGCCACCACCGGGCGGTCCGCGCCGGGCATCGGGTAACCGCGCAGCGTATGCGGTGGCGCCCAGGCCAGCGCCTGGCCGTCCAGACCCTTCAGCGTGCCTTCCCAGGCCGCGATCCTGCGCACGTCCAGCATCAACCGCTTGTGCGGGTACTGCTGCGGCACGCGGATCAGCGCCTCGCCGACCGTGGCCTCGATGCCCAGCTCCTCGCGCAGCTCGCGCACCAGCGCCTGTTCCGGCGTCTCGCCCGGGTCGACCTTGCCGCCCGGGAATTCCCACAGCCCCGCCAGGTCGCGCCCTGCGGTGCGCCGCGCCAGCAGAATGCGGCCGCGGGCGTCTTCGATGACGCCGGCGACGACGTGAATCATGGGCTGGGAATCGGCAGCGACGGATGCGGAGCCGGTCATCCTGCAGAGCCTCGCAGCCGCCCTGGAATGCCATGCGGGTGCAGCGCGGCGGCGAACCCGGAAGACAGGCCCGTCACCGCGCTCGGGACGACGTTCCCGGGTTCATCAGATCTCCGCATCACCTTGCGCTCAAGGCTCCTGCGACCGTATCGCGTCCGCAGCCGCACGGCCTGCACCGGATCCCGACGTCGTATTTCCGGACCTTACGCCAACTGCCCGTGGCAGTGCTTGTACTTCTTGCCCGAGCCGCAGGGGCATGGGTCGTTGCGGCCGACCTTCGGCATCTCGTCGCCCTGCTGGTAGTCCGGCGACGCGGCTTCCTCGTCGGCCCCGTAGCCGCCGGCGCTGGCGTGCTGGAACTGCACCTGGCGCATGATCGCCTCCGCGCGCGCGCGTTCGGCGGCCTCCGCCTGGGCGATCTCTTCCTGGCTGCGCACCCGGACACGCGCGATCAGGGTGATCACGTCGCGCTTGACCTTGTCCAGCATCTGGCCGAACAGCTCGAAGGCTTCCTTCTTGTACTCCTGCTTCGGCTGCTTCTGCGCATAGCCGCGCAGGTGGATGCCCTGGCGCAGGTAATCCATGCGGCCCAGGTGCTCCTTCCAGTTCTGGTCGAGCACGGTGAGCATGAGGTGACGCTCCAGCTCGCGCATGTTCTCGCTGCCGACTTGCGCTTCCTTGTCGTCGAAGACTTTCTGCACCGCCGCCTGCACGTAACGCTCGATTCCCTCGGCGTCGATCTCGCGCTGTGCGCGCACATGCTCGACCAGCGGCAGCTGCATGCCGAACTCGGCTTCCAGCTCGGCCTGCAGGCCCTGCAGATCCCACTGCTCGTCGATCGACTCCAGCGGGACGAAGCGCGCCACCACGTCGGCCACCACGTCGCGGCGGATGCCGTCGATGTTGTCCTTCACGCTCTCGGCGTCCAGCAGCTCGTCGCGCTGGCCGTAGATCACCTTGCGCTGGTCGTTGTTGACGTCGTCGTAGTCGAGCAGGTTCTTGCGGATGTCGAAGTTGTGCGCTTCCACCTTGCGCTGCGCGCCGGCGATCTGCTTGGTCACCAGCGGGCTTTCGATGATGTCGTCTTCCTTCAGGCCCATGCGCGCCATCATCTTCTGCACCCAGTCGGCGGCGAAGATGCGCATCAGGTTGTCTTCGAGCGACAGGTAGAAACGCGAGGAACCCGGGTCGCCCTGACGGCCGGAGCGGCCGCGCAGCTGGTTGTCGATGCGGCGCGATTCGTGGCGTTCGGTGCCGATGATGTGCAGGCCGCCGGCCGCCTTGACGGTGTCGTGGCGCTGTTGCCATTCGGCCTTGATGCGCTGGCGTTCCACATCGCCCAGCGTCTCGCCGCGCTCGGCTTCCAGCGCATCGATCTCGGCGTCCAGCGAGCCGCCGAGTACGATGTCGGTACCGCGGCCGGCCATGTTGGTGGCGATGGTCACCGCACCGGGACGACCGGCCTGGGCGACGATGTGCGCCTCGCGCTCGTGCTGCTTGGCGTTGAGCACTTCGTGCGGCACGCCTGCGGCCTTGAGCTGCTGGGAGAGCATTTCGGACACCTCGATCGAGGTGGTGCCGACCAGCACCGGCTGCCCCTTGGCGTTGCACTCGCGGATTTCGTTGATGACCGCGCGGAACTTGCCGTTGCGGTTGAGGAAGACCGCATCGGGATGGTCCTTGCGGACCATCGGCCGGTGGGTGGGGATCACCACCACTTCCAGGCCGTAGATGTTCTGGAATTCGTAGGCTTCGGTGTCCGCGGTGCCGGTCATGCCCGACAGCTTCTTGTACATGCGGAACAGGTTCTGGAAGGTCACGCTGGCGAGCGTCTGGTTCTCGCGCTGGACCGGCACGCCTTCCTTCGCCTCGACCGCCTGGTGCAGGCCATCGGACCAGCGACGGCCGGTCAGGGTGCGGCCGGTGAACTCGTCGACGATCACCACCTCGCCATCGCGCACGATGTAGTCCACGTCGCGCTGGAACAGCGCGTGCGCGCGCATCGCGGCGTTGAGGTGGTGCACCACATGGATGTTGTGCGCGGCGTAGAGGCTGTCGTCGCCCTCGAGGATGCCGGCACTGCGCATCAGCGACTCGGCGTGTTCCTGGCCGGCTTCGGAGAGGTGGACCTGCTTGCCCTTCTCGTCGACCCAGTAGTCGCCCACGCCGTCTTCCACTTCCTGGCGCTTGAGCTGCGGCACGATGCGGTTGACCTTGGCGTACAGCTCCGGGGACTCGTCGGCCGGGCCGGAGATGATCAGCGGCGTGCGCGCCTCGTCGATCAGGATGGAGTCGACTTCGTCGACGATGGCGTAGTGCAGGCCGCGCTGGTGACGCGCATCCTTCGACAGCGCCATGTTGTCGCGCAGATAGTCGAAGCCGAATTCGTTGTTGGTGCCGTAGGTGATGTCGGCGGCGTAGGCTTCGGCCTTGTCCGCGTGCGGCATGCCGGGATACACGACACCCACGCTCAGCCCCAGCCAGTTGTAGAGCCGGCCCATCCAGGCGGCGTCGCGCCTGGCGAGGTAGTCGTTCACGGTGACCACGTGCACGCCCTTGCCTTCCAGCGCATTGAGATAGGTCGGCAGGGTGGCGACCAGGGTCTTGCCCTCGCCGGTGCGCATTTCGGCGATCTTGCCCAGATGCAGCACCATGCCGCCGATCAGCTGCACGTCGTAGTGGCGCATGCCGAGCACGCGCTTCGACGCCTCACGGCAGACCGCGAAGGCCTCCGGCAGCACCTTGTCCAGCGCCTCGCCTTCGGCGATGCGGCGCTTGAACTCTTCGGTCTTCGCCTTGAGGTCGGCGTCGGAGAGCGCCTCCATCTGCGGCTCGAGGGCGTTGATCTTCTTGACGACGCCGCCGAGTTGCTTGACGAGACGGTCGTTGCGGCTGCCGAAGATGCTGGTCAACAGGCGATTGAGCATGGTGGGGTCGTGTGCTGAGGTCGAATGAGGGGGCGGGCCGCGGCGCCGCGATGCGTCGCGCGACGGCAACAAAAAAGGGCGCGGTGCGCCCTTTGGCCGAGCTGCATTGTACGTGGTGGCGGCCCCGGGGAGTATCAAGAGGGACCGACAGGAGGGGCTGGCACGCGGTGCCGGGCCCCTCCGGGCAACGCGAACGCGTCCTCAGCGACGCGCTTCGGTCACGGCCTGCGCCGCCACGGCGGTCTGCACCCCGGTCGCCGCCTGCGCGGCATCGATGAACTTGCGCGGGTTGACCGGCGCGCCGTTTTCCCAGATTTCCAGGTGCACGTGCACGCCGGTGGAGCGGCCGGTGGAGCCGGCGAGCGCCAGCTTCTGGCCGCCGCGGACCAGATCGCCGACCTGGGCGACATTGGATGCGTTGTGGGCGTAGCGGCTGACCAGTCCATTGCCGTGGTCCACCTCGACCACGTTGCCGTAACCGCTGCGCTGGCCCGAATACGTCACCACGCCGTCGCTGACCGCGAGCACCGGGTCGCCGTAGTCCGCCTCGAAGTCGATGCCACGGTGCATCTGACCGCCGCCACCGAAGGGGTCGGCGCGGTAGCCGAAGCCCGAGGTGATGTAGCTGCCGGCGACCGGGTAGCGGTTGGGCGTGGCCTGGCGGTCCAGCTCGCGGTCCAGGAGCAGCGCGTCCAGCACGGACAGCTGGCCGCCGGACCGGGCCAGATCCATCTGCAGCGCGTCCATGTCCTGGCGCAGCTCGGCCGAGCGCATGTCGCGCACCGGGCCGGCACCGCCGACGCCGACCGGCTTGTCGAATTCGAATTCCCCATCGCCCAGGCTGCCCATCCGGGTCAGGCGCTCGCCGAGCGCGTTCAGGCGGTTGGCCTCGGCCTGCAGCTCGCTGAGCCGGCTGGCGAGGGCGTTGACCTCACGCTGCGCCTCGCGCCGCGTGACGTCCAGACCATCGCGCTGGGTCTCGACCTCCGCACGCAGGCGCGCGAACTCGGCGCCGTGCAGCAGGTTGTAGCCGCCCGCGCCGAACACCATGCCCACGGTCAGCAGCGCGGTCGCGGCGAACCCGGGGTGGAAGCGCATCGCGGTCTGCGCCGTCATGCCCAGACGGGTGACGGCGCGGCGGGTGCGCGCGGCACCGCAGGCGAACACCTCGGCGGTGACGTGGCCCGCATGGGACGCGGCGTACTGCGCCGATTTCATGAAGCTCGAATTGGAAAAGCTGTGTACAGTCATGGCCTCGATGTCTGGTTCTCGATCCCACCCGCCTTCCGCCCCCCCTCCCGCCGCTGCGCGGGAGGCTCTCGACGCGTTGTTCGAGAGCGATGCGGGGTCGCCGCTGCGACGTGCGCTGTGGCTGGATGCAGTGGATCTGAAACTGCGTGGCTGCCTGCCCCACCCGCTCGCGGCGCATGCGCGCCTGGCGAACGTGGACCGTGGCCGGCTTGTGTTTCTGGTCGATGCCCCGGTCTGGCATGCCCGACTTCGGCTGTTGACCGACCGGCTGTGCGAGGACGCCCGGGCCCTCGGCCTGGACGTCTCGACGGTGGTGGTGAAGACCGCGCGGGGCCCGCTGCCTGGCATGGCCTCCGCACAGGGACGCCCGTCGTCGAGCGGATCGACGACTGCCACGGGTACCGGAACGGCCGACGCCCCCACACCGGCGCTTCAACTCTCCGCCGTCGCGCAGGAAGTCCTGCGCCAAGCGGCGGCGCTGCTGGATCCCGACCCGCAGGACGCGGCTCCCGACCCCTCGAGCGGCGGCGAATGACTGCCGGCTGTCCGATTCGGGACGCGTACGACGTGGTATGGCCCCAGCGCGCGGTTGAATGCTAGCGACCGGCCGCCCCCGAAAGGTTAAGAAAGACCGTTGTTTTTGTTAATTATTTGTGAAATGCAATGGTTGGCGTCACGCATCGGGAGATTCGCCCGACGGACGGCCATCACCCTCAGGCAATCGACAGGCCGTACTCGTCCACCCTACGGCCTCGGCCGCGGATCGGCCGGAACACGGATCGGATGATGCGGATGGGGCCGGGATGGCGGGCGATCCGCGGCCATCGGATGCATGCCGTGCGGGGGCCCGGAAGGGATCCCGGGCATCCCGCTCACCGCTCTCAGGCGGCGGCCGGCTCGGCGAAGGCGATCGGCGAAGGCGCGCTGTCCGGGAAGGTCACGGACTCCCAGGCCTGCGGCTGCGCCATCAGGGCGCGGACCAGCTTGTTGTTGAGCGCATGGCCCGACTTGAAGCCCTCGTAGGCGCCCAGGATCGGCCGGCCGGCGAGGTACAGGTCGCCCACGGCGTCCAGGATCTTGTGACGGACGAACTCGTCCGCGTAGCGCAGGCCGTCGTCGTTCAGCACCCGGAATTCGTCGAGCACGATGGCATTGTCCATCGAGCCGCCGAGGCCGAGATTGCGCTCGCGCATGAATTCCAGGTCGCGCATGAAACCGAAGGTGCGCGCACGGCTGACCTCGCGCACGTAGTTCTCGGTGCTGAACTCGACCTCCGCGCGCGAACGCGAGGCGGGAATGGCCGGGTGATTGAATTCCACGGTGAAACCGAGGCGGAACCCGTCGTACGGCGTGAACCGGGCGAACTTGTCGCCGTCGCGCACCTCGACCGTCTCGCGGATGCGGATGAAGCGCTTGGGCGCGTTCTGCAGGGCCACGCCGGCGGACTGCAGCAGGAACACGAACGGGCCGGAAGAACCGTCCATGATCGGCACTTCGGCCGCGGACAGCTCCACATACAGATTGTCGATGCCGAGGCCGGCGAGCGCCGACATCAGGTGCTCCACGGTCATCGCCTTGCCGCCATCGCGGGTGAGGCCGGTGCAGAGCATGGTTTCGGTGACCGCATCGGCATGCGCGGGGATCTCGACCACGGGGTCGAGATCGGTGCGACGGAAGACGATGCCGGTGTCGACCGGCGCCGGGCGCAGGGTCATCGACACTTTCTCGCCGCTGTGCAGGCCGACGCCGGTGGCGCGGATGACATTCTTGAGCGTGCGCTGCTGGGTCATGGGAAAGCTCTCGCAGAGGGCGCATCGGGAGGGTGCCAGGGCCGGAGGGCCGGAGGCCCGGAACCGGACCCGAAACACGGGTACACGACACCATGATGACAACCGAACGGCGGCGAGGTTAGCACGCGGAATCCGGGCGATCGCGGTGAAAACGATGCCGCTGCCGCAACGCAGCATCCGCGGTTCATTCAGGCGAAACCGGTGCGCGGGAAGAAAAAAGCCCGCCGGGCACCACGCCCGGCGGGTCACCGCACAACAAAACCGGCAAGGCCCCGAGGGGCCGTATGCGCACGGGGCGCGAGGACACGGTCACGGGAGCGTCAGCCTTGGCGGGGCCGCGACCCGCGCCGTCCGCAGGAACGGACGACGGTGTTGCATCGGCGGGCGCACGTCCCGCCGTCGAGTACGGAAACCGCGCCGGTCAGGTCAGACCGACGAGATTCCCGGGACGTGCTCAGCGACGGATCAGTCGGCCTGGCGACGCAGGGTGAGGCGTCGCGTTCGCGCGGCACTGCCGCGCGCGGCGCCGAACGCCCGCACACGGATGTGCGGGCCGGGCGTTCCGGAGCACGGACAGTCGCGCCAAGGACGGCATCAGTCGGCCTGGCGGCGCAGGAACGCCGGGATATCCAGGTAGCTGCTGTCGCTGCCGAAGTCCGCGGCCGCGGCCGCGCCTGCCGTCGCCGCGGCGGCGGGTTCGGCCCGGCCGCGCAGGTGGGCGGCGATGCCGCTGCCCTGCGCGGGCGAGGCCGGCGCGTCTTCGATCACATAGCCGGTGGTGGCGTCGCGGCGGCCCTGGGTGTTGATCAGCTGCACCTGGGGACGGCGCTGCGCCGGCGGCATCGTGCCGTAGCCTTCGTCGCGCACCGGCTGGCGGGCGGCGACGCTGCGGTTCAGGCCGGTGGCGACCACGGTCACCTTGACCTCGTCCTGC
>ERZ1066121.2051-NODE-2051-length-13244-cov-6.059064_pt1 | contig 13244 bp, 10 predicted proteins | sample MGYA00382768_ERZ1066121 | MGnify/ENA primary metagenome ERZ1066121 (study PRJEB33369, sample SAMEA5778351) | biofilm metagenome | biome: Industrial cooling water; feature: Water cooling tower basin; material: Biofilm | place: United Arab Emirates | collected... | reverse complement strand
GTGCCGACACATGTCACGCGCGAGGAAGATGCGCGCTCGGCCGATCCCTCTATGGTCGCCGATCGCCGCCTCGACTATCTCGATCCGCTGTCACGCTGGGCACTGAGGGACGACCTCGCGGCCGTCGCGGCCCGCTATCCGGAACCAGCCGACCAGCAGGCGCTCCGGCGCTATTTCGAACATGGGCGGCGATTGACCGGCGCGGCATATCGCGCCGGCGTGCGCGTGCTGGTCGGCACCGATACGGTGATCGGCGGCTTTCGCTATCATGACGAGATGGCCCATCTGGTCCGCGCGGGATTGACGCCGGCGGAGGTTTTGCGCGCCGCCACGATCGACGCAGCTCGCTACGCGGGTCAGGATCGGAGGGCGGGCTCGATCATGCCCGGCAAGCGCGCCGATCTCGTCCTGCTCCGCGCCGACCCGCTTGCGAACATCGCCAACACCCGGCGCATCGAAGCCGTTCTGATGAACGGCCGTCTCTACGACCGGGCGCGGCTGGACGGCCTGCTCCGCTATGTGAAAGGTCAGGCGCAATCCCCGGCGATCATTGCGCGACTGCTCGTCGGCTTTCTCAGGAGCTCGGTGCAGTCCGACCTTTGACGACGGGACAGCGACCACTTCTGGTCGTCCGAGCCACAGTCCGGTCGGCACGGACCAGGCCGTCGGCGTCCGTCCCGGATGGGCGGCAATGGCGGTTGCGCCCGATCTTCTGCCGACGTCGGCCGGCAAGACTTACGCTTTCTCCCGATGACCGGATCAAGTAGCGTGGCAAGATGAGCAGGACACCGAGTTTCGAGGTCGCAGCGGATGGCTGGAAGACCCACGATTTCCCCGGTGTCGGGCTATATGATTGGGATATCAAGAACGACCGCCTAATCTGGTCGCCAGAGCTGGTCCGCACCTACGGCCTCAAGTCTGCGCCCACGGCGGAAGACGGGTTCCTCGATCAGATTCATCCCGAGGATCGGCTCAGGGTCGAGGCTGAGACTGCTTTTTACCTTGGCTCAGTTGATGCGTACGAGCACGAGTTCCGGATTGTGCGGCCCAATGGCGAGGTCCGCCATATCCATGATCGGGGGGTGATAGAGCGAGACGAGGCCGGCCTTCCGGTCCGCATCCGCGGCATAAACATCGACTTGACCGAAATCGACGTCGAGACCGAATGCGTGCGCCGGCGGCCGCTGAAAAGCTCGGCCGACGCGCGGACGGGCGCATTCGGTGCCTATTCCTTCGATCCGGCATCGCGCCGGTCCGAGTGGTCCCGCGAGCTGCGAGCGTTGCTCGGAGCAGATGCCGTCGCCGACCCGCCGACCTTCGCGGATGCGCTGGCAGGCGTCCACCCGGGCGATCGAGAACGGGTTCGCGCAGAGATGGATCTCGTCATGCGTACCGTTGCACCGTTCGAGTTGGAGTACCGAGTGGTCAGGGGTGACGGAACCATCAGCTGGGTCCAAGACCGCGGCCACTGCTCCGGTCCTGTCGATCCCGAGACCGGCCTTGTCCGGTCCGTCCATGGTTTCCTGATCGACGTGACCGCTCACCGTCTTGCGGACGCTCGGCGAGGTGAGACGGAGGCCCATCTAAGGGCGGTCTTCGAGCATATCCCGGCCGCGATCGCGCTTGTCGACAACAGGACGACGATCCTGCGCGCCTCGCGTCGCTTCCTGTCCGATCTCGGCCTCCGGCAGAGTCAAGTCATTGGTCAGCATTTTCGGGACGTCTGGCCCCAGGCTGAGGAGATATGCCGAGGTCTGCAGCAAGGCGCGCTGGAGGGCCGGTCTCCGACACGCGAGGAGGAGATCGAACTTCCGTCCGGCAGGCGAGAATGGATCAGATGGACGACATATCCCTGGTCCGACGGTTTCAACGATGTGCGCGGCGCCTTCCTGGTCGCCGAGATCGTCACCGAAGGAGTCGCGGCAAAGCGCCTCCTCCTCGAAAGCCAGGAGCGGCTGGCCGACGCCTTGCGTGCGGGCGAGCTGGGCGTACATGACTTCGACCCGAGGACCGGCAACATAATCTGGGACGCGACCGTTCGGTCGATCTGGGGGGTTTCGGCCGACGAGCCGGTCAATTACCAAACATTCATCAGCCGTATACATCCAGATGATCTGGAAGCTGTCGAACGCCAGGTCGCGATCGCGCTCAATCCAGCGGGGCCGGGCAGGTACGAGGCGGAGTATCGGGTGCGCAGCGCCTCCGACGCCGAGTACCGCTGGGTCCGAGCAGATGGGGTTGCCTATTTCGATGGCGACACGCCGATAAGGCTCGTCGGGACGGTTGCTGACGTGACGTCTCGAAAGATCGCTGACGAGCACCACCGCTATCTGATGCGGGAACTGAGCCACAGAAGCAAGAACCTGATTGCTCTCGTGCAAGCCATTGCGCGGAACATTGCACGAAGTGAACCGGGGGACTTTCTACAAAGCCTTGATCATCGGCTTGCCGGCCTGGCGAACAGTCAGAACCTTCTCCTGAACGAGGATTGGCGGGGCGTTGATCTTGGCGAGCTGCTTCGCTCTCAGCTCGTCCACTTCCGTGATTTGCTGGATGATCGGATCAAGATCTCTGGCGACGAAGTTGTCGTTTCCTCCTCCGCAGCTCAGACGCTGGGCATGGCATTCTACGAGTTGGCGACCAATGCCGCCAAATACGGCGCGCTTTCGACCGGAACGGGGCGCGTCGAGGTGAACTGGACATTCACAGAGGCCAAGGATCAGGAGCCAGTGCTCAGCATCAGTTGGCAGGAAAGCGGGGGGCCTCGGGTGGAACCGCCGAGCCGGCCGGGGTTCGGAACCGCGGTGTTGACCCGACTGGTGAGAACGAGCCTTAAGGGGAAAGCGGAGCTCCTCTATGAGCCGTCCGGACTGAAATGGACTGCTGAATGCGGCTCGGGCTGCCTGGGCATCCAGGCTCGTGCGGCAGGGGCCTAAAATCGAGATTACGCCGTCTCCCTTCCTCCTTCGTTCGGCGGCAACCGACCGACCTCTCCCGCCGGGCCACTGGGCCGAACGGGACGGCAGGACGGAGCGGAGTGCGAACGCTCGTCTGGCCTGAAACAGGCCCGGGACCGGCGTTACCGACTGGGATCGGCGCGCTCGTCTGATTCGATCCGATTGGCCCGTCCAGGCGGCGCCAGATCGCCTACCGGACGCGTGTCGCACTTCGGTTCCGGCGCAAAGGCGAACCAATGCACGGTGGTCCGCTGCACAAGCCGCCGCCGCTGCGCGCCGCTCTGGCGGTCGAGCATCACCGCCTCGAATCGGCCCGTGGTGGCGATCGTCGCGTGCCACTCGGTCAGCGGCAGACGCAGCCCCGCACGCATGGCGTCGGTGTAGTGCGACTGGATCCAGGCTGACTCCAGCTGTGCCACGACGTCACGACCGGCCATGATGTTGACAAAAGTGGTCGCGGCAAACTCTTCAACGGACCATGCGCCGTCGGCCGCTGCCTCGCCCCAGCCGACCCTGACCGGGCTCCCGCGGCGAATGGCTGCCAGCAGGGATTCCCGTTCACCGACGAGCGGCTCGCCGTCCGGCCCGTTGACGAACATGAGCCGCCAGCTGGCGTGGCTGCAATCCACGGCAGCCGAAGCCGGCGCACCCAGCAGACCGGCGGCGAGGAGCATAACAATCTTCATCAGACAGACCTTTTCGCCCCGCCGGGGAAGCCGTGCAGACGGAGCGCTGGTGGTAGCAGGCACGACAATGCCCTCAAAGCCGGGCTTCACGGGCGGGCCACCCGACAGATGCTGAAAGCTGCGACCGCTCTGGGTGGGTAAAAGACATCCACAGTTCGGCAGAGCGACCTCGTCGCTAGGCCAGCAGCCAAGTCAGGACCTCGTCCATCTGCACCGCTGTTTCAGCGAAGGCGTGGCCCGCGCCCTGGTAGACGCGTGTCTGCAGGTTGCGGCCTCGGCGCCAGCCTAGCTTGCTCAGCTGCCGAGCAATGCCGGCTTGGTGCGGCGCCATCCCCGCGTCCATCATCTTGGTGCCGTGATCCAGCCACAGCCGCCGGCCCTGCGGCGCGCCGAGTTGCGCGAAATAAGCGGGCCAGAGCGACAGCAGCTGCGGGTGATCGATCATTCGCTTGTCATAGATCGGCCAGTTGGGCGACATGCACGCGGCCAGGCCGAACGCCTGCTGAGCCTCCACGAAAATGGCGCCGGACATCACGCCGGCCATGCTCGCGCCAAAGATCGCGGTGTCGAGGCGATCGGGCGAAGTCCGGTAATGCGTGTCGATGTAGGGCTTCAGCCGCTCGGTCAGATACTGAACAAACGGCGCTGAGACGAGCCTCTTGGCCGCGCCGGTGCGTTTGGTCTCGCGTTCGATCGACGCGCGAAGATCGTCCGTCGCCCGGTCGTAAATCGTTTGTGGCATGTACTGGAGGAAGCGATCGTCCTCCAGATTATCGATAGCGACGATTAGTGTGGGCTTGATGCGGCGGGCTGCGGCCAGTGCCGCCACCCGGCGGTCGGCGGCGAAGTTAACTCCGTCGCTATCGTTCACCAGGGCGTACTGCCCGTCCAGCATGTAGAGGGCCCGGTGGCGGCGACCGCTGCTGTCGTATCCTGGCGGCAGCCAGACGCGCACACGCGGCTCCATCTCGTTGCCTGGATCGAACTTGCCGAGAGTCTCGACGCGGCCTTGCAGCGCTTCACCCAGTGCAAGCACGGGCACTGCAACTGCGGCTGAGGCCAGCGCAACGAATGTCCGGCGTGTGATCATCCACGCGACTCCAGAGTTCATCTCCGCGACCAAGATGCTCAGCATCCCTTTCGCTGGCAAATGTCGGCTGTGGGTAAAGCTGCCGTTGGTGGGGGTTGACGCGGGCGTGCGCGCTTGGCTGATCTTGACGGGATCGGACACGCCATTGTTCTTCGATGATGCGCGTGCCCGGCCAAGCGGCTTGCCGCTGGTCGCTACCTTCGCGCTCGTCTCAGGATCGATAGCGCCCTTATATGACCCATCTCAGCCGCCGCGCGGCGCGGCTCGACAACCGGCTGTTTCTGCCGCAGCGGACGTTGGTCGGTAACGGCGCCCGCTACCGATTCAAGCTCGCCGAGGGGGACGCGACCCTGTGCGCGCGCATGACCACTCTGTTCGATGTCTGCGACTTCGATCTGCGCGGTGCCGGCGCCTTCGACCTGATCCCGGGACGGGTGGCATTCTTCGAGCGACAGTTCCTCCAGCCCCGGTGGGCACCAATCGAGATTGGCCTGGAGGTCGTCGTGTAGCCGCCATAAACGATCCGCGCCTCGCCGATCTGCACCGGCCTCCCCGCCAACCGCAGAAGATCGGGGGCGGCGATGCCTGGATCGATTGCTGCCGCTCGGCTCAATCCGGGGCTGGCATCTGCGTCACTGGGGGTCTGAAGTTCAGTGCGGTTCCCAACATCGCGTCAGTGATCACAAAATGCACTGGCATGCCCGGCTCAGCACTTTCGATCACTTCGGCCCTGAAGCCTTTGGATCGGAGGAATTCCGCGGCCTTCCGTGCGCTGACCAGCGGTTCGTCGGAGACAAGCCCGATCGCCGAACTTGCATTTCCGACTTTCCGTGTGAACGCGGGCGGCGAATGATTCACGATCGTGCCGTCCCACATGATCGATCTCAGGATACCGCTTGAGTTCACCTGGAACCGCTCTTCAACTCCGTGCCGGGAGAGCAGTTCGACGATCGCCGCCTTGGCCTCTGGCGATGATGCCGCAAAAATCCGCGAGCCGGGGTCCGGCCAGGGCAAAGGGTTCTTGCCGAGCGAAAGGGCCATGGCCCAGCTTGCGAGCAGCAGGAGTGCAAGGATGTTCAGGGCAACGGCCCATTTCGGCACATGCATATCCGCATCGCTCCTTCGACCGAGACAATCTCCTCAGATCCGTGCCGAGCAGACGCGCCGTGAGCGTCATCGAGGCTGGGCCAGCGACTTCAGGTGGTTGAACAGCGCCAGCCGCTCCCCCTCGGTCAGATGCGACAAGCGAACGCGTGACACGCGCGACATCATCGGCAGCTTGCCGCCCTCGGGCGTCACGCCCGTGGTCGTGAACCGGCGGAACGCCGGCCAGTCATAGCGCTCGATCGCGGCGGCGAGTGGTGGCGTGTCGCCTGGTTAGCCGCCCAAGCCATGGTTGTGGCATTCGGCGCAGGCGACGGCCGTGAAGTACGGGCCCCATTGGGGCGAGCCGGCCGACGGCGCTTGCGCCGGCCCCCGATCGCTCGCCCGCACCACCTCCGCGCTTGGCCGGGACACACCCATCGCCATCAGGACGGCGGTCATCGTCGCGTGAACAGGCCGGGCGATATGGCGTCCGGCTTTGGCCCGAGCTTGCGCAAATGCGCGTAGATCGCCGCCAGCTCGTTGTCGGCCATGCTGGCGAAGAACTCGGAGGGCATCGCCCAGACGACGCTCGTCCCGTCCGGTCTCAGGCCGCGCCGCACCACACGCGCGAAATCCTCGGCGGAATATTGGCGCGCCTTGGCGGTCAGGTTGGGGGCCGGCAAGCCGTAGAAATCCTCGCCGGTGAGAGCGCTGCCATGGCAGCTGGTACAGCCATAGACCTCGACGAGACGTGCGCCCAGCGCGGGCTCGCCCGGCCCGCCCGCAAGCGCTTCCGGCAAGGCGCCATGATCCTGGGCGAGCTGCCGGGCCCCGGCCCACCATAAAGCGCCCACGCCGCCGACGAGCAGCAGGAGGAACGCCGATGCCAGCGTCAGCCCGCGCCTCAGCCAGATCTTCATGCCAGCTTCCCCCGAGCCAGTCCGAAAATCTCTTACACGAGAGCGACGGCTCCGCCAAACCTGGCAAGGGTACCGCTTCGGGCATCGGCCTCGGTCGCACAGGCGCCCAAGCAGACAGGATGCACACCGCCTTCCGTCGCTTGCGCAGGGAGCGGCGCGGCGGAAAAATAGGGCCGCAAGGTCGGGGATCGGCTCGTCGGTCGGTGCCCTGCATCGGGGGGGAGGCAGGGATGGGGAAGAGCTTCGTGTTCGCCGCAGCCGCGTTGATCGCCGCACTCGGCGCTCCTGCGCACGCTGGCAAGGAAAGTGCCACGGGGGCGAAGGCGCACCCCGTTGCCTCCGAGGCGCGTGCGATGCTGGCCAGGCTGGTATCCTTCCGCTCGGTCGCGGGCAGCCCCGGACTTTTCGCGATGGCCGATTACCTGGCCGGCGAATTCCGCCGCGCCGGCTTCGAGGAGCGCGACATCGAGTTCGTCCGCGCGGGCGGCTCGGTCGGGCTGATCGTGCGCTATCGCCCGCGCGGGCCGTCCCGCCGGGCCCCCGTCCTGTTCCTGTCCCACATGGATGTGGTCGATGCCAAAGCCACCGAATGGGCCAGCGACCCGTGGCAGCTGACCGAGCGACAGGGCGCGCTTTATGGCCGCGGCGCCGTCGACAACAAATATGGGCTGGTGACGCAGGCGCTGGCGTTCATCCGGCTGAAGCGCGAGGGCTTCAGCCCCGCTCGCGAGCTGATCCTCGCCTTTTCCGGCGACGAGGAAACCGAAATGGCGACCACGCAGGCGCTTGCCGAGCGGCTGCGCGGCGCCGCGTTCGCGATCAACTCGGATGCGGGCGGCGGCTATCGCGGCGGCAATGGCAAGGCCGCGTACTCGATCCAGGCCGGCGAGAAGACCTATGCCACATTCGAGCTGACCGTGCGCAATGACGGCGGCCATTCCTCGCGCCCGCGCCCTGACAATGCGATTTACGAGCTGGCGCGCGTCCTGCCCCGGATCGAGCAGCACATCTTTCCGGCGCGCTGGAACAAGGTGACGCTCGACAGCTTCCGGGCACTCCTTCCCACCTTGCCTGCGGAGGTGGCGACGCCCCTCGCCGCATTCATCGCGAACCCGTCGGAGGGGCGCGCCCGCGCCGTCGCGGCGGCGGAGGCCGGCCTTGCGCCCGAGCTGCGGACCACCTGCGTCGCCACCATGCTCCGCGCCGGCAGTGCCGAAAACGCCTTGGCGACCGAAGCGACGGCGACCGTCAATTGCCGCATCTTTCCGGGCGAGACGGTCGCCGACACCAGGGCCATTCTGGAGCGCGTGGCCGCCCAGCCGGGGCTGGAGGTCCGGACCCTGGGCGAGCCGAAAGAGGGACCGGTCTCCGACGTTCCGCCGGACGCGTCGGCCGCACTCGCGGCGGTGCTCGCGGTCCGCGCGCCCGCGGCGGCGGTATCGCCTTATCTGGAGGTCGGCGCGACCGATGGTCTCCATTTCCGCCGCGCCGGAATCCCGACGGTCGGCATGGGCCCGCTCTTTGCGGGCGAGGACAGCAACTACAACTATCACGGTATCGACGAACGCCTGCCCCTCGCCGAGTTCGAGGAGGGGCTGGATCACTATTTTGTGATGATGAGGGCCGTGGCCGGACGGTAACGCCGCTGCGCTGCCGAAGCACCGCCGGCCACCCCGGTTCGCACCAGCCGCTCAACCGGCAAGCCGAGCGCTTCGCTCGCGAAGGCGTGCCGCTGAGCGTCTCGACCCTGACCGACCAGGTCGGTGCCGCCGCCTTTGCGCTGATGCCGTTGTACAAGCTGATCGAGGCGCATGTGCTGGCGGCGGAACGGATACACGGCGACGACACGGTCGTGCCGGTGATGGCCAAGGGCAAGACCGATACCGCGCGGCTCTGGGTGTATGTGCGCGATGACCGGCCGTTCGGCGGAGCGGACCCACCGGCGGCACTGTTCCACTACTCGCGCGATCGACGCGGCGAACATCCGCGCCGGCATCTCGCCGCTTGGCAGGGCATTCTGCAGGCCGATGCCTATGGCGGCTATGGCGAACTGTACCTAGCCGACCGTCAGCCCGGCCCGGTGCGGGAGGCCGGCTGCTTCGCCCATGCGCGGCGCAAGGTCTTCGAGCTCGCCGATATCGAGGGCACCGCGCGCAAGCGCAGCCGTGGCAACAAGTCGGCGACGATCTCGCCTGTTGCTCTCGAAGCGGTTCAGCGGCTCGACCGTCTGTTCGCGATCGAGCGCGACTTGGGCGGTCGCTCAGCGGCCGAGCGGCTCGCCGCGCGCGCCGAGCACAGCGCCCCGCTTATGGCAGACCTCCACAGCTGGCTCACCGCCCAGGCGGCAAAGCTGTCGCGCGGCAACGATCTGTGGAAGGCCTGCCAATACGTGCTCAAGCGCTGGCAGGCGTTCACCGCCTTTCTCGACGACGGGCGGATCTGCCTCTCGAACAACGCGGCCGAACGGGCGCTGCGCTGCGTGCCGCTCGGCCGCAAGGCCTGGCTGTTCGCCGGCTCGGATCGCGGCGGCGAGCGCGCCGCTGTCCTCTACACGCTGATCCAGACGGCCCGGCTCAACGACGTCGACCCGCAGGCCTGGCTCGCCGACGTGCTGGCGCGCATAGCCGATCACCCCTCGCAAAAGCTCGACGAGCTGCTCCCGTGGCGTTGGCGGCCCGACCCGGTCGCGATCGCGGCCTGACTGTTCCCGCCTCGGCAGCTTCCGCCAACTCGGCACCGGAAGCGGACCATCCGGATTCGACTCACAGCAGACACTCGAGGAGCGACGATGTTGTTCCCATCTCGTAGGAGATGGGCCAACGTCGGGTTGGAGGTCGCCGCGGGTGATTTGGATGCAACGCCTTGTCGCATGGATCGATCGGGGGTGGCGGAGTCCCCCTATTCGCCTGCAGTCGCGTCGATCGTCTTTGAGTGTGACGCTCCCAGCGGTCGCGTTCGTGCTGTTCGATGCGGCGGTTCATCTGCCAAAGGCCATCTTCTGGCTGGGTGTTGGCATACTCTCGGGCTGGGGTTTGTTGGTGCACTGGCGAGGATGGCTCGCCTTCAGGAGGTTCGCGCGAGAGAGCGACTGCCAATATGATCGGAAAGGGAAGTTTGATCTCCCGCCGGAATACAACAGCACTGAGAGTGCGACCGCAGCAGCCGAACGCAAGCGACAGCAACGGAAGCGACGGAAGCGCGCCTCCTGAATGTCCGCTCCCCGCCCCGCATCACCGCTCCCGATGCTCAGCCATCAGCCCTGAAGCGGATACCGCCCGTCAGCGCGGCCTTGGCCGGATGGATACTTCGTCCCGTGCCATTGCCGTGTTTTGGTCGGGCCCGTCCGCTGCTCCATCTCCTTGCGCATTAACGGTTCCATCGGGCAAACTCTTCGGGAAAGCTCCGCCCGATCTGAGCGTGGGAGATTTGCCATGCTGGCTCGTTGCATCCTCTTGGTCACTGCCGGTCTCGCGCTCTCGAGCGCAAGCCTGCCGAAGACGTCGCTCTCGACTGACCCTACTCAGCCCGACCTGCTCGCGCGGTTGACCGGAATGTGCGGCGGCGGTCAGGCGCGCGGAGCGCAGCTCCGAGCGCGGCTGCAGCTCGCCAGCGTGAGCCTGGCCGCGGAAGGAACGGCGGTTCTGCCCAGGCTGGACCCGGGTCTCTCCGCCGTCCGATATCGGATCAGCAGCGGCAGTGCCGAAGCGCAAGCCTGGTTCAACCAGGGGCTGGCGCTTGCATACGGCTTCAACCACGGTGGCGCGATCGCCGCGTTCCGGATGGCGCAACGGCTCGACCCCGCATGCGCGATCTGCTTCTGGGGAGAGGCCTATGTGCGCGGCCCCAATATCAACGCACCGATGGACCCCGGAGCGCAAGGCGCGACGCTCGCCGCGCTCGATCGGGCGCTCGCTCTCAGTGCTGGGGCGCCGGCGCAGGAGCGCGCGCTGATCGAAGCGCTCGCGACGCGGTACAAAGCTGATCCACAAGCCGATCGCGCCGCACTCGATCACGCCTATGCCGACGCGATGGATCGCGTCGCGCGGCAGTTCCCGGCCGATGACGACATTGCCGCGCTCGCCGCCGAAGCGGCGATGGACACGCAGCCTTGGGACTATTGGCAGAGCGGCGGCCGGACGCCCAAGGGCCGCATCGGCGCGGCAATCGCGCGGATCGAGGCCATTCTGGCGCGCAACCCCGATCATCCCCAAGCCATCCACCTCTACATCCATCTACTGGAAGCCTCGGCCATGCCGGAGAAGGCCGAGGCTGCCGCCGACCGGCTGGCGCGGCCCCTCCTCCCCGCCGCCGGGCATCTCGTGCACATGCCGGGGCATCTTTACTACCGACTCGGGAGGTATGGCGACGCGATGCGCGTGAACGTGGCCGCCGCCAAGGCGGACGAGGCGTATCTGCGGACCGCCGACGACCAGGGCATCTACCGCTACGGCTATTATCCTCACAACATCCACTTTATCGTCACCTCGGCCCAGATGGCCGGCGACAAGGCGACTGCGATCGCCGAATCCCGGCGGCTGCAACGCGTGCTCGGCATCGACGTGGCGGTTGCGCTGCCCTGGGTGCAGATGATCTGGGCCGCGCCGTACTTCGCCCATGCCCAGTTCAGCGGGCCGACCGAAATCCTCGCACAGCCAGCACCGGATGCGCGCCTGCCCTATGTGACCGCGATGTGGCGCTATTCCCGGGCCGTAGCGCACGCCTTCCGGCGCGACACGGCCGGCTTCGATGCGGAGATCGCGGCGTTGCGCCGCCTTCGCGACACCGCCGATTTCAGCGCGATGACCGTGGCGGGGGTGCCGGCGCCGGAACTGCTGAGCCTCGCTGAGCAGGTCGCGCGCGGGCGCCTCGCCACCGCCGCGGGCCGCCCGTCCGAAGCCGTCCGGCATTACCGGGCCGCTGTCGCGATCGAAGACGGCATCCCCTATATGGAACCGCCTTACTGGCATTATCCGGTCCGCCAGTCGCTCGGCGCCGCGCAGCTCGCGAGCGGCGACGCCATGGGTGCCCGGACCACGTTCCTCGAGGCGCTAGCTCGCTCGCCCGGCAATGGCTGGGCACTTTTCGGCCTCGCCGAAGCGCAAGGGCGACTGGGCGATCACACCAACCGCAAATTCACGCTCGCGGCGTTCGAACGCGCGTGGCTCGGGCCGAAGGACGGAATTGCGCTCAACCGTCTGTAAGCTGACACGCGCCGTCCGAGCCGCCCGGGGATTAGGTCGGCGAGACCCTGCTCAGCCGAAGTCGCGCGTCTGTGCCGGCGCCGCGGCCTCGGTGCGGTTGCTGGCGCGGTCTGCCGGCCATCGCGTGGTGACGCGACCACCGCTCCGCCGACGTGAGCTTCCGGAAACCGCCCGTCAGCTTCCGAACCTTGGTGGACATTCCGTCATCCAGCCCGGGTTAAGGGGAGGATTGGATGGTGGACGGCTTCATTGCAACGTCTCCTTTAGATGGTATCATAACTCTTTTCTGCGAGGGCCCGCGACTTCGACACGGCAGGACGCCCGGCTCCAATTTTTCTGCGCCCGAGTGATGTGAAGGCCTGGCTTGCATGACAATCCGACGTCCAACATTCGTTGGGAACGGCAGCATTGCGGCGCTGGCCTAGCGCGTCTGTCGAAATGGGCCGGGTTCGCCGCACACCAGATCGGGCGGCAAGTTGCCCCCGCCTGCAGAGTGCTGCAGGCCGGACACTCAAATGAGGAAAAGCTCGATGCAGTACGTCCTGTTGTTCAACGAAACCAAGTCCGAACGCGACAAGCGCGATGATCCGGTGACCGCTGGACCCTATTGGGGCGGCTGGACCGCTTACATGGGCGCAATCGCTCAATCCGGGGCCATGGTGAGCGGCAACGGTCTGCAGCCGCCCGAGACAGGCACTGTGCTGCGGGTAGAGAACGGCGCGCGCCACGTCGCTGACGGGCCTTTCGCCGATACCAAGGAAGCCTTGGGTGGCTATGTGGTAATCGAGGTGCCAGACCTTGATGCCGCGTTGGAATGGGCGGCCAGGGCGCCGTGCGCAGCCGCCGGCTCGGTCGAGATCCGCCCCGTTCTGCCGCCTCCGCCTGCGGCCTGAGCCATGGATGCCCCGCGCCACCCTGCCGCCGACATGGCCGAACGGACGGCGCGGGCTTCCTATGGGCGCTTGCTTTCCGTGTTGGCGGCGCGCACCCGCGATATCGCCGCGGCCGAGGATGCCCTTGCCGATGCTTTTGCCGCGGCAGTCGCGCAATGGCCGCGCGACGGTGTTCCCGCCAACCCGGAAGCGTGGCTGGTCACCGTCGCGCGGCGCAGCATGGGTCGGCGCACCACTCGCGGCGCCGTGGCTGATCGAGCGGTCGAGGTACTCGCGATGCTCGAGGAAGAACGGACTGAGGATTTGGCCAACCCGTTCGGGGACGAGCGTCTGGCGCTCATGTTCGTCTGCACACACCCCGCGATCGATGGCGAAGCCCAGGCGCCGCTCATGCTGCAGACGGTGCTTGGG
>ERZ1066121.2042-NODE-2042-length-13282-cov-23.017086_pt1 | contig 13282 bp, 11 predicted proteins | sample MGYA00382768_ERZ1066121 | MGnify/ENA primary metagenome ERZ1066121 (study PRJEB33369, sample SAMEA5778351) | biofilm metagenome | biome: Industrial cooling water; feature: Water cooling tower basin; material: Biofilm | place: United Arab Emirates | collected... | reverse complement strand
CCGCGCACCTGCGCCTGCAGCGGCGGCTGCGGCAGGCCGTCCAGCGCGAGCAGCGCGCAGGGCATCAGCAGCGCGGCCTCGGTGGTGTAGTCGTAGAGCGCGCGGGCGCCATGGCCCTGCACCAGCACGCTGGGTTCGCCGGCGACCACCGCGTCCAGCCAGTCGCCGTCCAGCTCCGCGGCGCGCAGCACCGCGCCGCCGCCGTTGGAGATGCCGACCGCGATCATCCGCGTGTTGTCGAAGGTGAAGGGCGCCTCTTCGGGAAAGGCCGCATCCAGCGCACGCAGCGCGTACTCCGCAGCCTGGCGCACATGCAGGCCCCAGCCGGCTTCCGGGTTGTCCTGCGAATGTGCATGCCTGAAGGCGACGCCCGTCGACGGCGTCCCGGCCGCCGATGCGGCGGTCGCCGGAGCGAAGGCCACCTCGCCACCTGCCAGCGGGACCGCGCGGCCATCGGCACCGACGCCCGTGCCCGTGGCCAGATCCACATAATCGGTACCGCCGCCCTTGTCGGTGTAGGCCACCGCGCAGCCGCGCGGCAGCCCCCAGGCCCCTGCGACCGCGATCGCGCCGTAGACCCCGCGCGAACCCGAGGACGGTGCGATCAACACGCAGCGCCGCGCACGGTCGAAGCCGTCCGGCACCTGCACCAGCACCCGGTGCGGCTGCTGCGCGCCGGGCAGCCTGGCGAAGGCGGAATACTCGCGCCCCGGCACGTCGGCGGTGCTGCCGTACACCTCGCCGTAGCCACCGCCCGGGCTCAGATCGGCGATGCCGCGCCAGTTGCTCCAGATCGCACGCCGACGCAGTTCCGCAGCGGTGGGCGCCTCGGGTTCGGCGACGCCGGGCGGCACCAGGCCGCGCAGGCCGGCCAGCCCCAGGCCGGCAGTGAGCAGATCGTCGCCGTCGCGATGCACGGTCGCGCGTTCGGCGCTGAACATGGGGGACTCCGAAGGGTCAGAGGCGACCGGGACGTCGGCGCGGGCGGACGACCGATCGCCCGCAGGCGCGTGCACGCACGATGCGAGCAGGCAGGCCACGAGCATCACGCCGGACACCGTCGTCGCTTGCGCGACGCACAGGCGGGCCCGTGCGCCGGAACGACGCAGCGCGACAGGGAACGGCTTCGGCAGATCGCGGGCGGCGCGCGCAGCAGCGCCCCGCGTGGGCACGGGGGATGTCATTTGTTTCACCGTAGCATCGGCCCTGCTGGCGGGCATCGTACTTTGGTCCAATCCGACTGCCTGCCGCTTCGGCGTGAAGCGGCAGGCAGGGCATGCAAGCGATTGATTCCGCTGCGAAGGCGCCATGCCTGCATCCAGCGGGCAGGCACGGACGACACCGCTTCCCCGCCCTTGCGCGCTCAGACCGCGGCAGACGTGGACAGGCACGCGTGCTGCTACGCTTGCCGCCACACCGCATCGCACCCGCACGCCCATGCCGTTGTTGCTGATCGCCGACGACCACCCTCTGTTCCGCGCCGCGCTGCGTGGCGCCGCTGCCGAGGCCGCGGAGGACGTGGACACCTGCGAGGCCGCCACCCTCGACGAAGCCCTCGCCATGCTCGACGCACGGCCGGACGTGGATCTGGTGCTGCTCGACCTGCACATGCCCGGCAATCACGGCCTCGCAGGGCTGGCGGCGATCCGCGCTCAATACCCGGCGGTCGCGGTGGCGCTGGTCTCGGCCAACGAAGACCCGCAGATCGTGCGCCGCGCGCTCGACTACGGCGCGGCCGGCTACATTCCCAAGAGCGCCGGCCTGGACGAGCTGCGCCACGCCATCCGCAGCATGCTCGCCTGCGAGGAATGGCTGCCCCCCGCGCTGCGTCCGGCGGTGGCGCGGGTGCATTCGGCGCCGGACGACGCCGAGCTGGCTGCGCGTCTGGCCAGCCTCACGCCGCAGCAGTTCCGGGTGCTCAGTCTGGTGGCCGAAGGCCTGCTCAACAAGCAGATCGCCGACCGCCTGGACGTGCAGGAGCGCACCGTCAAGGCGCATCTGAGCGCGATCTTCGAGAAACTGGGCGCACGCAACCGCACCCAGGCCAGTGTGATCCTGCGCGGGCTGGAGATCGTGGACCCGGCAAGACGATTGGATTGAGCCCGTGCATTGGCCGCTTGCGCGGCAAGCGGCCATCGCGCCCCGGAAGCGGGCGCTATCGCTTCACCTGCAGCCCCACTTCGCCTGCAGCCCCACAACGACGAAGCCCCGGCGATGCCGGGGCTTGGCAGGGTGTTGAAAACGCGCATCGTGCGCGTTTTTCAAGTCGCCAGTCCGGCACGTGTCCGGACTGGCTCCCGACGAATCAATCGCTTGCGCGCTTGCCTCGTCGTCGCAGCCATCCTTGGCTGCGTGATCAGGCTGTTTTTCAACAGCCTGTTTTTCAACAGCCTGTCAGTGCGTGCGCGCGAGGGCGGGCAGCCCGCCGCGCGATGCGGCGGCACCGCGATCAGAAGTTGAACTGCGTGCGCAGCGCGTACTGACCGGTCTCGTCGCCGTTGACCTCGTTCTCGCCCTGCGTGTAATTGAACATGAAGCGCAGGTTCGGGTTCACGTAGTAGTTCACGCCGAGGATCATCGCGCTGGCTTCGCGGTTGGCGATGTCCTCGTTCTCGATGGTGTCGTAGCGCGCGGTCAGCTCCCACAGGCCGTTCTCGCCCACCTTCGGCGAACCGAACACGCCGGTCGCGGCCTTGTAGGGGCGACGGCCGCCGTTGATGACCCAGCTGCCCTGCACATACCAGGTGTTCACGTCCTGGTCGGCGCCGCTGGGCTGCTCGTACTTGGCCTGTGCGTATTCGCCCTGGAAGAAGGTCGGGCCGAAGGCGCCGGCGATTTCCGCGGCGTACGCGGTCACCTGGTCGCCGCTGGCGCCGGTGGTGGTGGCGATGGTCTGCGACGGGCCGCGGCGGCCGGCGTAGTTGGCGGTAGCGCTGGAATTGGCCGAACCCTTGTTGAGGTTCTCGTTGCTGAACCAGGCGCCGAGGTGCAGCAGACTGTTCTCGTTGTTCACCGGGGTCCAGGTCGCACGGCCGGCCACGCCCATACCTTCGTTACGAACGCCATTGGCGCCACGCAGGTTGAACACGCTCAGACCGACGGTGTAGTTGTCGCTGCCGGTCCGATAGCCCACGCCCTGCTGGAACTGGCGGCCGTTGAACAGACCGGTCGGCGAGGCGAAGGGACGCTCCATCATCAGCATCTCGTTGGAGCTGGTCAGCTCCTCCATCGCACGGTACGGCTTGAAGTGGCCGATGGTGACCGTGCCGCCCAGCGCGTTCCTGGCGATATAGAGGTCGCGCAGGCCGTCGAGGTTGGTGCCGGCAGCGAAATCCTGCTCCATCACGTAGTCCCAGCCCCAGGCCTTGCCCTTCAGGGTCAGACGCGCGCGGCGGAATTCGGTGGTGCCGGTGGTGTCGACCAGGTCGCGATCGAAGGCATAGGCGTCGAAGTGGATGCGGCCACCGACACTCGCCTCGAAGTTCTTGTCCGCCGAGGTGATCTTGATCCCGCCCTTGGTCTCGACCTTGGGCGCCTTCTCGGTGACGTCGGTCAGCTTGTTGGCGGTGTCGAGGTTGATGTCGGACTGGGCATCGGTGCGCTCCTCGAGCGCCTCCACTTTCTCCATCAGCACGGCAATCTGCGCCTTGAGCGCCTCGATTTCGGCATCGCGGGACTGGGCATTGGCGGAGAAGCCGGTCGTGGCCAGAACGGCGCCGACGGCGAGAGCGAGAACGGTATGACGCATGACGGGAGGTCCCATGGAAGTAATGAAAGAAGAGGCATCGCCGCGACCGCGACGCATCGGGCCGTCCCTGCCCGTGCGCGCCGTTCAGCCGGCGTACGACTTGGGCGGCAAGCCTGCGGCCCGAATCTGACAATGGGGTGTTGTTCATGTGACGCTCACATGACAAGCCCCCCGCAAACCGGCGCTGCAGGGATGCTCCACCGCACGCGCCACGGGGATTCGGGCCCGATTTCGCGGGCCTCGGTGCGATTTGCGCAGACATTTCGCTGCATCGGCATGCGGTGCAAGGCGGCATCGAGGGCAGGTCCGCGCGCGACGGCCGAGGCAGCCCGTCATCGCACTGTCATATTCCGCTCATATCGCTGTCATCGCCGCTGGGTTCAATGGCGGCCGTCCGGGGAAGCCCGGGTTTCATCCTTTCCGCAGGAGTCCTCCGTGATCAGTTCCCTCAAGCTTCGCCTCGCCACGCTGGCCATCGCCGGCGGCATGGCCCTCAACGTCCAGGCCAACGACGTGACCGGCGCCGGCGCCTCGTTCGTCTTCCCGGTCATGACCAAGTGGTCGTCCGAATACGCCAAGGAGACCGGCAAGAAGGTGAATTACCAGTCGATCGGCTCCGGCGGCGGCATCGCCCAGATCAAGGCCAAGACCGTCGACTTCGGTTCCTCCGACGCCCCGCTGAAGCCGGAAGACCTGGCCAAGTCCGGCCTGGTGCAGTTCCCGTCGGTGATCGGCGGCGTGGTGCCGGTGGTCAACATCCCGGGCGTGAAGTCCGGCGCGCTGAAGTTCGACGGCGCCCTGCTGGCCGACATCTTCCTGGGCAAGGTCAGCAACTGGAACGACCCGCGCATCGCCGCACTGAACCCCGGCGTGACCCTGCCCGATCTGAAGATCACCGTGGTGCACCGCTCCGACGGCTCGGGCACCACCTTCAACTTCTCGAACTACCTCTCCAAGGTCAGCCCGGAGTGGAAGACCAAGGTGGGCGAGGGCAACTCGGTCAAGTGGCCGAGCGGCGTCGGCGGCAAGGGCAACGAGGGCGTGTCCGCCTACGTGAAGCAGCTCAAGGGCGGCGTCGGCTATGTCGAATTCTCCTACGCGCTGCAGAACAAGCTGACCTTCGCGCGCATGAAGAACGCCGCCGGCAACTACGTGCTGCCGAACGACGAAAGCTTCCAGGCGGCCGCCGCCAGCGCCGACTGGGCCGGTGCCAAGGACTTCTACCTGGTGATGACCAACGCGCCCGGCCCGAACGCCTGGCCGATCGCCGCCACCAACTTCATCCTGATGCACAAGAAGCCCAAGAACGCCGCCAGCGCCAAGGCTGCCCAGGACTTCTTCCGCTGGGTCTACGCCAACGGCGACGACCAGGCCAAGGCGCTGGACTACGTGCCCCTGCCCGACGCCCTGGTCAAGCAGATCGAGTCCTACTGGTCGGTCAACGCGAAGTACTGAGTCGGACTCCGGTCCGACCCCCGCGCGCCGGCTCCGGCCGGCGCTGCGGCAGCGGTTCCGGCCCACGCCTCCGCGGCATCCGGCGCCGCAGCTCTTCCACTGAAGTCGGTCCCCGGAGCGCCGCGCTCCCCTCCCTGCGGCTTCCGGTCGTTGTCTCTCTCCTCCAGCGGGCCTCCGGCCCGCTTTTTTTTGCCCCTGCTACGGCAGGACCGACGCGGTGGTGGGCCGCACGACCGGCCGCCGGGCAAGCCGTGGCGTCGACCTGTCACAAGACCTTCATACTTCTGCAGTCTCATAGGCGGCCAGCTGCCGCACACTGCGGCCGTGCGCGCTCGTGCGCACCCATCCAGCCCCCTCCGGAACTGCCTCCCGCGATGAGCACCCAGGCCCTGCCCGCTGCGCCGACCTCAGGCCGCGACCATCTGGACGCACGCCACGACCGCCTGTTCAAGGGCGCGGTCACCCTGGTCGCGATCTTCGTCCTGTTCAGCCTCGCCGGCGCGGCGCTCTCGATGCTCTGGGGCGGACGCGATGTGCTGGCCTCGCAGGGGCTGTCCTTCTTCTATTCCTCCGACTGGGACCCCGTCGCCGGCCAGTACGGCGCGCTGGTGCCGATCTACGGCACGGTGGTCACCGCCCTGATCGCGATGCTGATCTCGATCCCGGTGAGCTTCGGCATCGCCTTCTTCCTCACCGAGATCGCGCCGCGCTGGCTGCGCACCCCGGTGGGCACGGCGATCGAGCTGCTGGCCGGCATCCCGTCGATCATCTACGGCATGTGGGGCTTCTTCGTGCTGATGCCGATGATGCGCGAGGACATCATCCCGTGGATGACCGACAACCTCGGCCCGCTGCCGGTGGTCGGCACCCTGTTCCAGGGTGCGCCGATCGGCGCCGGCATGCTCACCTCGGGCCTTGTGCTGGCGATCATGGTCATCCCCTTCATCAGCTCGACCATGCGCGAGGTCTTCCTGACCGTGCCCGGCCGGCTCAAGGAATCCGCCTACGCCCTGGGCTCCACGCGCTGGGAAGTGGTCTGGGACATCGTCCTGCCCTACACCCGCTCGGCGGTGATCGGCGGCATCTTCCTCGGCCTCGGCCGCGCGCTCGGCGAGACCATGGCGGTGGCCTTCGTGATCGGCAACAGCGTGCAGTTCACCGCCTCGCTGCTGGAGCCCAGCACCACCATTGCCGCGCTGATCGCCAACGACTTCGGCGAAGCCACCCCGGAATACCGCTCCGCGCTGCTGCTGCTGGGCTTCGTGCTGTTCCTGGTGACCTTCGTGGTGCTGGCCATCGCCCGCTACATGCTGATGAAGCTCTCGCAGAGGGAGGGCACCTGATGAACGCCGCCGCCTCGATTTCGCCCGCGACCCGCCGTCTGTACCGGCGCCGCAACCTGATCAACTCGGTCGCCATCGCCCTGGGCTGCGCCGCGGCGCTGTTCGGCCTCGCGTTCCTGGGCTGGATCCTGTGGACCCTGCTCTCCAAGGGCCTGGCCGGCATCGACTGGGCGCTGTTCAGCCAGGACCAGCCGCCGCCGCTGGAAGCCGGCGGCCTGCGCAACGCCTTCGTCGGCAGCATCATGATCTGCGGCCTGGGCGTGTTGATCGGCACGCCGCTGGGCATCGCCGCCGGCACCTGGCTGGCCGAATACGGCCACCGCCGCAAGCTGGGCACGGTGGTGCGCTTCGTCAACGACATCCTGCTCTCGGCACCGTCGATCGTGCTCGGCCTGTTCGTGTACGCGGTGTTCGTGATGGCCCTGAGCAAGGGCCAGTTCTCGGGACTGGCCGGCGCCGTCGCCCTGGCCTTCATCGTGCTGCCGGTCGTGGTACGCACCACCGACGAGATGCTGCGCCTGGTGCCGGTACAGATGCGCGAAGCCGCGCTGTCGCTGGGCGTGCCGCAGTGGAAGGTGATCGTGCAGGTGCTGTACCGCTCCGCGCTGCCGGGCATCGTCACCGGCGTGCTGCTGGCGCTGGCCCGCATCTCCGGCGAAACCGCGCCGCTGCTGTTCACCGCATTCGGCAACGGCTATCTGAGCTTCGATGTGAGCAGTGAAATGGCCGCCGTGCCGCTGGTGATGTACCAGTTCGCCGGCAGCCCCTTCGACAACTGGGTGCAGATCGCCTGGGGCGGCGCGCTGGTGCTGACCCTGTTCGTGCTGGCGGTGAGCCTGGCGGCACGCTTCATCCTGCTGCGCAACAAGGTGGGCCATGATTGAGACTGCCGCCACTCTGCCGAAGCCTACGAACGCGGGTGTGCCCCGCTCCTCCGACGACCGCTGGAACCCGGACATGAACGATCTCGACCAGACCGCCCACGACCTGCCGCGCATGCAGATCGCCACCGCCCAGCGCGAAGCCGCCGCGGATGCCCCGGTGAAAATCGCCGCCCGCGGCCTGGATTTCTATTACGACAAGTTCCACGCGCTGAAGAATATCGATCTGCCGATTCCGGAAAAGCGCGTGACCGCGCTGATCGGCCCGTCCGGCTGCGGCAAGTCCACGCTGCTGCGCGTCTTCAACCGCATCTACGCGCTGTACCCGAAGCAGGAAGCCAAGGGTGAGGTGCTGCTGGACGGCGAAAACATCCTCGACCCGAAGTACCCGATGAACCGCCTGCGCAGCAAGGTGGGCATGGTGTTCCAGAAGCCGGTGCCGTTCCCGATGACCATTTTCGAGAACGTGGCCTACGGCATCCGCCACCACGAGCGCCTGTCCAAGAGCGAAATGAACGACCGCGTCGAGGAAGCCCTGCGCCAGGGCGCGCTCTGGGACGAGGTCAAGGACAAGCTCGGTCAGAGCGCGCTGGGCCTCTCCGGCGGCCAGCAGCAGCGGCTGTGCATCGCACGCGCGGTCGCGCTGCGCCCGGAAGTGCTGCTGCTCGACGAGCCGACCTCCGCACTGGACCCGATCTCCACCGGCCGCATCGAGCAACTGATCGAAGAGCTCAAGCGCAACTACACCATCGCGATCGTCACCCACAACATGCAGCAGGCGGCGCGCGTGTCGGATTTCACCGCCTTCATGTACCTGGGCGACCTGATCGAGCACGACCGCACCGACAGGATCTTCTCCTCGCCCGCGAAGAAGCAGACCGAGGACTACATCACGGGCCGCTTCGGCTGAGATCGCACATCATCGGCAGCTCGGCGGCACGCGTCGTCACATCCGGCACCGCCGCACCCGCACACGTCATTTTCAGGATTCCGGCCCCGTCATGAACAACCAGACCCATACCCACATCGTCAAGAGCCACGACGAGGAGCGCAAGCGCCTGCTGGAGGAAATCCTGCGCATGGGCGAGATGGCCGCATCGCAGCTGGAAGCCGCGCTGGACGTGGTGCAGCGTCGCGACGACAAGGCCGCGGAGCGGATCATCGCCAACGACGAGGCGATCGATGCGCTAGAGCTGCAGGTGAGCCACGATGCGATGGCACTCGCCATGCGCGGGCCGCTGGCGCGCGATCTGCGCGAGATCCTGGCCGCGCTGCGCATCGCCTCGGACATCGAACGCATCGGCGACTACGCCTCCAACGTCGCCAAGCGCTCGATGGCGTTGAACATGGCGCCGCCGCTGCCGCATACCCGCGGCCTGACCGCGGTCGGCGAACTGGTGGTGGAACAGGTGCGCGACGTGCTGGCCGCCTACCGCGATGGCGATGCCGACGCCGCGCAGCGCGTGCGCGCCCGCGACGCCGAGGTCGACCAGCAGTACACCGGCCTGTTCCGCGAGCTGCTGACCTACATGATGGAAGACGCGCGCGTCATCACCCCGTGCACGCATCTGCTGTTCATGGCCAAGAATCTGGAGCGGATCGGCGACCACGCCACCAACATCGCCGAGAACATCTGGTTCCAGGAAAACGGCGAGACCCCGCTCCCGCCGCGCGAGAAGCGCGACGGCACAATCGCGGCGCGATAAAGCCACGACAGAGGCACGACAGAGGCACGACAGCGGCACGACAGCCCCGCGCCGAGGCCGCCTTCGGCAGCAGGCCCGGGGCGAGTCCCGCGCCGGACACAGGCGAGTCAAAGGTCGCGTGCACAGCGGCCTCCACCCGACGGCCGCGCCGCCTCACCGACAGGGTCGATCCGTTTCCCCCGGCGACAGGCCATGGCCATGCGCCGCGGCATTGCCGGCACTGCCCGGCGATCATAAACAAACCCTGAACACAGCCCTTCCTGCATCCCCGGGCCGCGCAACCCCCATCCCCTCGCCTAACTCTTTCTGCACACACCCGCACGCCACACGGCGTAACGTGCGCAGCACCAGGAGCCGGCGACCCGATGCAGGACCACGAACTACAGCAGCAACTTGAACTCGCCCGCGACGGCAACCGCCGGGCGCTGGAGACGGTGCTGACCCGCTCGCGCCAGGACCTGCGGCGCTATGCGGAATATCACTGCGCGATCAACGATGTCGAGGACGCCGTGCAGGAAAGCCTGCTGCTGGTGTCGCGCAAGATCGGCACCCTGCGCGCGATCGAGGCCTACACGTCGTGGCTGTTCCGCATCGTCAAGCGCGAGTGCAACCGGCTCAAGCGCGCCGCGCGGCACATCCTGATGGAACCGGCGGACCTGGCCGAGATCGCCGACATCCAGACCCCCGCGCCGAGCGGGCTGCTGCGCGACATCGCTGCCGCGCTGGCCGACATGCCCCCGCACTACCGCGAAATCATCCTGATGCGCGATCTCGAGGGCATGACCACCGCCGAGATCGCCGAGCGTCTGGACCTGCACCCGGAAGCGGCCAAGGCACGGCTCCACCGTGCGCGCAGCCTGGCGCGTCAGTTCCTGACCGTCCCCGAGACCCCGGGGGTCATGGAGGCGGTCGTTCCCGGCTAGGGAAGCCAGCCTGAGCCGTGCCGGCCGGAGGGGTCGGTGGGGAGCCGCATGGTCCGCGCCGGTCCCGAAGCGGCCCACCGGCTCGACGGACGCAGCGCATCCTTCCTGCGATGCGTCACCGTAAAGGCTCCAGTCGACAGGCACGTACACCGCACCACACACTCGCACCCGAACCACTCGCACCCGAACCCGTTCGAGTTCCACCACCCACCCTCCGCACCACGTTCCTCACTCAGGAGATACCCACAATGTCCAGCAACAAGAAACCCGTCGCCCTCGCCGTGTCCGCCGCCCTCGCCGGTGGTCTGCTGCTCTCCGGTTCGGCCTTCGCCTCCACCCAGCTCGCGCAGGGCTATCTGCTCGGCGGCGACGCCGCGGCCAAGGCCGCCCAGGGCAACTGCGGCGCCGACAAGAAGGCCGCCGAAGGCAAGTGTGGCGAAGGCAAGTGCGGTGGCGACAAGAAGGCCGCCGAAGGCAAGTGCGGCGAAGGCAAGTGCGGCGGCGACAAGAAGGCTGCCGAAGGCAAGTGCGGCGAAGGCAAGTGCGGCGGCGACAAGAAGGCCGCTGAAGGCAAGTGCGGTGAAGGCAAGTGCGGCGGCGACAAGAAGGCCGCCGAAGGCAAGTGCGGTGAAGGCAAATGCGGCGGCGCGGCCTGATCGCACGCCCACTCCGCACAGGGCCGATCCGGGCGCATCCTGCGCTCGGGTCTTCCCCGCTACCTGCCGCCGGGCGGTCCTGAGGGGCCGCCCGGTCGCATTTCCGGCCTTCGTTGTGCCGACCGCATCCGTTCTAACGCATCCGTTTTACCGCATACGTTCGACCGCATCCGCTCCGACGGCATCCGTTCCGAACGCATACGTTCCCGCGATCACTGTTCCCGCAATCACCGCTTCCACAATCACCGTTTCCACACCGACATCGCCATGACCGAAACCCGCACCCCGCCTTCCGCCCTTGCGCCCGACGCCGCCGGCCTCGGCCTGCGCCGTGGCCTGTTGGGCGAGATGCGCGCCGCCGCGCCCGGCAGTTTCGACTTCGTCGAAGTCGCGCCGGAGAACTGGATCGGCGTGGGCGGCAGTCTTGGCGAGGCTTTCGCCGACATCGCCGCGCGCTATCCGGTGGTCTGCCACGGGCTGTCGCTCTCCGTTGGCGGCCCGGCGCCGCTGGACGAGACGCTGCTGATCAAGATCCGTCGTTTTCTCGACACCCACCGCTGCCCGATCTACAGCGAGCACCTGAGCGCCTGCGGCGACAGCCACGGCCAGCTCTACGACCTGCTGCCGCTGCCCTTCAGCGAGGAGTCCGTGCGCCACGTGGCCGCACGCATCCGCCGCACCCAGGACATCCTCGGCCGGCGCATCGCGATCGAGAACATCTCCTACTACGCCGCGCCCTTCCAGCGCATGCCCGAGATCGATTTCGTCAACGCGGTGCTGGCCGAGGCCGACTGCCAGATGCTGCTGGACGTGAACAACATCATCGTCAACGCGGTGAATCACGGCTACGACCCGGAGCAATTCCTCGCCGCCCTGCCGGGCGAGCGCATCGCCTACATCCACGTCGCCGGCCACTACGACGAAGCCGAGGACCTGAAGGTCGACACCCACGGCGCCGACGTGAGCGCGCCGGTGTGGGCGCTGCTGGAATCGGCCTACCGCCGCTTCGGCCCGCGGCCGACGCTGCTGGAGCGCGACTTCAACTTCCCGCCGTTCGAGGAGCTGGTGGCCGAGCTGGGCGAAGTGCGCAGCCGGCTCGGGCGCGCTGCATCGCGCAGGCGCGAGGCGGCATGAGCAGCATGCACACTCCGTCTGTCGACACCCGCGCGCCGGCAGCGCTGGCTGCGGAGCAGGACGCGCTCGCCGCGTACATCCGCGACCCGGAACGCGTGCCACCGCCGCCCGGGATCGAACCGCGCAGGCTGAAGATCTACCGCGAACTGTTCTTCAACAATGTCGAAGGCCTGCTGGCGAACGGCTTTCCGGTGATCCGGCGGATCTTCGGCGAGCGCGAGGACGGCACCGGCTGGACCTGGCTGATCCGCGCCTTCTTCCGCGAACACGGCTGCCGCACGCCGCTGTTCACCGAGCTGCCGCGCGAGTTCATGCGCTGGCTGGAGGCCCGCGCCGAGCGCGAAGCCGCGGGCGAGACGCTCGACCCGCCGCATCCGCCCTGGCTGCAGGAACTCGCGCACTACGAATGGGTGGAGCTGGCGCTGCAGCTCAGCGATGCCGGCCCGGACGCCATCGCCCACGACCCCAACGGCGACCTCCTCGACGGCCGGCCGCTGCTGTCGCCCCTGGCCTGGCCGCTGGCCTATGCCTGGCCGGTGCACACCCTCGGGCCGGAACATCAGCCCGCAACCCCGCCGGAGATGCCCACCCTGCTGCTGCTGCGCCGCGAGGCCGGGGGCGAGGTCAGCTTCCACGCGCTCACCCCGCTGACCTTCCGCCTGCTGCAGCGGCTCGACGAGCTGCCGACGCTGAGCGGCCGCGACCAGCTGCTGGCGCTGGCCGCCGAGGCCGGTGCGCCGGACCCCGAGGCCTTCCTGGGCGATGGCGCGGCGATGCTCGCCCAGCTGCGGGCCGAAGGCACCGTGCTCGGCGCACGGCGGGACTGAACCGGGCATCGGCTGCGCCGGCCCGGGACTTTCGGGCCAACGGGCCGTCAGGGCCGGTCTGCTACCCTGTGCCCATGATCGACACCGAGATCGAAACCGACCCGTCGCCCGTCGCGCCCGCCGCGGCGGCCCCGCCCGTGCGGCGCATGGCCGAGCGTTTCCGCGGCTTTCTGCCGGTCGTCGTCGACGTGGAAACCGGCGGCTTCGACTGGAACCGTCATGCGCTGCTGGAGATCGCGGTGCAGCCGGTGGACCTGGACGAGGACGGCCGTCTGGTGCCCGGCGATCTGGCCGCGGCCCACGTCATCCCCGCCCCCGGCACCGACATCGACCCGAAGTCGCTGGAAGTGACCGGCATCCGCCTGGACCACCCCTTCCGCCTGGCCAAGCCCGAGCGCGACGCGCTGGAGCATGTGTTCACCGCCGTGCGCGCCGCCGTGCGCAAGCACCAGTGCCAGCGCGCCATCCTGGTCGGCCACAACGCGCACTTCGACCTGAATTTCCTCAACGCCGCGGTGGCGCGCACCCAGCACAAGCGCAACCCGTTCCACCCGTTCAGCGTGTTCGATACCGTCACCCTGGCCGGCGTGGCCTACGGCCAGACCGTCC
>ERZ1066121.2037-NODE-2037-length-13326-cov-12.649084_pt1 | contig 13326 bp, 8 predicted proteins | sample MGYA00382768_ERZ1066121 | MGnify/ENA primary metagenome ERZ1066121 (study PRJEB33369, sample SAMEA5778351) | biofilm metagenome | biome: Industrial cooling water; feature: Water cooling tower basin; material: Biofilm | place: United Arab Emirates | collected... | reverse complement strand
ACGTACGCCTACGTGAACCCGGTGGTCGCCGTGCTGCTCGGCTGGGCCTTCGGCGGCGAGCCCGCCGGGATGCGGACGGTGGCGGCCGCGGGGGTGATCGTCGGCGCGGTGGCGCTCATCACCGCGGGGCGCGGGCGCGCGGGGTGAGCGCGCCCCGGCGGCGGGCGCCGACCGCCAGCCCGCCCAATCCGGTGGCGAGCAGCGCCCAGCTGGTCGGCTCGGGGACGACGGCGACCCGGCCGTCGAGCAGCCGATCGTCCGCGGTCGTGAACGCGAAGCCGAAGGCGCCGGGGCGCAGCCGCCGGGCGCTGGTCAGCTCGACCTCGACGTACCCGGACCCGCCGGCGAGGAGCTCGAACGAAAAACCGTTGTCGCCGAGGAAGTCGGCGAACAGCGCCCCCCCGCCGGGGCCGACCGTCGCCACGCCGCCGAGCGGGGCGTCGGGGCCGAAGCGGTCGACGGCCTGGTAGCTGGCCGCCCCATCCGTCGCGGCGAAGGCGAAGCGAGGGCTGCTGGTGAACGTCGCCCGGTCGACCACGAGCGTCGCCCCGGTGGTGTTGAGCACGTCGAAGCGGAGCGCGCTGCACCCGGTGCCCGGGCCGCAGAACGGGGCGTAGCGCGCCGTCACGCGCTGCGCGGCGGCCGGGCGCGGCACGGCGGCGACGGCGGCGACGCCCGCGGCGGCGAGGCAGGCAAGGGCGGCGCGGGCGGCGGGGCGACCGCGTCGCGCGGAGGGGAGCAGGGCGGGGCGCATGGTCGGGGCGGAAGGAAGGAGGGGGCGGGCGCTCACGGCACGACGGTCGGCGGGGCGACGTCGCGCGCCTCCCAGGCCGGCGCGACGCCGGTGGGGCGCAGGACGAGCTGCGGCGTGGCCACGCCGAAGCCGGCCGCGCGCAGCGCCGACGTCGCGAAGGTGATCTGGCGGTCGGGGCGCCCGTCGCCGTCGAGGTCGCGCACCGTGGTGGTCACGACCCCGTTGCGCTGCGACGGGGCGACGGCGGTGCCGGCGGCGGTCACGAGGCGCACCTCGGCGGCGACGACGGCCGCGGCGTCGAACGTCGCCGTCGACAGGAGCACGACGTTCACCGCCGCGGTGGTCGAGACGCTCAGCTGCGCCGGCTGCACGTTCATCTCGACCGGGCGCGCCCCCGGCGTGGTGGCCTCGATCGCCGCCTCGATCCCGTCGGGGAGCGCCGAGAGCAGGTCGTAGCCGGTCAGCCGCTCGATCGAGTCGACGGTGACGCGATACTTCGGCCAGTCCTCGCGCACCTGCGGGATGCTCGTCGTGTTGGGGATGTCGACGGCGATGATCTCGACGTCGGCTGGGGAGCGCACGTCGGCGATCCCGCGGTCGCGCCCGAGGATCACGGCCACCTTCCACGTGCGCGTCGGGATGGCCACGCGCCCGGCGCCGTTGAGCGTGCCGCTGTGCCGCGCGCCGCCGGCGATGACGAAGATCTCCACCCCGCCGGCCGCGGCGCGGTCGCCCAGGTACGTCTCGAGCCCGAGCCACGGGCCGCCGTTGTTCTGGTTCGTCTGCGGGACGATGTTCGTGAAGTAGAACGTCGTCGCGTTGTCGAGCGCGCCGCGCGTGCGGTCGGCCGACATCGCCATGTGCCCGCGCGCGTAGCCCGAGCCGTCGTAGTCGGCGGAGGTGATCACCGGGACCCCGGCCGGCAGGAGCGGGTCGGGGGTGAAGCAGTCGCAGCGGTCGACGGTGCCGGCGCGGTGCGACGCGTCGAGGTTGTACGCCACCCAGTTGGGCTGCCCGAGCGCGGCGTTCCACGACGCCGCGAACGTCGCCCGGTCGACGAGGATCTCATCGGTGGGCGTGCCGTCGACGGGCGTGCCGAACTGCAGCTCGTCGGCGTACGCGCTCAGGTCGCTGAAGCCGAAGACCGTGGTCGCGACCGTCGTGCTGGCCGTGCGCTGCGTCGCCGCCTCGGTGGCGGTGATGACGGCGCTCCCCGGGCCGACGGCCGTGACGTTGCCGAGCGCGTCGACGCGCGCGACGCTCGCATCGCTCGTCGTCCAGGTGATCCCGGAGCGGAGGAACGCGCCGGTGCCGACGTCCTTGACGCGGTAGAGCTCCTGGAAGCCGACGGGGAGGGGATCGCTGCCGCGGAAGCTGTACCCCTCGACGACGATCCCCGTCGGCCCGAGCGGCGGCTCGGCGGGATTGCAGACGCCGAAGCTCTCGGCGGCGGGGCCGAACCAGACGCCGTTGCGGGCGCGCTGGAGCGACTGCCCGCTCGGCGGCGCCGGATCCTCGTCGACCCCGACGTCGGTGGCCGTCGCCCCAGCCGCCGGACCGTCGCCGGCGACGAACGCCCCCTCGTACGAGAGGAACTCGATCACCCGGTCGCTCGGATCGACGAGGGCGAAGCCGTCGGTCGGCCCGTTCTGCAGCCCCGGCACGTCGACCGTCAGCACGCCGCGCGTCGCGCTGCACGCCGTCCCGAAGGTGCCGCTCAGCTCGACCGTGCCGTAGACCAGCCCCTGCGTCGCCCCGCTGCCGACCGAGTAGAGCACGAGGCGCCACCCGGCCAGCGAGACGCCGGCGTTCCCCTCCAGCTCGACGCGCTCGCCGACGTCGGCGCCGGAGTTGTCGTAGTGGAACTCCGAGACGCGCACGTCGCCCACCGGCCCCTCCGAGCCCGTGGTGACGGTCAGCGCCGCGGTGCCGCGCACGCCGCCCGAGGTCGCGACCACCTGCGCGGTCCCCACCTGGAGCGCCGTCACCAGCCCGCTCGCGTTGGTCGTCGCCACCGTCGACGGCTCGACCGACCAGCTGATCGGCGCCCCGGGCACCACGACGTCGGCGGCGTCGTAGGCGACGGCGGTGAACTGCCGCGTCGCCCCCTGGGCGAGGGTGGCGGTCGCCGGCGTCACCGCCACGCGCACGACGGTCGCCGGCGGCTCCTCGGCGGCGTCGTTGCAGGCGCCGAACGTGTTGGTGGTCGTGGCCACCCAGCTGCCGTCGCCGCGCCGCTGGAGCGAGGCGCCGAGCGGCTCGCTGCCCCCCTGCGACACGCCGACGTCGGTCGCCGTCATCCCGCTGGCCGCGCCGTTGGTGGCGACGAAGCTCCCCTCGTACGACAGGAACTCGCGCACCGTGCCCCCCGCGTCGACGAGGGCGAGGCCGTCTGGCGCGCCGTTCTGCAGCCCCAGCGCGTCGACGACCAGCACCCCGCGCTCGCCGCACGTCGCCGGGATCGTCCCGCTCAGCGTGATCGGAGCGGTCGCGCCGGTGGGGAGGTACGTGGCGCCGCCGTTGCCGTTGTACAGGAGCAGCTGCCACCCGGTCACGTCGGTGCCGGCCGGCCCGGAGATCTCGATGCGCTCGCCCGCGTCCGCGCCGGCGTTATCGTAGTGGAACTCGCTGATGCGGACGGCCGGCAGCGCAGCGGCCCGCGCCGCGGCCGCGAACGGCGCGGCGCTCGCGGTGGGGTGGGCGGACGGCGCGAGCAGGCCGTCGGACGTCGGGGCGCAGGCGAGGGCGAGCGCCAGGAGCGCCGCAGAGCCGGCCGCCCCGCTTCGGGTGGCCCGGAAAGAGTGTCGCATCGGATCGCCAAGACGTTGTTGTGGCGCGACATGCGCGTGCCGTGCGGCAGCCCCGCGACGGCAGGGCCCAAGCTACGGCGGACACCCCGAGGACGGACAGCGATGCGCGAAGCGGGAGGTGTAACGATCTGGTCTGCCTCGCTCGACGCCGCGCCCGCTGCCGCCGCCCCGGCCGTCGGCCGGACGGCCTCCGGCGCGCGCGCCGAGTCGCTCCGCGCCCTCGCCGCCGAGCCGTTCGACGTGGTCGTCGTCGGCGGCGGGATCACCGGGGCGGGGGTGGCGCGCGACGCGGCGCTGCGCGGGCTCCGCGTCGCCCTCGTCGAGCGCGACGACTGGGCGAGCGGCACCTCCAGCCGGTCGTCGCGGCTCGTGCACGGCGGGGTGCGCTACCTCGAGCACGGGCACCTCGGGCTCGTCTTCGAGGCGAGCCGCGAGCGCCGGCTCCTGCTCCACCTCGCCCCGCACCTCGTCCGCCCGCTCGCCTTCACCTGGCCGGTCTACCGCGGGGCGCGCGTGCCGCGCTGGAAGCTCCGGGCCGGGCTCCTCCTGTACGACGCGCTCGCCCTCTTCCGCAACGTCGGCCGACACCGGGCGCTCGCCGCGGGCGACGTGCTCGCCCACGAGCCGGCGCTGGCGGCCGCGGGGCTCACCGGCGGGGCGCGCTACTGGGACGCCGCCACCGACGACGCCCGCCTGACGCTCGCCACCGCGCTCGGGGCGCGCGAGGGCGGGGCGGTGGTGCTCAACCACGCCGAGGTCGCCGGGCTCCGCCTCGACCCGCCCGACGCCGCCCCGGGCGGCGCGGCGGGGGTGCGGGCGCGCCTCGTCGTGCGCGACCGGATCGGGGGCGGGTGCGTCGAGCTCCGGGGGCGCGCCGTGGTCAACGCCGCCGGCCCGTGGGGCGACCGGGTGCGCCGCCTGGCCGATCCCGCGGCGCCCGCGGCCGTGCTCGGGGCCAAGGGGGTGCACGTCGCCGTCCCCGCGCGTCGCGTCGGCAACCGCGGCGCCCTGACGCTGCTCTCGCCGCGCGACGGGCGCGTGATGTTCGTCCTCCCGGCGGGCCCCCTGACGATCCTCGGCACCACCGAGACCCCGGCCGAGCGCGGCCCCGACGAGGTGCGCGCCACCGAGGCGGACGTCGCCTACCTGCTCGACGCGGTGAACGCCGCCTTTCCGGGCGCGCGGCTCGGGCGCGACGACGTGGTGAGCGCGTGGGCGGGGGTCCGCCCGCTCGCCGCCGCGTCGGTCGGAACGGCCGGGTCGGGCGGCACCGGGAGCGCCTCGCGCGAGCACGCCATCGACGTGGATCCGCGCGGGCTGGTGACGGTGAGCGGGGGGAAGCTGACGACGTACCGGGCGATGGCCGCCGAGGTCGTCGAGCGCACGGCCGCGGCGCTGCTGGGCGTGCGGCTGCCGCCGTCGCCGACGGCGACGATCCCCCTCCCCGGGGGGGAGCTGGCGAGCGTCGGCGCCGCCTCGCTCGCCGACCTGGAGCGGGCGGCCGGCGCGCGCGTCGGCGACGCGGCCGTCGCCGCGCGGCTGGTGCGGGCGTTCGGGGCGCGCTGGCCGGCGGTCTGGGCGCTGGCCGAGGCGGACCCGGCGCTCGCGCGGCGCGTCGTCCCCGAGCTTCCCTACGTCGGCGCCGAGCTCGCGCACGCCGTCGCCCACGAGCAGGGGGCGACGCTGGCCGACCTGCTCGTGCGGCGCACGCCGATCGCCTTCGAGACCCCGGACGCCGGACGTCGGGCGGCGCGGCGGGTCGCGCCGCTCCTCGCCCCGGCGCTCGGCTGGGACGCCGCCGACGTCGAGGGCGCGCTCGCCGGGTACGACCGCGAGGCCGCGCGGCTGTTCGCCGTCGACGACTGAGCGCCGGGGGTGCGCCCGGCCGGTCAGCCGCCGCGTCGCACCGCCCGCACGAAGTTCAGCCGCGAGTAGTCGCCGCGCGAGACGTAGCCGGCGAGCCCCTCGCGCCCGAGGACGCGCTGCCGGATGCGCCGCTCGGGCCACCCCGCGGCGAGCAGCCGTTCGATCGCGCCGACCGTCTCGTCGATCCACGCCGCCTTGGCGAGCAGGAGGGGGACCGGGTCGCGCACGAGCCCGCGGTGGGCGTCGAAGAGCCGCACCGGGGCGAGCGCCGCCGCCGCGCGCAGCGAGCGCGCCAGGGCGCGCGGGTCCTCGCCGGGGTGGGCGATGCGCACCTTCACCCCCAGGAAGAGGTCGCCCCCGAAGAGCGTCCGCGTGCGCGGATCCCACACCGCGTGATGGTCGCTCGAGTGTCCGGGGGTCGGCACGAGCACGAGCGGCGCGGCGTCGAGCGTCGGCACGCGGGTGCGCAGCGACGGCATCTGCCCCCACGTCACGTGGCGATAGAGCCCGATCGCCCCGACCGCCTCGACGCTCCGGCGCGTGGCCTCGCCCATGAGCAGCGGCAGGCCGAGCCGCGCGAGCGCCTCGACGTTGCCGGCGTGGTCCTCGTGCCGGTGGGTGACGATCGCCCCGACGATCGGGCGCCCGGCGCGCCGCTCGGCCGTCACCCAGGCGACGAGGGCGCGGCGCACGCCGGGGAAGCCGGTGTCGACGAGCACGCGCCGCCGGTCGTCGAGCGGGACGGCGTAGGCGCTCACCGCGTAGCCGGCGATCCGGCTGGCCGCCGAGGACAGCTGCAGCCGGGTCACGTCGTCGTGCGCCTCGAGGCGGAGCATGCCGGAGGATACGAACACCGTTCGGCGCCCGCCAGCGGTCGTGGCGCACGGCGTTTGGGCGGCGGCGATGTCGGCGTGGCGTCGGCCGTGGCTTGGCGCGTCCGCGTCCCGCGGCTTACATTGCCGTCACGGGAGCGCGCCCGGCCTCGAGCGGCCGGGCGCTCCCTTTTGTCGTCCCCATTCCTCTGCCGCCCGCGCTCCGTGCGCCGGGCGGCGGAGCGCTCAGGTCCTGCTGCCGATGATCGAAGAACTCAAGCGCAAGCTCGCCGACGAGGCCGCCAAGCTCATGCACGAGCTGAACGTGACGCTCCCCGCCGAGATCCGGAAGGCGGTGGAGCACGGCGACCTGCGCGAGAACAGCGAGTACAAGGCGGCGCTCGAGCGTCAGCAGTTCGTGCAGGCGCGGCTCGGCCACCTGCACGGCCGGCTGAGCAAGCTCTCCTCGGTGGACGTCACGCAGATCCCGACCGACAGGGTGGGGCTCGGCTCGACGGTGGTCGTCGAGGACGAGCGCACTGCGGCGCGCGAGCACTACACGCTCATGTTCGGCGACCAGGTGGAGTTCGAGGAGGGGCACGTGAGCATGGGCTCGCCGATCGGCCGAGCGCTGCTCGGCAAGGCCGTGGGCGAGACGGCGATCCTCAAGCTCCCGACGTCGGTCCGGCGGCTGCGCGTCGTCGAGCTCGTGACGATCCACCAGCAGCCAGTAGCCAACAGCTAGGAACGCGGTCGCTCGTTCAGACACCCGAGACCGGAGGCGCCCCGTGGGCGCCTCCGGTCTCGGGCGCTTCACTCGCGCCCTGGAACGCGCTCTCGCGGCTGTCGCCGCTTCGCTGGAACGCGCGCCTTCGCTACGGGCCCGGCCCATGGCCGGGCCCTTCGCTCGGCGCTGGAACGCACTACGCTCGAAGCTGACTACCGGTGGTCGGGTAGGGCGGCCGACGCGCCGTGGGCGCGTCGCGGGTGCCGCAGTTCGCCGACACCGGCTGTTCGTTCCAGCGCCCCCGGCCGGGGGCGCGCGTTCCAGCGACGCGGTGCCGGCCGCGGAGCGCGTTCCAGCGAAGGCGCGCACAGCGCCGCAGCGCGTTCCAGGGAGCGAGCGAGGCCCGAGCGACAGCGAGGGTCCGAGCGAGCGACCGCGTGCTCAGCGTTCCAGCGAGCGCGCGAGGCGCCGGCAGAGCCGGCGACCGAGCACGCGAGCGCCTTCCTGCCCAGCGGGCCAGGCAGCGCCTACGAGCGCTGCCTGGCCCGCTGGGCGTCGTACGCTCTTACGACCGCCTCCACGGCCTCGCGCGGGTCGTCGGTCAGGAGGATCAGGTCCATGTCGCTCGGCGAGATCTTCCCCTCGCCCAGGACGCGCGTCTGGATCCAGCGCACCAGCCCCGCCCAGTAGTGGCGCCCGAAGAGGATCACCGGGAACTGGCTGATCTTCCCCGTCTGGATGAGCGTCAGCGCCTCGAACAGCTCGTCGAGCGTGCCGAAGCCGCCGGGGAAGATGACGAAGGCGACCGAGTACTTCACGAACATCGTCTTCCGCACGAAGAAGTAGCGGAAGTTGACGAGGGTGTCGACGTACGGGTTGTTCCCCTGCTCGAACGGCAGCTCGATGTTGCACCCCACCGAGTGGCCGCCGCCGGTGCGGGCGCCCTTGTTCCCCGCCTCCATGATCCCCGGGCCGGCGCCGGTGATCACGGCGAACCCCGCCTCGGCGAGCAGCCGGGCGACCTCCTCGGCGGCCTGGTACTGCGGGTCGTCGGGGCCGGTGCGGGCCGAGCCGAAGATCGTCACCCCCTTGTCGACCGCGGCGAGGGTGTCGAACCCCTCGATGAACTCCCCCATGATCCGCATCACGCGCCACGTGTCGGTGCGCGTGAAGTCGCCCGGGGTGCCGCGCCCGGTGGGGAGGGCGAGCAGCTTCTCGTCCTCGGTGATCGGGGTGGAGGGCGCGTCGCGCAGCGACTCGTCGACGCGGCGCGTGGCGCCGCTGCGCCGGCTGGTGGGGTGCTGCCCGTCGGTCGGGGGGAGGCGCCCGGCGGCGCGGTGTCCCTCGGCGCTGCGCTCCTTCACCCCCTCGAGCGAGTCGTGTTCGGCGGCGGCGAGCGTCGACGGGTCGGCCGGCTTGCCGGTGGCGGTGCGCAGGCGCGAGGGGCGCGCGGCGCGCCCGGCACGCGCGGCACGCGTGCCGGGCGTCGGCGGGACGGGTGGGGCGGGTGTGCTAGCTTTCTTCATCGATCGGGATCGTGGCATCCGCCGCCGGACGTTCGGCGGTGCGGCGCCCCGACGCATCGTCACGATCCACGCCAGCCCGCCCGTGTCGCCGCACCCGGGCCTCCCTGCCGCTCCCAGCCGTTGTCCCAGGTCGTCATCCTCGTCGCCGACGGCGTCCGCCCCGACACGCTCGCGCGCGCCCTCGACGACGGCACCCTGCCGGCGCTCGCGCGGCTGCGCGCCGAGGGAGGGCTGCACACGGTGGCGTCGGCCTTCCCCTCGGTCACCGGGCTGGCCTACGCGCCGTTCGTCCTCGGGCGCTTTCCCGGGCCGGTGGGGCTGCCGGGGCTGCGCTGGTACGATCGGGCGCGCACGCGGCGCACCTGGCCCGACCACACGCGCAGCTACGTCGGGCTCGAGATGCGCCACGTCGACCGCGACCTCGACGCCCGGGCGCCGACGCTCTTCGAGCTCGCCCCGCCGGGGCTGGCGGCGCTCAACGTGATCGGGCGCGGGCTGGCGCGCCGCGACCAGATCGGGCGCAACGCCCCGTTCATCCTCCGCGCCGGGCGCACGCACTTCCGCGGGCACGTCGAGGGGTGGCTGGCGATCGACCGCGAGGTGGGAGGCGAGCTGGCGCGCCGCATCCGCACCGAGCGTCCGCGCGCCGTCTTCGCCGCGCTCACCGGGATCGACAAGACGTCGCACGAGCAGGGGCACGACGCGCCGCTGGTGCGCGCGGCGATGCAGGTGGTCGACCAGACGGCCGCCGAGCTGCGCCACGACGCCGAGCGCGACGGCCGCTGGGCGGGGATGCACCTGTGGATCGTCAGCGACCACGGGCACTCCGCCGTGCGCGCCCACGACGACCTCGCCGACTGGTTCCGGCTGCAGGGCCATCGCACGATGGCGCACCCCTGGACGCTGGGGCGGCGCGCCGAGGTGGGGGTGATGGTGAGCGGGAACGCGATGGCGCACGTCTACCTGGAGCTCGCCCGCCGCGAGCGGCCGTGGTGGCCGGCGCTCGGGGCGCGCTGGGGCGCGACCGTCGACGCGCTGCTCGAGCGCCCGTCGGTGGACGTGGTGCTCCTGCCCCACGGCGTCGATCGCTGCGAGGTGCGCGGCGGCGGGAGCGCCGCGCGGGCGCGCACGCGCGGTCGGGCGCTCGTCGAGCGCACGCCGATCCCCGGGGCGGCGTCCGCCCTGCCCGCCGCGCCCGCCGCGGCGGCCGCGGCGGCGCGCGCCTATCGCTACGCCTACCGTCCGATCGACGGCGATCCGCTGGGGCTCGGCGGCCCGCTCGAGGGGCTGGACGCCGACGCGGCGTACGACGCCTGCGCGGCGAGCGACTATCCCGACGCGCTCGTGCAGATCGCCCACCTGGCCGGGGCGGCGCGCTCGGGCGAGATCGTCGTCTCGGCGGCGCGCGACTGGGACCTCCGGGCGCGCTACGAGCCGATCCCCCACGTGTCGAGCCACGGCGCCCTGCACCGCGAGCACATGCTCGTGCCGCTGCTCGTCAACCAGCCGGTCGCCTGCACGCCACGGCGCACGGTGGACGTGATGCCGAGCGCGTTGACGGCGCTCGGCGCGCGGGTGCCGGCCGGGTTGGACGGCACGTCGTTCCTGTAGCCCCGGCGGCCGCCGCTGGGCGCCCGGCCGCGGTCCCCTCCCCCCGTCGTTCCGAGCGGAGCGAGGAATCTCGCGGTCACCCGACGCCCGACCCGCCCCCACCCCGCAGCCCACCTCACCCCCCACGGCACCCGGGCGGACGGGGGCGAGGGGGGATGGGGGCGAGAGAAGATCGAGATCCCTCGCTCCGCTCAGGATGACCAGGGGGCGGGGGGCGAGGGGAAGATCGAGATCCCTCGCGTTCGCTCGGGATGACCGGGGGGGCTCGGGATGACCGGGGGGGATGACCACATGCGGGATGACTACATGCGGGATGACGGCATGGCGCTCGGGACGACACGGCGCGGAGGAGCGCTCCGCCCCCCCCGTCATTCCGAGCGCAGCGAGGAATCTCGAGGTCACCGCCGTTCCCCACCACGCACCGGCTGGAACCCCACGCCGACATGGCGCTCGGGCCGGCAGGCGAGGGGAAGATCGAGATCCCTCGCTCCGCTCGGGATGACATGGCCGCTGCGCTTCGGGACGACATGCCCGCTGCGCTCGGGATGACATGGCCGCTGCGCTCGGGACGACATGCCCGCCGCGCTCGGGATGACATGCTCGCAGCGCTCGGGACGACATGCTCAGGGGAAGCGCCCCGCCCCCTCCCCTGTCATTCCGAGCGCAGCGAGGAATCTCGAGGTCACCCCACCCCCGCCCCGAGCCAGCCGCGAGCCGACGCTCCATCCGCGCCGCGCGCGGGCCGGCAGGCGGAGGACGACGGGACGGTCGAGATCCCGCGCGCCCGGCCGCCGGAGGGCGGCAGGCGCGGCGCGCACGACGATTCAGCGCTTCCCGGCCGCGGCCAGCCCCGGCTCCGAGTCGAGCACCGCCTGGGCGATCTGCACCATCGGCACCGAGCGGTCCTGGCTGGTGCGCTGGAGGATGCGATACGCCTCCTGCTCCGAGCTCCCGGTGCGGCGCATCAGGATCCCCTTGGCCCGCTCGATCGTCTTGCGGTGCTCGAGCGCCTGCTTCGCGTCGGTCGCCTCCTGCTGGGCGGTGGCCAGCGTGCGGGCGCGGGCGACGGCCAGCCGCAGCGTGCCGTCGAGCATGTTGGGCGCCGCGGGCTTGGGGAGCAGCGAGATCGCGTGCGTCTCGGCCACCTGCTGCTCGGAGAGCGACAGCGAGTGGTCGCCGGTGAAGAGCACGACCGCGGTGCGCGGATGCCGGGTGGCGATCGCCGAGGCGGCGTCGATCCCCGATCCGTCGGGCATGTGCACGTCGAGCAGCACGGCGTCCGGCGCGAGCGCCTCGGCCTGGGCGACGGCGTCGCGCCCGCCGGCCACCTCGGCGACGATGGTGTGGCCGAGGGCGGTCAGCGCCTCGACGAGCAGCGCGCGCGCGGGCACGTCGTCGTCGGCGATCAGAACGCGGATGGGAGCAGCCGAATCGGGCATGGCGGGGGTCCGGACGGAAAGGCGCGTCCACGCGGCCGCCGCCCAGCGGCGGGCAGCGACGACGGCGAGGACGCGAGGGCGCCGGTGGGGGAGGCCGACGCCGGCCGCCTGGAAGGTCCGTGGGGCGGCGGCCGTACCTGGGACAACGGCCCGGGACGCCGCGGCGGTTCCGGCCGCCACCCGGGCGCCTGGGGCGCTCCGGTGGCGGCCGAAACCGCCGCGGGCGCCCCACGGGGCATCTCAGGGGTGCTCGACCGCCGCCTGGTGCGACACGAAGGCGAGCAGCTCGTCGGCGCGCAGCGGCTTGCGCAGCGCCAGGTCGGCCCCGCCGCCCGACTCGCCCATCATCTGCGGCTCCCAGCCGGTGACGACGGCGATGCGCAGCGCCGGCCACCGGCCGCGCGCCTCGTGCACCAGCTCCCACCCGTTGCCGTCGGGCAGGCCGACGTCGCTGATCAGCACGTCGTACGGCATCGGCAGCCGCCCCTCGGCGGCGCGCCCCTCCCCCGAGCTCCCGGCGCGCACGTCGAGCAGCGCCCGGGCCTCGCGCAGGTCGGCGACCGCGTCGACCACGTGCCCGTCCGAGGCGAGCAGGGCGCGCATGAACTCGCGCCCCTCGACGTGGTCCTCGACGATCAGCACGCGCCGCGTCACCAGCGGCGGCGGCGGCGCGGCGGGGCGCGGCGGCTCGCCCGGCGCGGCGAACGGGAAGACGAGCCGCACCGTCGTGCCGTGCCCCGGCGCGCTCTCGATCTCGGCGCGGCCGCGGTGGCGCTTCATGATCCCGTAGACCTCCGCCAGCCCCAGCCCCGAGCCCCCGGCCCCCTTCGTCGAGAAGAACGGCTCGAAGGCGCGGTCGCGCACGTCCTCCGACATCCCGTGCCCGGTGTCGCGCACGGCGATCCACGACTCGGGCTCGTCGTCGTCGGCGCCGCCGACCGCGGCGGCGAGCGTCAGGCGCCCGCCGGCAGGCATCGCGTCGATGGCGTTCTTGACGAGGTTGAGCAGCGCCTCGCGGATCTCCCCGGGGATCCCGCGCGCCGTGGTCCCCGGTGCCAGCTGGCGGTCGACCTCGATGTGAGCGCCCTGCATCCCGTCGGTCCACGCGGCGCGCGACATCGCCAGCACCTCGTCGCCGAGCACGGCGAGGTCCACCGGCTCGTCGCGCCCCTCGGCGGGGGGATCCTGGCGGATGAAGCGGCCGACGCGCGCCGCGCTCGCCGCGCACGTCTCGGCGGCCTTGGCGATGCGCTGCGCGTAGTCGCGCACCGCCGCCGGGTCCTCGGCGCGCCGCTCCAGCAGGAAGGCGGCCGACATGATCGGGTTCAGGGCGTTGTTGACGTCGTGCATGACGCCCGCGGCGAGCTGCCCGACCGCCGCCAGCCGGCGGTCGCGGGCGCGCGACTCCTGCAGCGCGAGCAGCTCGCGGCTGCGCGCCTCGACCATCTTCTCGAGCGTGGCGGCCTCGTTGAGCACGCGCTCGTTGAGCTCCATCGTGCGCCGCACCTGCTCCTCCAGGGCGCGCGCCAGCCGGGCCCGCTCGGTGGTGTCGCGCTCGACGAGCACCGCGCCGACGATCCGCCCCCCGGCGTCGCGCACCGGGCCGGCGTAGCTGTCGATGACGCGCCGCTCCCCGGGGCGCCCGCGCCGCACCACGTGCGTCTCGCGGCGCACCGTCTCGCCGCGCATCGCCCGCACCGCCGGATGCTCCTCGAAGGCCACGCGCACGTCGGCGGCGCGGCCGTCCGGTGCGCGCCCGTCGGAGCGCCGCGCCTCGGCGC
>ERZ1066121.2036-NODE-2036-length-13332-cov-16.144460_pt1 | contig 13332 bp, 10 predicted proteins | sample MGYA00382768_ERZ1066121 | MGnify/ENA primary metagenome ERZ1066121 (study PRJEB33369, sample SAMEA5778351) | biofilm metagenome | biome: Industrial cooling water; feature: Water cooling tower basin; material: Biofilm | place: United Arab Emirates | collected... | reverse complement strand
AACACCGGCATCCCGTTCAACTTCGGCATTACCGTGCTGCTCGGGTTCATCGTCGGGGTGGCGATCGTCGGGCTGACCTTCAGCCTGTTCATCCGCGACAACATCAAGCAGTTCGGCGCGCTGAAGGCGATCGGCGTCACCAACCGCAAGCTGATCGGCATGGTCGCGGCGCAGGCGGGGATGGTCGGGGCGATCGGCTATGCCCTCGGGCTGGTGGGCACCGCGCTGTTCATTCACGGCTTCAGCGGCGATCCGACCTTCAAGGGCTTCTACCTGCCGTGGCAGATCCCGCTGCTGTCGCTGGTCGGAGTCGCGCTGATCCTGGCGATCACCGGATGGATGGCGATGCGCAGCGTGCTCAAGGCCGAACCGGCGGCGGTGTTCCGGTGAGCGGCCCCGAAACGAACGGCGCGATGGACCCGGACGCCGCCATTTCGACGCGCGGCGTCACCCGCGACTTCCCGGCGGGGCAGGACACGATCACCGTGCTCCACGGGATCGACCTCGATGTGCGCGCGGGCGAGATGACCTACCTCGTGGGCGAGAGCGGCTCGGGCAAGACCACGCTGATCTCGATCATGTGCGGCATCCTGTGGCCCACGCAGGGGCAGGTGCGGGTGTTCGGCACCGACATCTACGCGCTCGGCGACAGCGAACTGGTCGAGTTCCGCCTCGCCAACATCGGCTTCATCTTCCAGCAGTACAACCTCATCCCCAGCATCGACGCCGCCGCCAATGCCGCCGTGCCGCTGATCGCGCGCGGAATGCCGGTGCGCGAGGCGCGCGAGCAGGCGACCGAGATGCTCGCCCGGCTGAACATCGCCGACCAGGCGGCCAAGCTGCCGCGCCAGCTTTCCGGCGGGCAGCAGCAGCGCGTCGCCATCGCCCGCGCGCTGGTCCACTCCCCCCGGCTGGTGGTCTGCGACGAGCCGACCGCAGCGCTCGACGCCCGCTCGGGCCGGCGGGTGATGGACCTGCTGCGCGAAGTCGCGGTCGCCTCGGACCGCTCGGTCATCATCGTCACCCACGACAACCGCATCTTCGATCTCGCCGACCGCATCCTGGTGCTGGAGGACGGGCGTATCACGCATGACGGCAAGACCATGCCGGAGGACCACTGACAATGCCGCTGAACCTTCGCAGCCTCAGCTTCTCGCGCCAGATCCTGCCTGCGCTGGCCGCGCTCGGCGCGCTCGGCGCGGTCGTGTTCATTGCCACCAGCCAGCCGGACCGCGCGCTGGAGGACCCGGTTCGCACCCCTCCGCGCGCGACCGGCGCGCTGGCCACGGGCGAACGGGTTGCCGGCTCCGGCGTGGTCGAGCCCTCGAGCGAGGTGATCGACGTCGGCAGCGCGCTGTCCGGCCTCGTGCTGGACGTGCGGGTCCGGCCCGGCGACCGGGTGGGCCAGGGCCAGCCGCTGTTCACCGTCGATGACCGGGCGGTGCGCGCGCAGCTGCGCCAGGCCGAGGCAACGATCGGCGAGGCCCGCGCCGCCATCGCCGAGGCGGAGACCGCCCGCGCCACCGCCGAGCGGCAGCTCGCGCTCTACCGCTCGGTCGAGGACAGCGCGGCGGTGAGCCGGGCGGAAGTGATCCGCGCCGAAGGAGAGGCCAGCGCCGCGCGCGCGCGCCTGGCCCTCGCCCGCGCCCGGCTCGAGGCGGCCCGAGCGGCCGCGGGTTCGGCGCAGACCGAGCTGGGCCGGCTGACGGTGCGCGCGCCGATCGCGGGGGAAATCCTGGCGGTCGACATCCGCAAGGGCGAATATGTCTCCACCATGGGGCAGAGCCAGTCGTTCATCCGCATGGGCCAGACCCTGCCGCTTCACGTGCGGGTCGATATCGACGAGAGCGAGGCGAGCAGGATCGATCTCGGGCGGCCGGCGGTGGTCTCCCCGCGCGGGGCAGCCGACCGGCAGGTCGAGGCGCGGTTCGTCCGGGCCGAACCGCTGGTGGTGCCGAAGCGCTCGCTCACCAACTCGTCGCAGGAACGGGTCGACGTGCGGGTGCTCCAGGTGATCTACGAGCTGCCGGCCGCCGCTTCCGACGGCGGCCTGTTCCGGGTCGGCCAGCAGATCGACGCCTTCATCCCGGCGCGGGCCACCCGCTGATGCGCCGCGCCGTCCCCCTGCTCGGTGCCATGGCGCTGTCGGCCTGCGTCGCCGGGCCGCCGCCGGAAGTGGCGACGCCGGCCCCGGCGCTTCCCGCCGGTTTCGCCTGGCAGCCTCCGCCCGGCACCGCGCGCGACCTCGCCCGGCTGCTTCCGGGCGAAGACCCGGCCTACCAGGCCCTGTCGCAAGCCGCGCTCGCCGGATCGCCCTCGCTCGGCGAGGCGCTGGCCCGGGTCGAGGCGGCGCGGGCCGGAGCGGTGCGGGCCGGGGCGGAGCGGCTGCCCAACCTCGGCGCCAGCGCCTCGGTCACTGGCCAGCGCACCAGCCCGAACCAGTTCGGCACCGACCTTCCGCCGCAGATCGCCTTCGACGCCGAACGGGTCGCCTACGCCGCCAACCTGACGGCGAGCTGGGACGCGGACCTGTTCGGGCGGCTGCGGGCGCAGGAACGCGCCGCCCTCGCCCGGCTCGATGCCGCGGGGGGTGAAGCAGCGGCGGTCCGCAGCGCGCTGCTGGCGGAGATCGCCGGGGCGGTGATCGACTGGCGCACGCTGGAGGCGCGCGAGGCCGCGCTGAGTGAGGACCTGGTCGCCGCCGAGACCCTGGTCACGCTGACCGAGATCCGCGAACGGGCGGGCATCGCCCCGGGGTTCGATCGCGTGCGGGCAGAGGCCGCCGCCGAGGCAAGCCGCAGCCGGATCGCCGCGCTCGCCAGCGAGAAGGCACGCATCGCCGGGCGTCTGGCCACGCTCGCCGGGGTCGGTGCCGCCACCGCGCGGGAGGCGCTCTCGGCAAGGGCGGCTCCCCTGCCCTCTGCCGGGCCGCCCGCCAGCCTGCCCTCGCAGCTGCTTGCCAACCGTCCCGACGTGCGCGCGGCGCAGGCCCTGCTTGCCGCGAGCGATGCCGAACTGGCGGGTGCCGCGGCACGCCGCTTCCCGCAGCTGTCCCTCTCGGCAACGCTCGGACTGCTGGCCTTCGACTTCGGCGGCCTGCTCGATGGCGACGCCGTGGTCGGGTCCGCCGGCGCGGGCCTGCTCGCCCCGCTGCTCGACTTCGGCCGGATCGGAGCCGAGATCGACCTGGCGGCGGCCAACAAGAAGATCGCGTTCGAGCGCTACCGCGGGGCGGTGTTGGCGGCGCTGGGCGAGGCGGAGGCAGCCTACGGCCTGATCGCCGCTGCCGATGCCGAGGCGCTGGCGGCGCGGCGCGAGGCGGTGAGTGCGGAGCGCGCGGCGGAGCTGGCCGGGTTCCGCTTCCGCGCCGGCCTCGAAAACTTCCTCGCCGTGCTCGACGCCCGCCGCGCTGCCGACGCGAGCGGCGAGCGGGCGGCGGCCGCCGAAGGACGGGCGGCCCGCGCGCGGGTGCTGCTGTGGCAGGCGCTCGGGGGCGACTATCCCGCCAGCCGGTCGACCAGCCAGTAGGCTCCGGTGATCCCGATGCCGTAGGAGGCGATCCGCAGCGCCGGTTCGAGCCGGGCGAGCGCCAACCGCGCCACAGCGGCGAGCGCGGCGAGCGTTGCCGCCACCACCAGCAGCTGCCCTGCCTCCACCCCCAGGTTGAACGCCACCAGCGCGGGCACCAGCGCATCATCGGGCAGGCCGATCTCCGCCAGCGCGCCGGCGAACCCGAATCCGTGCAGCAGGCCGAACAGGAACGCGACCAGCCAGGGCACCCGCACGGTCAGGCTCCGGTGCCCGGATTCGCGCCGGGCGATCTCCACCGCCAGGAACACGATCGACAGCGCGATCAGCACCTCCACTGGGCGCTGCGGCATGGCGATGGCCCCGAGCGAGGCGCCGGCAAGCGTGATCGAGTGCGCCACCGTGAACGCCGTTGCCGCCACCACGGCCCGGCGCCACTGGCGCAGCAGCAGCACCAGCGCGATCACGAACAGGAGGTGGTCCCAGCCCTCGAGAATATGGTCGACCCCGATCACGAAATAGGTCCGCCACACCGGCGGACGCTGCGCCGCTGCCGCGATCGTGGCCTGCGGTTCGGCTGCTGCCAGGCGCAGCGCCTGCGCCGGCTCGCCCAGCGGCATGACCCGCACCAGCAGGTCCGACTGGCCGAGCAGGTCGGCCACCCCGATCGTCCGGCCGGCGACCGGCCCGTCGCAGCGCACCCGCGCCCGGCCCAGCACCGCACCGCCGCTCGCGCCCTGGCGCACCTCCTGCGCGAAGCGGCACCCGGCCGGCAGGACCGGCGGCGGAGGCGGCGTCTCCGGCGGCTGGAGGTAGGGGCGCTTCCACGCGAGCGTCCATTCGCCGGGCGCGGTCTGGGCGAACTCGATGTAGCCCGGGCGCAGCTCGTCCGCCCGCGCGGGTGCGGCTGCCGCCGACAGCCCCAGCAGCAGGACCAGCAGCGCCCTCACCGCGCGACCGTGATGCGGTAGGACTGGCGCAGGACGCGGTAGGCCTCCTGCTTACGCGCGGCGGCGGTGGCCGATTGCCAGTCCGCCTCCACCTTGTCCCTGATCGCGCCCAGCGACGGGACCGGGCCTGCCTCGCGCGCGCGCAGGCGCACCAGGTGCCAGCCGAAGCCGCTGGCGACCGGCCCGTGCCACCGCTGCCCGACGGGGGCCTCGTCGAGCGCCTGCCGGAACGCCTCGCCGAAGCGCTGCTCCACCTCGCGCCGCGGCGCGCGCTCGAGCGCCGGGGGCAGCGAGATGTCCTCCCCCTGCGGCGTTCCTCCGGCGAGCGCGCGGCCGGCGGCGGCCCGGTCGGCGAACCACGCCTGGTCGAAGCTGTAGCGCACCTCGGGCGCGAACCGCTCCGGATGGCGCTTCAGCCAGTCCTCCAGCGTCGCGTCGGTGGCGGAGGCGGTCTCCGCCATGCTGGCGGCAAGGTAATCCATCTTGGTCGCCAGCCGCTTCCGCAGCACCGCGTCATCCCGGTCGAGCCCGAGGCGCAGCGCCTCGCGGTAGAGCACCTCCTCGCGGATGAACTGCTCGGTCAGGCTGTCGAGCTCGGCATCGGTCGGCGGGCGCTGGAGCGTGCGCTCCCATTGCAGCGCCAGCCGGGCGCGGTCTTCCCGCGCGACCGCGATGGTGCGGCTGGCGGGATCGACCGGTTCGCCCTGCCAGGCAAGCACGAACCAGATCGCCGTGCCAGCGGCGAGGAAGTGGACCAGCGGTTCGCGCGTCCAGCCGGGCAGCCTCATCCCCGGCTCAGGCGCTTGCGGTCGAACAGCACCGTCGCCGGCCGCGCCGCACCCTCCGCCGGGCCGATCCACACCGGCGAGCTGTAGGCCCGTTCCTGCGCCACCGCATCGGCCATCGCCTCGGGCGGCAGCGTGTAACCGAACCGGACCGCATCGTGGAGCGGCCAGCGCGGAGTCGGGATTTCCAGCACCCGGACATAGTAGAACGCCCGCTGGCCGGGGGTGAAATCGGGATCGGTCCAGGTGGCGCGCAGTTCGGGCGCGCCGATGGTGTTGGTCCAGGTCGCCTTCTCCCGGTCGACCGTGTCGCCCACGGCGGGCACCCGGCCGCCGGTGCGCGGCCGCTTGTCCATGTCGGACCAGACGACATCGTAGACCCGCTCGCGCGTTTCGCCGTCCGGCGTGGCCCAGCCTTTCACCACCTGCACCCGGTCGAGGTTGGCCCCTTCGGGGTCCTTCAGGGCGGAGATCAGGAAAGTCGGGGCCTTGCCGCTGTCCGCCAGCGTGCCGCCCATCGGCACGCCCCGGGTGTAGCCCGCCCGGACCCAGTCGCCGCGCCAGTCCGCCTCGGTGAAGTCGAATCCGGCGAACAGGCGCAGCACCATGCGCGAGCCGGTGGTGGCATAGACCTCGCGCCGCATCATCGCGTCGAAGATCGCTGCGCGGGTGTTGGCGTTGGCCCAGACCGCGGCATAGCCCCCGGCAAGGTAGTGCCAGCCGAACCGCCCCTGGCTGGTGCCGAGGTTCTGCGCGGCGAGCGCGCGCCCGGCGGCGGGCTCGCTGCCGGTGTGCTTGCCGAAGAAGTTGTCCTCGTCCCCCGTCGCCAGCGAGGTGTGGCTGTCGGTCGAGCCGATCATGCCGAAGGCGTAGGGGTTCGCGCCCACCCGCTGCTCGATCGAAAGCCCGCGCTTCAGGGCCTCGCGCAGGTACTCGCCGGCGAACATGGCGTCGGACTTGGGCCTGGTCAGCGGCAGGTTGCCCAGTTCCCAGCCGACGTCGCCGAAGCTGGCGAACTCGTCGTTGGGCGAGAGGAACGGATGGCTCTCGCTGTCGCCCTTGATCTGGGTGGCCTCCACCACCGGCTCGCGCGCGGCGCGGCGGCGGGCATAGGCGGCGCTCATCGGGCCGCCGTCCGAATCGGTCAGCTCGAACATCAGGCCGTTGGAGACGTTGGAATTGTGCGGGATCGCCAGCACCCTGCCGCCGGTCGCCTGCTCGTAGGCGTCCATGTAGTCCCACAGCTGGTCCACCTTGCCCTCGCCCACTCCGGGGAAGGGCAGAACGGTGCTGGTCCGCTCGAACCCGTCGCGGAACATGACCACCCGGTGCAGGTTGTTGCCGTCGGGCATCAGCGTGTACTCGAACCCGGCGAGCGGGGTGAACACGCCGGGCTCGTAGAACTCGTCGATCGTCCGCAGGTGCGCGGTCCAGATGTCGCGGGTGTTTTCCTCCTGGTCGGCCTGGTCGGTCAGGGCCTCGGGCAGGGTGCCGTTGGCGGCCGCCGTGACCAGTTCGGCGACCGCGCGCTGCGAACCTTCGGGCGACTCGTGCATCATGTCGTGCCAGCGCAGCAGGGTCTTGTCGCGGATCAGCAGGCGCGGCGCATCGTAGAGCCGGCGCATCGCCCCCAGCCCGTCGGAATGGTCGGCGATGACGAGGAAATCGAGCGGTCGGCTGAGCCTGGCCTTGAGCCCGGTGGTGGCGGTGACTTCCTCGCCCCGGGCAAAGCGCAGCGCCTCGTCGGGGCCGAGGCGGGTGCCGAACCCGAAGGCGTCGATCGAGTTGTCGGTGTGGAGGTGCGTGTCGCCCCACAGGGGACGCTCGGGGAACTCGGCCAGCGCGACCTCCGCCTCGGCCTCGGCCACTTGCGCCGCCCGGTCCCCGCACGCGCCCACCGCGCCGGCCAGCCCCAGCAGCAGGCCGGCCCGCATTCCCCGCAGTCTCGCCATCACCCGTCTCCCCTCGGTTGCACAATGCCACCTGTATCGCGCGGGTCAAGCGCGCCGCGGCGGCGCGCGGGGCAACTTGATTACAGATGAAACCGGGTCCAAGGGCGGCCTCGCCCACCGCCCTGAAATGCGAGTCCCGCAGCAATGACCACGCCCGCCCCGCTCGACCGTTCCGCCCTGCGCCTGGCCTATCGCCAGGACGAGGAGGCCTGCCTCGCCGAGCGCCTGCGCCAGGCTGCCCCGGCGCGCGCGGTCCACGGCGAGGCGGCGGCGCTGGCGACGCAACTGATTGAGGGGGCGCGGCGGCGCAAGGCGAGCGGGCTCGATGCCTTCCTGCAGCAGTTCGGGCTCGACACCGAGGAGGGCATCGCCCTGATGTGCCTGGCAGAGGCGCTGCTGCGGGTGCCCGATGCGGCCACTGCCGACGCGCTGATCCGCGACAAGCTGGGGCCCATCGACTGGTCAGAGCATCTGGGCGAAAGCGGCTCCACGTTCGTCAACGCGGCGACTTTCTCGCTGATGCTGACGGGCGAGGTGCTGGAGCGGCCGGAGCAGCACCAGCGCGGGCTGGGTGCGGCGCTGAAGCGGGCGATCGGCCGCGTGGTCGAGCCGGTGATCCGCACCGCCACGCTCCAGGCGATGAAGATCCTCGGCGGCCAGTTTGTGTTCGGGCGGACCATCGACGAGGCGCTGAAGCGCGCCGCGCCCGAACGGGCCAGGGGGCTGACCCACAGCTTCGACATGCTCGGCGAGGCGGCGATGACCATGGCCGATGCGGAACGCTATCGCCGGTCCTACGAGGCGGCGATCGCCCGGCTCGCCAGCGAGACGGCGGGCGGGTTCCGCACCTCGCCGGGCATTTCGGTCAAGCTCTCGGCGCTCTATCCCAGGTATGATTTCTGGCACGCCGAGGCGGCGCTGGCGCATCTGGTCCCGGTGGTCCGCGACCTCGCCGCGCAGGCGCGCGATGCCGACATGCACTTCACCATCGATGCGGAGGAGGCCGAGCGGCTGGAGCTGTCGATGGCGCTGATCGAGCAGCTCATGGCGGACGACAGCCTGTTTGCCCGGCCCGGCGGCGGCCAGTGGGAAGGGTTCGGCCTCGCCGTTCAGGCCTACCAGAAGCGCGCGGTGGCCCTGTGCGACTGGATCGCCCGGCTCGCCCGGCGCCACGGCCGGCGGATCATGGTCCGGCTGGTCAAGGGTGCCTACTGGGACAGCGAGATCAAGCTGAGCCAGGTGGGCGGCTATGCCGACTACCCGGTGTTCACCCGCAAGCTGGCCACCGACGTCTCCTATCTCGCCTGCGCCGCGCGGCTGCTGGAGGCGGACGACGTGATCTATCCGGCTTTCGCCACCCACAACGCCTACACCATCGGCGCGATCAAGGCGCTGTCAGGGGGCAGGGTATTCGAATACCAGCGCCTCCACGGAATGGGTGAGGACGTGTACGCCGAACTCGCGCGGGTGGAGGGTAACCGCCCGACCGCGGTGCGGATCTACGCCCCGGTCGGCGGGCACAAGGACCTGCTCGCCTACCTCGTGCGCCGCCTGCTCGAGAACGGGGCCAACTCCAGCTTCGTCAACCGCATGGCCGATGCCGAGGTGCCGGTGGCGGAGCTGGTGAGCGATCCGGTGGCCGACCTTGCCGCGCTCGCGCCCCGCCGCAACCCAGCGATCCCGCTTCCCGGCGCGATTTTCCCGGGCCGGGTCAACAGCGCCGGGGTCGATCTTGCCGACCCGCTGGTGCGCGCCCCGCTGCTGGAGAGGCTGCGCGCGCTGGAAGGCGCGACGTGGACGGCAGGGCCAGGCCTCCCCTCGGGCGAGCCGGGGCCGGTCCGCGCGGTGGTCAGCCCGCAGGACCATGCGCGCCAGGTCGGCACCGTGACCGAGGCGAGCGCGGCCGACATCGACCGGGCCCTGGCCGCGGCGCAGGCGATCCAGCCCGGCTGGTGCGCGCTCGGCGGGGAGAAGCGCGCGCTGCTGCTGGAAGCGGCCGCCGACCTGTTCGAGCAGCACCGTGACGAGTTCCTCAGCCTGTGCCAGCGCGAGGCGGGCAAGACCCTGCTCGATGCCGTGCTCGAACTGCGCGAGGGAGTCGATTTCCTGCGCTATTACGCGGGCGAGGCGCGGCGGCTGTTCACCGCGCCGACGATCCTGCCGGGTCCGACCGGCGAGGAGAACCGGCTGAGCCTGCACGGCCGGGGCGTGTTCGCCACCATCAGTCCGTGGAACTTCCCGCTGGCGATCTTCATCGGCCCGGCAGCCGCCGCGCTGGCGGCGGGCAACACGGTGGTGGCAAAGCCGGCCGAGCAGACCCCGCTGATCGCCAGCCTGGCGGTGCGCCTGTGCCACCAGGCGGGCATCCCGCCCGAGGTGTTCCAGCTGCTGCCCGGCGACGGCAGGGTCGGCGCGGCGATCACGTCCGATCCGCGCGTGGCAGGGGTCGCGTTCACCGGCTCGACCCAGACCGCGCGCGCGATCAACCGCAGCCTGGCCGCGCGCGAAGGGGCGCTCGGCATCCTGGTGGCCGAGACCGGCGGGCAGAACGCGATGATCGTCGACAGTTCGGCTCTGCCCGAGCAGGTCACGCGCGACGTGGTCGGCAGCGCCTTCCAGAGCGCCGGCCAGCGCTGCTCGGCGCTGCGGGTGCTGTTCCTGCAGGACGATGTGGCCGACGTGATGCTGGAGATGATCAAGGGCGCGTTCGAGGCGCTGGTCACGGGCGACCCGGCGCGCCTTGCCACCGACGTCGGCCCGGTGATCGACGGCGATGCCTGGCGTGCGCTCGAACACCACGTGGCGGCGATGCAGGCGGCCGGATACACCGTCACCCGTCTCGGCGAGTCCTCGGACCGTCAGGGCTGGTTCGTCGCCCCGACGATCATCGAGATCCCCTCGATCGCGGTGCTGGAGCAGGAGAACTTCGGCCCCGTGCTGCACGTCGTGCGCTTCCGCGCGGACGAGCTGGAGCAGGTCATCGACCAGATCAACGCGACCGGGTTCGGCCTCACCCTTGGCCTGCACAGCCGCATCGCGGCGACCCGCCGGCTGGTCGAGGGCCGCGCGCGGGTGGGCAATCTCTACGTCAACCGCAACCAGATCGGGGCAGTGGTGGAAAGCCAGCCGTTCGGCGGCGAGGGACTGTCCGGCACCGGGCCCAAGGCCGGCGGCCCGCACTACGTCGCCCGGTTCGCCACCGAGCGGGTGGTGTGCATCGACACGACCGCAGCCGGGGGCAATGCGACCCTGCTGGCCAGCTGAGCGGTTGCCTGGCCGCCCGCCGGCTTGCTAGGTTCCTGCCATGATCCGCACCCTCGCCCTGCTCGTGTCGCTGCTGGCGCTGGTGGCACCGGCCGGTGCCAGCGCGCAGGTGCTGCTGAGCTTCCATTCATTCAGCGGCTCGCTGTTCTCCGGACGCTACCCGCACACCTTCATTGTGCTCGAAGGCACGCTGGAGGGGACCGGCGAGCGGGTCAGCGAGAACTACGGCTTCACCGCCCGCGAAGTGACCCGGGCGGTGCTGCAGGGGCCGGTCGAGCACGCCATCCAGGTCGAGCCGCCCAAGTATATCGCCTCCACCCGGCGGCACTTCACCGTCCGGCTGAGCGACGCGCAGTACCGCAGGATCGTGGCGGAGGTGGCGCGGTGGCGCGACGCGCCGGGCAAGCACTACGACCTCGATCGGCGCAACTGCATCCATTTCGTCGGCGCCATGGCCGAGATCGCCGGCATCAGGGTGGCCTACCCGCAGTCGATGCTGCGCAAGCCGCGGCAGTGGCTCGAGCATCTCTCCAGGCTCAATCCCTGGCTCCAGCCTCCCGGCAAGCGGCGCTGACGGCGGCGGTTCGCGGGTGCGGACCCGCTCATGCCGCCGCCTGCCGCGCAACTAACGGGGGAAAGCGGGGCGCGTGGCTTGCCCCGGTGCGCCGGCTGGGGGATCACCAGAGCATGGCGATTCTCTCCGACAAGTGGATCCGCGCTCAGGCGCTCGAACATGGCATGATCGAGCCGTTCGTGGAGGCGCAGCGGCGCGACGGGGTCATTTCCTACGGCCTGTCGAGCTACGGCTACGACGCGCGGGTCGCGCCCGAGTTCAAGATCTTCACCAATGTCGACAGCGCGGTGGTCGATCCCAAGGACTTCGCCGCCAACAGCTTCGTCGACCGCGAAACCGACGTGTGCGTGATCCCGCCCAATTCCTTCGCGCTCGCCCGCACGGTCGAATACTTCCGCGTGCCCGAAGACGTGCTGGTGATCTGCCTCGGCAAGAGCACCTATGCCCGGTGCGGGATCATCGTCAACGTCACCCCGCTGGAGCCGGGCTGGGAAGGCCACGTCACGCTGGAGTTCTCCAACACCACCCCGCTGCCGGCGAAGATCTACGCCAACGAGGGCGCGTGCCAGTTCCTGTTCCTCAAGGGCAACGAGCGGTGCGAGACGAGCTACAAGGACCGCGCCGGCAAGTACATGGGCCAGCGCGGGGTGACGCTGCCGCGGCTCTAGGCTCGAGCGCGCAGCCCGCCCGGCGCCGAGGCTTGTCGCGGCACCGCTTTTGCTCTTCAAGGGGTGCAGCGAAAATCAGCCCTGCGCCTGGTCGGGCCGAACGGAGGATCGAAGGCATGTCCACCCGCGAATTCGACATCATCGTCTACGGCGCGACCGGATACACCGGCCGGCTGGTGGCGGAACACTTCCTGCGCGAATACGCAGGCAAGGCGGGCGCGCCGAAATGGGCCATGGCCGGCCGCAGCCTCACCAAGCTGCAGCAGGTGCGCGGCGAGATCGGCGCCCCGGCCGACACCCCGCTGATCGTCGCCGACGCCGACGATCCGGCCAGCCTGGAGGCGATGTGCGCCCGCACCCGGGCGGTGCTCACCACCGTCGGCCCCTACCAGCTCTACGGCGACGCGCTGGTCGCGGCCTGCGTGAAGACCGGCACCGACTACGCCGACCTGTGCGGCGAGCCGGCGTGGATGCGCGAGCAGATCGACCTGCACCACGAGGCGGCGAAAGCCAGCGGCGCGCGGATCTGCTTCTCCAGCGGGTTCGATTCGATCCCGTTCGATCTCGGCGTGGTGATGCTCCAGCAGGAGGCCCGGGCCCGGTTCGGCCAGCCCGCGACGCGGGTGCGCGGGCGGGTCCGCGGGATGCAGGGCACCTTCTCCGGCGGCACCGCGGCGAGCCTGACCGCCACGCTCAAGGCGGCGGCGAAGAACCCCTCGATCATCAAGGTGCTGAACGACCCCTTCGGCCTGACCCCGGGGTTCGTGGGCGCGGACCAGCCTTCGGGCATGATCCCGCGCTACGAGGAGGACCTGGGCCGCTGGGCGGCGCCGTTCATCATGGCGACGATCAACACCAAGAACGTCCACCGGACCCATTTCCTGCTCGGCCACCCGTGGGGCACCGATTTCCAGTACGACGAGATGATGCTGACCAGCCCCGGCGAAGCGGGCAGGGCAGCGGCCAACGCGGTGGTCGAAATGCTCAAGAACCCGTTCGGCGCGAAGCCGCCCAAGCCGGGCGAGGGGCCGAGCCCGGAGGAGCGCGAGAACGGGTTCTACGACGTGCTGTTCGTCGGCGAGACCGCCAGTGGCGATACGATCCGCTACGGCGTCAAGGGTCGCTACGATCCGGGCTACGGCTCGACCAGCCGGATGCTGGCGGAGACCGGCATGGCGCTGCTGGGCAGCAAGGCCGGTGGCGGCGTGGGCACCCCGGGCTCGTTTCTCGGCGAAGCCCTGGTCGAGCGCCTGCGCGAGCACGCCGAGATCACCTTCGCGGTCGAGGGCTGAGGGGGCGCGGAGGGTTTTTCCGCACTTGCAAAGGCGCGGGGGCACGGAGGAATACCCCTGCGCTTCTGCGAGCGCCACTAGCCCCGGCCAGACGCCCCGCCAGGTGGTTCGAGATGGGCCGTCAGCCTGCGGCTTCCCGCCCCTCCTCACCACGAACGGGAGGAAGAGCCCCCTTCGCGGTAGTGGGCCTTTCAGGGTGCGGCGGTCACGCAAGCCGCGCACCTCAAACCCCCCTCCCCTTGGGGAGGGGCCGGGGGTGGGGGGTCGGCGTCCGATCGAAGGGCGCAGCACCCACCCCAACCCCTCCCTCAAGGGAGGG
>ERZ1066121.2034-NODE-2034-length-13352-cov-9.486200_pt1 | contig 13352 bp, 17 predicted proteins | sample MGYA00382768_ERZ1066121 | MGnify/ENA primary metagenome ERZ1066121 (study PRJEB33369, sample SAMEA5778351) | biofilm metagenome | biome: Industrial cooling water; feature: Water cooling tower basin; material: Biofilm | place: United Arab Emirates | collected... | reverse complement strand
ACGGGAAAACCGTAATTTAAATGGCAGGAACTTGCGAGCGCAACTGAAGATTTAAGATTAACTGTTGTGAAGTTGTAACTGTCCCATCAGATATGACACGACTACGGTTATAAGGAACTGGAAACGATGGAAGGCTTTAAGCTCCTGCTTCAGGGATTGATGGGATTGTATGCCAAGCGCGGGATGCTACAAAGCATGATTGACAATGCGCAAGGTTAGGATTTAGATAAGATGAAGGAGGCTTTTGGGTCGGTAATTTTGAGGTAGAAATAAAAAAGCCACACTCTAACGTGTGGTTTTTTAAATACCTGTTGAATATAATTTTTCCCCTAAGAATTAATAGTTACTTATTGTAATTAATCCCTGCCCAGACCATAAGTCCAATTGAAGCTAAAATATAAAGAGTTGCGATTGTAACAAAATGAGCTTTCTTTAATGAGTTTTTCCTATCATATTTCGCTTCTATTTTTAGGTAATTTTTATTATCAATAAACAGTGATTTATTTATAAAATAAATGATAATCGGAACAATTGCAAAAACTAATATTGTCAAAACCAAGTTGGAAGGAAAATACTTAATCACTTTAGTACCGATAATTAAAGCCGCATAGTTGTTTGTAAGACAAACAAGATATAACGAAGTTGCAGATTTAGGAACTTGTTCTTGAAGTTCATCCTTTGTAGTTAGCTTTATGAACTTGTATAGTAAATAAAATAAATAGGTATATGGATTCATTATAGTCAATTTAAAAGTGAATGTACAACTATTTTGAGTTTATAGCATTGTCAATTGCTTCACCCGCTACAATTCTAATTCCCGCATAGAGTAATGCGGCGGGAGCTGCAAAGGGAGCAGTTACGGGAATAAGCGACAAGGTGAGAAGTGTACCATTAATCGCTGCATCGACATGATGGGCAGTTGTTGCTTGGTCAGTCGCCACTGCATTGATATAAGCTCCAGCAGAAATGACTGTTCCTGCAATACCAAGTGCCCGTGATGCTTTTAATTGGTCACCATGCTCGGTTGCCGCCTCGAAAATGGTCGCAATGCCTGTGGCAGACCCAGCAGCTAAGTCAACTTTTTCTTGGTCTAAAACCATCGAAGAATTACTTTGCGTAACAGCCTCCCCTTGTTGATTCATTGTAGCTATATTTCCAGCATCAACTTTTGCTGCTGCAATCTCGACGGGGTTTGCTTTGTCGGGCGCAGTTTTTACAATTCCATCTTTACTGTTTACCCACTTTCCATTTTCCTTTAGGGTAACTGTATTATTGCCATCGGCGTATGTATTATTCGTTTTCCCGTCAGAATAGTCAGAGTAACCCGCTGCTGTAGCTTGTGCCTCTGAAGTTATGTCGCTTCGCCACGACCATTGTCCGTCGTCTCCTAAAACCCAATCTGGGGGTGTGGCTAACATTCCGTCTGGGTCAATGAATAACACTGGATTGTTAAGTGCATATGTATACGGCGAGAATCGCCTCGATAACTCCGCTAACGGGTCAATATTCATCCATCTGCCAATCGCTGGGTCATAATTTCTTGCATGGTAGTCATACCAGTTAAGCCCCAACTCATCCTGCCATTCCTTACCATTGTACTTATATTTATACGCAGGTGCACAGGTAGAACATCTCGGTAGTAACACCACACCGCATTAGGCTCTGTCGCGTACCGCAAGTTACGTGCGACTAAAATCATAAAGTTCGCTTTTGCTTTCATTTTAAAACTGTAAATTAGAGAATAATTTAAAATAATGACGTTAGAGGAACTTTTAAATGACCTGCCGCCTGCACGCGTGGTGGACCTGCAAGGTACGTATGTACCGGTAGACATGTCTGAAGATAATCTTGAAATTGCTGAGCTCGATTCTGCTTCGGCATACGAGGCATATATCCGCAGTCTTTTGGATGGAAATCGTGCAGTGGCTGCGTATGGCGGTTATTTGGAAAAACGAAATTTGTATACTTCGGAGCTGTTTGAGAACGATGGAGTGCGCCGGAACATACATCTCGGAGTGGACATCTGGGCACCGGCAGGCACGGCCGTTTTGGCGCCGCTCGAAGGTACGGTACACGGTTTCGACTACAATGCCGGACCCGGTAATTACGGTCCGACCATAATTCTGAAGCATCGACTTGGCGGGCATCAATTCTATACGCTATACGGCCATCTCGACACGGAAAGCATCGAAGAACTGGAACTGGGTGATGTGTACAAAGCCGGAGATGTTCTTGGATTTTTGGGGCTTCCGACCGAAAATGGCGGGTACGCGCCGCATTTACATTTCCAGATCATCTGCGATCTCGAAGGGAATACCGGCGATTATCCCGGAGTAGCAACCGAAGAGGAACTGGGGCATTTTCGCGTTAACTGCCCTGATCCGAATTTGCTGTTAAAGTTGTAATGCCATGAAAAACCTACTGTATGTTTTATGCCTGTTGGCCTTGCTCACCGGATGTAAATCCAAAAAAACGGCGGCATCAAAAAAACCATCTGTTCCCGAACGCGTCGCGAAAATCCCTGCCGAACGAATTGATCAGACACAACTCAATCTGGCGTACAATCTCGGTCGCCGCGTTCTACAGACGTGCAACACCTCGAAGTTCAAACCGTTTACGCCCGACGAAGCTACCGAAGAAGTTATCCGAAACACTACCGAGGAGCGACTCACCAAAACGTGTCATAACTTTCGCCTGAAATACGGCGATTTCAAAGATTTGCAGTTTATTGAGGTGGTTCGCGACAAAAAGAATAAAACCAATATTTACCGGTTTAAGGCCGGATATGAGAAAAAAATTGCCAACAAAGAACTGCGGGTGTTTGTGAATGAAAAGAACCTGATTTCGGCGATTAAATCAATGGACTGGAAAGATAAAATGTAGTGGAGCGTTATCAATTTGGTGTTCAGGGGACTTTTTCCGAAAGCCCTTTAAAAGATCAAACTACTTGCTGAGGCTGCGTGAGGGGGTGCAGCGGCAGCCCCGCCTTTGGCGGGCTATAGCGGAAGACCCGACGGCGCGCAATAGTTGTTAAGTAGCGGTAACTGCTTGCGCCGGCACGCCCAAAAAACTTTTATCTACAAAAACGGAATTTCCCAGGGTTTACCCGGACGGTAGAACAATTTACCGTCGACGACTTCGAGCGGTGCTGTGATGTTGTTGGTATACAGAGCGCCTGTGCCGAGTCCTTGCGGGAGCGGATTTTTCTTGGTAAAGGTGTACTGCGCAATCGCGTTGAGTCCGATATTGCTCTCGAGTGCCGAGGTGATCCACCAACGGATGCCGCGCGCTTCTGCGGCGGTGATCCACTGATCCGTACCGTTAAATCCGCCCACGAGCGAGGGTTTCAGAATGATGTTTTGCGGCTGAATCTCGTCCAGCAATGCCGCTTTTTCTTCCGGAGTTGTGATGCCGATCAGTTCTTCATCCAGTGCGATGGGAAGCGGTGTTTGTTTGCAGAGCGTTGCCATGGCGGCCCGTTGTCCTGCGCGGATGGGTTGCTCGATGCTGTGAATCCCCAAACGGGCAAGTGCCTGTAGTTTCTCAGGTGCTTCACCGGATGAAAACGCACCGTTGGCGTCGACGCGGATTTCGATTTGCTCGGGCGAATAACGCGACCGAATGTTTTCGAGCAGCGAAAGTTCTTCGGCGAAATGAAGCGCTCCGATTTTAAGTTTGACGCACGTGAATCCGGCTGCCAGTTTTTCTTCTACCTGTTGAGCCATGTCTGCAAACTCGCCCATCCATACGAGTCCGTTGATGTCTATTCCTTTGATTCCTGCGGTAAATTCGGACGGAAACAATTCGTATGGGTCGCCGTAAAGCGATGCGAAAGCCGATTCTAGACCAAATTGAATGGAGGGAAACTCCTGAAGATGATCCAATAGAGCGTCTTTTCCCAATTCGATATTTTGGCAGACCCACTGCAGTTTTTGTTCATAGTCCGGACGGTCATCGCTGGAGAGTCCACGCAGCAGCCCGCACTCCCCTATTCCGCGTCCGCCCTGATGTTCGACGATGAGAAACCAGGTCTCTTTCTGCGTCATCACGCCGCGCGACGTGCCGGAAGGTTTTTTAAAATGCAGGTCGTATCGGAGGTATCGGGCGGTCATTTACAGTTCGATATAATCGCCGATATTGATCAGCATGAGATCTTTGCCTTTATCAAAAAACTTTTTGATGGCTGCTTCGTGATCGATGGTAATAAAACCAAATGTATCGTAGTGATAGCCCAGAATTTTGTCGCACTCCAGAAAATCGGAGGCAATGATGGCGTCTTCGATATCCATGGTATAATTGTCTCCCACCGGCAGAATGGCCAGGTCGAGGCTTGTTCGCAGCGGAATTAGTTTCATGTCGAACGTTACGGCCGTATCGCCCGCAATGTAAATGTTCTTGTTGTTGCTTTGGATTACGAATCCTCCGGGATTCCCGCCGTAAGTACCGTCCGGGAATGAGCTGGAATGGTGAGCCGTAACGTACTTTACCTTTCCGAAGTCGAATTTCCACGAACCGCCATGGTTCATGCCGTGGCTTTTAAGGCCTTTTGCTTCATAGTAGCCGGCAATTTCAGCATTGGAAATGATGACGGCGCCTGTTCGGCCGGCGATGCGCTCCACATCAAGTACGTGATCACCGTGTGCATGTGTAACCAGGATGTAATCGGCCGGCAATGCATCCACGTCGATTCTGGACGCTTTCGGATTACCGGAAATAAAAGGATCAACAATAAGATGCTTTCCGTGAGCTTCAATGGCAAGGGCGGCATGGCCTAAATATGTAATTTTCATGCTTATAATTTTTGTTGGATAGCGTTAACGGTTTGTACAGTGATGTCCTGAAACAGCCAAACCATGCAGAAAGATAGCAGCACCGCCAGCAAAAACGTGGCGATCGCAAGTTTTTTCAGCTCCGGATCGTACTGAACCGGATTGGTAACTTTACTGACGCGGTACAGGTGCAAACCCAGCGGGATGTACGCCAGTAAAAACAGGTATTGGGGAAGGCTAAATCCGGTTTCGTCATAAATCAGGGCGAAAATCAAAACCAGCAACATGGCACCTCCGACGAGGAAATAATGGTAAAGGCGTGCCTTGCGCGGACCAATTTTCACCACAAGCGTATTTTTCCCTGCGAGTTTGTCTGACGCTTCATCGCGCATGTTATTAAGGTTTAGCACTCCGGCGCTGAGCATTCCGATAGCTGCTGCGGGCAAGAGTAGTTGCAGATCAATTTGCTGGGAATGAAGAAAATTTACGCCGAGCGTACTTACGAGTCCAAAAAAGACAAACACGAACATGTCGCCATAACCACGGTAGCCGTAGGCGGTATTGCCTACAGTGTAACGAATCGCGGAAGCGACTGCGAGCAGCGCCAGGGCGAAGTAGAATATCGAGTAGCCGATGTTGGTATCGGCAAAGGAAAAGTAAATGAGCAATGTGGCAAATAGCAACGTAACGCCTGCTGTTATGGCGATGGCGGTTTTCATGGCCTGCGGAGTTATCGCGCCGCTTTGTATGGCACGTTGTGGACCGATGCGGTTCAGGTTATCGGTACCGCGGATGCCGTCGCCGTAATCATTGGCAAAGTTGGAGAGTACCTGAAGTCCAAGCGTGGTAAGTATGGCAAACCAAAAGATTCGCCAACTAAAAACTTCGGTTGGTGTATAGACATCTTGTGTAGGATGCGCCAGTGCGTACAGACTCCCCACCAGAATACCCGACACCGACAACGGCAGGGTGCGGACACGTGCCGCTTCAATCCATCTTCTCATAACTACAATTTACATCCAGTTGGCGTTGGACGATTCTATTTTATACAACCAGCGATCTACGTAATGTCGCATTGCTGAAAAATTTCCCAGCCAGAACGTGATTGCGCCTCCGGCAGTGTACAGCGTAAGCGATCCCACATCTGCAGCGCGGTGCCACAACAGTTGCGATACTTCTACGGCCTGAATTCGGGATGTTTCCACGATTTCCAGCGACACGTCCCAGGCGCCGCTCCGCACCATCACAAAGCGGTCTGATAAGAAAAGGCGGCTGTTGCGGTAACTGAAAAGCAGCATCGGGGCTACCAGCGCAGTATAAATCCACGGAACATATTCCAGATAGGGTAAGGAAATCCAATTAACCAAACCGATAATGATGCTTAAAGGTACTATTAAAAACAGCACGGTTGACTGGATAAGTTTGCGATAGTTGGGTCGGATTTCCATTTCGGCTTCCGGCAGCGAGTCGTACAGCAGATTCAGAAGCGCGTCTTTTTCTGCCTTGCTGCAGCCCGGTATTTCCAGCAATTGTTTGTGCACGTCGTGTTCTGCCCCTGCTTGTGAAATCCGAATGCGGGTAAGGTCTGTCTTGCGTTGCAAAAAATTCTGCACTACGGTGAGAATTTGTACCCGCGAAGGCCGTACGATGGTACTTTTTGTGGTAAACAGACCAAACTTCAGCAGCAACGATCGCTGCTGGCGCGAGATGGAGAAATTGTAATACTGCAAAATGGTTCGCGCCAGGTTGACTACCATGACGATGATGAATCCGAGAATAACCACCACGGCAAGCGTTTGTAGTGTAGACCCGACGTTGACATAATTGCCGATGTTTTGTTCTTCTTCTTCATTAATAAATCCCTGAACATTCTCGTAGATCGTAAAGAAAAATGCGAAGATGAGCGCAACGGTACGCAGGTAATTTGATGTGAGTCCGGTTTTGATGAGACTCCACGTGCTGATGGTAATGAATGATTTGCCTACTTCTGCTACGGTCTGATCGATGGCTTCCCCGGCACTGATGTTTTTGCTTTCTTCGAGCAACCTTGATTTAAGGGCAAGTGCCAACGGGTGCGAAATGGCCCGGATGACTCCTTCTTTATCGTTACTTCCCGCGGTGTCGATTTCAAGTGAAAATACCCCGATGAGTCGCTGCACAAGCGATTGACTGATATTCACCTGTTGAATTTTCTCGAGGCGAATGGCGGTTTTTGTTTTGCTGAGCGTACCGTGATTGATCACAAATTCCTCATTTTCATCATCAATAAAAAAGGTAAAGTTCCGGTAGCGCAGGTACGCGCCGACAATCAACAGCACGAGCAGCGAAACGAGTCCGCCCACGATGTATATTTTATAATTTCCTTGGTTATACCGCAAGAAGACAATCAGAATAAAGGCCCAGAGATTTTTAATGATATCCTTAGCCGTGTCGAGAAACATGACAATTACACCGATGGGTGACTGACGTTGGGGCCTCGTAAAATCGATCATTCCAGTTCAGTTTGGATTTTTCCGGACAAGAGTTGTTTGATTTGCTGTGCCGTTTCCTTCGGAATTCCCGGAATACTGATGTCACCTGCTCCGGCGCCAGCCGTATAAATTTTAATTCGCGCATAACCAAAGAACCGGGAAATCGGACCTTCGTGTAAAGCCACGTGTTGAATGCGATTAAACGGGATTACGCGCACAATATGAGCAAATACGCCGGTTCGGTAGAGCACATCGTGTTCGCGGAATGCATAACCTTTGCGGTAAAATCCGATTATGGATATGATCATTGCATAGACAGCAATCGCGATCCAAATCAGAAAGACCGTGAGAAAGTACGGGCGGAAGTCGTCTACGAAATAATTTACTGCTAAGAGTCCAACCGTCGGGATAAGCAAAATCAGCGCTACATCCAACACTACAACCTTCAGGTACTTTCCGGGTAAATCGGTAAAGGTAACTTCCTCAAAACGCGGGAAGCTCGTATCTTCAATCTGCGAATTGGTAAACATTACGGGATCCAGTTTTTAGGAAAATTCGGCTTGCGTTTTTCGAGGAAAGCATTTCGTCCTTCCTTGGCCTCGTCGGTCATGTAAGCCAGACGGGTAGCTTCTCCGGCAAAGACTTGTTGACCCACCATACCGTCATCGGTAAGATTCATGGCAAATTTCAGCATTTTAATAGCTGTCGGGGATTTAGCCATGATTTCCTGCGCCCATTCGAATGCAGTTTGCTCGAGTTGATCGTGTGGAACGACGGCATTCACCATTCCCATATCGTAGGCTTCCTGCGCAGAATAATTTCTACCGAGAAAGAAGATTTCGCGGGCACGCTTCTGTCCTACCATTTTTGCGAGGTAAGCCGAACCATAGCCGCCGTCAAAACTGGTGACATCGGCGTCGGTTTGCTTGAAAATGGCGTGTTCTGCGGAGGCTAATGTCATATCGCAAACGACGTGCAGACTGTGACCACCGCCAACCGCCCAGCCCGGTACTACTGCAATCACTACTTTTGGCATGAAGCGAATCATGCGCTGTACTTCAAGGATGTTGAGGCGGTGCATGCCATCATCCCCGACATATCCCTGATGTCCGCGTGCCCGCTGATCGCCGCCACTGCAGAAACTCCAAACACCGTCGCGGGGCGAAGGGCCTTCTGCGGATAACAGGATAACTCCGATAGACGTGTCTTCCTGCGCATCATAAAAAGCTTTAATCAGTTCTGATGTAGTTTGCGGACGAAAAGCATTGCGGACTTCGGGGCGGTTAAAGGCGATTCGAGCTACGCCCTGGCATTTTTTATAGGTGATGTCTTCAAAATTTCCGGCAGAAATCCATTCCATTATTTTATTTTTAATATTCGTGTAAATGTAAGAAATGCTCCTGAAATTTGCGTGAGGACAACGGGCTTTACCACGCCATCAGACACAAGATTAATTTGCATTAGATCATAGCATGAAAGCAGCAGAAAATCAAGTATTTCGATCAAGCAAAAACCGCATTACCACCGCTTTTTTATGGGTTATTTGTATCGGATTGATTGTCGTAATTGCTGCGGGAATAGTCGGCGGATATGACCTTTGGCCTTTTTATGTGATCACGGGTGCATCGGATGCGTTACTTCTGTGGATTTTACTTCAAACCCGGTATCGCATCGATAAGGATTTTTTGTATTACACGCAGGGTCCTTTTCGCGGTAAAATCGCCATTTCGTCCATCACTAAAATTGTACGCGACGATTCGTGGATAAAAGGCACGTTGCTCAAGCCAGCTCTGGATTATCGGGGTATGATGATTAGTTACGGAACGTACGATTCGATTTTCATTTCGCCTGAAAATCCTGCCGGTTTTTTGGCCATTATCACGACCCGCAACCCTGCGATTCGGGTGGAAGGCTATTCGCCTATATAGCGAATGCCATCGGCAGTGATTTCAATTAATCGCTGTTTGTACAGTAAGCCCACGGCCTGTTTAAAAGTTTTTTTGCTCATTTTCAGGACCGTTTTGATGTCTTCGGGATGCGATTTGTCGGTAAGGCGCAGAAATCCGTTGTTGGCCCGAAGTTCTTTTAAGAGCGTTTCAGCATTAGGCTCGATTCTCGCATAGCCCGGTGGTTGTAGGGTGACATCGATTTTTTTATCCGGGCGAATGGTTTTAATGTAGCCCGTCATTCGGTCGCCGGTGCGAATACTGTCATCATACACTTCATCACGGTAAACCAGACCTTTATACGTTTCATTGATAATTACATTTATGCCGGCATCAGTTATGTGCGACACAATGAGATCTACTTCATCGCCTTCCTTCACTTTCAGGTCATCGTTGTTTAGAAAACGATTGGTCCTTCCTGAAGCTACCAGCCGTTTCGATTGCTCGTCGAGATACATGTAAACCAAATAGCGTTTGCCTTGCTCCATGGGCCTGGCCTGCTCGCGAAACGGAACAAAAAGGTCTTTTTCAAGTCCCCAATCGAGAAAAGCGCCATACTGATTCACATAATTCACTTTCAGAAGTGCAAACTCGTTCAGGTAAATTTTTGGTTCCAGTGTAGTGGCAACCGGTCGCTCTTCGTGATCGAGGTATACAAAAACGGTCAGCTCCTGCCCGATCTGAAATTTTGGAGGTACATATTTATTAGGAAGTAAGATTTCATTTCCCTCATCGTCACCTAGGTAGAGTCCGATTTTCGTATCCCTTAAGATTTTCAACTGATTATCAACACCGATCTGAATCATCACTTCGCGTTTATGAGTTGGCTAAAAATTTAAAATACGATTTCAGTACCTTGTCATTCAACACTGTAGGCGTACTGATTTCGAGAAGAGCCGGTTTGTCTGCCTTGTAAAAATCAGGCAGTGCTGCATCGAGCTCCTCACTATTCGACGCCAGATAGTATTGAAAATTGTACATCGCGGCGAGATGAAAAGCATTACGCTGATGCGATGTTTCGAAATACGTGTTAAAAATCATCGTGTCCTGATGCCCCGGCAGAATTCGGAAAATTCCGCCTCCTCCGTTATTTACCAGAATAATTTTAAAATTTTGCGGTATGTAATTGTTCCACAACGCATTGCTGTCGTAAAAAAACGAAATGTCGCCCGTAATCAGGAGCGTTGGTTTTCCCGACGCTGCTGCGGCACCGATTGCAGTGGAAGTGCTTCCATCAATTCCGCTGGTTCCGCGGTTGCAATAAATTTCGAGCGATGGCTTGACATCAAACAGCTGCATATACCGAATGGGGGCGCTATTGCCGACCTGCACCATGTAGTTGTCCGGAATTGAAGCAATAACTTTCTCAAACACTTTAAAATCAGAATACGGTGCGTCTTTGCAAAATTCATCATGCTTTTTACGTCGGCGTCGTGCCGTTGCGCCGGCATATCGCGAATAATCGCTCAACACTTTGTTGGTAAAAGGCAAAAATTGAGTAAAGAAATCATTCGGAGTGGATTCGAAATGTTTGGTAAGCACACCGAATGTGTCGTAGGCGCGAATGGGATCAACATGCCAATGATGTTCCGGCTTGTATGTTCGCAAAAATGCCTTAATCCGTTTCGAAACGATCATTCCGCCAAAGGTCAGCACGATTTCGGGCTGGAAGGCTAAAAATTCTTTCCGCGAAAAAGGTGTGATGATGCGGTCGATGTGCGGAAAAAAGGCCGGATGGTTAATATTAGAGGTTACTTCCGTCATCAACACGACGGAATTGTCCTCGGCTAATTTTGTAATAACATCTTCATCCAGATCGTCGGGCGGATTGGTGCCGACGAGAATTAGTTTCCGACTGGCCGCATTCCAGATATTGGTAAACGCAATTAAGTCGTCTACAGGTAATGTTTTATACACTTTCGAAAAGGCCGAAATGGTAGCATCTACAGAAGGTTTTCGCACTGTTTCATACAATGGCTCTTCAAAAGGTGCGTTGATGTGTACCGGACCCTTACCAGTGAACGCGATGTTTATGGCAGTATTGATCAGTTCGTCATTTTCGTCTGAATCGTCGAACTGTAAATTGGCATTGTACAATGTGTGATTGGCGAGCACATTTTGCTGTCGGATGGTCTGGCCGTCACCGATGTCTATTTTATGCGGCGGACGATCGGCAGATATCACAACCAGCGGAATCATGCTGTAGAAAGCCTCTGCCACCGCGGGGTAAAAATTAAGAACGGCCGATCCGGAGGTACAAACCACCGCTACAGGTTTACCGGTTTGTTGCGCCATGCCGAGCGCAAAAAAGGCCGCAGAACGTTCGTCGGCAATGCTGTAGCAGGAAAACGCCGGATTGGATGCAAATCCGATCGTAAGAGGCGCATTCCGCGAACCCGGACAAATTACAATGTGTTTTAGTCCTTTTCCAAGACAAATTTGAAGAATTCGTTGCGCCAGCGGAATTTTCGGATACATCAAAGCCATTGCTGCAAAATTACCAATTAAGCCCGGATAAAGTGGTTTGCGCTGCTAAACTTTCTACCTTTGACTGTTATGAAGTACGACACGCTTATTCGCGAAGCCACTGAGGCGGATGTACCACGGATTTTGTTGATTGTTAATCATGCCATCACCGCAACAACGGCAAATTACGATTACGAACCTCATACTTTAGAGCAGGAAGTTCGCTGGTTTACTGAAAAGCAGCAACAGGGATTTCCGGTGTTGGTGGCAGAAGTTGACGGGCAGGTGGCCGGATTTGCAACCTTTGGAACGTTTCGGCAAAAATTCGGATACCGTTTTACGGTGGAACATTCCGTCTATGTTGCCCCGGAGCTCACCGGACGAAGAATTGGCTCTGCACTTCTGGAAGCACTCATCGTTCGGGCAAAGTCGGAAGGATACCACCTGATGATTGGAGGTATTGATGCATCCAATGCGGAAAGCATCGCATTTCACGAAAAATTCGGATTTAAAAAATGCGGCATCATTCCGGAAGCCGCATTTAAATTTGGCCGATGGCTCGACCTTCAGTTTATGTCGCTAAAATTATCTTAGCTTTTGATCCAATTGACGATTTCTGCATCGTCAGGCTGAGTCATCGGTTTGATCACTTTTACCAAATTCCCGTTTTCATCCAGCAGGTATTTTTGAAAATTCCAGGATACTTCGGAATCTGCAACGCCGTTAAGTGCTTTTGAGGTAAGAAATTTATACAAAGGGTGCATGTCATTTCCTTTGACAGAAATTTTTGCCATCATTGGAAAACTAACGCCATAATTCTTTTTACAGAAAGTAGCAATCTGCGCATTGGTACCGGGTTCCTGCGCCCCGAAATTGTTTGCCGGAAAGCCGATAATTACAAAGTCCTTGTTGCCGTACTTTTCGTAAAGATCCTGCAATTTCTCGTACTGCGGGGTGAGTCCGCACTCAGAAGCCGTGTTGACGATCATGACCTTTTTTCCTTTCAAGGTGGCAAAATCGAACGTGCCTCCTTCCAGCTTGTCTACTTTAAACTGATGTAGTGTTTGCATTTTTTTTGTTTTAGTTTGTGCGGATGCCGTTAATGACAGGCATGCCAGGAACAGAAAAAGTTGTCGCATGGTGATATTTTTTCAACGCAAATGTAGGCGGAATCAAATCTGTTGCATTCCGGATTATTGCCGATTTAACGTTTGTCAGAACATCAGATGCATTTTCTCGCGTTTGCTCCAACCTGCCTGATGGGGATATTCCACAAAAAAGATACGCAGGTCTGCCTGGTGATCGTGTTCAACAAAAAACACCTTGCGGGTTGCCTGATGAGGATATTCGGTGAAAAACCAATTGCCATCATTTTTACCCGCCTGATGCGGATACTGCACCCGAAACACCTGCAGGTCGGCCTGATGCGGATAGGCCGTAACAAAGACTTTTACATCTGCCTGGTGCGGGTAGGCAACTGAAAAAACTTTTTGCGCCCGCAGCGGAAGTGCCAGACACAGCAAGGCAGCGGTTAGAATCGTTTTCATAATTTAAAAGTAAGAAAAATAGGTGTCGGAAAAAGGAGCTGTTTGCAATCCGTTATGGCATTGTTAGAACTTCTCAACTGATAGCAATGTAAACAAACAAAGGGGCTGTCTCAAAAGTGAGGCGGTCCTAATCTTTTACACAAATAAGGGAGC
>ERZ1066121.2030-NODE-2030-length-13360-cov-5.130252_pt1 | contig 13360 bp, 9 predicted proteins | sample MGYA00382768_ERZ1066121 | MGnify/ENA primary metagenome ERZ1066121 (study PRJEB33369, sample SAMEA5778351) | biofilm metagenome | biome: Industrial cooling water; feature: Water cooling tower basin; material: Biofilm | place: United Arab Emirates | collected... | reverse complement strand
GGAGAAGTCACCCCACATGCTGAGGTAGGGGGCAGGGTGCACGTTGCTATCCTGCACGGGAGGAAACGTTGGAGCACCACCAAGGGGGTCGCCAGCAAAGTAGGCCAAGTTTCTGAGAGCGTTGCCCAAAGGTTGGCCAGCAGCAACAGCTGAAGCAAATTCGCCTTCGGTATCGTAGGCAGTAGGGAGCCGAAACTCCCAGCCGTTGGTACCAGTGCCGTTTAAGAAATCGGCGCGGAGATTAGATGTAGTGGCATAGCTGCCAAAGGTACGGCTATCGAGAATGCTTTGAGCCGTGCCAGGGTGAGCCGTTGTGGCAATGCAAGCGGCAGGGAATTCGCCATTGTTGGTTTGGTAGTGGTATACCACCATGCCCTGTACGGCAGCGAGGTTGTCCCGCAGGGCTTTGCGTTGGAGATATTCATGGGGACGACCATAGCGATCGTTAATGAGGGTGTTGCTGCCGACAGCTTCCCTAGGGGTCCGCATGGCAGGATAAAGAGCATCGCCCTGGTTACGGCTACCGCTAGGATTGTTGCCGCTGGGAAAACTGCCGTTGGATTGCATGGCTGGCTCTGACCAGTCGTCGTCTGCTGCGGTGGGTGCATCCCTAACAATGGGGTTGGAATTCCATCCGTTAGCGTTGCCCAGTTCTAGGCGTTCGCCCACAATGAGTCGCAGACCAGCCCGAATGGCTTGGCGTTCCCAATAGCCGTCCAGGCCACCTTCGTCTTCGGTGAGCTTGCTCACCCCATTGATGGTGACTCCCGTGCTGGCTCCAGCAACGCGCACCATATCTAAGGAAGGATCACGGCTGTCGTAGCGAGGTTTCGGCCCCCAGCGGTTATCTGCACGGTAAAAGTCATCCACAAAGGGACGGGCAACTTCGTCGTTAATGATACGGGCTTGACTGCTAAAGTTACCGCCATCCCAATCGGGGTCACGCTGCCAGGCACTGGGGTTAATGTGTTCGGTAACGTCGCGGGTAAATAGAGCCAGAGGGTTAATGGCCACATCCGACGGACGGATGTCATTAGAAGCATTGGTGCGAACAGAGTCGGTAGTGTTAGTGAGGCTGAGATTAGTAGTGGCTCTTTGGTTGCGACCATTCCACACGTGGACTATGGACGCGCCCCCACCAGTAGTGTTGTCGGTCAGCAAACTACCTCGCACAGCTTGCCCCTGAAACTCTCTCGCATCAACGCCATCAACACTGACTACCTTGCCAGGGGTGGCTGCACTGTCGCCGTCAAGATCGATCTCAGATAGTGAGATCTCGGAGGCTTCTTGGCTGTACAGGCAGGAGTTGTGGGAGCTGATCATGTGCGACCTGAGGCCTTTGCCTGCGCCAGCACCACCAGGAGCAATGGAAAAGAAGCTGCCATCGGTGTGCATGGCCCCATTCCAGTTGAATTCTGGACCGGGGGTAACCTCAAGGTCGTAGCGGAACCAGGCTCCCCACTTGTTGGCCCGAGCGGCGGTACGCGACTGCTGAAACTCTAGGGTCTCAAAGGTGCGGTTGGCATCGTTGAGGTTGGCCACAAAGGCGTTGACCTGAAAATTCTTTTGCAGAGCAGAGTTGTTTCCCTGCTGCACCACCTGCCAACCGCCCTCGGCCAAGGCACCTACACAGGCAGGACTGGCTTCGGTAGTGGCTAGAGGCCCGGTACGGGTTACCAGGGCATCGGCCTTGGTTTGGTCAACTCGGCTGTCGAGTTGGCGCACATTTGTGCCAGTGATGGCTGTGGGGTCGCTTGGGGTCGCTTGGTCGTCTACCAGAACCGAGTAAACAACAATTTCGCCAGTTTCGACGGTGCCATTGCCGTTGATGTCCGTATTGAACGACCAGGCATTGTCTAAGTTGCCATCCCCGTTAATATCTACTCGAGTTTCGTCGGGAAGGGTGTAGGGGTCGTTGGCACCAGCAATCTGACCGACGCGGCCCGTATAGCCAGCAAAAGCATTTGTGCCACTCCTTACCAGCATGAGGTCGGCCAGAATGTCGCTGGCCGGTACCCCACTGGGAAAGCGGTTATCGGTTTGGAATAAAAACTCAATTTTGGCCTTAGCCCGGTCGATAGCAGGGGTTGCAGCGTTAGAGATAACCTGCTGCTCGCGCTGGGAGATGGCCATATCGCTACGGGTAAAGGAGCGATAGGTAAGTGCGGTAGCGGTGAGCACTACCATCAGCACCAGTAGCACCGTGGTTGGCAACACAAAACCCGACCGGGCTAAGCGGGCCGGTCGGTTGGCTAAAAGCACAAGTTGTAGCAGCCCGGTAACCAAACGCTTAACTGCTGCTTGAGGAAGCCGCAAAGCCTTTCGCAGTAGATGACGACTCATGTTTCTAAGACCAACGTGCCAAACAACAAAACCGATAACTCGCGTGGGGTAAGGCCCAGTTAGGAGGCATTGACCTTACAGCAACAGCAAACGTGTAGACCTAAATTAATTACCAAGTGTCTGGGTGAGGACAGCTATACAGACAGGAAAACGGGGGTGCTCCAAAGGCCTGTGTGAAGGCCAGAAAACGTCATTAGCACTTCTACGGAAGTGACAGACGTTTACCTACTAAAATACCCAGCTATTGTAACGGAGCGATCAGAGTTGTAAAGTCGTTTGACTTATCTCTGCGATCGCTGGTTATCCTTTTGACCTGACTCCTAAAGGGCTGAAGGAGGCAGGATAAGCCCAGGGAGTGTGCACCTCAGGCTTCTATCTTATTGGGAACTTCATAATGTGTACTGAGTATTTTCTCGATACTTCATCGAATTTGAGTAACTTTTTTTATGCTGATGCAGGCTAAGTACTGAGTTCGCTAGTGGTCTACACCAGCGATGTCGGCCAGCGCATGGGCGTAGGCCTCCAAACCGGTTCTGAGTTCACTGAGTTCTTGGCGCAGGGTGGGCTCTAGCTCCCAGCCCTTTTCGTGGGCAACGGCGCTGACGCCCTGGGGCTTTTGGGCTTCCCACTCTTGCAATATCGGGTGCCACTTTGACATAAATGGGCGTAGACCGTTGTTGAGTACGGCGATCGCAATGCCTCCTACCGACTCTTTAGAAGCCCCGACCTTTGGGCCAGCGGTGCGTAAAATTTCGCGGGTGGAGCCAAACAGACTGTAGAGCGAGGTAAGCGCCTCACGCACCAGCCCGGCATCGGCGTCGAGGGGCTGCACGGCGATGCGGGTGACCAGTTCGACGTAGAGTTCCCAGGCGGCGGCTCGCTCGGTGGTATCGGGTTTCCATTTGGCCCCGCCAATGCCCCAGGGCAAATTTACGGAGACCTCGGTAAGCTGAACCGCATCAAATTTGGTCATGGGGGCTGGGGAAAGTATTTGGCCCTCATTATATAGCGTCGGTTTGAAGGCTGAGAGTTGCTCAAACTGGCAGAGGTCGTTACGGCAATCTGCCAAAAAAGGTCGTAAGCACCGTATAGCAAGCCCTTTGCCCTTCGGTAACTACGGCTAACTTAGAGCGTTTTCCCCTCTGGGAGGGGAGCGGTGGGTGTCACAAAATCAAAATTATGAGCGATCGGGAGCGGTATCCCAACGCTTCGCACCTTGCAGTTGCCCCTACATAGGACTTGCCTTCAATGAAAACGGAAACCCCAGTGCAATCGGCCTACAGCACCTTTGTAGAGCAGGTCAACAGTGCTCAGGTGCAGCGGGTGACAATTGGGCGCGAACGCATCGACTATGCCCTCAAACCTGAGTTTGGTCGGCAGCGCTACACGACTCGGCCTGTGGGCTCGACCGATGAGGTGGTCAAAACGCTGAAGGATCAGGGCGTGGCGGTTACAATCGCCCCTGAACCCCTGCCTCCAGCAGGCATTGCTGGCTTGATTATTTCTTCAGGAATGCTGGTGGGAGCCCTGGCCCTGGCGGCCAAGTTTAGTCGCGCGGGTGGAGTAGGTGCGGCGGCGGACATGGGCAAAAGCAAGGCCCGCAGCTACGGCAAAAGCAAAACTGGCGTCACCTTTGCCGATGTAGCCGGGGTCGACGAAGCCAAGCAGGAGCTGCAAGAGGTGGTCGACTTTTTGGCCAATGGCGACAAGTATCGTCAGCTGGGGGCCAAAATCCCTAAGGGGGTGCTGCTGGTGGGGCCGCCGGGAACGGGCAAGACTTTGCTGGCGAAGGCGATCGCTGGAGAGGCAGGAGTTCCTTTCTTGAGCATGGCCGGTTCAGAGTTTGTGGAAATGTTTGTGGGCGTTGGGGCTTCGCGGGTGCGCGACCTGTTTGCTAAGGCCAAGCGCCAGGCTCCCTGCATTGTATTTATCGATGAGCTAGACGCGGTGGGCAAAACTCGCGGCGGTAACCCGACGGGCGGCAACGACGAGCGCGAGCAAACCCTGAACCAGCTGCTGACCGAGATGGACGGCTTTAGCGGCAATGACGGGGTAATTGTGATCGCCGCCACCAACCGACCGGAGACCCTAGACCCGGCACTGCGCCGCCCCGGACGATTCGATCGCCAGGTGCTGGTCGATCGCCCTGACAAGAGCGGCAGGCTGGAGATTTTGCAGGTGCATGGTCGTGGCGTGGCCCTGGGGGGCGACGTCAATCTGGTCGATATTGCGGCCCAGACCGCTGGCTTTGCTGGCGCAGACTTGGCCAACCTGGTCAACGAAGCGGCCCTGATGGCAGCCCGCAACAACCGCCGAGCGGTGCTGATGGCTGATTTTAGCGAAGCGATCGAGCGGGTGATTGCGGGGCTAGAGAAGCGCTCTCGGGTGCTTACCGCGACCGAACGTCAGACGGTGGCTTACCACGAAGTGGGCCACGCCCTGGTGGGGGCGCTGATGCCCGGTGGCAACCGGGTGACCAAAATTTCGATTGTGCCGCGCGGGCTGGGGGCGCTGGGATATACCCTGCAAATGCCGGAGAGCGATCGCTTTTTGATGCTTGAAGACGAGCTGCGGGGCCAGCTCGCCACCCTGCTGGGAGGGCGCGCCGCCGAAGAGATTGTCTTTGGTAAGGTTTCGACCGGGGCCAGCGACGACATTCAAAAAGCTACCGACCTGGCCGAAAAGGCGGTGACCGAGTACGGCATGAGCGCCAGCCTGGGGCCAGTGGCCTTTGCCAAGGCGAATGCCCAGTTTTTGGATGGGGGCAGCGATCGCCGCACGACCAGCCCCGAAGTCGCCACCGAGATCGATCGCCAGGTGAAACTGCTGCTTGACGGTGCTCGCGCCATGGCGATCGAAATTCTGCGGCTCAACCGGGGGCTGCTGGAGTCGGCCACCCAGACCCTGCTAGAAACCGAGGTGCTGGATGGAGAACAGCTTAGGGCAATGCTGGCCCAGGCTCAGGCTCCTGTCGAGCTACAGACCTGGTTAGCCGGGGGCTACAGCGTGGTGTAACCCGGTTCTCAAAAGCAGGTTTCACTCGAGCGAAGTTTATCGCGATGATCCCCCCTGCCCCCCTTGATAAGGGGGGTACAGAGTGAAACTTGGACAGCCAGGAACTGGGGGGATCCAGACCTCTGCCTTCTACGCCTCACTCAATCGAGAACCACTATAAAGCCAAGGGACGCTGCGATCGCAGCGTCCTTTTTCTTGCCCTGAAAATAACCGAGGGCTGAGCGGAGTCGAAGCCCGATCCCTTTCTCCCTACGGGAGACGCTAGCGCGAACGGCTCCGCTCAGGGATCGGGTTGAAGTGTTTTCATCGTTTGGAGTGACGCGCCAGCGTCATGGGACGTTGCTCTCCTAATCGGGCAGCTTGTACTGACTGACGATGCGCTTGGCAAACTCGGGCACGTGGGCGGCCAGCTTTTGCGGATAGTTGCGCTTGACGTAGAGATAGTTGCGGGTGAAGTGGGAGTCGATGGAAAAGCGGGCGTACTCCAGCCCCTTGGGGCCGATGCGCTCAATCACCACGCCCATCAGCTTGGCGGCCCACATAGGCAGGGTCACCGCCTTGTCGTAGGCGGGAATGCTCTGCTGTACGGCGGCCTTGCGATCGCCCTGGGACATCACTGGCTGGGTATCGAGCTGATCCATTACAGTGTCGAGCATGGTTTGGCCGCGATCGTTGCGCACCACAATCCACTGCCAGCCAAAGGGGGCACCCATGTAGCCCACCACCAGGTCGGCCAGCCCATTCACGTAGTCAAAGCAGCTCATGCAGGAGGGGGCAAATACATCCTTGAGCTGGTTGGTTTTGAGGCCAAAGAAGGGCACCGTTTCGGTTGAGCCATCTTCGTGCTTGAAATGCACCCGAAAGTCCTGCATAAATTCGTAGTGCACTACCGTATCGGGCGATCGGCTGGTGGTTTCGAGAAATTTTTGCAGCCCCGCCCGGCTGACGTTGTCCACGCAGGGGGTGCCCAATACATAGAGCTGCTCCAGGCCGAGCTGCTTTTCGATCGCCCGCAGCGCCTGAATCTGGCAGCCCACGCCAATTACCAGCAGTCGCTTCATGCCTGAGCGCTCCACCTGCTCCAGCACCGACAGGTTGGGCGACAGCGTGGGCTTGTTGACCCGCGCCGCCAGAATCTCTTCGGGAGTAGTAGCGAGAATGGGCTGGGGCTGAAAGCGATCGCTCTCGGTATTCTGCACGCACACTACCCCTTCGACCAGGCCCCGAGTCAGCATTTCGATCGCGATCGTGCTGACTATGCCCGTCCACTGCGCCCCTTCGATGGGCTGCTGCTTGCGGGCGGCCATCATGTCCTGGTGAACGCCAAAGTAGACTTCGTTCTCGGCCTCCAGGTCGCGGCTGCGCCCGTGGCTCTGCTGCTCTAGGGTGGGGAACTGCTGATTGAGAAAGGCGCAGGCCTCTTTGACGTAGTGAATGTAATAGGTATCGCAAAAGCCGCACTCGCTACAGAGTTCTTTGGCGGGGCGAGTAGCTCCTGGGCGCAGGGCTTTGGCTTTGTTGTGGGGAGGCTGGGCCAGGGTCATAGCGGCGGCAGCGAATTGCTCAATAACGACTGTTCTTCACGATACCGCAAGGGTTTGGGCGGATTGGCGCGATCGCCCCAATTGTTACGAAATATAGCCTTGTCAACGAAGCAGCAAAATCCCCCCTCTCCGACCGATTGCAGGTTAAATGGAAGTAAGCATAAGCAAAAACTATGCCTCCGCGTCCCTGGGTTCACCGTTGTGATGATCTGCTGTCTAAATCCCCACTGTACCCAGCCCAATCATGCGACCCTGGCCGCGGATTGCCCCACCTGTGGCAATCCCTTAGAGCATCGGCTGAGGGGACGCTATCGCCCGCTCAAACTGATTGGCCGGGGCGGGTTTGGCCGCACCTACTTTGCCCTCGACGTCGATCGCCTCAACAGCCGCTGTGTAATCAAGCAGTTTGCACCCCAAACCCAGGGCACCAAGTCATTTCTAAAAGCCGTGCAGCTGTTTGAGCAGGAGGCGGTGCGGCTGCACGAACTGGGGGAACACCCCCAAATTCCCACCCTGCTGGCCTACTTTGAGCAAAACAAGTATCTCTACCTGGTGCAGCAGATGGTGCAGGGCCGCACCCTACACCAGGAAATTGCGGCGCAGGCCGCCTATAGCGAAAGCAGCCTGCGCCAGCTGCTCGAAGATTTGCTGCCGGTGCTGCACTTTATCCACCAGCACGGCGTTATTCACCGCGATATTACTCCCTCCAACATCATTCGCCGTAAGGTTGACCAAAAGCCTGTGCTGATTGACTTTGGCGTGGCTAAGCAGTTCAGCGAAGCCATTCGCTACGAGCCAGGCACCCGCATTGGTACCGAGGGCTATGCCCCAATTGAGCAACTGCGCAGCGGCCAGGCTTACCCCTCTAGCGATCTCTACAGTCTGGGGGCTACCTGCCTGCATTTGCTGACTGGCCGCAAGCCCGAAGACCTCTACAGTCCTCAAGAAGGGCGCTGGCTGTGGCAAGAGTACCTGCAAAAGCAGGGGCGCACCATTCACCCTGGCCTGGCCGCTGTGCTCAACTGTATGACCAAAGATTTCGTCAGCGAGCGCTACCAAACCGCCCAGGACGTGCTGGACGATCTTCAACGGTTGCCCAAACTGGAGGGCACCGTGCCGGGCTGGGTTTCAAACCAGTCAGGTTCAAGCTTATTTGCGGGGCTAGATCGCCCGCCCCTGAGTGGTCCGGGTCAAAGCGCTGGCCTGGCCATGCCCACTACATCGCTGCCGCCAGCCACAGAGACGGCAGGGCCAACGTCAAAACCACTGTCGCAACCTCCAGCGGGCTCGGTATCTAGGCCCGTTTCTGCGCCGAGCGCGGCAAGCCAACCGTCCAGTCCCCCCGTGAGCCAGCCGTCTTCGAGCCCCCCAACGACTCCTAATTCTGGTGTACCTAGCGCTAAACCCAGCAGCTCTGGATTACCTAGATCTGGATCGCCTAGCTCTGGACCTTCCGCAGGCGGAGGTTGGCAGCTGGTACAGACCCTGGCGGGTCATCAGTCGTGGGTGACGGCTGCCGCTTTTAACCCCCAGCAGCCGGTATTGGTCAGTGGCAGTCTCGACGACACGCTGCGCATTTGGAACTGGCAGTCGGGAGATTTGCTGCACTCGCTCAAGGGGCATGCCCGGGGCGTAAACGATGTTGCGATCGACAGGCGCGGTCAGGTACTGGTGAGCTGCGGCGACGATGCCACCATTAAGGTCTGGAACCTGGGCGATGGCACCCTGCGGCACACATTCAAGGGGCATTTGCGGGATGTCACCGCGATCGCGATCGGCAGCAGCAACCTGCTGGCCAGCGCCAGCGAAGACGGCACCCTCAAGCTGTGGAACCCGAGCCAGGGCAACCTAATTAAAACTCTGCCCGGCTCAGCGGGAATGCTCAAAACTGTGGCCCTGACCGATGGCGACCAACGACTGGTCAGCGGCGGCCTCGACAACACTGTGCGCCTGTGGAATATTCAAACGGCTCAGGTGCTCAAGGTCTTTGCGGGCCACACCAATACCGTTAATCAGGTGGCCGTCAGCCCCGATGGTGGTTTGATCGCCAGCGCCAGCAAAGACCGCACCGTGCGCCTGTGGAATCTAACCACCGGAGCCCTGCTGCACACCCTCCAGGGACATACCCAGGAGGTGAACACGGTGGCCTTTTTCCCCGACGGCAAGCGGCTGGTCAGCGGCAGCAGCGACGGCACCCTGCGCCTATGGAGCAGCCGAAGCGGCACGCTAAAAGAAACGCTGTGGGCTCACAGCAACCCGGTGCATCAGGTGGCGGTACAAACCAACGGTACGATGATGGCCAGCGCCAGCGCCGACAAAACCATCAAGCTGTGGCAGTGGCAGGGTTAGCAGAGTTACCCGTGAATTCAGTATTAGATAGGTTTTGAGGTCAGCACCAGCCGTAGCTTGGCGTGGATGAGGTTAAGCTGAGCCATGCCAAGGTCAACATCGCCTTCGACGACGACCCCGGTAGCTAGCAGGCGATCGAGCAGCTCTAGAATAGTGGGATTCTGGTTTTTGGCTCCGGGGTAGTAGCTGCCTTCCTTGGGTAGCAGGGTGCCAATTTCTCCCAGGTCAATGTTGAGATCAGCGGGGTCGACGTCAAAGATTTCGCACATATCGACGACCTGCTGTTCCAGCTTCCGCAGGCTATCGGCGGCCCGTTCCAGCTCCTCATCGCTGAGGTCGCCCGATTCCATCCGGCGAATGACTTGGGCCTCCATAAGCTGACGCACCAGCTCAATCACGGTGAGCAGCAGGGGCGCTAGGCCCGCCTCAGTTTTGGCGGGGGGCTGTAGCGCCAGGCTGGGCAATAGATCTGGCTCAACATTTTCAGAAGTCATGGCCTCAGTCTAGGGCGTGCCATCAATTCTAGCCACAAGCCTTGCCTTCCAGGCCTTGCCACACCCGACCCAAATAACAGGCTAGGGGCTGCAGTCTTTGATTTCAGTCATTCAGCAGCTCATCAATGACGCCCCTAGTGCCTCTCTAAAGATTGCCACTCTAGGTTCCGAGTACCCGCTCCAGGCGCAGCTAGGCCCGGTTTTGCCACTGCTGCTGTAGCCACTGACGGCGAGATTCTTGAGCCTGGGCGCGGCTGTGGTGGTAGCCTATGCGGCCCATATCCGCCACGCGATCGCCCCCCTTCTGGCTACGGCTTGGCACAGAGCGAAAGCTGGGAATGGTACGACTGCTGGCAATTTGCCGCAGGGTGCGCAGGGTCAACATAGTAATTCTCACAGACTGTAGGGCGAGCGGATAATTATCCGCGACTCAAAGGCTGCGCTTAGACCGCTGGTTCGGCAGAGCGTAGAGCTTTTAGCTCGGCTTCTAACGTTTCCAAACGGGTCTGGAGCTGTTGATTGGCCTCCAGCAGCTCGCTGGTGCGGCTGCTCAGATAGGGATCGCTTTCCCACCAGTTGATGCCAATTTCACGGGCCTTGTCAACCGATGAAATAATTAAGCGAATGCGAATGCTCAGCAGCTCGGTAGACCCAACGGAGACCGAGATATCACCAGCAATCACAATGCCTTTGTCGAGCACCCGCTCAATCACATCCACCAGAGAAGACCCCTGGGTAGCGGTGGTAATTGTGCTTCGACTGGTTTGAGAACGACTGGCGGGGGCGGTGCTAGTCACGGCAGATTACCTTCAGTTAGAACTCAGCTGATAGCCCTGGAGCTGACCGTCGATTTCCTGCTTTTCAATCAGGTTCTGATCGAGCATCGACTTGAGGGCATTGACAACCTGAAAGCGGTTTAAATCGAGGGCTGCCTCGATGTTAACGAGAGACGCGGTACCTGTTGCGTCTAAGTAGTCAAAAATGCGGGTTTCGATGTCGTCGTTGACGCTAGCCTCGGGTTGAGCAATCCCAGGGCTGGTAAAGCTCTCGCCAGCAGTCGGAGCGTCAATTTCGGCTGCTGGCCTGTCGGCAATCACCTTCTCAGGGCTGGTTGGCACGAACGCAGGCGCTTCAGGCTGTGGCGTTTTTAGCACTGGCGCATCGGTCACGGGTGCCTCAATGACGGGTTCTTCCACCACAGGTATAGCCAGGTCCTCGGTGATGAGATTGTCAACCAAATCGGCTGAAGGGGCCACTGGCACCTCATGCTCTTCTTCGCCGTGAAGGCGGGCCGCAGGCTGGGTCTCGGGCTTGAGGGTAAGGTCGTTGACCAAAGTGGCCTGGGATACCACGAAGCGGTTAAACAGGTTCCACAGGTGGCGAGTGGCCTCGGGCGTGGGCTCTTTGGAGCGGGCCAGCAAAATATCGCCGCAGACGTCGCGGAAGTCGGCGTTTTCGGCCAGGGGCAGAATGCCGTGGTCGTGGCAGATGGTGGCAATCATCAGGCTGGGGCGCAGGCTGGAGACCATATCTGGCGCTGCCGACGACTGGAAAGCCTTGACCAGCTGCACTATTTGCAGAGCGGCGGAGCCGTCAATGCCGACCTTTTGCACCAAAATTTGCTGCTGGGCCAGTTCGTCGGGCTCGGGCATGTTGATGGTGATCAGGCGGTCTTGCAGAGCGTCCTGGGTGCCGTGCACCCCGCAATACTCCTCGGGGTTGGAGGTCAGAATGGCGCGAAAGTGGGGGCTGACGCGAATGTACTCGGCCCGGTTGTTACTGGGCGGCAGCACCAGCAGTTTTTCTTCGAGGGCTGACAGCAGCACGTTGTTGACCTCGGGGCGCGATCGATTGAACTCGTCGTACACCATGGTGAAGCCTTCGCGGCAGGCCAGGGTAAGGCGCGAGTCAGTCCAGTTCTGGCGCAGCTCGTCCTCCACCTTCACAACGCTGTGGATGTAGTTATCGACCACTTTCTTGCGGGTGTAGCCCGACTGATTGCCAATCAGATCTGAGGTTTTGAACTCGTCATCACCAAACAGCAGCATGATCGGGCGAGCCAGCAGATCGGCCAGGTGCAGAGCCAGGGTAGTTTTGCCGGTGCCAGCGGGGCCTTTGAGGTGGATGGAGTAGCCTGATTGCAGGTACCGCAGGGCTCGGAGGGTGGTTCGCTCCAGGGTGGGGGTAGAGACGAAGTTGCGGGGGCGGGCTTGTAGAACGGTGTTCACAGAACGGCTTCCTCTTGCACGAGATAGGTACGGTCTTGCTTAATCACGAGATCTTTTTGAATGAGCGATCGCAGCGCATCGACAGCCTGAAAGCGGTTGATGCCCAGTTCTGTCTCGATCTCGCTGAGTCGGGCCCCCTGGGCCAAGTGCAGGTAGTTGTACACCACTTCTTCGAGGGAAGGGGGTTCGGGGGTAGGGACTGAAACGGGGGCAACGGCAACCGCCGCTGGTGCAATGGGCGCGGTAACGGTGGCCACAGGCACAGCGCGCTCTGTCGTACGAGCGGTTGTCGGGGCAGATGGGGGGGCGGCTGGAGACGCCGGAGCGGTCGCTGGAGCCGGAGCAGGGGCTACAGGAGGCTTAGCCGCAGGTTTTGCGACAGCCTTGGGCGCGGGCTTGGTCGATGCGATCGCACGGCTTGGCACCTTCGTCACCGCAGGCCGAGTGGCGGCGGGCCGGGTAGCCGGAGTGGCCACAGGCTGAGCGATCGCTTTTCCACCCCAAACGATATGGGAGAGCTGAGCCCGCTGGGCCTGAAGCTGCTGGCGGAAGTCAGCCAGTTCATCAAACATGGCATCGACAGAATCGGTCAAAGCCTGGCGATCGCTCTGGCGCTGCGCCTGGTTGACCCCTGCCGCCTGCTGGCGCACGGAGGTCAACTCTTTGAGCGTGGCCTGCACCTGCACCTGCAAATCTTCAACGTAGGCCGTTAGCTGAGGCAACAGCTCGGCTCGCACCATCGCCTGTTCCTGACGATAGCCAGCCCGATCAACTGCCGTTTGAGCCTGAATATTGGCTACCTGCTGCTGCACCTGGCGCAGCTCTTGGGCAATTTCTAAACGCAGATCGCTCACGGTGTTTTGAAGTACCTGGCAGTCGTGATCGAGCTTTTGCCGCACTTCTGCTGCGCTCAGGGCGCGATCGGCCTGGTAGTTGGCCAGCAGCACCTCTGTATCGGCCTGGAGCTGCTGAATGTAGTCCTGGCGGGCCTGGTGCCGAGGCAAAATCTGGGCCTCGCGATCGGCGGTAGTTTGGGTCAGCCACAGGGCCGTGTTGGTGCGTAGGTCAGCCATGAGCTGATCGAGGTTGTGGCGCAGCTGCACAGCGTGGGCCAGCCGGTCAGCCTGCCAGCGCTCCAGGTCAGTCGAGACCTGGTCGCGCCGACTAACTACCTCGCTCTGGCGCAGTTGTCGTGCGGCTTGCCACTGGTCATAAAGTGCTGTCACAGGACTGCTCTCCCTTGGGCGAAAATGAAACGTGGTGAGGACTAAACCGAATCCAAATCCAGACGTGGATGGCTATCGGTGAAAGAATTCAGATCTCGAAGTGGACTTATAGCGGATTTCACTCGGGTGAGGTACACCGCGATGATCCCCCCTGCCCCCCT
>ERZ1066121.2027-NODE-2027-length-13391-cov-6.310213_pt1 | contig 13391 bp, 8 predicted proteins | sample MGYA00382768_ERZ1066121 | MGnify/ENA primary metagenome ERZ1066121 (study PRJEB33369, sample SAMEA5778351) | biofilm metagenome | biome: Industrial cooling water; feature: Water cooling tower basin; material: Biofilm | place: United Arab Emirates | collected... | reverse complement strand
CCGATGGACAAGGCGGAGTACAGAGTGAAATCCATGTGGGCTGAGCGCGCGGCAGGGCATCGCCGCATGCCGCAGATCTCCGTCTTCGCGGCCCTCGCGCTGGCGTTGGCCTGCAGCGGCTGTTTCAAAGCGCGCGACTGTGCTCAATCGGAGATCTGCAACGGTCGCGACGACGACTGCGACCGACGCGTCGACGAAGACTTCCGCGATGCTGAAGGCCGCTATGTGCGCAAGGAACATTGCGGCGGCTGCAGCGTCGATTGCGCCGCGGTATTCCCCAGCGCCGCCGAGACCGAATGCCAGATCGACGCGAACACGGCGGCGCCTTATTGCGCCATCCGCAGCTGCAGCGAGGGCTTTCGCTTGAGCGGGGCGGTTTGCGTGCCCCTCGTCACCGCGCTTTGCTTGCCCTGCGAAGGCGACGAGGACTGCGCGCAGCGTCAGCCCGGAGCCCGTTGCTTGCCCACCACCGAAGGTGGCCGAGTTTGCGCTCAGCCTTGCAGCGTCGATGGCGAATGCCCGGCAGGCTTTTCCTGCGGCGGTCCCGGCGCAGAGAGCAATGGCCAATGCGTCGCGCGCAGCGGCCGATGCAGCTGTCTTCCAGAGACGGTCGGGGCGAGCTTCGCATGCAGCGTTCAGAGCCCGAGCGGCCAGCAATGTGCGGGCGTACAGCGCTGTGAAGCCAGCGGCCTGAGCGCCTGCGAAGCGGCCTTGCGCGAAGCCTGCAACGAAGTCGACGACGATTGCGATGGCAAAGTCGACGAAGACTTCCGTGATGCGCAGCAGCGTTATGTGAGCGCCGAACATTGCGGTGCCTGTGCCCGGCCTTGCGTTCCGCCGGGACCCAATATGCAGGCGGAGTGCCGCGTCGAGGGCAGCGAGATTCGTTGCGCGAGCGATTGCCTGCCCGGCTACGTCGACGTGGACGATTTGCTCGCCAACGGCTGCGAATGCCAGCGTTACGATGGCCAGGGCCCGCCTCCCGTCATCGGCGGGGACAACGACTGCGACGGCATCCCGGACGACAATCGCGAGGATTTCATCTTCGTCACCAGCACGGGCAACGACAACGATCCGGGAACGCTCCTGCGACCGATGCGCACGCCCCAAGCGGCGCTGCAACGTGGCCGCGCGGTGGGCAAAGACGTACTGGTCGCGCGCGGCATCTATCCTGGGCCCGTCGATCTCGTGGCGGGCGTGTCGATCTACGGCGGCTATCGCCCCGACTTCCGCCAGCGCGATCTGACGCTCTTCCCGGTGCAGATCGAGGCGCGCCAGGCCACGCCCGGCAGCCCCGTGTTGCGCTGCCGAGGCATCGAGCAAGCCACTCGCATCGATGGCTTGACGCTGATGGGCAGCCCTGCCTCGAGCCTCGGCGAAGGCAGCACGACGGCCTACTTCGACGGCTGCGGTCCGGCGGTCGCCTTGCATTCGATCACGATTTTTGCGGGGCGCGGTGCGGCCGGAGTGCGCGGACGCGACTCCAACGAAAACCTCAGCTCGCTCGGTCTGAGCCGCCTCGAAGAACTCGACGGCGTCTCCGGCGGCAATGGCCAGCCGGTGCCCAGCGAGGCCTGTCTGCCCCTCGCCGGCGGCAGCGGTGGGCAGAAAAGCTGCCCGCAGCAGGACGTCAGCGGCGGCGGCGGCGGCGGCGCCATCTGTCCCAACTTGAGCTGCCAAGTCGGCCAACCTTGCGGCAACTCCGGCTGTGCGGATTTCAGCTCCGGCGGCGTTTGTGACATCGCCAGCGTCATGAGCTTGGCCCTGCCCAACCCCGCCGCACAGGCCGGCCGCGGTGCGCTCCCCGGGACGGCGGGTGCACCTTCCTACAATGCGCCGACCACGTCGGGGCGTTGCGTTTGCAATGCGGCGGGAGTGACGCAGGGTTGCTTCTGTGAGGACAACGGCTCGCTCAACCGCGACGGTGCCTTGGGTGGCGACGGCGCGCCCGGCCTGAGCGGACTTGGCGGTCAAGGATGTGCCGAGGCACCCCGCTTCGACGCGGCGACCGGTCGCCTCTCCGGCGGAGGGGGTGGCAACGGCAGCGCCGGCGCCAACGGCTCGGGCGGCGGCGGCGGCAGCGCTGGCTCCGGGCTGGCGGTGATCGCCGGGACCGTGGGCGGCTGCCCGAGCCGTACCGGAGGCAGCGGTGGTGGTGGCGGCAGCGGTGGCTGCGGCGCGCCCGGGGCCAATGGCGGCGGTGGGGCCGGCAGTTCGGTGGGCATCGTGATCCGTCTCGGCAATGGGCAGAGCCAGGGCCCGAGCTTGAGCGAGGTGCGCGTCGTGACGGCGAGCGGCGGTCGCGGCGGCGATGGCGGTGTGGGGGCGGCCGGGGGCGTCGGCGGTTCCGGCGGGCTTGGCGGCACGGCGACGCGTTTCTTCTGCACGCGGGCTGGCGGTCGCGGCGGCGACGGCGGTCCGGGCGGCAGCGGCGGCGGCGGCGGTGGCGGCTGCGGCGGCAGCAGTCACGGGATTTATCTGCTCTCGGGCAGCGCGGCGCTCGATGCCTATGTCGAGGCTTTGCGTGCGGGGACGCGTATCGAGTCCACCGGCGTCGCGGGCGAGGGCGGTCGCGGCGGCTTCTCTCCGGGGGCGCCCGGGGTGGCGGGCAGCCCTGGGCGGAGCGATCCCATTCGCGTCGTCGGGCCCTGATCCCTCCCGCCGCGCTCCACCTCCCGAAGGCGCAACGCTGGGTTCAGGGCCGAGCGTGGAGAGCGTTTCGGACCTCTTGTTCTTCGCGCTTTCGGTTCTTGTCCGTGGGGGCGTAGAGGTTGGCTTTTCGGTAGGCGATTAGGGCTTCTCCGAGGTCGCCGCGGCGTTTCGCTTCGCTGCCTACGAAACGGTAGTAGTCGAAGCGTACTTCGGAGAGGCGTAGGGCGCAGAGTAGCGCTCCGAAGGTGAGCGTGAGCGCGAGGGCGCCTTGCCAGAGGGAGGTGCGGCCTGTGCGGGCCAAGAAGAGCAGGAGCACTAAGGTGGCCGGCGCCAAGATCAGAGCCAGTGCGGGTAGGCCTGGCAGGTCGCTTTGTGCCACGCCGTAGAGCAGCAGCAGCGAAGGTGAGGCGCCTAGGAGCCATACGAGCGCAGGCTTGAGGGAAGGTCGCGCTTGCGACGAATGCAGCGCCTTCATGCTCGCTGATGCCTTGTGCCAGGCATGGAGGCTCAGAGCGCATGCGGCTTGCAGCCAGCGGGCGGGGGCGAAGACGATCGTCGCCAAGGTGAGCATGTAGTAGCTGAACCAGCCGATCTCGAAGTCGCTCAGCTCGATGCCGAGATGGAAGGCGAAGGCGCCTGCCCAGCCTGCGGCGTAGACGGGTGCCCAAGTCTCGCCGCCCGCTCGGTCGCGGAACGCGGCTAGTGCATAAGCCAGAGCGAGCAGGGCCTGGAGTCCCGCCACCCCCAGCGAAAGCAGCGACCAGAAGGTCGTCGGGGAAAGGCCGGCCCCGGCCCAGAGCGACGCCAGTGCGCGAAAGGGCTCGTGACTGCCAGCGATGCGGCGGAGGACCTGGCCCTCGCGCCAGAGCGGGTCGAGTTTGGCGACCATGGTGTAGCCATAGACGATCGCCGTTTGCAGCAGCAGCCCGACGTAGGCCCAGGCGCTGATGGAGCGACCGAGTGTGGCGCTTTCAATTTCCTCGTTTGCCTTCGCTTCTTCGAAAGGGGGCTGCGGGAAGAACGCGAGGAAAGCCAGCATCAGCGAGAGCAGATAGTGGTGCTGGTAGCTGTCCAGCATGCTCATCGCCCAGGTGTAGGTGTAGACCAAAGCGAGCAAGACGCCGACCCAACGCGGCAGGGGCAGCAGCGCCGAGAGCAGGGCCAGGCATCCCGCCAAGCAGACGCTGGCCACGTAGAGCCCGGGGGTGGGCAGAGGCATCAGCGCATCGAGCCAGGCGAAGTGGGCGACGTTGAAGCCACCGATGCCGTAGCGTCCGCCATGTTCGGCAAACTCGAGCCAAAGATCGAAGGCGAGCAGAAGGAGAAAGAGCCGCCTCAGGAGAGCGAGACGCAGCTCCAGCACGGGGCCGAAAACGAAGCGTTCGAGAGGGGAAAGCGCGGGTGCACTGGCGGCGGGTCGACGTTTGCCCATCCTTCAGCGCTCCTCGAAGCTGCCCTGGTGGCAGTCGCGCGTGTAGAAACGCGGCTGCTGCGTTTGGCCACGATGATCACGACAGAGGTTGACCAGCCGCACCTGCCTCATCCCCTCGTTTTGACAGCGACGCTCCAGAAAAGCCTCGACCACCTGAGGACGATTGCGCTCGAGGGCATGCACCCAGGCCCGATGCACCAGGGGCGCAAGTTCGCTCTCCCGCCATCGCTGTCCGCCAGGCGTCGCCCTGGCCTCGAAGAGACGCGCGCGGCAACTCGTCATGCGGATCACCGAAAACATGCGCCAGGTGAAGCGCTCGTCGTCGCGTACCTCGCTCAGGTAGTAACGTGCCGGAAGGTAAAGCTGCAGGGCGAAGAAGAGGCCGCCGAGCACCAGGAGACGTCGTCGCGTGCGCGGAGGTGGACAGCCCGGCAGTGGCGGAGAGGAGGCAGGCATGGCGGCACCTTCGCCGTCCCGTCTCGGACTTGTCAACTCGTCGCTCGTCCGGAGTGGGCGGCCGGCCTGCGGAACGCGCAGGCCTTTGGGGTAGAGATTCCCCAGGGCGTCTTCTCGAGTAGGGAATTTCGAGAGAAAACCACCTCCTGCACCCTGGCCCTACCTTTGCATACGGCCTAAGCAATCATCATCGGCGCTTTTCACCAGCCGAGGAGGAACCACATGTTGGGCGGAAATCAAGCAAAGCAGCCTTCGTGGAGGCGTCGACGTTCCGAGCTTTCCCATCTCACCCTGGCAAGTTTCGTCGGGCTCGCCCTCGGCGCCTGCAGCGCCAGTTCTCCCTCAGGCGATGAAGTGAAAGCTTATGGTCAGCCTTCGCTGAAGTCGGCGGATGGTCCTCAGCAGGTCGGCGACCTGGCCAAGATCACCTTCTGCACGCCCAACGCGGGTGCAGGGCCGCAGCTCTCGTACAATACGATCGGCGCCTCTGGGACGGTGAAGATCCAGACGGGCTCCTCGCTGACGAAACGCGTGGTGCTCGTCGACCCGCGGGACGCTCGCATTTTGGCCGATGAAATCCTCTGCGACGATGAGGGCTATACCTGCGATTTCAAGGTCGACGACGGGCTCCTGAACAAGCGCTTTGCGATCATCGGCTACGCGGGCATGGCCAACGAGCCGAACGGTTTCAGTGTGGTTGCGATCGGTCAGAAGCTCTACTCCATCACACGCGCGAGCGGCGCCGGCTACGACAATCAAGAGTATCTGCGCCTCGAACACGGTCAGGTATCCGACGACGATTCGGCGCCCGAGTTCAACGCGGCTCAAGCCTGCACGGCGTGGATGCAGTCCGCCGTCGAAATCCGTGGCCGCAGCGACAGTCGAGTCGTCGACGGCATTCCGCAGAGCGTGAGCGGCGATTGGATTCACGACCGCATCGCGTTGCGCGGCGTGACCGCCGGTCAGTTCGAAGGCGAGTGGAAGAACAGACATCTATGCATGCCGTTGCAAGGGGAGAGCCTTCCGCTCTATTTCGAACTTCACTTCGGGCTTCGTGCGGAGCCGCCCCTTACCCCGGAGAAACTCAGCTGCGGCACTGGAGAAGTGTCGTACAAGCGCGCCGAGGGTAACGCTCAGGTTGCCGGGCTCCCCGTGCTCGGGAGCGTGAGCCTGAAAAATATCGTCGTTTGGGAGTACCGCGCAGACCAGGGGGAAACCGCGCCCACGTGGAAGGCGAACTCACTCGGCAACAATCGCCAGGATCTACAGAACCGTCTCGCCAACCGTCAATGCAGCGGCGGCGTGCCGGCGGCGGACGACCAGCTCGGCAAGATCGTCGGTCTGAGCCTCCGCAGCAGCAATGCGCAGGGGAGCACGGCGGAGGCACGCACGCTTCGCCTTACGACCGCCAGCCCGAATGGCGCCACGCCCAACGAACTCCTCTTCACGGCCAACCACGCAGGGTTCCAGAACGATTTCGACACCCCGGATCTCTTCAGCAGCTTCCTTGGCAGCAACGTCAACGCGCTCAATGGTGCGGTGGCTCAGCTCTGTGCAGCGCAATAAGCGCACTGCCGCCGACTGTATGCTGAGGCATTGGGACCTCCCCTGAATGGAAGCCCCCAGCACTCCTCGAGAGCGCTGGGGGTTTTTGTCACCGCAGGGCGAGCCCTTTGCCAAGAGCTCCCGAAATCAAAGCGCATTTTGCTCGAACTTTCGGTGGTACGTAGCTTGCTCAATGCAAGCTCATCGTCCTCTTGCAGCAGGGTTTTCGATGCGCTACCCCCTCCTCCCCAACGCAGCCGCCAGCAAGGTGATCACGAGGGGTGATCGGGTAGACGTGTCTTCCCTGTCCACGGGGCATTTTCAGGAGTTTTCGATGAGGCACGCGCGATGGACTTGGGCTTGGCTGTGTTCCGCAGTGGTGGTTCTCGGCGCCTGTGGGGGTGAAGAAGACCCCGGTCTGCTCGAGAGGCAAATCGTTCGCACGCCGACGAGTCAGTCGCTGGTATGGGTCGACTCCTGCCAGCAAAACCTGATGAGCAGCAACATCGATCTGCAAATCGAGATCGAGGGAGACAAAAAGTTCGTCGTCGCTCGCCCCACGGTGAGCGGTGTGAAGCGTGCGGCCTTCGTTCTTGTCGGCACCTTGGACCAAAAGCTCATCGCCGAAGTCGATTGCGACGCGCAACCCAGCCGCGGTTGCCGCTTGGAGGTAGGCAGCAGCTTCCCCATCGGGCAGCGCTTCGGTGTGCTCGGCTATGACCACGCGCTCTACAACCGCGTCGCCGCCGCCACGCAGTTCACCTGGAAGGTCGCGAGTTCGACCATGGCTTCGCTCAGCGCGACGGCGGGCACCGAGCCTTTCTCGACGCAGAGCTTCTGCTCGCCCCGTTACCTGACCACCTGCACCGCGACCGCGGCCAATGGTCAGACCTTCAACGCGCAGCTCTCGGTGGCCGTGCCCTTGCTCAACCGCGTGGTCGGTCACCTCATCATCCAGCCCTCCGAACCCTCGGCCTGTGCGAGCGGTTACCGCGCGCAGCACCTCGCCTTCTTGCTCGGCTTCGACTCGACTCAGCTCGACAAATCGGCCTGCACCGATGCGGCGACGATGAGCGGACAGGGCTACCTGGAGTTCGAAAAAGGCCTCTACTCCACGGGCGAGAGCGGCGCCGAGGTCAAGACCGCGCGCGCTATCGGCGAACTCGAGTCGCAGGTCTGCACCAGCGCCAAAGCCATGGAAACGGTGCAATCGGTTCGCTTCGACCGCGCCGCCGATGCCCTCCGCATCCAAACCGAAGATCGCAGCCTGGAGTTCCAGTGCCAGGGTGGGGGTCTCGACACGCTGCTGCCCAGCATCTGTGCCTCGATTTAAATCCTGGCGTAGCGAGACCTAAACACGATGCGCTTCCCTGAAAAGGGGAGCGCATTTTCAATTAGGGGGGCTCGCCCCGGCTGCCTTGAGCGGGCGCACTGCGGCCCGGGGACCCTCTCAGGCCTTTGGCGAAACGAGGTCTCCGCCGAGGTGGGCGAAGATGCTTTCCAGGGCGGAGTTGATGTCGGGGTGTACTTCCGAGGTGAGGGTTTGCAGCGCCTTACGCTTGTCGTCGCTGGTGGCCACTCCCAAGGAGTGCAGTTGGGGCGCCGGGAGACGCGAGCATTCGAAGCGCTCGATCCAGCGCGTGAAAGGCTGCAGGCCGGCGAGGGTATCTTCGCAGACGTAGATGCGCAGTCCCTCACGCAAGGCCTCGGCGAGGCGGCTCTCTTCGAGGGGGCGCAAGTTCCACGAAATCTCGAAGGCTTCTTCGAGCAGGGCGGGGAGATCTGCTTGCGGATAAAGTGCGCGCAAAAGCGCAGCGATGGCGTGGGTGAAATGCGGTTTGGTCAGCTCGGCGGCGTGTTTGGTCTTTCGCTCGGCCAGCCACTCCATCATGCCCATGCCGACGAGCGGAAAGTCGCTCATGCCGGCCATGCGCATGGCGACCTCGGCCTCGGGAGAGTACGCGCGGAGAGTGTTTTCATCGAGCGGGGCGGCGCTTGGACGTGCCGTGTATACGCCGACCGAGGCCTTGCCTTCCCGAGCAAGACTTCGCAGCGCTTCGACTTTTTCTGCGCGGATCAAGACCTCGTCCTCGCGCTCCAGCAGGGGCGTATCGGCGGCGAAGGCGGCAGGGATGCCGTAGGTCGTTTCGAAAAGATGCGAGCCGAGCAGGAGGTTCTGAAACCATGCCGTGGTCTTGCAGCGGTAGACGTCGCGGCTTTCGCTCAAGAGCTCTTCGAGGACCTGCAGATCGCCCGCATGCTCGGAGACCAAGGTGCGGTAGGCATCGAGCACGACGAGGGGAGGGTGGGCGCCTCTGGCGACGGCGGGCGCGAGCATGATGGCCGTCTTCCGGTAGTCGACGAGTGATCCTGCGGCGGGGATCAGGGCCTCGGTCTTGCGGCTTTGGTGAAAGACGAGAGCGCAGCAGATCGCAGTGATGTCCCAGACGTCGTGGACGCCGCTCGCCTCGAAGGTATGGACGTCTTCCAAGGTCGGAAGATCTTCTCGACGCAAGGACAAGCCCTGAGATCGTGCCCAGAGCGCCACGGTCTGCGGAATGCAGCCTTGGTACGCGCGGGGCTCGACGATGACTCCATCGACGTCCAGCAAAATGACCGATCGCATGGACTATCTCTAGCTCGAAAAACGCAGGAGGGCGAAGCTCATCCTCTGCGTTCGCTCTGGAGCGAGTGGCGAGTCGGAGGCTTGCCTTCCCTCCGCTCGAGAGGAAAGGCGCTACGAAGGGGGCGCCGTCGCGAGGGGTCGCAAGCGGCGAAAATAATCGCGTGCATCGCGCAAGACGCTCGGCGCCAGGCGCAAGGTGATGCTCATGGTGGGGATGGCCATCAAGGCATAGGCCGCGTCGATCAAGCTGAGCGCCGTATCCAAGGAGCTGAGCGCCGAGACGATGACCAGCGCGATGAAGAAGTAGCGATACCAAGTCTCGCGCGCGGCGCCGAAGAGGAAGGCGAAGCAGGTCGCGCCGTAATAGGAGTAGCTGAAGAGCGTGCTCAGGGCGAACGAGGCGGCGCAGAGGACCAAGAGCCAGTAGCCCAGTCCGCCCAAGCTGCGTTCGAAGGCGAGTGCCGTGAGCGTGATCCCGTTGCTGACGGGGTCGTCCCATGCACCGCTGAGCAGAAGCACCATCGCCGTCGCCGTGCAGACGACGCAGGTGTCGACGAAGGGGCTGAGCATGGCGACGAGGCCTTCGCGCACCGGCTCACGGGTCCGCGCGGCGCCGTGGGCCATCATCTCCGTGCCGACGCCGGCTTCGTTGGAGAGCGCGGCGCGGCGAATGCCCGTGCCGATGACTTTGGCGAGCACGCCTCCCGCTGCGGCCTGCCCGGTGAAGGCATCGCGCATCACCAAGGCAAAGCAGGCCGGCAGATCTCGAACATGCACGACCATGACCCAGGCGACGAGAGTGATGTAGAGCGCCACCATCCAGGAGACCAAGCGCTCGGAGACCTTGCCCAAGCGGCCCAGGCCGCCGAAGCTGACGACGGCGACCGTGAAGGCGATGAGGATGGCGACACCGAGCTTGAGCCCAAAGGAGAACTCGGCGCGCTGCAGCAGGGTGCTCGTACGCATCAGCGCGTGGTGGGAGAGCTGCACCAGCTGATTGGTCGCCAAGATAGGCAGACAGCCGATGCAGCCCGCCACCGCGAAGACCATGGCGAGCACCTGCCACCGCTCGCTGAGCGCCGACTGAATGACGTACATGGTACCACCACGCACCCGGCCCAAATCGTCGCGGCCGCGATAACGCACGGCGAGCGTACCCGTGAAAAACTGCGTGCCCATCCCGGCGAAGGCGCTGACCCACATCCAGAACAAGGCACCGGGGCCACCGACGCGCAGCGCCACGGCCGTACCGGCGAGATTGCCCATGCCGATGGTGCCGGAGAGCGCGCTCGTCAGCGCCTGGAAATGGGTCAGCTCGCCTTCGCCACCTTCGCTATCGTAGCGACCGCTCAGGATGGCGAGCGAGTGGCCGAGGGCGCGGAAGGGCAGCAAGCGCGAGTAGAGCAAAAAGAAGGCGCCTCCGCCGACGAGGAGGGCAACCATCCAGGGGCCCCACATGAACTCGGCGAATGCCACCAATGCGTTTTGCATGAACTCGGCCTCTCAGGTCTCGAAGATGGGATCGACCAAGTCGCGGAGTGCATGGCGGCCGGTGAGGGGAAGGCTGCCCATCTCGAGGGCCAAGGCCAAGCCGAGGATGCGGATCTTATCCGTGTAGCGTTCGGCCAGGCTGCCGCCGCCTGCCGCTGGGGCAAAGAGGTTGACCGTGAGGAAAGGGCAACAGAAGAGCGCCGCGCGCAAAAATTCCCGCCAGGTTTCTTCGAGGCCGCCGCGCTCGCGCAGCAAGGCCAAGGTGGGCCGCAGACCTTCCTCAAGCTTGGAGTGCAAGATGTCGGCGCGGACCTTCGAGGGGAGAAAATCGTGTTCTACGTAGATGGCGTCTTCTCGCCATTGCATCTCGAGGGAGATCTCGCCGTCGACTTGTTCCGGGAAATACATCCAGCGCGCGAAGACGTTGTGGAAGAGGGGTTTGACCAGATCGAGGAGGGGCGAATGACGTCCGGCGAACGCGGGGTCGAAGAGGAGGAGCTCCTGCGCTTCGGCGTTCCAGAAGAGGTTGCCGTTGTGCGCATCGCCATGCCCGAGGACGGTGGCGCTGGGCAGGTCGGGCTCGAGCAGTGCTTGTGCGCCCGCGATGATCTCCGCCAGCGTATGGCGATAACGAAGGCCGTTGATGACCCAAGGAAGTCGCGCCAGGCTCTCGAAGGAGCGCTCGACGCCGCCCAAGGAACGCGATTTGCCGAGGTAGAAAAGCCCGAGCCTGCCGCTGGGCTTCAAGCGCTCCGAAAAGAGCTGGTGGATGGCCGCCCTCTCGCCGGCAGGTTCGGTCGAAGGTGCGAAGGTCGCCCCGAAGCAGGCCTGCACGCGGGCATCGAAGCGCCTCTGCGCCGGGTGGAGCTCCGCCTCCCAAGCGATATTGGCGTCGCCGTCTTCGGCCGCTTTGACCAAATCGAAATAGGTCGGGTAGGTGAGGACCTCGTAGAGCGCGATCTGCTGTCCCGGCTGCTCGCGAATGCGTTTGGGCGAAGCGATGGGGTAGCCCGCCTCCTCGAGGAGATCCAAACGGTAGTAGGCGCTGAGCTGCTCTTCTTCTTCGACATGCGATTTGAAGAAGCAACGTTCGCCCGAGGCGAATTGCAAAATCCCGTTGAAGGAGTTGAGCGACTCCGGGCGAACGTTGAGGCGGAGTTCGCGAATTCCTTCCCCGAAGATCGCTTCGAGATGCGCCTTGAGCGCGCTCTCCGCCGCAGGGCGATCACGAAACTGTTGGCGCTGGATCTGGAGGAGGAAGGAGTCGTTCGCGCTCATAACACCTACTCGAGCCGGAGATCGACGCTGCGGCGATGTGCGCTCAGCCCTTCGACATCCGCCAGCGTATCGACGATGGGTTGCAATCGCGCGATGCCCTGACGCGAAACCTCAGAGAACTGCACACGCTTCATGAAAGTCCACACGCCGACCGCCGAGGACTGCCGCGCCCAGCGCCCCGTCGGCAGGATATGGTTGACGCCGCTCGCATAGTCGCCGAGCGCGACCGGGTTGAACCAACCCAAGAAGACCGAGCCTGCGTGGCGGATCTGCTCCAAGGTGGCGCGAGGGTCTTCGGTGAGCACCTCGAGGTGTTCGGGCGCGTATTCGTTGGTGAAGTCGAGCGCTTCTTCCATATCGTCCGTGACGACGATGGCCGAGTAGGCCGCCAGCGCATCGCGGATGTAGTCGAGGCGGTCGAGGCGCTGCACTTGCTTCTGCAGCTCTTGCGCGGTCTTTTCGGCGAGTTCGCTGCTGTCGGTGACCATGACGGCGGCCGAATCGGGCCCGTGTTCGGCGCGCGCGAGGAGGTCGGCGGCGCAATAGCGCGCTTTGTCGTCCAGGCTCATGCCTTCGATGCAGGAGGCGTCGGCGAGGACGATGGCTTCGCTCGGGCCGGCCAACATATCGATGGCGATGCGCTCTTGGCAAAGCAGCTTGGCCGTGGCGACGTAGGTGTTGCCCGGGCCGGCGACCAGGTCGACGGGAGCGATGGTTTCGGTGCCGTAGGCCATCGCCGCCACCGCATGCGGCCCGCTCACGCGGTAGAGCTCGCTGATGCCGGTCTCGTGCGCGGCGACCAGGACTTCGGCGATGCGCCCGCGAGGCGAGACGCAGGCGACGATGCGCGGACAACCCGCCTCTTTGGCGGCCACCGCGAGGATTTGCTGCACCGTGGGGAAGGGGTTTTTGCCGCCGGGTACATAGAGGCCGACCTGCTCCATCGGCAGCCAGCGCTCGCCGGCGAGGATGCCGGGGTCGATCTCCATCTCCCAATCACGGATGGCGGCGCGCTGCTGCTGATGAAAGCGGCGCGAAAGCGAGATCTGATCGCGAATGCGCTCCAAGGTTTCGGGGGCGGTGAGGCGATAGGCCTCTTCGATGTCGGCCTCGGTGATGCGCAGCTTGTCGCGGCTGAACTCCGGATCATCCCAGCGCCGCGTATAGTCGACGAGGGCTTCGTCGCCGCGCTGGCGGACGTCGTCGATGATGGCCTGCACTTGAGGCCGAATCGCGTCGAACTGCGAATGGGCGCGTCCCAAGATGCGCTGTCGTTCGGGGGCATTCATGCCTTGCAGGCGGACGATCGGGATCATGCTCGTTCTCCTCATCCAAGCGCGGGTCGCGACCCGTTTTTGCGAAACCATTGTTCGAGCCGAGTCAGCGCCTCGTCGATCTCGGCGTCGGCCGCGCCATAGGAGAGGCGCAGATGGTGTTCGCCGCTCGGGCCGAAGGCTGCACCCGGGATGGTGATGACGCGCGCTTCACGCAAGATGCGGTGCGCCAAAGGCTCCGACGCCAAGCGGGTGTCGTGAATGCGCGGAAAGACATAGTAGGCGCCTTGGGGCGGCACGAAGGAGAGCACATCGCTCATCTCCCGCAGGCGCGCGCAGGTGCGATCGCGGCGGGACTGCAAGGTGGCCACGAGCTCGGCGAGCGCACGGCTGCCTTCGCCTTCGGGGCTATGGGAAGCCTGCAGCGCGATCAGCGCGGCGTATTGCGAGATCGCCGGCGCGCAGATCGCGAAGGCGTCGTGCACCTTGGCCGTCTCGGTCACCAACCAAGCCGGCGCATAGAGGTAGCCGACGCGCCAGCCCGTCATGCAGAAACGCTTCGAGAAGGTGGAGCAAACGATCAGGCGCTCCCGCAGTGCCTCGAAGGCGGCCACGCTGGTGAAAGGCAGGCCGTCGA
>ERZ1066121.2021-NODE-2021-length-13416-cov-6.640371_pt1 | contig 13416 bp, 16 predicted proteins | sample MGYA00382768_ERZ1066121 | MGnify/ENA primary metagenome ERZ1066121 (study PRJEB33369, sample SAMEA5778351) | biofilm metagenome | biome: Industrial cooling water; feature: Water cooling tower basin; material: Biofilm | place: United Arab Emirates | collected... | reverse complement strand
GTCAAGAAGATCGCTCGTCCCGAGCGAAGTCGAGGGGCGCTGCCCGCCCCTCGCCCTTCGACTGCGCTACGCTCCGCTCAGGACGAGCGAGAATGCGCTTGCGGCACCCGGCCGGCAAAGCCTTGCCGCCGTCCGGCAATCAACGCTGCCGCCCTAACCGGCCGCACCGGCGCGACCCGCACTTGGCCCGGCTCTTGCTGTCGAGCCCTCCGATGACCCTCGACACCTTTCTCGACCCGCTTGCGTTCGCCATCGTGGTCGGCGGCACCGCCATCGTCGCCGTCCTGCGCGGTCCGGCGCACGATGCGGCGAACGCGGCACGGGCATTGGCCGTGTTGTGGCGCGCCCCGTTCGATTTCGGCCCTGCCCGGGCAGAGCTCGCGCGCGCCGAGCGGGTCGCGCACGACAAGAGCCTGCTCGCGGTCGATCCCGCGCTCCTGCGCGATCCGGACGTCGCCGAAGGGTTCGAAGCCGTGGCCGCGGGCGCCGCGCCCGATCAGGTCGAGGCGTTGCTCAATCGCCTGCGCGACGCCCGCGCCACGCGCCATGCCGCGGTGCACGGAAGCTGGGCTGCGGCCGCGGAGACAGCGCCCGCCATGGGCATGGTCGGCACGCTGATCGGGCTCGTCGCCATGTTCCGGTCGATGAACGATCCTGCGACCATCGGCGGCGCGATGGCCACCGCCTTGCTCGCCACCCTTTATGGCGCGCTGCTCGCCAACCTGGTCTGCGCGCCTGTAGCGGCGCGGCTCAGGCGGATGTCGCAGCTGGAGGACGAGGCGCGGCGTGCGCTGGTGCCGCCCTTCCGCCGCTTCGCCGCGCGTGAAACGATCCGTCCCAGGGTCGCTGCATGACCGCGTTGCGCCCGCTCTGGCTCATCACGCTCGCCGACCTGTCGCTGCTGCTGGTCGGCTTCTTCGTGTTCCTGCAGGCGACCGCGCACAAGCAGGCGGACGAGCAAGCCGCGATCAGTGCAGGCATTCGCGAGGCGTTCGGCGGCGATGAGGCGGCCGCTCCGCTTCCGGTCGAAGCCAATATGGTGGCCGGCTTCGCTCCCGGACGTGCAGACCCGCCGGCTCTGGGCGAGGTCGCCGCCTGGGCACGCGCCGGTCTGGGCGATCCGCGCACGCGACTGGTCGTGACCGGCTATGCCGACGGCAGCGCGGCGGATCGGCTGGACGGCAGCGCGCTCGCGCTCGCGGGGCTGCGCGCCGAACGCGTCGCGGCCGCGCTACCGGTCGATCCGAAGCGGCTCCGCGTCGCGGCGTCCGGGACGCCCGGCGCGCGGCGCGTGACCCTGTCCATCACCTTCGATCCCTGACGGAGCTCTGTCCATGCTGTCTTTGCTGCTGCTTGCGGGTGCCGCGCCGGCGCTTGCCGACCTCACCCAGCTCGATCGTGGCGTCGAGCGGTTTGCCGGTGCCGCCCTAGGCACGCCCGGCGGTCCCGCCGCCCCGATCGACCGCCGGCTCCGGCTGACCCGTTGCGGCGCTAGCCCCGACTTCAGCTGGCGCACGCCCGCGCGCGACGCGGTGGTGGTCCGCTGTCCGGACCCGGCGGGCTGGCGGCTGTTCGTGATGCTGAAGCCGGGCGCGGTCGTCTACGGAGCCGCCCCACGCGCCGAGCCGGTGATCCGCCGCGGCGATCCGGTCACGCTGACGGCCGCCAGCCAGGGCTTCGCCGTGTCCGCCGACGGCGTTGCCATGGCCGACGCGCTGCCCGGCGCGCGCTTCCAGGTGAAGATCGACGGGGCCCGCGCGGCCGTGCAGGCGATCGCGGTCGAAGCGGGACGCGCGACTCTGCCCGGGTGGTGAGAAACTTTTTCTAAATAAAGCCCGCGCGTGGCCGTTCTTGCCCCCAGGAGCCACTCAAAGCAGAGAGGACGCGGGCATGATTGATCCGATCGGCGTAACGCCCGGCACCGTCCGCGGCGGCAAGGTCGAGAGCGAAAGCGGCAAGATCGTGCCACTCGCCGCGCCCAGGCCGGCGCAAGCCGTGACAGAGATGAGCGCGCGCGAAACGGCCAAGGCGATGGCCGCGCGGCCGCCGGTCGATGCGGACCGGGTCGCCACGATCAAGCGCGCGCTGCAGGAAGGCCGCTACCCGGTCGTGCCGGCCAAGATCGCCGACCAGCTGATCGCGGCGCAGCTGAGATGGGTCGAAAAGAAATGACGAGGGTGGACGCGCTGAAGGCGGTGATCACGAGCCTGGAGGACGAGCTCGCGGCCCTGAAGCGCTTCGACATCGGCGCACTCGCGGCGGCGACGGCCGAAAAGGAAGGCCGCATCGGCGCGCTCTCCGCCCGCAGCGCCGACCCGCTCTCGCCCGAGGAGCGCATGCTCGCCGAACAGGCCAAGGCGCTGAACGAGACGGCGCGTGTGTACGTCAACCTGATGAGCGCTAATGTCCGTGGACGGCTGGAGCAGCTGACGGGTCAGAAGCCTGTGGCGTATTCGCCGGTGAGGGCGGTGGCTTAAGTAGAAGCGGGTTTGGCACGACCTTTGCTGCTCTGTAGGCGATGACCGTCGCCAGCCTTCGTTCGCTCATGACCACCGGCATACAGTCCGCGATCCAGCGGGCGAGCCACAAGACCGGGGTCGATTTCACCTATCTGCTCGGGCAAGCCCAGGTCGAATCGAGCCTCAACCCGACCGCCAAGGCCGCGACCAGCAGCGCGTCGGGCCTCTACCAGTTCATCGACCAGAGCTGGCTCGCCACACTCAAGAAGCATGGTGCCGCGCACGGCCTTGGCTGGGCGGCCGACGCTATCGGCGGGCCGGGCGGACAGCACCATGTGGCCGATCCGGCGACGCGACAGGCAGTCATGCAGCTGCGTAACGATCCGGAGATCGCCTCGCTCATGGCGGCCGAGCATGCCGCCGACAACAAGGCCGAGCTCGAGCAGAGCCTCGGCCGCCCGGTCGGGGGCACCGACCTCTACATGGCGCACTTCTTGGGGTTGGGCGGAGCGCGCAAATTCCTGGGCGTGCTCGAGCGCAATCCAGACGCGCCCGCGGCGAGCCTCTTCCCGGCTGCCGCCGGAGCCAATCGCGGCGTGTTCTTCGGCGAAGGCGGCCGTGCGCGCTCGGTCGCCGAAGTCTATGACCGATTCGCGGCCAAGTTGCAGCGTGGCGCGGAGGTTGCCGCAGGCGGCAAGCCGTTGCCGCCGGTTGCCGCGCCGGAAGCACCGGCCTTCCGGCTCGCGCTGGCGCAGCCGCAGGAGGATGACGGCACCTCGACGCTCGACCAGCTGCTCGTGGCCCGTGCCGAGCGTGCCTCGCTGCTCCGCCCCAATCCGGACAATGCACGGCTCGCTTACATGATGCTCGCGAGCATGGGGGCCTAAGGCGTGGCCGCACTCGCCCTCACCCCCGCGGCTACCGCCAAGGCAGGCAAGCTCGCCGCGCTGCCCGCGGGCATCCTCATCCTCGTCCTGCTGATGGTCGTGCCAATCCCGGCCGGGCTGCTCGACGTCTTCTTCATCCTCAACATCATGATCTCGGTCGCGGTGCTGATGGTCGCGCTCAACGCCGAGAAGCCGCTCGACTTCTCGTCCTTTCCGACCGTTCTCCTGCTGGCGACGCTGTTCCGCCTCGCGCTCAACGTCGCCTCGACCCGTGTCGTGCTGGTGCACGGGCATGAGGGCCAGGCCGCGGCGGGCCATGTGATCGAGGCCTTTGGTGCCTTCCTGATCGGCGGCGACTATGTGGTCGGCCTGCTCGTCTTCGCGATCCTGGTCATCATCAACATGGTGGTAATCACCAAGGGCGCGGGGCGCGTGTCCGAAGTGTCCGCGCGCTTCACGCTCGACGCGCTTCCCGGCAAGCAGATGGCGATCGACGCCGACCTGAACGCCGGGCTGATCACCCCTGACGAAGCCAAGGCCAAGCGCATCGAGGTCGGCACCGAGGCCGACTTCTACGGCTCGATGGACGGCTCGTCCAAGTTCGTGAAGGGCGATGCGGTCGCCGCGCTGCTGATCCTGGGCGTGAACGTCGTGGGCGGGCTCATCATCGGCGTAGTCAGCCATGGCCTCGGCATCTCGGAGGCTGCCAAGACCTATATCGTGCTCGCGGTCGGCGACGCGCTCGTCGCGCAGATCCCCGGCCTGCTGCTGTCGATCGCCGCCGCCGCCATCGTCACCCGCGTCGCCTCCAGCCACGACCTGGCAGGCCAGATCGGCAGCCAATTCGCCTCGGCGCGGACCTGGGCTCCGGTGGCCGCGATCCTGGGCATCATCGGCGTGCTTCCGGGCATGCCCCACCTGCTGATGCTTCCCGCCGCCGCCGCGTCGGGCTTTGTTGCATGGAAGCTCCATCAGCGCGCCCAGGCCCCCGCCGCGCCCCCGGTCGCCGCCGATGAGGACGGCCCCGCCGACCTGTCACGGATCGACTGGTCCGAAGTTGCCGACGCGATGCAGATCAACCTGGAGATCGGCTACGGCCTTGTTCCGCTGGTCGACGAGCGCCAAGGCGCGCCACTTATGGCCCGCATCACGGGCGTGCGCCGCCAGCTCTCGAAGGAACTCGGTTTCGTCGTGCCGCAGGTGCGGGTGCGCGACAACATCGCCATCCAGCCCTACAGCTACCGCATCCTGGTGAACGGCGTGGTGGTCGGCGAGGACGCGGCCGCCGCCGACGAGATGCTGGCGCTCGACACCGGCCAGGCGATCGGCAACCTCGCCGGCCGCCCCGTCAAGGACCCGACCTTCGGGCTTGACGCGGTCTGGATCGCGCCCGCCGATGCCGACGCCGCGACGGCTGCAGGCTATATGGTGGTCGATGCCGGCACGGTGATCGCTACCCATCTCAACCACCTGCTAGGCGCGAGCGCGGCCGACCTGCTCGGCCCCGACGAGGTGCAGAGCCTGCTCGACCGGCTGAAGGAAAGCGCGCCGCAGCTGGTCGCGAGCCTGTCGCCCGCACCCGTTCCGGCCACCGTGCTGACGCAGGTCCTGCGCGCGCTCCTGGCCGAGGGCATTCCGCTCAAGGAGTTCCGCCGAATCGCCGCCGCGATCGCGGTGGCCGCCCAGCGCACGCTCGACGCGGAGGAGCTGGTGGAGGCGATCCGCCCCGATCTCGGCCCGCTGATCATCCAGCGGCTGTGCGGCCCGCGCGAGCCGTTGCGCGTCATGACGCTCGAAGGCCAGCTCGAAGCGATCCTGGGGCAGGCGATCCGATCGGATCCGGCCAACCGGCACATGATCGAGCCCGATCTCGGCCGCCGCATCGTGGACGCGCTGCAGGGGGCCGCGCGCCCGCTCATCGCCGAAAGCAAGCCGTTCGCGCTGGTGGTCCAGCCCGGCGTGCGGCTGGCCATCCGCAAGCTCATCCGCGCGTCGCTGCCCGACACGCCCGTGATGAGCTTCCTTGAAGTCCCCGAGGACAAGACCGTCGAAGTCGTCGCCGTGATCGGCGCCCCGCAACAGCTGCCCGCCTGAGGACCGTACGCATGGCGACCCAACCCGCTCTCTACACCCGCTCCGGACCGACAGGCCCTCGCGCGCAGGAGGCGCTGATCCGCGAGCATATGCCGCTCGTCCGCCGCATCGCCTGGCACGTGCACGGCTCGGTCTCGAGTTCGGTCGAGGTCGAAGACCTCGTCCAGACCGGGCTCGTCGCCCTGGTCGAGGCAGCCGCCAGCTTCGAGGATCGCGGCCAGGTCAGCTTCGCGCAATATCTGTCCACGCGCATCCGCGGCGCCATGATCGACGAGCTGCGGCGCCAGGCGACGATCACGCGCGGGGCGATGCGCCGCCGCCGGCAGCTTGCCGATGCCGAAGCGACGCTGCGCCAGCAGCTCGGCCGTGCGCCAAGCGAGCGCGAGACGGCCGCCGCGCTCGATGTCTCGGTCGAGCGGCTGCGTGCCGAATACAGCTCCGCCCAGCCCATGCGGTTCGAGCCCATCGACGGCATCTATACCGACGACAGCCCCTGGTTCATGAGCGACGATCCGAACCCGTTCGATCTTCTGGAAAGCGAGGACCTGCGCCGGGCGCTGATCGCCGCGATCGGCAGACTGTCCGAGCGCGAGCAACAGGTCATCCAGCTCTATTATGTCGAGGAGTTGAACCTCGAGGAGATCGGGCAGGTGCTGGGCGTCGGTGCCGCGCGCGTGTGCCAGATCAAGAAAAGCGCGCATGACCGCTTGAACAAGGCGCTGAGCGCAAGGGTGTAAATCGCCGCGCCGCCCCCACATGGCGGCCATGTCCGACGAGTCCGATCTGATCCCCCGCGCGGTGCCGCGCGGCCGCCTCGCTCGCTTCGGCGCCTTCGGCCGCTTGGGCGTGGGGGTTGCAGGCGGAATGGTCGCGGAGGGTGCGCGTCGCCTCGCGGCCGGCGAGCGCCCGCGCGTGGGCGACATGCTGCTCACGCCCGCCAATGTCGGGCGGGTGGCCGACCAGCTGTCGCAGCTGCGCGGCGCGGCGATGAAGCTTGGCCAGATGATCTCGATGGACGCAGGCGACTTGCTTCCGCCCGAACTGAGCGCGGTTCTCGCGCGCCTGCGCGACCGCGCGCACCGGATGCCGCCCGCCCAGCTCCAGCAGGTGCTCGCCGCCGAATGGGGCGCGGACTGGCGCAAGCGCTTCCGCCGCTTCGAAGCGGGCCCGATCGCCGCCGCCTCGATCGGCCAGGTTCACCGCGCCACGCTGCCCGACGGCCGGGTGCTCGCGGTCAAGGTCCAGTATCCGGGCGTCGCCGACAGCATCGACGCCGATGTCGACAATGTCGCGACCCTGCTGCGCGTCTCCGGGCTGCTGCCCGCCGGGTTCGACATCGCCCCGCTCCTCGCCGTCGCAAAGGAACAGCTCAGGGAGGAGGCCGACTATGCGCGCGAAGCCGCGCAGCTCCAGCGCTTCCGGGCGCTGATCGGCGACTCGCCCGATTTCCTCGTTCCCGATCTCGAGCCTGCCTTCAGCACCGCCCGCGTCCTTGCGATGGACTTCATCGAGAGCGTGCCGATCGAGACGCTTGAGACGGCCGACCAGGCGACGCGCGACGCGATGATGACGCGCCTGATCGGTTTGGTGCTGCGCGAGCTGTTCGTGTTCGGGCAGATGCAAACCGACCCGAACTTCGCCAACTACCGCATCGAGACCGCGACGGGGCGTTTGGTTCTGCTCGATTTCGGGGCCGCGCGCGCGGTCGCGCCCGAGACGGCGGTCGCCTATGCCCGACTGCTTCGCGCAGGGCTCGACGGCGACCAGGCCGCGATGCGGAACGCCGCCGTCGCCGCCGGCTTCATCAGCCCCGCCGCCGTCGAACGCCATGGCGACCGCATCGACCGCATCCTTCAGGTCATCTTGGCCGAGTTCGGCCGCTCAGACCGGTTCGACTTCGGCGATCGCCGGTTCGTGGGTATGATCAAGGAGGAGGCGATCGCGATGGCCGAGGACCGCTCTATCTGGCACGTGCCCCCGACCGACATGCTGTTCGTGCAGCGCAAGGTAAGCGGCACGGCGCTCCTTGCCGCCCGGCTGAAGGCGCGTGTCGACCTGCGCGCGCTGATCGAGCCCTGGGTCAGGGGTAGCTGACGGTCGTCGGAGCGTCCGGCAGCGGGATGAACTCATGCTCGGTCGGCACCCGGGGAAAGCGCCCGGCCTGCCAGTCCTGCTTGGCCTGTTCAATCCGCTCCCGCTCCGACGAGACGAAGTTCCACCACACGTGCCGCGGCGTGCGGAACGCCTCGCCGCCGAGCAGCATGATGCGTCCTCCACTTGCCGAACGAAGCGCCATCGCCGTGCCGGGCCTGAGCAGATACAGCACATGCGGCTCGAGTGCCGCGCCGTCGAGTGCGGCATCTTCCATCGCGAGCACTACCGCGCGCTCGTCGGCCGACGCGTCGATCGGCACGGCCCCGCCTGCTCCGAGCTCGATATCGGCGTAGATCGTCTGGGCATGCGCAGTGGTGGGCGCGGTGCGGCCCCACAGCGTACCCATGATCACGCGCGCTCTGGCGTTCGCGTCCGACACTTCGGGCAGATCGGCGGCCGGCACATGCTGGAAGGCGGGCTCGATCTCCTCGCGCCCGTCGGGCAGCGCGAGCCAGGTCTGCACGCCCGACATGGCGGCGCCGCGAGCACGCTCGGCGTCCGGGCTGCGCTCCGAATGAACGATGCCCCGCCCCGCCGTCATCAGGTTGACCGCGCCTGGCGTGATGGTCGCGCAGGTGCCGAGCGAGTCGCGATGATCGATCGCGCCGTCGAACAGGTAAGTGACGGTCGACAGGGCGATGTGGGGGTGCGGGCGCACGTCCATGCCCCGGCCGGGGTCGAGCTGCGCGGGCCCGAACTGGTCGACGAAAATAAACGGCCCGATCATGGTCCGCGCCCGCGACGGCAAGGTGCGATGCACCTTGAACCCGCCGAGATCGTGCGTCGCAGGCGTGACCGTCTGAAGAAAGAGCGCGCTCACTCGCCCGGTGCCCGCGTGACCATCGCGAGCGCGTGCACCCGCTCGCGCAGCAGGTCGGCCAACGCCATGTTAACGAGCCGCTGCCGCGCGACGCGGCTCAGCCCGGCGAACCGCTCGCTCACCACCGTCACGGTGAAATGGCTTTCGCCGCGGCCGTCATGCCCCGCATGGCCGCGGTGGCGCTCGCTGTCGTCGACAACCTCGAGCAGCGCGGGGGCCAGCGCCTCGGCCAGGCGCTTTTCGATCTCGGCCGCCACCGGCCCCTTCGCAGCTTCAGTCATGCGCCCCATATAGCCGGGCTGATGCCGACCCCCAAGGATCGTCCCAACGCTCGCCTGCACGGCCGCGTCGAGAATGCGGCGGCCACATGCGCGCACCCCGGCTGCACGGCCCCGGGCGAGTTCCGCGCGCCCCCGGCGGGCGATGGGCGCGGCGACCGCCCGCCCGCATGGCGCTGGTTCTGCCTCGATCATGTCCGCGCCTTCAATGCTGGCTACAACTTCTTCTCGGGCATGAGCACGGAGGAGATCGAGGCGGCGCAGCGCCCGATGGCCGGGTGGGAGCGCGAGACCCGCGCCTTTGCGCATTCGGGCGCGGACCGGCCGCCGCGCTGGGCCGATTTCGCCGACCCGCTCGACGCGATCGGCGCGCGCTTCCGCCACCGCGCGCGCGCCGATCGGGCCGACGGCAAGCCACTGTCGGGAGAGAACCGCCGCGATCTGGACACGCTCGGCCTTGCCGCCGATGCCGACCGCAAGGCGCTCCGCACACGCTATACCGAGCTCGTTCGGCGCTACCATCCCGATCATAATGGCGGCGACCGGGCGAACGAGGCCAAGCTGCGCGGCGTGATCGACGCCTATCAGCGCCTCAAGAAAGCGCCGGCCTTCGCCTGATCACGGCGGCGGCCTTTATCCCTCTCGCTCCGCGCCGCGCCAGCTCCTGCGGCGAAGGCTCGGCCGTCGCGAAGGAGCCGACTCCCAGCGGCCTGGCGGGTTCGTAGGTGGCCATGGCAATGCCGGTAGCGCTGAGCCGATGCTCGACGAGCTTGAGACTGGTTACGGGCGTACCATCCCCGAACAGGCGCTTGCCGTGACCCAGGATGACCGGCGCGTGTCCACCAGATTGCCAAGCGCCTCATCGAACATCGTCGCGAGCCAGTCGCCCTGCGTGAAGCCGCCGGTCGAATCCTCCTCCGGCCTGCCTGGCGCCTGCATGACGCCATCGACCGAAACGAACGCGCCGCCGATGATCCTCCGCCCCACGCTCAGACCTCCGCCACTGGCGCGCCGATCGTCACGATGGGTCTGAACCCACCCCAGAACATGCGCTTGCCGTCGAAGGGCTGATCTTCGTCGGGCTTCATCCGCTCATCCTCCATCAGCTTCGCCCAGCCCGCGTCGCGCGCCGCCTTGTCGGGCCATTCGCAGAAGGAAAAGACGACAGCCTCGCCCGCTTCTGCCTTCACCGCACGGCGGAAATCGGTGAGCTGGCCGTCGGGCACGTCGACGCCCCAACTTTCGACGACGCGGGTCGCGCCGTGCTCGCGAAAGATGGGCGCGGCCTTGCGCGCCAGCGCGACATAGGCGTCTTTCTTCGCCTCGGGCACGGCCAGCACATAGCCGTCCGCATAGCCCGTGTCCCCGCTCCGCCCCTCGTCGGCGATCGCCTCGAACCCGCCGAAGATCATCCGCTTGCCGTCGAACGGCATGTCGGGGATGGCGCTCAGCCGTTCGTCCGCCATGAAGGCCGGCATCCCCTTGTCGCGCGTCGCCCGGTCCGGCCACTCGACCCAGGAGAAAACGACAGCTTCGTCCTCCGTCGCCTGCACGGCGCCGTAGAAGTCGGTCAGCGTACCCCTGGGCACCTCGTCGCCCCAGCTCTCAACCACCCGGACAGCGCCGTGATCGAGGAAGAATGCATCGGCCTGATTGGCGTGGTCGATGAACGCAGCCCTGTTCGCCTCCGGCACCGCCAGCACGAACCCGTCGAAATAGCTCATCGCCCTCTCTCCTTCAGCTCAGGCGGCTGCGCGCTCAACCGCCGCGATGTCGATGCGGCGCATGGTCATCATCGCTTTCATCGCTCGCCGTGCGCGGTTCGCGTCAGGGTCCGTGGTGAGATGGAGCAGCCGCCGCGGCGTGATCTGCCAGGAGACGCCCCACCGATCCTTGCACCAGCCGCAGGCGCTTTCCTGGCCTCCGCCGTCCACGATCGCGTCCCAGAGCCGGTCGGTTTCCGCCTGATCGTCCGTTTCGATCATCAGCGAGGCGGCCTCGCTCGGCTTGAACATCGGCCCGCCGTTCAGCAGCAGGATCTTCTGCCCTCCAAGCGCTACCACTGCGGTCAGGACGTCACCCGGCCCGACTCCGCCCGGCGTGCTCACCGCCGACCGGTTCACCGCCTCGACGCGGCCATCCGGCAGGAGCGACCCATAGAAGCGCGCCTGTTCCTCGGCGGTGCCGTCGCACCAAAGGCAGATGCTGAGTTTGCTGTCGGCCATGTTTGTGTCTCCTTATTGCGAGCAGGGTGACGCCGTTCGCCGCGGCGGGCAAGCGCGCCTAAGCGGTTGCGGGCCGCCCGCGGCATGCCTAACGCCGACTCGCCATGACGGATCTCGCCAACACCCAGCCCGACAGCCGCGCGGGCACCCTGCTCGCCGCTCCCGACAAGCAGGTCAGCGTGCGCGACCTGTTCGGGATCGACACGGACATGACCTGCCCGGCCTTCAGCGAGCCGGACGAGCGCGTACCCGATCTCGATCCCGCCTATGTCTTCGACGCGGATACCACGCTCGCCATCCTGGCAGGCTTCGCGCACAATCGCCGGGTAATGGTGCAGGGCTATCATGGCACCGGCAAGTCGACCCACATCGAGCAGGTCGCGGCGCGCCTCAATTGGCCGTGCATCCGCATCAACCTCGACGCGCATATCAGCCGCATCGACCTTGTCGGACGCGACGCGATCGTGCTGCGCGACGGCCAGCAGGTGACCGAGTTCCGTGAGGGCCTGCTGCCCTGGGCGCTGCAGCATCCGGTCGCGCTCGTCTTCGACGAGTATGACGCCGGCCGGCCCGACGTGATGTTCGTGATCCAGCGCGTGCTGGAGACCGAAGGCAAGCTCACCCTGCTCGACCAGAACCGGGTGATCCGGCCCAATCATCATTTCCGGCTGTTCGCGACCGCCAACACCGTCGGGCTCGGCGACACGACGGGGCTGTACCACGGCACCCAGCAGATCAACCAGGGCCAGATGGACCGCTGGAACGTGGTGGTCACGCTCAACTACCTGCCCGCGCAGGTCGAAGCGCAGATCGTGCTCGCCAAATCGGGCGAATATGACAAGCCCGAGGGGAAGAAGACGGTCGAGAACATGGTGCGCGTCGCCGAGATGACGCGCCAAGGCTTCATCGCCGGCGATATCTCGACCGTGATGAGCCCGCGCACCGTCATCACCTGGGCGCAGAACGCGCTCATCTTCGGCGATGTCGGCTTCGCTTTCCGCCTGTCCTTTTTGAACAAGTGCGACGAGGCGGAGCGTGCGCTGGTCGCCGAATACTACCAGCGCGTGTTCGGCAAGGACCTGCCCGAGAGCGTCGCGGCCAAACGCTAGGTTAAAAAAAAAGGCGGCAGTCGCCTGCCGCCCTTTTCTTTGCGTTCGCTCGCGATCAGGCGAAAACGACGCTGCTCCGGCGGCGACGCGATGCCGCACCGATCAGGCCGAAACCGCCGATCATCATCGCCCAGGTCGCGGGCTCCGGCACCGCGGTCACGGAGATCGCGTCGAGGCCGAAGTCGTTGCCCGAAGCCGCCGCCGTGTCGGTGAAGATCGACAGCTGGGTCGACGTAGCGGTGGCGACGAACGTGCCGGAGATGTTGCGCCAAAGCCCCGTGGTGCCCACCGTGCCTTCGGTCACCGTCGTGATCTGCGTGGGCACGCCGCCCGTGCCCACTGCGATGATGATCGGGGTGACATTGGGGCCGCCGAAGCTGGCATTGCAGCACACGTTCGTCGCATAGGCCGAGAAGCGGTAGGTGAAGCCCACCGTCAGGCCGGTCAGCGTCTGCTGCCAGGCCGGCGCGTCGGACGTGGGGCTGCCGTTCGCAATAAAGAACTTGCTGCCTTCGACCGCGCCGACACTCGCCCAAGACGAGTGGTAGTTCGCAGCGTTCGTGCCGACGGTGTATGTGCCTTCGTCGCGCATCGTGTCGCCGGTCGCCGCGACGTAGCGATATGTGCTGGTGAAGCCCGTATTGTCAGCCTCGAAGCCGCCATTAGTGACGAGATTTGCCGCCATGGCCGGGCCGGCGACGATCGCCGACGCGACAAGGAACAATGATTTCAGACGCATGATCACACCCCTTACCCAGACATTGCCGGCCATCACCCCCGATGTGGTTCCGGCCCAGCGATCCCGTACCGCAGAAGCCGCAGATTAGCGACTCGTTACTGGTTCGGCGATTGTCCCGATTTGGGCAGCGCGCAAAAGCAAGCGGGAGGCGGTCTCGCGACCACCTCCCGCCCACCCCCTTCCGGTGAAATCGTCGCCTTCAGGCCGCGGCTTGAGCCCGGCGCCGGCGGCGGCCCGCGCGCAGCAGCATGCCGACCGCGCCGAAGCCAAGGATCATTAGGCCCCATGCGGCGGGCTCGGGAACGCCCGCGACATTGGCCACGGTCACGTTGTCGATCTCGAACCGACCGGCGCTCTGGGCGAAGCGAACCTCGTCGAAGGCCTGGTCGCTGATGATGTTGACGAAGGCGGCGGTGGGCCGGCCCGACAGGCTGCCATAGCCCACGAGATTGTAGAAGCCGAGGCTGCGGCCGCCGCTGAACAGCTCCAGCGTGTTGTTCCCGTCGAGCGCCGAGGCTTGCAGCCCGAAATACTTGACGCCGCGGTCGAGCTTGATCACCGCCGGGCCGCGCACCACCGCATGGCCGCTGCCGCCGAACGCGCCGCCCTGCCCCGCTTCGAAGCCTGAGAATGTCGCGCGCACCGCCGACC
>ERZ1066121.2020-NODE-2020-length-13418-cov-8.465090_pt1 | contig 13418 bp, 9 predicted proteins | sample MGYA00382768_ERZ1066121 | MGnify/ENA primary metagenome ERZ1066121 (study PRJEB33369, sample SAMEA5778351) | biofilm metagenome | biome: Industrial cooling water; feature: Water cooling tower basin; material: Biofilm | place: United Arab Emirates | collected... | reverse complement strand
CCAGTGCGGGGCGTTTTTCTTGTTCGCGGGAGACGCAACCCGGAGACCAAAAGGGGCCGCGCCTCGCATCGAAGACCATTGGGACCGCAGCTTTATATGCACGGCGCGTGCCAAACCTGAAAAAGCACGGAAAACAGGGGTTTTTGTGACGCTGGGCCACTGCCTCGCCAGCCTTGTTGTAAAGCCTTCCGACACCCTCGTGGGCCAGCCGCGCCGCGCCCCCTGGACAAAGCGGCAAGGGTGCGCCTTGCCCCTTGGCAAGCGCCTGCCCGGCGGCCATCCTTTGCCGCGATGACGACCGATTCCGCCCGCCATGGCATCCCTGCCGCAACCATCATAATCTTCCGCAACGCTCCCGACCCGGCGATCGGGGGCGGCGCGCCGGAGGTGCTGATGACGGTGCGCTCGCGTGAGCTGACCTTTGCGGGCGGCATGGCGGTGTTTCCGGGCGGGCGGGTCGATCCGGCCGACTACGCCTTTGCCGAAGCGGTCGCCGCCGAACATGGCCTCGCTCCCGACGAGGCCGCCCACCAGATCGCCGCGGTGCGCGAGACGCTGGAGGAGACCGGGCTTGCGCTCGGCCTTGCGGGCGACATCACTGCCGAAACCGCCGCCGCCGCGCGGGCGATGCTGGCGCAAAGCGGCGCGCTCGCCCCGGTGCTGAAGGCCTTCGGCTGGCAACTCGACCTTGCCCAGATCACGCCGTTTGCGCGCTGGTTTCCCAAGAACGAGGCGATCGCACGGGTCTACGACACGCGCTTTTACATCGCCGACCTCGGCACCGGCGCGGTCGATGTGTCGATCGACCACGCCGAAAACACCCACCTGTTCTGGACCACGGCGCAAGGCGCTCTCGATGCGGCCAGGCGGGGAGAGATAAAACTGATCTTCCCCACCCGCCGCAATCTCGAACGCCTCGCGCTCTTCGCCAGCTTCGCCGAAGCCCGGGCGCAGGCCGAAGCTATCCCCGTGCGGACGATCATGCCGCAGGTGGTGGAACAGGACGGCAAGCCGTGGCTGACGATCCTTGCCGATGCGGGCTACCCGGTCACCGCAGAACTCCTCGAAACGGTTGCCCGTGGCTGAGCCAGCGAAACCCCCGGGTGCATAGCGTGTCCGCACAATGCCTTGACGGGCGCATCGAGGCCGCCGAGATTGACGCTATGGCGCTGTTCCCTGCCCCGGAGCACGCGTCCCGATGCACCGGGCACAAGGACGGGATCGACACCGGATGGAATTGAACCAGCCTGCCACCGCGGTGCTCGCCGCCGACTGCCTGCTCGGGGAAGGCGTGCTGTGGGATCAAGACCGTGCCGTGGTGTGGTTCGTGGACATCAAGCGCCGCCGTCTCTGGCACCTCGACCCGGCGAACGGGGGCAGCGGCTTTGCCGAGGCGCCCGAGCAGATCGGCTGGGCGATCCCGACCGAGGAAGGCCCGCTGCTGTGCGGCCTCAAGGACGGGCTCTACACCTTCCTGCCCGAAAGCGGGGCGTTTGCAAAGCTTTGCTCGATCCCCGGAGAGCCCGCCGGCAATCGCCTCAACGACGCCTGCACCGACCCCTGGGGCCGCGTGTGGTTCGGATCGATGGACGATGGCGAGAGCGAGCCCACGGGCCGGTTCTACGTCTTCGACCGCGGCGAGGTGCGCCCCGCCGGGCCCGCAGGCATTGCCATCACCAACGGCCCGGCCGTCAGCGCCTCGGGGGATCGCATCTATTTCACCGATACCCGCGCCAAGAAGACCTATGTCGCCGACCTGTCCGAGGAAGGCGTGGGCGAGGCGCGGCTGTTTGTCGATACCGGGGCGGTGCTCGGGCACGCCTTCCCGGATGGGCCCGTGGTCGATGCCGAGGATCACGTCTGGATGGGCATGTATCTCGGGTCATGCGTCGCCCGCTTCTCGCCCGATGGCAAGCTGGTTGCGACCGTGCCGATCCCGGCGCGCGACATCACCAAGATGGCGTTCGGCGGCGCGGACCTGACAACCGCCTATGTCACCTCGGCGATCAAGAACATGTCCCCGCAGGATATGGCCGCCATGCCGCTCGCAGGGAGCCTGTTCGCCTTCCCTGCCCCGGTCCGCGGCGTCGCCCAGACCCGCGCGCGGCTTGGCTGACGCGTCCTTGTCGCGCCGTCAGGGCGCAGCGGGCACTGCGGCGGAATGCCCCGCGACGGCAACAACCCCATAATCATGGCGCGCCGCAACGAAAACAATCTGTTTTGTGCAACTCATGGCCTTCTCCCTTCAGCCTGGCATCGTTGCCCAATAGGCGACGGTGCGCTCGATCACCCAGCGCGAACAGGACTGTGACGACCCGGGCAAAGCGCCTGGCGACAGGCATAGACCCGGACATTTCAGCGATCCACCTTCGCGGTGACAGCCAGTCCGGCCCCGACAAAGCTGCACAGCGCCGCTGCGGCCAGCATCGCGGGGATGCCGCCAAAGCCGTCGAGCCAGCCGAGCGTGAGTCCGCCGAGCACCGTGCCCAGATTGAACACCGCCATGAACACCGCAAATTGGGTTGCGGCAATGGCGGGCGTGCACAGCCGCATCGCCAGCGATCCGCCCGCGACCAGCCGGAGAGCCCGCAGGATTTCGGTGATGAAGATAAAGCCGATCAAAATCGACGGGTTGGCCCAGTGCGATTGCAGCGCCAGCATCCCCAGCGCACACATCCCGGTCAGCACGGCGGCGATGATGAACGCCTTGCGCGCCCCCCAGCGGGCGGCGGCGAAGCCGAACAGCAGCGCCGCAGGCAGGCCGGCGAGCAGCTGCGCCTGACTCGACCAGGTGGTGAAGGTGTCTTTCTGCCAACCCAACACCTCGGCGGCGAACAGCGGTTTGATACCACTCAATATACCGGGCGACATCAATGCCGCGGCAAAGGCCAAAATCAGGGTCACGATCTGCCGCTGCGACATTGCCGCGAACACAACGCGGATGATCGGCCACAGTGCGCCCAGATGGATGTCGAGGTTGCGCCGGGTCGCGTGCCCCGCCGTCCACGGCAACAACCGCTCTCCCGCGCGCTCGCGCACGGCAACAACCAGCGCTAAAATGGCGAGCAAAATGGCGGCGAGCGCCAGCGCGGCGGCAGGCACGCCCTGATAGGCAACCAGCGTGCCCCCCAGCCCGGTTCCAACCGCGATCCCGGTCATTTGCCCGCCGAACATCACCCCATTGACGCTCTCGATTTCATTTTCGGGGAGGATGTCGGCAGCGAGCCCATCCACCGCGACGTCCTGCACCGCCGAACCCATGCCGAGCGCAAAGGCAAAAGCGGTGATGAGCGCCACGTCTTGCACAGCGGGGTTCATGAATGCCATCGCGGCAAAGGTGCCAATCATCCCCAGCTGGCCAAACATGATCCACGGCCGCCGCCGACCCATCGCCAGAAATGCCCAGCGGTCCATCACCACGCCATAGGCGAGCTTGAAGGTCCACGGCAGGTTGGCCATCGCCAGCACCGCGCCGACCGCCGCCGCCGACGCGCCATTTTGCGCGAGCCAGCCCGGCAACGCGAAATTGATGAAGCCGAGCGGAAGTCCCTGAGCGATATAGAGCAGGAACAAGGTCGCGACGCGCAGCGCGCGATGCTCGCCCAGCGCAGGTAGGTGCGGCGCCGGGCGCGTCAGGACGGCTTCAGGCATAAAAGAACCTTTCTTCGGCGATCTGGCCGTCGCGGACGGTGAACAGGGCAATCTCGGAAAAAGGACGGCGGGTGCAGGACAAAGCGGCAGGCGACGCGGGACTGATGCGCCGCCTGCCATGATCCTGAAACGGGTCGCCTATTTCAGGATCAGTTCCTGGAATTCGGTGCTGCTGATCTGCTCGCGCATCTTGCCGCGTTCGGCACCGGCGGTGGCGGCAGTGCGCTCATTCTGCGCCAGCATCGCATTGACCTTCTTGCGGAAGGCTTCCTGCTGGGCCGTGGTCAAGTGATCCTTGTAGACGACGATCAGGACGAGATTGCCTTCGTTTGCGCGCGGGTTGTTGACCGCCAGCACATGATAGTCGACCACGATGCCCTCGGCCTTGCCCAGTTCCTGAATCTTCTTCCAGGTGGCGGCGAGGTAATCCATGTAGTTTTCGGACTGACCGGGCAGCACCTGAAGGCGTGAGGCCTCCCAGACCGGGCCCGGTTTGTAACTCGGTTCCTGTGCCGCTGTGGGCGCGGCGAGCGTCACCGCTGCCAACATGGCAGCTCCGGCGAGAAGTGCTTTGCGTATCATCATGGCAATTCCTCCCTCTTGGGCCGCCGTTCGGGATGAACGGACGGGTACTCACGAAAAAGGCTTCAAGTCAGCGCGGCGACGGGCCGCGGCGCGCGCGTTTGCAGCTGACGCCGCAGCAGCAAGAGCAGGCTGGCCATGCTCGCCGCGACGACTGCCAGAGCGATGAGCGCGGGCTGGAAACTTCCGGTCGCGTCCCTTGCCACACCCCAAGCGAACGGCGCCGCGAAGGGCCCGATCTGGGACATCGTGTTGATCGCGGCGGCACCCACGGCAAGCTCGCGAACCGACATCACCTCGGGCCAACCCGATGAGGTCAGCGACGGAATGACATAGCAGCAGGTCGCAAAGCCGAGATAGGCGATGACCACGATCGCAGGCGACGGCGCGAGGCCCATCAGCAAGATCGCAGCGGCGAGCGCGAGGCAGAAGATCGCCGCGATGCCCCAGCGATCACCATGCAGATCGGCCAGATTTCCGGCCAGCAGGATTGCTGCTGTTCCCATCAGCCCGCCGATTCCGACGAGATAGCCGATCTGATGATCGTCCAGCATGGCCATGTCGGCGAGTATGAGCGGGGTGTTGAGGGTGATCGTGATGATGACGCCGATGGCCAGGCATCCGAAAGTGCCCAGCAGCAGGATGCGCGGATTGCGGAAGGCGGCCAGAATGTTGTGCCCGGTCGGCTCGCCGATAAGCGCCTGCTCGTGCGCGAGCTCGGTTGTGATCCAATCCTTTTCGCTTTGGCTCAGCCACGATACGCTCGCCGGCCGGTCGGGCAACAGCCACAGGATCAGTAAGCCCACCAGCACGGAGGGCAAGCCCATCGCGAGGAACAGCCATTGCCAGCCATGCAGTAAGGCCGTGCCGTCGAGCGCCAGCAACCAGCCCGAGACCCCGCCCATAACCACTGAGGCCAGCGGGGTCGCGATGAAGAAGCGGCTGACCGCACGGCTGCGGTGGCAAGGCGGAAACCAGCCGGCAAAGTAGAATATGACGCCCGGATAGAACCCGGCCTCGGCCACTCCGAGCAGAAAGCGCACCACATAGAATTGCAGCGGGGTCTGCACTAGCATCGTCGCCGCCGAGAGCAGTCCCCACGTGATCATGATCCGCGCCAGCCACGGGCGTGCGCCAAAGCGCACCAGCATCAGGTTCGACGGGATCTCGAACAGAGAGTAACCGAGGAAAAACAGCCCCGCGCCCAGGCCATAGATGGTCGCGCTGAACCTGAGATCGGCATTCATGTGCGCTGCCGCGAAGCTCACGTTCACCCGGTCGATATAGGCGCAGAGATAGGCCAGCCCGATCAGAGGCAGGATGCGCCAGAAGGCCTTGCGCATGGCCGATCGGCCGATCGTCTGCTCCGTGTGAATTGTCGCTCCCACCCAGCCTCCACAGCGCGGGCAAAGCCCGTCCGGCACCGGAACCGAGGGATTTCGGATCTGGTCATAGCGTCAAAAAAGGTCTGCGTTCCCCGGTCCGGATAGTGCCGTGCCGTGGCGTCAGGCGTCAATCGGCCCGACCGTGAATAAAGCGTCAATATTGCGTGAATGGGTGCCGCTAGAGCGCGTTGCTGGGCGGCGGCAGCAGATCGGGCCAGCCATACTTGTCCCACGCGTCAGCCATGCCGATGCGCTGGGCGAAGGGGACGAACTCGGGATGCCGCCAAATCTGGCGGATGGGATCGACGTCCGCCCAGATCGACATCAGGCACCCCATGTTGCCGGGAGTGACGCGCTGCCCCAGCGTCCTGAACAGCATGTCGGCATAGCCCATGAAGACGGCCGGCAAGGTGATCGCAGCATCGCCGTTATCGTGCATCGTCAGGTGGAGGTAATCGAGGGTCCGGCAGTAGGTCTCGCGATCAGCGGCCACGCCGCTGCACACCCCCTTGGCCGCCACGAGCCAATAGGCATCCATGACCTCAGGAGGCATCGGCGTGGTTCCGGCGGGCGGGAAGATGCTCTTGTTGAGCAGCAGGCGGGTCCGTTGATATTGCTCTACGGCAAGATCGTGCTGGCCCGATGCCGCCGTCGCGACGGCGAGATGGACCGATGGAAACCCCAGATCGACGGCACGCTGGCCATCGGCAATCGCGCCGGCAAGATCCCCCCGGTTCAGCCGCCCGGCGCAGCGCAGCATGTATTTGCGACCGTCGATCGGGTCCTGAGATATCGCCTCCTCGATATACCTCATGCCGTCATCGGTGCGACCGCAGAACATGAGGTAAGAGCCGAGCCGCATCGCGACCTGCGGGTTATTTGGCTCCATCGCATAACCCTTGAAGGCCAAATCCAGCGCACCGACAAAGTCGTTCTGGCTCAACTGGTGCAGCCCCAGCAGCGAATAGGCCTGGCCAAGACCGGGTTTGATCGCGAGCGCCTTTTCGACGCACAGCGCCATGCGCGCCGATTCAGCGGGACGATCGAGACAAGCCGTGTAAATGGCGATCAGCTGGTGCACCTCGGCCATCAGCAGCCAGGCCTCGGCGAATTGCGGGTCCTGGTTCACGGCAGCGTCCAGCAGCTCGATCGCCTTGTCGAGGACGCCATCGCCGAACAGGCGGAAGGACAGCGATCGGGCTTGCAGGTAGAGGTCGTAGGCCTCCTTGCTGTGCGTCATCCCCCGGACCAGGGGCGGTTGAATGGCCACGCCCAACGCTTCGCCGATCGCCGCGGTAATCGCCTGTGCGACCCGTTCCTGAAAGGCAAAGACATCGTCCAGCGTGCCGTCGAAACGCCCGCCCCACAGTTCGACCCCGGTGTCGCCGGCGATCAGGTGGGTGTGGATGCGTACCCGGTCGCCCTGGCGCTGCATCGATCCCTCGATCAGGTGCGAAACGCCGAGCTCGGCTGCGATGCACGCTGGCGAAAGGTCGCTGCCCCGGAAGTGGAACGACGAGGCTCGGCCCGAGACCAGCAGTTGCGGGACCTGCCCCATGACGGTGATCAGTTCGTCGACCATCCCGTCAGCGAAGTAACCCTGCGCCTCGCGCTCGCCGACCAGCTGGAACGGCAACACTGCCAGCCGGATCTTGCCGGTAGCTTCGGCCGCAGTCGCGGTCGCAGCGACCGGCGGATAGCGCAGGTGGGATGCCTGGATAAGTGCCGCGTGGCCGGCCGCGTCACCGCCTGCCAGCAATCGCGCAAGGTTGCCATCAATCGCGACACGCAGCCGCGTTTCGACTTCCGCGCGATGGCGGTCGAGCCATTCGTTGAACCCTTCGCCAAGGTCCATCTGATCGAGGATCGGCTTGCTCCCGATCGCGGCGAGCAGACCGGCGGCAGTGCCGTGGTCACCGCGCGCGAGCGCGTCCTCGAGCCCGCCAAGATCGGTTCTGATCGAGCCCGATCGAAGCCCCACGCTCGAACGGGTCACCTCCATGACGTCTCGCCCGGAAGGGGCAAACAGCTTGCCGAGATCCATCAGGCACTGGCGCAAACTTGCTCTGGCGTGGGCCTCGAACCGCCCGGGCCACAACAGCTTGCTGATGAAGTCCCGATCGAAAACCTCGCCCTTGGCGAGGCATAGCATCGCGAGCAACGACCTGGCGCGGCGGCTGGGGATTGCGATCTCTCGGCCATCCGCTGAGCTCAGCTGGAACCGGCCGAACAGCGCGGCGGAGCAGGAGGTGTCTGCATGTTCAATCGGCTCGACCTGCCCAGCATGCTTCATCGTCGATTTGCCCACCCCGCTTCGACCGGCTTAGCTCAAGCGACCGTCGGCACAAAGATTGAATCGAACGATTGCCAAGATGGGTCCGGACGCCAGAGCGCCGCCTATCGGAAGTCGATAACGCCGTAAAACATTGATTATTCAGCTTTAATTGGCGTTGACCAGGATTGAAAAGTCTACTCGCGGTCCAGTTGCAGCCGCGTTGCAAAGCGGAGCGCATGAAACCGGTGTGTCGGGTTTTGGCGCGAGAATTGCCGTTGAGAATGTTACGAGGGAATGACCGGAAAGTCCCACAATCTGACATCGAGGTGCACGCTTGGACAGCGCAATCCGCCACGAGCATTACGCCCATTCCGAAGACGGCCGCCGCTGGTCGCAGTTGCTGCGATTGACAGACTGGCGCGCCCGGCAGGACTCGAACCTGCTGCCTCAAGATTAGAAGTCTCGCGCTCTATCCAGATGAGCTACGGGCGCGCGCCGGGGATGCCATTAGCGCGCTTTGCGCAGGATGGGAATCGCGCTAACCCGTTCGGCGATGGAAAACACCGTTTCGCCCGGCGCACCTCTCGGCGCGTCTCCCGATCCTGCCGCCGCCTTCGACCGCGATCCGACCGACGGCATCGTCGCGACCTCGCGCCCGCCGGTCACTTTCCGCTATTACGACCTCGTGATGGCGGCCTTCGTTGCGATCCTGCTGCTCTCGAACATCATCGGCGCGGCGAAGCTCACCTACGCCAGCGTGCCCTTCTGGCCGCAGGGCTGGTGGCCCGCGCCCGATGGCACCTTCATCTACGGCGCGGGGATCCTGTTCTTCCCGCTGGGCTACGTGATCGGCGACGTGCTGACCGAGATCTACGGCTTCGCCAAGGCGCGGCGGGTGATCTGGGTCGGCACGGCGGCAATGATCTTCCTTGCCTTCATGTCCTATGTCGTGACCGCGCTGCCCCCCTTCGACGGGTGGGAGTGCGCGGCGAGCGGCTTCGGCGGCCCCCGCCCGGTCACCTCCACCGCCAATACCGCCATCCCGGGCGGCGCGATCTGCCAGAGCACCTATGAAAGCGTTTTCGGCAGCACCTGGCGGATCGTCGTCGCCTCGATCACCGCCTTCTGGGCAGGCGAGTTCGTCAATTCCTTCGTGATGGCCAAGATGAAGGTGCTGACCAAGGGCCGCGCCCTGTGGACGCGCACCATCGGCTCGACCTTCGTTGGGCAGGGCGTGGACAGCCTGATCTTCTATCCGGTCGCCTTCTACGGCATCTGGACGACCGAGGCGGTGCTGACGGTGATGGTCACCAACTGGGCGCTGAAGGTCGTGTGGGAAGCGGTGCTGACGCCGGTGACCTATGTGGTGGTGGGCAAGCTGAAGGCGGCCGAGGGGGTGGACCTTTACGACATCGACACCGACTTCTCGCCCTTCGGGAGCACGGGCCGGGCATAATTCGACATCCGTTCGCCCTGAGCACGAACGGATCGAGGCGCAGCCTACATCACGATCTCCGGCACCACCTCGACCTGCCATCCCAGCCCGAGCCGCCCGGCGAGCAGCTTCATGTCCTTCTCGGTCGGCGCGCCAAACAGGGCTTCGTGGCTTTGGGCGAGTTCGAGCACCAGGGCCCCATCCCGGGTCCGCAGGCGGCTCGCCTCGAGCGAGCGTGCGGACTGCGCGCCGAGCCTGCGCGCCAGCCGCAGCGCAAGGCCCCAGCCCATCGCCTCCTCCAGCGCCTCCTCGCTGGCCAGCGCGCGGACTTCGGCGGGCAGCGCCAGCTGGTTCCCGTTCGCGGCAATGGCCGCTGCGAGCATCGCCCGGCCCTTTCCGTCGATCCCTATCCACCGCTTGTGCAGCGCCCAGTTGATCGCATGGGGCAGGCGGATGTTGGGTTCGATCTGCATTGCGGCAAGGCCCAGCATCGTCGCCGCCAGACGAAGCCGCTCGGAGCCGTGCTCTCGCGCGGGGGCCGCGTCGAGGGTCCAGGCCGCCATTCGCGTTGCCAGCGTCGGCCGGGTCCCGCGCTGGCTGGCGAACACCGCTACCCCGGCGAGCAGCGGGTCCTGCGCCTTGGAATGATCGGGCAGGCGGTCATAGAGCAGCCCCTCGCGCAGGCCCCATGACGAGAACACCACCCTCTCTGGAGCAAGCCGCGCTAGCAGGGCCTGCAGCAGCACGGCGGCATCGGGCAGCTTCTCGGCGCGCATCGTCGATATGCGTTCGCGGGTCTTGAGCGTGTCGCTGTCGCTTGCCGCAAGGCTCGCCGCCAGTTCCTGCGCGCCCGCCGCGTCGATCTCGAAGCCGTGCGGATCGCTGAGCGGCCAGCCTTTCGCCGCCATGCAATAGACCGCCATCGCCCGCCATGTCCCGCCGACGAGATACAGCGCGCCGTTGTGCTGAGGGAGGTTCGCGGCGAGGTCCCACCCGGCCTTGCGCAGCGCCTTCTCGAGGGTCTTTTTCATCTCGGCCCGGCTTTTGCCGCGATGTTCGGGAAGCCGCAGCGTGCCGAGCGGCAGGGAGCTTGCACCCTCGGTCGCCCTGTTCGCGACCCGCACCAGCTCGAGGCTACCGCCGCCTAGATCGGCCACGATCCCGCGCGCATCGGGGAAGGCGCCGATCACGCCATGCGCGCTCAGCAGCGCCTCCTCCTCGCCGGAGATCACCCGTGGGGCCAGGCCGATGGCGCGCAGTTGCTCGGCAAACTCGGGGCCGTTCGCTGCATCGCGCACCGCCGCGGTGGCGACGGTCTCGATATCGGTGATGCCGAGATCGGCGAGCAGCAGGGCAAAGCGCCTGAGACCGCGCAGCGCCAGCGCCATCGCCTCGTCCGCCAGCCGCCCCGTCGCGGCGATCTCGCGGCCGAGTTTCGCCGTCACCTTCTCGTTGAGCAGCACCGTCGGCGCACGCATGGTGCCGCCGTAGACGACAAGGCGCACCGTGTTCGAACCGATGTCGATGATCGCGCGTTCGGGCGAGCCGCCGCCGAACGCGCCGTCGCGGGTGTCCCGCCGCCGGCGCCGGATCATGCCACCGCGCCTCGTCGCAAGGAGAGCTTGGGCACGCCGCCCGCCTCCAGCGCCCCGCCGCGCCCGGACAGCGAGGGATTGGTCATGAAATAGCGATGGCAGTTGAACGGCTTTGCCCCCGGCTCGGTCTCGACGCGGGTGTAGCTGCCGTCAGGGTGCAACCACCAGCTCTGTTCGGTATCGAGCATGTTGGCGAGCAGCACCTGCTGGAGCACCTGATCGTGCACGGTGCGGTTCTGGATCGGAATCAGCGTCTCGACCCGGCGATCAAGGTTGCGGCTCATCATGTCGGCCGACGCGATATAGACCGCCGCATGGGCGCTGGGCATGGCGTGACCGCCCGCGAAGGCATAGATGCGGCTGTGTTCGAGAAAGCGGCCGATGACCGACTTGACGCGGATGTTCTCGGATAGACCGGCAAGGCCCGGCCGCAGGCAACATATGCCGCGCACCACGAGTTCGACCAGCACCCCTGCCTGACTTGCTGCATAGAGCCGGTCGATCACGCCCTCGTCGGTAAGCTGGTTGCACTTCATCCAGATCGCGGCAGGCTTGCCGACCTGCGCGTTGGCGATCTCGGCGTCGATCCGGGCGTATATCTCCTCGCGCAGATCAATCGGCGCGATGTGCATCCGCTCCAGCGCGTGCGGTTCGACATAGCCGGTGACGAAGTTGAACATCTTGGCGACGTCGCGCCCCAGCTTGGGGTCGGCGGTGAAGAAGCTGAGGTCGGTGTAGACCTTGGCGGTGACGGGGTGATAATTGCCCGTCCCGAAGTGGCAATAGGTGCGGAACGTGTCCCCTTCGCGGCGCACCACCATTGCCACCTTGGCGTGGGTCTTCCAGTCGGTGAAACCGTAGATCACCTGCACCCCGGCCCGTTCGAGCTTGCTTGCCCACTGGAGGTTCTGCTCCTCGTCGAAGCGCGCCTTGAGTTCCACCACCGCCGTCACCGATTTGCCCGCTTCCGCGGCCTCGATCAGCGCGCCGATCACCGCTGACTGGCTGCCGGCGCGGTAGAGCGTCTGCTTGATCGCCACCACGTCGGGATCGGCCGCGGCCTGGCGGATGAAATCGACCACCACTTCGAAACTTTCGTAGGGGTGGTGAATTACGATGTCCTTCTCGCGGATCGCCGAGAAGGCATTGCCGTCATGTTCGCGGATGCGTTCGGGAAAGCGCGGGGAATAGGCGTCGAACTTGAGGTCTGGCCGATCCTCGCGCACGATCTCGGCCAGACCGTCGATGCCGATGATGCCGTCGGTCTTGATGACGGCGGCCTCGTTGATGCCGAGCTGATCGCGCAGCAGGGCCTCGGCGGCGGGATCGAAATCCTCCTCCAGTTCCAGCTGGATGACCTGGCCCCTGCGGCGGCGCTGGATCGCGGTGCGGAAGGTGCGCACCAGATCCTCGGCCTCCTCGGCGATCTCGATGTCGCTGTCGCGCAGCACCCGGAACAGCCCGTCGCCCTCGATGGTGAAGCCCGGGAACAGCGCCTCGGCATAACGCTGGATGAGCCGCGCGATCGAGATGTAGAGCGCCCCGCCCTCCCCCGTGACCGCATCGGGCACCCGCACGAAACGCGGCAGGGCGCTGGGGATCAGCACCATCTCGATCAGCTGCTCGCGCGTCGCGTCGCGGGTCAGGGTGAACAGCAGGCCGAGCCCCTCGTTCTGGACGAAGGGAAAGGGGTGCGCCGGATCCAGCGCCTGCGGGGTGATGATCGGCAGGATCTCGTTGAGGAAGTAGCGTTTCAGCCACTTGTGCGCTGCCGGGCTGACGCGCTCCTCGTCCGCGACGTGGATGTCGGCTGCGGCAAGGCCCTTGCGCAACGATCGCCAGATCGACTGCTGGATGGCGCTCAGTTCGACCAGCTTCTCGCGGATCGCGGCGAGCTGCTGCGTGGGGCTGCGCCCGTCGATCGAGGGTGTTGCCAGTCCGCGCTGCACCTGGCCGACGAGGCCCGCGACACGAATCATCATGAACTCGTCGAGATTGCTCCCCGAAATCGACAGGAAGCGGAGGCGTTCGAGCAGCGGGTAGGCCTCGTTGCAGGCCTCGGCGAGCACGCGCTGGTTGAACTGGAGCCAGGACAGCTCGCGGTTGAAATAGGGGGATTCGTCGGGGCCGAGCTCGTCCGGCTGCGGCGTAGCAGCGGCGGCGGCGGCGTGCTTCGGCTTCTTCCCCGTCGGTGACGTGCTCATCGCTTCCCTGTCCGCCTGCGCCCGCATGACTGCGGGCAGGGCCTTTGTGGCGCGCGAAGTTGCGCTTGACGCGCCTGTGTTCGCAAGCGCCCCGAGTGTAAATGCGCTTGAGGCAATTGTCACATAAACGTCAACTAGTGCAGGATCAAAGCAGCGAACGGCTTTCGGCGATGCTGGTGATGCCGCGCTTGCCATTGGCGTCTCGGCCAAGCTGCACGATCACGTCGATCACACTTGCCGCATAGGCGATGGTATCTGAACGGGTGAGGCCGATGCCGGTCTGCATCACCA
>ERZ1066121.2018-NODE-2018-length-13421-cov-25.667889_pt1 | contig 13421 bp, 14 predicted proteins | sample MGYA00382768_ERZ1066121 | MGnify/ENA primary metagenome ERZ1066121 (study PRJEB33369, sample SAMEA5778351) | biofilm metagenome | biome: Industrial cooling water; feature: Water cooling tower basin; material: Biofilm | place: United Arab Emirates | collected... | reverse complement strand
CCCCTGTGTCCCCTGTGACCCCTGTGGTGAATCCGACCCGTTCACCGCGCCGCGCACCGGAGTCGGTGGGTATATTCCGGGGCTCCCGAAGAGACCCGAACCCCGGCCGGCATGCTCCGCAGCGCGCTCCTCTACCTCTCGAACCAGCAGCAGGTCTTCGACTTCGTCCGCCACAACGGGATGGCCAGGTCGTTCGCCGCCCGCTTCGTCGCCGGCGAGACGGTCGAGACCGCGATCGAGGCGGTGAAGGAGCTCAACGCCAAGGGGATCACCGCGTCGCTCGACCTCCTCGGCGAGAGCACCACCAAGGAGAGCGACGCCTACGACGCGCAGCGCGAGTACCTGAAGCTGCTCGACCTGATCCGCGAGCGCGGTCTCGACGCCAACGTCAGCGTCAAGCTCACCGCCATGGGGCTCGACGTCTCCGACGACCTGTGCGTGACGGTCACCCGCGGCATCCTCGAGCGCGCGAAGCGGTACGGCACCTTCGTGCGCCTCGACATGGAGTCGAGCCACTACACGCAGAAGACGCTCGACCTCTTCGAGAAGGCGTTCTACCCGGGCTTCGAGCAGAACGTCGGCATCGTCCTCCAGAGCTACCTCTACCGCACCCCGAAGGACGTCGCGCGCGCGATCGAGCTCGGGTGCCGCGTCCGCATCTGCAAGGGCGCCTACAAGGAGCCCGAGTCGGTCGCCTTCCCCGACAAGGCCGACGTCGACCGCACCTACGTCGAGTGCATGAAGGACCTCATGCGCCGCGGCAACTACCCCGGCATCGCCACGCACGACGAGGCGATCATCGCCGAGGCGAAGCGCTTCGCCGAGGCCGAGGGGATCGCGCGCGACCGCTTCGAGTTCCAGATGCTCTACGGCGTTCGCCGCGACCTGCAGGAGCAGCTCGTGCGCGAGGGCTACCGCATGCGCTGCTACGTCCCCTTCGGCACACAGTGGTACCCGTACCTCATGCGCCGCCTCGCCGAGCGCCCCGCGAACGTCGCCTTCATGACGGGGAACGTCATCCGCGAGTGGCTCGGCGGCCGCTCGGCCCACTGACGGCGCGCGCGGTGCGCACGGCGTCGCGGCGCGGCACGCGGGGGACGTGGTGAGCGGGCGCCACCTCCAGCCCGACTTCGCCGCCGGCGACGTCGACACGATCGGCGGCTACGCCGCGGTGCACGGCCGCCCCGCCGCGTTCGAGGGGAGCGACGGCCACGCCTACTCGGTCGAGTGCTGCGCCGATCGCGTCCCCGGCGGCGAGCGCCCCTTCGGCGCCTACCTCCTCTTCCTGCGCTGGCGCCGCGTCGGGCAGGCGGGGGTCGAGGGACACCTGGAGACACCGTACCTCGCGTGGGACGACACGCGCGCCGGCGCCCTCGCGCGGCTCGGCGCGCTCGCGCTGCAGGACGTGCGCGAGCTCCTCGAGCTCCGCATCGCCGAGACGCGCCCCGCCCCCGCGCGCCCGTGGTGGGACGCGATGCGCGACGAGGACCTCCCCGACGACGTGCGTCCCGGCGACGCGCGCGGGCGCGACGCGTGATCGCCGGCACCGTCCTCTCCGGCACCGGCGGCGTCTGGCGCGTGCAGGCCGCCGACGGGCAGGTCGTCGAGGCGGCGCTCCGCGGGCGGCTCAAGAAGCACGAGGACTACAAGGCGCGCGAGGCGAAGCTCGCGCGCGAGGGGCAGAAGGGGGCCGCGAGCAAGGTGCGCGGCCGCGCGCGCGACGCGGCGCGCGCCGACGACGGCGACGCCGACCAGCCGCGCAAGCTCGCCGTCGGCGATGCGGTGACGCTCGAGCACGACGCCGAGAGCGGCGCATGGGCGATCGCCGACATCGCGCCGCGCCGCTCGCAGCTCGCGCGCCGCACCCCGGGCGGCGGCTACGGCGAGCGGATCGTCGCCGCCAACGTCGACCAGGTGCTCGTCGTCTTCGCCGCCGCGAACCCCGACCCGCACCCGCGCATGCTCGACCGCTTCCTCGTCATCGCCGAGAGCAACGGGCTCGCCGCGCGCGTCGTGATCAACAAGGCCGACCTCGTCGGCGCCGACGCCGCGCGCGCGCGATTCGCCGACTACGAGGCCGCGGGCTACCCGCTCCACGTCACGAGCACGCGCACCGGCGAGGGGCTCGGCCCCCTGCACGACGCGCTCGCCGGGCGCACCACGGCGCTCTCGGGGCCGAGCGGGGTGGGGAAGTCGTCGCTCATGAACGCGATGTTCCCCGAACTCGACCTGCGCGTCGGCGAGATCAGCCGCAGCGTGAACAAGGGGCGCCACACCACCGTCGGCGCGCAGCTCCACCCGCTCGCCGAGGGGGGCTTCGTCGTCGACACGCCGGGGCTCCGCGAGGTCGGGCTCTGGGGGCTCGAGGCCGGCGACCTCGACGCGCACTTCCCCGAGTTCCGCCCGCACCGCCGCGCCTGCCGCTTCGCCGACTGCACGCACCGCGTCGAGCCGGGGTGCGCCGTCATCGCCGCGCGCGACGCGGGGACGATCAGCGCGGCGCGCTACGAGAGCTACGCGAAGATCCTCGGCGAGCTCGAGGCCGACGTCCCGTGGTGGGAGTGGTCGTGAGCGACGCACGCGTCGATCGGCTGCGCACGCTCCGCGTCGTGGCACTCGGCGCCGCCGCGCTCGCCGTCGTCGGCGTCGCGGTGCGCCTCGCCGACGGCCCCGCGCGCGACCCGTCGCTCCGCACCGACGATCCCGCCGTCGCGCAGGCGCGCGACGCGGTCGCCGGGCTCGTCGTGCGCGACGGCGCCGGGACGCGCGTCCCGCTCGCGCCGCGCGGCCGGGCGCACGTGCTGATGGTCAACAGCACCAGCTGCGGCTTCTGCCGCGAGGCGCTGCGCGACATGGCACGCCGGCAGCGCGCGGGCGGCGTCGCCGGGCTGCGCGTCGTGACGCTCGAGGGGGCGAAGGCCGGCGACGCCATGCTCGCCGCCGCCGGCGTGCGCGGTGCCTTCTCCGCCGGCCCCGACGGCGACCGCGACCAGGTGCTCCTCACCTTCCGCATCCCCGGCACGCCGGTCCTCGCCCGCACCGACACCGCGGGCCGCATCGTCGAGACGATCCCCGGCTATCCGGGCCCCGCGCTGCTCGACCGCTGGGCGGACGTCCTCTTCCGCTGACCGGGCCGCGCGCGGGGAGTTGCGGCGCCCGACGGGGCATCGTCGTCGGCCGTCGGCGTCGTGCTCCACCGCGGAGGCGCAGAGAAATGGACGGTGCCCCTGCGCCTCTGCGGTGAGTCGCGATCGCCGCGCCGCGCACCCTGCCATCGCCCGCTACTTGCACCGTGCGACGTCGGAGTCGCACGCGCTGTCGGGGATCCGCAGGATGCCGACGCGCCACCGGCTGCCGAAACTCTCCGACGCCCTCGATGGTACGCACACAGGACCCCGCCGCCGGAACGCCCGTCATGCGCCATGTCGCCCTCCTCCTCGGCCTCGCCTCCGCCCCCGTGCTCACGCTCGGGGGGCAGACGACCGCCGACTACCAGCGCTGCCTCCGCGCCGGCAGCGACGCGGCCGCGCTCGCCGGCTTCGAGCGACAGGTGAGCGAGGGGGGGGCGACGGGGGCCTTCGCCGCCGGCTGCGTCGACCACGCCCGGCGCCGGCACGAGGCGGCGAGCCGCCACTTCGAGGCCGCCGCCGCCGCCGCCCCGCGCTCGGCCGCCGCGTGGACCATGTACGGCACCGCCGCCAGCGCGCACCTCCCGACCGCCTCGCTCTTCTGGAAGGCGCGCAACGCGTCGAAGCTCAAGCGCGCCTTCGAGACCGCCATCGCGCTCGAGCCCGCCAACCTCGACGCGCGCACGGGCCTCATGCAGTTCCTCCTCCAGGCGCCGGGCTTCGCCGGGGGCGACAAGGCCAAGGCGCGCGAGCAGGCCGACGCCATCGCCCGCACCGACTCCTGGCGCGGGACGTGGGCCCGGGTCGAGGTCGCGCAGGCGACCGGGGACGCCGACCTCGCCCGCCGCGCCCTCTCCGAGGCGACCACCGCCTTCCCCGACTCCTCGCAGCCCTGGCTCGCCCTCGCGGGCGGCGCCGCCGACGAGGGCGACGGCCTCGCCGCCTGGGCCACGCTCGAGCGCTGGCGCAAGCTCCGCCCCGACGCCGCCGCGCTCGGCTTCGCCGTCGGGCGCGTCGCCGCCGCCATCGGCGAGCGGGTCGACGAGGGCGAACGCGCCCTCCGCAGCTACCTCGGCGCCCCCCGCCGCCCCTCCGATCCGCCGGTCTCCGCCGCCCAGTTCCGGCTCGGCCAGCTCCTCGAGCGTGCTGGGCGCACCGCCGACGCCCGCGCCGCCTACGGCGCCGCGCTCCGCGCCGACCCGCAGCTCACCGCCGCCAAGCGCGCCCTCGCACGGCTCTGACCGATCGCACCGTGGCCGCTCGCCGTGGTGCGTTTCGTGCACGAGTTCGTCACAGGTACGGAACTCCCGGATACGGGTCGACACTCGCCTCGTATCCGGCTCACGGTCTGCCGTGACGCCGCCGCGATGCTGGCTTGACGCCCCTCGGGCTGCTCCCTAGCCTCCGGCCGCGACCTGTCCAACACCTGACACCGCCGGCATGCGCGTGCCTGCGCTCCCCACTCCCGAGCTCGGCATTCCGACCGCCCCGGCGCCACACCCCGGCACCCGGCGCGTCGCGGCCGCGCTCGCCATCCTCGGCCTCGCCGGCGCGAGCCTCGCCGTCGTGATGCTGCAGGAGCGCGCATGGGTCTGGGTCGCGCTCTACGCCACCCTCGCCGGCACCGCGTGGGCGACCTGGCGCGCCTGCCGCTGGGCCCGCCCCGTCGCGATCGCCCTCGCCGTCGTCGGTACCGTCCCGCCCGGCTTCGGCATCGCACTCGGCGCCGGCGACGCGACGCCCCTCCTCGTCTTCGGTGCCGCCATCGCCGCCCTCGTCCTCCCCGCGGCGACGCTCCTCACCCGCCCGGCCCGCACCTGGTTCGCCACCGCCTGCGCCCGGCGCACGCTCGCCTGAGCGGCGCCACCCGCGCGCGGTGCACCGTGACGCTCAGCGCGAGCGCACCGTGCCGAGCCCGCCGTCGACGCCGATCACCTGCCCGGTGACGAACGCCGCGCCGTCGCGGTCGAGGAGCCACGCCAGCGCCGTCGCCACGTCTTCGGGGTCGCCGAGCCGGCCGAGCGCGTGCATCGCCACCGACGCCTGCTCGGCCGCCGGGGAGCTGGTGATGCGCGCCGTCAGCGGCGTGCGCACGAGCCCCGGCGCCACGCCGTTCACGCGGATCCCCTTCGGCGCGTAGCTCGCCGCCGCGGCGAGCACGAGCCCCATCACGCCCCCCTTGGCCGCGGCGATCGCCTCGTGGTTCGCGAGCCCGATGCGCGCCGCCGCCGACGCGACGAGCGCGATCGACCCGCCCGCCGGCTCCGCGTTGCCCATCATCACCCGGGTCGCCGCGCGCACCAGCGCGAAGCTCGAGCGCAGGTTCACCGCGATGACCTCGTCGAACTCCTCGGGCTTCGTCAGGTGCGCCGGCTTGAGCAGCAGCGACCCGACGCAGTTCGCCGCGCCGTCGAGCCGGCCGAAGCGCGCCACCGCCGTCTCCACCGCGCCGTCGATGTCGGCGGGCTCCGTCGCGTCGACGTGCACCGGCACGCCCCCCGTCTCCGCCGCCAGCGCGTCGAGCGCGTCCGCGCGCCGCCCGCCGAGCACGAGCCGCGCCCCGCTCGCCGCCAGCCGGCGCGCGAGCGCCGAGCCGATCCCGCCCGTCGCGCCGAGCACGAGGTGCACCGGCGCCGTCGATGTCGTCGTCATGGCGGGCGAACGACGCGATGGACACGCATCGTTCCCGCGTCTCGATCCGGGCGGCACGCGCCGCGCGCGGGCCGGCTCCGACGGTTCACCGCAGAGGCGCTGAGGGTTCGCACGGACCCCTCGGTGCCTCTGCGGTGACGTGCGATCTCCCGGACACGCGGCGAGTCACGCGATCACCGCTACCGCCGACGCTCACGGCGACAGCCGCTCGATCACCCACGACGCCCCGTCGCGCCGGTAGCGCACGCGATCGTGCAGCCGGCTCGGGCGCCCCTGCCAGAACTCGAGCGCGACCGGTGCCACGAGGTAGCCGCCCCAGTGCGGCGGCAGCGGCGGCTCGTCGCGCGCGAAGCGCGCCTCGGCGTCGGCGACGCGCCCCTCGAGCGTCGCGCGATCCGGGAGCACCGCGCTCTGCACGCTCGCCCACGCGCCGACGCGCGAGCCGCGCGGGCGCGTGGCGTAGTAGGCCGCGCTCTCGGCCGCGTCGAGCCGCGACACCGTGCCGCGGATGCGCACCTGCCGCTCGAGCCCGTGCCAGTGGAAGACGAGCGCCGCGTGCGGGTGCGCCGCGAGGTCGTCGCCCTTCTGCGAGCGGTAGTCGGTGAAGAAGACGAAGCCGCGCGCGTCGGCCCCCTTGAGCAGGACGATGCGCGCGTCGGGCGTGCCGTCGGCGCGCACGGTCGCGAGCGTCATCGCGTTCGGCTCCGGGAGCTCGGCGCGCACCGCCTCGTCGAACCAGGTGGTGAACTGGGCGAGCGGGTCGCGCGCCACGTCGGCGACGTCGAGCGAGTGCCGCGCGTACTCGATGCGCAGGTCGGCGATGCGGGTCATGCGCGAATAATGCCGCCGCGCGCGCACCGGTGCCGCGCCGGGGCGCGCGTGCGTCGCCTCAGCCGACGGCGACGCGCGGGAGCAGCGCCGCCACCTGCGCCGCGCGCGCCGCGTCGCGCAGCACCGCGCGGTCGTGCACGTCGTCGACGGGGCCGAGCGCGGCGACGGGGACGTCGAGCATCGCGGCGAGCGTGGTGCGGAGCGTCGCGACGGCGTCCTCGTCCCAGCGCGCGCGCGCCTCGCCGTGCGCGGCGCCGCGCCCCTGCGTCGCGGGGACGACGAGGACGCCGCCCAGCGGCACGTCATGCCCCTGCGCCAGCGCCGCGAGCGCGCGCGCCTGGCCGAGCGCGGTGCGCCCGGCGGGGACGACCGCGACGAGCGCGAGCCCCCAGCGCGCCGCGAGGTCGAGCGTCGTCAGCGACCCGGCGAGCGGTTCGCACGGCCCCGCGGCGTCGGCCACCACGAGCAGCGTGCGCCCCGCGGTGAGCGTGGTGCGCGCCCTGTCCAGCGCCGCCGCGTGCGGGAGGCACTTCGCCGCCTGCGCGGCGAGGAGCGGGCCGGCGTCGGCGTCGTCGAAGGCGAACGGGGTGACGGCGCGCGGGTCGTCGAGGTGCCCCGCGGCCCAGCGCAGGAGCGCACCGGCGCTCCCCTGCTCGCACGGCTCGTCGAGGCCGCACTCCGCCGGCACCATCGCCGCCACGTTCGCCCCGTCGGCGACCGCCGCGGCGACGAGCGCGGCGGCGGCGACCGCGGTCGTCCGGTCGGGGACGAGCGCGGTCACGAGGAGCCCGGGGCAGGGGGCCCCGGTCGCGGCGGGAGCATCGGCCATGCTCGCGAGTCTCGGACGTGCGGCCGGGAATCCGCACCCCGCGCCACCTGTGGGGGGCGGCGTGCGCCCGCGCGCGGCGCCCCGGGAACGGCCGCGGCCCCGCACGCCGGGGCGCGCGGGGCCGCGATGGACCTGATGGGGCGGGGCGCTCAGTGCGCCGCGTCGGCCGCCGGCTTGGGCGGGAGCGGCTTGCCGTCGCGCGTGCGCGCCATGTCGCTGTTCCCGTGCTCGAGCGCCCCCTTGGCGCGGTACATCGGGTCGCGGAAGTCGCGGTACGTCGTCTTGTGGATGTACCACGCGCCGCTCCACAGCGCGAGCACGACCGCCGTCGTCAGGATGGCGTACGGCCACCCCTGGTTGTTCGGGTTGTGCGGGACGTACCGGCGCTCGGACGTGCTGGCCATCGAACTCGGCTCCTGTGGGACGCGGAAGTCGGGCGCGGGCGTACCCGCCCGCGCGTCGCAGATCATAACGGGGCGGGCAACCCTGCGGTGCCCGTCACGGCCGCGCTCACCCCCCGCCCAGCGCCGCCGCGATCGCCGCCCGGGCGGCCGCGCCCCCGGCGGGGATCGCCCCCACCTGCCGCCAGAGGAGCCGCCCGTCGGCCGAGACGAGCCACGTTTCGGGGACGCCGAGGGCGAAGTAGCGCTGGCGGATGGTATCGGCTGGGTCGAGGCCGATCGTGAAGGGGGCGGCCCGCTCGGTGACGAACGGGCGCACGACCGACGCCCCCTCCGCGTCGATCGCCACCGCGAGGACGCGCAGCCCGCGCGGCGCGAACTCCGCGTGCAGCGACGCCAGCTCCGGGAACTCGGCCCGGCACGGCCCGCACCACGTCGCCCAGACGTTCACGAGCGTCACCGGCTGTCGTCCCGCCTCGGGGCCGACGCGCGCCGAGTCGCCGGCGAGCGTCGGGACGACGAACCCGGGCACCGGCTCGCCGACCGCGAGCGGACGGAACGCCCCCGCGTCCCGCGCCGCGCCGCAGCCGGCGACGGTCGCGGCGACCGCGAGCACGACCACGACGCGGCGCATCAGTCGACCCGCCCCGTGCGCAGCACGACGCGCGTCTCGCCGACGCGCGGGAGCGGCATCGTCGCCTTCGGGTCCTTCATGTCCGGCCGCGCCTTCGCCGCCCGCGCCGCCACCGCCGCCGCCTGCTCGGCCCAGACGAGCGTCACCGTGCGCGCGTGCAGCCCGAGCACCGGGAACTGCGCCGCCGCCGCGCTGTCGCTCGCCGCGACCGCCTCGCCGAACGTCGCGCCGCCGTCGCGGCTCGCGCGCACCAGGACGCGCGGCACGGCGCGCGTCCCGTCGTCCCACGCCACCACGACGCGCCCCGAATCGCCCACCGCGAGCTGCGCGTGCGCGGGGCGCGAGGCGTCGGCGACGCCCATCGCCACCGGCGCGCCGAAGCTCGCGCCGCCGTCGGTCGACTTCGCGTACCAGACGCCGGCGCGTCCCTCCTTGCCCGTCCACCACGTCGCGTGCAGCGCGCCGTCGGCGTCGACCGCGAGCGCCGGCCCCGCGTGCGGGCAGCCGTCGTAGACCCAGCCGTCGGCGTGCACGCGCACCGGCGCGCGCCACGTCGCGCCGCGGTCGTCCGAGCGCGCGACGACGATGTCGCGCACGCTCCCCGGGAGCACCGACCGCCACGCCATGTAGAGCCGCCCGTCGGCGCCGCTCGCGAGCGCGGTGCGGCAGCAGGGACAGCTCTCGCCCATGTCGACGCGCACGTTGCGCGACCAGGTCGCGCCGCCGTCGTCGCTGCGCGCGACGTACGCCGCCGACTTGCCATGTCGCCCGTCGAGCCAGGCCGCGTAGAGCGCGCCGTCGGGGGCGGCGTGGAGCGCGTGGAAGTTGTAGCTCGCGAAGAGCGCGCTGTCGGCGACCGTCACCGGGGCGCGCCACGTGCGCCCGCCGTCCTCGCTCCGCGCGAAGCGGAGCGCGCTCGCCGGGAAGCGCCGCCCCGGGACGACCTTCCCCACCGCGTAGAGCGCGCCGATCGCGCCGTCCCTCGTGAAGGCGAGCTTGGGCGGCGCCTCGCCGTGCGGCTCGATGGGGCCGAGCGTGTCGCGCAACGTCCCCACGGCCCCCGTGTCGCCGAGCTGCACGTGCAGCACCCCCTGGTCGCCGCCCCCCTCGGCGCTCACCCACGCGGTGGCGCGCGCACCGTCGCCGCGCAGCGCGACCACGGGGGCGGCGCCGACCGCCGTCGGCGCGCTCACCTCGCGCGCGGCCTCGAGCGACACGGCCGGCGGCGACGCGCACGCCGCCACGAGGGCGACGCACGCGGCGGCGGGGGCCATGGACGGGATGCGGGCGGTCGAATGCGAGCGGATGCGGGGCATCACGGGTTTCCTCACTGGAGCGTCCAGCGCAGCCCGGCGAACACCGACCGCGGCGCTCCCGGGGTGAAGGTGAAGCGGTCGGTCACGAGGCGCTCGTTCGGGTTGAACGACGCCGTCTCGGCGTAGCGGCGGTTCGCCACGTTGATCGCGCGCACGAAGAGCTCGACGCGCGGCGTGATCATGCTGTTCGCGTGCAGGTTGACCGTCGTGAAGCCGGGGTGGAACTGCTGGTTGTTCGGGTCCATCGCGTAGCGGCCGAGGTGCGAGAGCTCGACCGCGAAGCGCCCGCCGGCGAGCTGGCGTGGCGACCAGGCGAGGAGCGCGTTGGCCAGCGTGCGCGGCGCCTGCTCCATCAGCCGCCCCGAGAAGTCGCTCCCCGCGAAGCCCGGGCGCGGCGCTGCCGGCGTCCACGCGAGGTAGCGGTGCTCGGCGAGCGCGCCGCTCGCGTCGAGGCGGAGCGTCCGCGTGAGCGCGACGCCGAGCGCCCCCTCGAGCCCGCGGTGCCGCGTGCGCCCGGCGTTCGTCGCCTCGCGCAGGTTCTCGGGGGTGATGAAGGTGATGATGTCGTCGGTGATGCGCATCTCGTACGCCGCGAGCGACCAGGCGAGCCGCCCCGTCTCGCCGCGCAGGCCGAGCTCCGCGCTCCGCGCCACCACCGGCCGGAGCCCGACCGTGTTGGCCGCGGGCCCCTGCTGGAAGAGCTGCGACTGCGACGGCGCGCGGAAGCCCTCGCGCCAGTTCGCGTAGACGTTGAGCCCGCGCCGCACGTCCCACGTCACGCCCAGCTTGGGGCTGAGGCGGCGGTAGGTCAGCGACGTGTCGGCCGGGCGGCGGAGCGCGCCGGTCTGCAGCGGGTCGAGGCGCGAGTCGTAGTCGTAGCCGACGACGTCGTACCGCGCCCCCACGTCGACGCGCACGCGCGACAGCGGCGAGAGCTCGGCGTGGACGTACGGCGACGCCTGGCGGTAGGTGACGTCGTAGTCGTACGAGCGGCTCGTCGGCGAGAAGGTCGTCCAGAAGCCGTTCGCGTCGCGCGGCGCGGCGATCTGGTCGACCGTCGCTCGCCCGGGGCTCCAGTCGCCGTCGGCGCCGACGATGAGCCGCGCGCGGAGCGGCGCGAAGTCGCGCCGGTACTTCACCAGCAGCCCGTACGAGTCGTTCGTCGTGCGCCAGAGCTGCGGGTTGAAGGTGAGCTGCCAGTTGGGGAGGAGGTCGAGCGTGTTGTGGCGGAAGAACGGGATCACCGTGAGCAGGTTGGCCCCCCACTCGCGGTCGACCTGCAGCGAGGCGCGGAGCGCGTCCACGTCGCGGAGCGCGATCGGCGCGCGGTTGACGGGGCTCCACTGGTCGAAGAGCGGCTGCGTGAGCGCCGGCACGTCGTTGCTCCGGATCCGGCTCCCGGTGACGATCGCCTTCGTCGTCCACCCCGACGGGCCGACCCAGTCGTGGCGGAGCGTCGCGCTCCCGCGGGTGTAGGCGGCGCCCTCGCGCCACGTGTCGGTGGCGGTGAGGTTGAGGTCCGCGCGGAGCCCCTGCGTCCCGCGCGACGTCCCGGCGCTCGCGAGGAGGCGGCGGTAGTTCCACGGGCCGGTCTCGAGGTTCATCTCGGCCTGCGGCGACGGCGGCGCGGGGCGCGTGAGCACGTTGATCACCCCGCCGATCGCGTCGGAGCCGTAGAGCGCGGTCCCCGGGCCCTTGAGCACCTCGAGCCCGCCCGACTGCGGGATGTTGACTTCGTAGAGCGCGTTGTGGTTGAAGAAGCCGGTGGCGCGCGTCGGGACGCCGTCCTCGAGGTAGAGGTACATCGGCTTGGTGGTGATCGGCTGGCGGATCGCGGTGCTGTGCCCCTCGCCGCCGAGCTCCGTGACGCGCACGCCGGCGAGCCGGTTGAGGAGCTGTGCCGGGTGCGCCGCGCGGGTGCGGCGGATCTCGGCGCCGTCGAGCGCGTCGATCGTCACGGCGAGGTCGCCGCGGCGGACCGCCTCGCGCGTCGCGCTCACCGTCACCGGCGCGATCGTCGTCGCCGCGGCGGCGAGGCGGAGGCGGAGCGTGACCACGGCGCCGGCGGCGACGGTCACCGTCTCGCGCTGCGCGGCGAGGCCGACGCGCGAGGCGACGACGACGGCGCGCCCCGCCGGGACGCCCGCGATGGTGAAGCCGCCGGCGGCGTCGCTGATCGCGCCGCGCGGCGTCGCCTCGACGCGCACGACGACGTCGGCGAGCGGCGCCCCCGATTCGGCCGCGGTGACGGTGCCGGCGATGCGGCCGGTGCTCCCCTGCGCGTGGAGGGGGGGAACGAGGGTGGCGGCGACGAGCGCCGCCGACGCGAGGGCGAGCGGGCGCGCACGGCGCGCGCCCGTCGCGCCGCGGATGCGGAACGACATGTGTGGATTCCCCGTGCGGATGGCATGGCGCGCGCGTGCCCGGGGCACGGCGTGCGCGGTGGCGGACTCGATGTGCGGCCGCGCGCGGGGTCGCCCCGCGCCGGCTCAGGCCACCGGTGCCGGGGGACCGACGGGGAAGGGGAGCGCGACGTCGTCGCGCGACGCCGGCGCGAACGACGCGCCGTGCGGGTCGAGCTGCGGCGCATCGAGCCGCAGAGCGGCGAGCCACGCCAGCGGCGCGGCCGGGGCGGCGGCCATCGTCGGCGCCCCGGTGCAGCAGCCGATGCAGAGGCAGGCGCCGTCGTCGTGCCCATCGTGCGACGCGGGGACGGCCGCCGTGGCGGCCATCTCGTGCGTGGCGGCGGGGGAGGCCTCGTCGGCCGCGCTGCCGTGTGCGCCGTGGTGCGCGGGGGCGTGGGCGGCGGCGTGCGCCGCGGCGTCGCCGGCCGGCGACGCGAGGGCGGCGACCACCGCCGCCTGCACCGCGGCCCCCGCCGCGCCCTCGTGCATCGCGCAGGGGTGCAGCGGCACCGGCTCCACGCTCGCGAGCGTGACCCAGCACCCGAGGAGGGCCGCGAAGGCCCGCTGCCACCAGCGTCGGCGCGTCATCGCGGGCAAGTCTAACCCGATCGGTTCTGTCCTGAATCGGCGGAACCGCCGGTGTGACGTCCGGCACGGCCCCGCATGGGGACGATCCATGCGTCCGGTATTCGCAGTTCTTGCACCTCGGTCATAAGGGATTCGTGACGATGGGCGAGGGGGCCCGGCCCGATGGTCCCAGACCACCCGTGGTCGCTTCCTTCGCCTCCTGCCGAATGCGCCGCCTGCCTGACCCGCATCCGGGGCCAGCATGCCTCGCAGCGGCGCTCCGCGCCTCCGACATGCCGTTCCGCAGCGCCACCGCCCTCCCGACCGCGATCGTCGTCGTCACCCTCGACCCGGCGGCCAGCGCCGATGTCGTGGAGGCGGTGCGGGGGGCGTGGCCGGGGGTGCCGGTCCACCTGCGGACCCCGGATCGCCCCCTCGCCGACGGCGCCTGCTCCGCGCGCGAGCCGGTCGCCGTGGTGCTCGACCTCCCCGCCGACGCCCTCGACGCGGCGATCGACACCGCGATCGCGCACGCCCTCGAGAACGACTGCACCGTCGGCCTCGCGGTCGTCGATCGCGGGCTCGCCACCGCGCTCGATGCCGAGCGGCTCGCGCGCCTCGACCAGCGCGTCCCCTGCCAGCTCGACCCGGCGACCAC
>ERZ1066121.2014-NODE-2014-length-13438-cov-6.774565_pt1 | contig 13438 bp, 13 predicted proteins | sample MGYA00382768_ERZ1066121 | MGnify/ENA primary metagenome ERZ1066121 (study PRJEB33369, sample SAMEA5778351) | biofilm metagenome | biome: Industrial cooling water; feature: Water cooling tower basin; material: Biofilm | place: United Arab Emirates | collected... | reverse complement strand
CCCTCGACGTCCGCGCCCTGCGCGATCAGCGCCTGGAACGCGAGACACTCGTCGGCGGGGTTCATCGCGAGGCGCTGCAGGTTCTCGGCGAGCGATGCCTCCGACGCCGTGTACGCATCGCCGCGCGCGCCAAGCACCAGGCAGGCGACCTCGTGATCTGCCGGAAGCACGCCCTCGGCCTGCAGAGCCGCCGTGACCCCTTGACCGGACCACTGCATCGCTCACCACGGCTGCAATGGGAAGGCACCGGGTGATGAGCCGATTCGGGGGGCGAGGAACCAGTTGATGCAGTGGGTCGCAGCCCTCATCGCCCTCATGGTGACCGCTTGCGAGACCATGCCAGCTGCCGACCAGCGGGCCGGGCCTGCGGCACCGCAGGAGAGCGAACTGCGCGATCCCGCCAGGGACCGTGGCATTCCGCTGGCGCTCTATAGCGCCGACCCCGCACGCTCCAGGCCGCTCGCGGTTCTCCTGCCGGGCTATGGACTGGCGCACACCGACTACGATTTTCTCGCAGTCGCTCTGACCCGGCGCGGCTTCGTGGTCGCCGCCTCCAGCCGCAGCGCGCCGACGACCCACCAGTGCCCAACGGCGCCAATCTTGCCGAAAAACGCCGCCCCTACTGGCGCCGGGGCGCCGATGACGTCCGCTTCGTCATTGCCCGGCTGCGGGATCAGCGGATCGCACGGCAGGACCGCGTTGTCGTGGTTGGCCACTCCCACGGCGGCGACATCGCCATGCTGCTCGCGAGCGAGGAGCCGCGCGCGCTAGCCGCGGTCTTCACCCTCGACAACCGGCGGATGCCGTTCCCGCGCCTGCGCCGGCCGCAGCTGTGCTCGGTTCGCTCCAGCGACATGCCCGCCGATCCGGGCGTATTGCCGACGGCAGAGGAGCAATCCTCGCTCGGCATAGTGGTCGTTCGCCTCGACATCCGCCATGACGATATGTCCGACGCCGCGCCCGCCTCACAGCAGGCGCTGATGGTGGCCGCGCTCGATCGCTGCCTCATGCAGCCAAAAACGCCCGGACGACCGCCACGGACCAACCCGCCGGAAGGCCCGCTGGGCGCGGTAAGCGGCGCGCCCGGCCAGGCGGGCCGATGCGCCGCCTTGCGGCCGTCCTCATGATGCTGCCCGTCCCCGTGCTTGCAGCCGCCCCGCCCCTGACCCTGCCGGCGGGACTGCGAAGCTTCACCATTGTCGACGACGGCGACCGCCTGGACGCCGAACTCGTCGATGGCCTGCCGATCTACAGCTATGTCTACCATCCGGGCCCCAGCCCCAAGGCGATCCTGGTCAAAACCGACCGGGCGCGGCATCTCTTCCGGATTTCCGCGGGCGACACGGTTGATTACGCGATCCGCTACCAGGGCCGCCTCTACCGCCAGCGCCTGGCTCCGTCGAGCCCCACCGATGGATCGGCCCCGACCGCCTGGTGCTCCCGTTCGAGCTTGGCCGCAACCACAGCATCCTCATCGAGGCTCGGGTCAATGGATCGCGGCCGCTCACGCTGCTGTTCGATACGGGTGCTTCGGTCAGCGTCCTCGCCGAGGAGGTTGCCGACAAGGGCGCGGCCCTGGCAGGCCCGACCGGATCGATCCGCCTCGGCGCGGTGGAGGTGCGGGAGAGGCCCATAATCGCCATTCCCTATGGCGGTACGCTCCATGCCGACGGCGTGCTCGGCTACAATCTGTTTCTCGGGCGCCAGATCACGATCGACTATGGGCGGCGCGAGCTGCGCATCGGCCCGCCAACCAAAGCGCCGCCCGGGTTTCGGACCGCGCCGCTGCGCTGGCAGGGATCGCGCACCATGGTGGACGTCATCATCGACGACGGCACGCGCCACCGCATCATCCCGACGCTCCTCGACACCGGATCAAAATGGTCGCTGTCGCTCGGCAACAGCGATGCCCTTGCCCGGAACAGCGCCCACCCTCCCCCCGCTTGGCTGGCGCTACGCCCGCCGCGCCGACGGTCAGGAGGTGGAAAGCCGCGTCCTGGAACTGCCGCGCGTCACTTTCGCCGGCTACACCCTTACCCGCGTGCAGGCCGACGTCGAGACGCCGGGTACGGCCACCCTCTTGCCCACGCTTATTCTCGGCAATGATTTTCTCCGGCGTTTCGATCTCGTCTTGGATTACCGCAACGGCCTGCTCCACGCGCGGCCGAACGCCTCGCTGCACGCGCCCTACAACCGGGCCAGCCGTCTCAGCCGGGCGACCCTCCTCGCGATCGGCGGCATCACCGCTGCCGGCGCGGTGCTGGCCGCGCTGGTCTGGCGGCGTCGGCGAGGCCGGCCCCGGCGGATCGATCGTGCCTGACTGCCCTCCGGGCTCGCGAGGCAACCAAGACAGGCGCCGCTCGCCAGCCTCACCGGCGAGGCTCCCGCGGCCTCCCGGGCCACCACCCCCAGCCAGCGAGGCGTAGCCTATTTAGCCCGCCCAAGGACCTGGATGGCATCCGCAGAGCGCCTGAGGTCGAGGAGCTGGCTGTCGGAACCGTTGACGGCGACGGCGCAATCTCCGGCGGGCATATCGGCGGCGACCAGCCACGCGTCCGGGCTGCCGCGTCGGCCCACGGCCGGGCAACCCTGCGGATCGGGTGGCCTGACCTCGAGCAGAGCGCGGTAGCGTCCGTCGAGCCGGGCATGCAGGAAATAGCCCGTGCTGCGCGGAGACTGCGTCAGCCTCGCCCAGCGCGGGCCCCGCATCGGCGTTTTGGCGACATGCGACAGGTGGGCGAGCAGCAGCAGCGGCTTGCCTTGCCCACGCGCGCTGAGCGCGAGCGCATTCTCGGCCATGGCCCGATCGCGTGCCTCGATAGTGCGCCATGCATCCGCCGGCAATGCGGGGCCTGGAAAGCCACGTGGCAGCGTCTCGAGCATTGCTATCCCCTGCGCGACGACACGCAGGCACTGGCGCTGATCGGCACTGGCCGATCGCGGCATCCTGGCTTTCAGGTGGGCGGTGAGCCGGCGATAGTCGGCGACATGCGCCGGCGTCACCGCTGCTCCTTCGAGACCAGGCTGCACGGCTTTTTCGAACGCGGCCCTCAGGTCCCCTCGGTCAAGATCTGGCAAAGCCTCCAGCGCGCAGTCGATCGGAGCCATCCCCGGCGCCGACCCCCATGGCCCTCCGGCGCCCAGATCGACGCCGGCAATGCGGACCCTGGTAGCCGCTGGACGCCCGGCGTTGACCTGGCGCAGCGCCTCGACCAGGGCCCTCGTCTCGGCGAAAAGGCCAAGCCCGTTGGTGAACCCCTGCGCGATCGTCGCCGGTGTCAGGCTGCCCCGACCCAGCACATAGTCATCCAGCATGCGGGCTTCGGCAAAGCCGCTTTCGAACAGGACCAGTCGGACCGCATCCCTGCGGACCAATTCGAGCGTGACCGCGTTGCGCCAGCCCAGGCTGATCGGATCGTCATGGGCGCTTTCGCCCAGCGCAAGGACGGCCGGAGCGGGGTTGGCGATCAGCAGGTCCGCGGCCCTGGCGGCGGCTTCTTGCCAGCCCGCATCGACCGAGCCCTGTCGGCGGGGCTGGGTTGCCTCGCCACGGGTGACCGCAGCCGCGCCGCGCGCGATCGGTGCGAGCTGAGCGCGCGGCGCCGCGACTGGGCGCACCGCATCCGCAACCAGCGCGTCCTTGGTGCCGCTGCTAACGGGTGTCGGCGGCGCTGCACCGCCGCTTGCGCACAAGAGCGCCGCGCTGAGACCGATCGCCGCTTTCCTCATCCGCTCGCCCCCATCCGCGCCAGGGCGGCCGCCATCGCCTGGTCCTTGCCGCGCGCAATATCGGCCATTTCTAGCACGACGGGCACGTCGGGCACCACGCCCGCGTCCGGCTGCGGCTCGGGCGGGAAGGACCCGATGATCGGGAGATCGACCTCGAGGCCGGTTTCGGGCAGCCGGATGAAGAAATAGGCGCCGCCGTTGATCCCCCGGCGGTTGCCGCCGGTGGGCTCGCCGATAAGCGTCGCCAAGCCATTCTGCTTGACGGCCAGAGCAAACTGAAAAGTGGCGGAGGAACAGCTGGCGTCGACCAGCACCGCCACCGGCCCGCCGAACCGGCGGCCACGCGGCGTCAGCACGCCTGCGGTGTCGGCCGCGCGCTGCAAGCGGTAGAAGCCGTCCTCATCAGGTCCGGTGGCAGCCACGCCCCAGTCGCGGAAGCTCGGGTCCCAGGTCTCGAGCGGCGCGGCAAGCTCGGCCGGCAGCGTCCGGTAGCGCGTCCGGTAGATGTAGCGCGGCAGCGCAATATCGCGCGCGATCAAACGGTCGAGGATCCGCCAGCCGCATTCGGTGCCACCCTCGTTGCCGCGCAGATCAATCACCAGCCCGCGGGCCCGCTCGTCGATCAGCCGGTCGAGGACCCCATCCAGATAGCCCTGCCAGTCCCACTTCGAGCGATAGGTCACCCAGTCGGGCATGGTCAGGACGCCGACGCCCGACGGGTCCAGCGCGAAGGTCCAGCCGGGCTCCCGCGCCTGTTCGCGCTGCTGGTCCGCGATGCCCGCTTCCGAGAGCGCGGGCAGGTCGAGCTGACGCTCGCTGCCGCCTGGCGGCACCACGGACACGTGCACCGTGTCGGTGGCGCCCGCAGGAAACAACAGCGGCCGAAAGACATCGAAGGCGGCAAAGCGATCCTGCGCCTGGACGCCGAGCTGCGCGACTCGCTTGGCATCGTTCGACCCGTCGGCGCGGGCCAATGGCAGCATCGCGCGCAGCAGCTCGGACGCAGGCACGCCATCCACGGCGCGCACTTCGCTCCCGGGCGGGATCGCCTGCGCGCCGCCGCGGGGGCCGGTCACGATCATGCGCCCGTCGAGCCAGCGGAATGCGAACGGGACCCGGTCGCGCCCGCCCAGCAGGCCCTCGCGCACGGCGCGGCTCTGGTTGAAGGGATTGACGTGGCTGTGCCCGCAGCGAACGGCGGCGGTCAGGCGCGAGAGGGCCACATAGACCTCCGCGAGGCTCCGGCCGGGCGCGGCCCAGCGTTCGGCCTCGGCGACCCGCGCCGCGAAGCCGCCGGCTGGCAAATAGCGCGTGAGGCCCGGGTGGACGGCCGTATAGGCCCTGAGCAGCAGGTCGAGATCGGCCTGCATGACCCGGCCCGAGAGCTGCCCGCCGGGTGCGGCCCACGCCGTCCCGCGAGCACAGGCAAGCGCGGCCAGTGCGCCAGCGGTGGCGAAAAAAGTACGGCGGTCACATGGCATCGGTCAAATCTCCCGCATGGGTAATGCGGTGTCTTGGAGCTGCCGACCGGGCGGGCCGTCGCCTCATTGCGTGCGCAGCGGCGATGATTCAGCGTTTGAGACCTGCCGGCGATAGGCGCTCGGGGTCATGCCGATATGCTCGCGAAACACGCGGTTGAAGCTGGCCTTGGAGCCAAAGCCATGGTGCAAGGCGAGCGTCAGAAGATCGGCCTCGGCGTTTCGTTCCAGCGCCGCCGCGACGGCCTCGGCGCGTAGGGCGGCGAGCACTTGAGCAAAGCCGCCATGCCCCGCGTTGAGCGCGCGCGACAGATGCGACGTGTTCGTCCCGAGCCGCCGCGCGAGTGTCGCCAGGCTCAGATCCGGATCGCGCCACCAGCCCTCGTCCCGCAAGCGGGCAATCCAGTCGGCGCCCTGCCCGCCCCAATCGCGGTCCGTCTGTTCGGCCATGACGGGCGTCTCGACCCGCGCCCCCCGCCAACCTTCAACACCCAAAAGAAGTCCGGCGAGGCCCAGCAGCACGTAATAGGCGAAGAGATCGAAATAATCGACCGGCCGGACCAGTGCGTCGAAGAGATCATAGCCCGCCCGCGCGATCACCAGCGGCGCCAGCACCAGCAGGACGAGCCGGAGCCGGCGGGCCGGGCCGGGCGCCCGCCGCCGCTCCTCGAGCCAGTGCTGGTAACGTCCCAGGACGCGCCAGATCGCGACCGCATAGCCTGCCATCGAGAGCAGCACGGCAGCCGCCAGGACCGGTGCGAGGAAAGGCCGATGAATCGCCGCGTCCCACCACCATTTGGTCGCGAGGGGGAAGGGGAACAGGGCCGCCTGGTAAAGGAACTGAAGGACCGGGGCTGCAAAATGCCGCCAGCTGATCGCGCGGCCATCGCCCAGCGCCGCAACATAGCCGTAGAGCAGGGGGCCGAGCGCCAGCGGGACCGCGAACGGCGCGGAGGTCAGCCACGGATAGGCGTCGTAAAAGCCAGCATAGCCCAGCACGAAGGGGACGAGCAGCCCCGCCGTGACGACCATCAGGCCGGCCAGATAGCGATGCGCGAGACGGTTCTTGTCCGCGCCAAGCAGCAGGACCGCCAGCACCAGCATCTGCACGGCGAAAACCGCCAGCAGGGTGCTCCACGGGCCGAAGCGAATCATGGGCTCAGGGCTCGTAGTCGATGAGGTCGCCGGGCTTGCACTCCAGCGCTTCGCAGAGCTTGGCGAGCGTTTCGAAGCGGACGCCCTTGACCTTGCCCGAGCGGAACAGCGAGAGATGCGTCTCGCTGACGCCGATCGCGGCCGCCAGGCGATTGGCGCGCATGCCGCGCGCGGCGAGCACGGCGTCGAGGGTAATGCGGATCGCCATCGCTAGAAGATGTCGTCGAGTTCGCGCTGCAGGTCCACCGCGCGTACAAACAATTTCGACAAGAACATCAGGGTGAGCCCCAGCGCGGCCATCACCAGATTGGCCACGTCGAACTCGATCAGGCGCGGGAAGCGCTCGGCTGCCAGCGAATGCAGCCAGGGGGCCAGCACCAGCGTGCACAGCGCGGCGAGCAAAAGCAGCAGCCCCACCTGACGCAGCAGCCGGCCGAGCACCGGGGTGAACAGGGCGCCCGCGGCCACGCCGGAGAGGCTCTGGCGAACGCTCCAGACGGCCGCGAGCTGCAGCAGCGCCGGGACCGCGAACAGCAAATCGAGGCCCAACCGATGAAAGCCCGCCGCCTCGCCATTGGGACCTGTGCCCGCCAGCCCGGTATTTGCGAAGGCCCCCGCCCGCGCCGCGATCTCGAGAACGATGACCGCCAGCAGGAACAGGCACAGGGCCGTGCACCAGCGGCGCAATCGCGCGGCCCCGTGTTGTAGATCGCTCCGCGTCATAGGCTCGCTTTCTTTAAGCTTGACTTAAAGTTTCTGGGTCATCAGATTTAAGCGAGACATAAAGTTTCGGAGGCCGAATGCAAGCCGCGATCACCACCACTAGGCTTTGCCGCCGCTTTGGCGGGGTCGAAGCCGTGCGCCGTGTCGACCTGATTGTCCCGCGCGGCTGCATCTACGGATTTCTCGGGCCGAACGGCGCGGGCAAGACCACGACCATCCGCATGCTCACCGGTCTGCTCCGGCCCAGCGCGGGCGCCATCACCATGCTCGGCCGCGCGATGCCGGCGGACCGGCTGGCGATCGCGCGGCAGCTGGGCGCGCTCGTCGAGACGCCCTCGCTCTACGACCATCTCACCGGGCGGGAGAACCTCGACATCACCCGCCGGCTGCTCGGCCTCGAGGCAACCAGCATCGACGCGGCCCTCGAGCTGGCGGAGCTCCGCCAGGCGGGCGACCTCAGGGTCGGGACCTATTCGCTCGGCATGCGGCAGCGGCTGGCACTCGGGCGCGCGCTTCTCGGCAGCCCGCGGCTGCTTGTCCTCGACGAGCCAGGAAATGGACTCGACCCCGATGGCATCCGCGATCTGCGCATCATGCTGCAGCGCCTTGCAGCGGATGCGGGCTTGACGATCTTCGTCTCCAGCCATCAGCTCGCCGAAGTCCAGCAGATGGCGACCCACGTGGGCGTGATGGCGCGGGGCGAGCTCCTCGCCCAGGGCCGCCTCGCCGATGTGCTCGGCGGCGGCCGCAGCCGGGTCGAGATCACGACCGACCGCCCGCGCGAAGCCCAAGCGCTGCTCGCGGCAGCCCGCCATCGGGTCCGCCGCGAAGGCGATCTGGTGATCGCCGACGTTCCGGCCCGGGGGGATGCGGTCGCCGACATCATCGCTGCGCTGACGCGAGCGGGGATGCGCCTTTCCGAAGTGCGGTGCTCTGCGCCCACGCTCGAAGATCTGTACCTCGATCTCACCCGATCGAGAGATCCGCGCGGCCCCGCGCCCGCCCTGGCTGCCTGAGGAGCCGTCCCATGCTGACCCTGATCCGCACCGAGTTCGTGAAGCTCAGGCGGTCCCTCGCGCTGTCGCTGTGTCTCGCCGCGCCGGCCTGCGTAGCGGGCTTCGCCGCCCTGGCGCTCGCCACCGCTGCCAGCGACAAGCGCTGGGAGCGGTTTCTCGACGAGGGCCTCGCGATGTGGTCCTTCTTCATGCTCCCGATGACAGTGACGGCCCTTACCGTGCTGCTCGCGCAAATCGAGCACGGCCCGCGGATGTGGAATCACCTGCTGGTTCTTCCCGTCAGCCGCGCCCGATTGTTCCTGGCCAAGATCGCCGTCGCCCTGGCGCTGCTGCTGCTGCTCCAGCTTCTCGTCTATGCGGGTCTCTACGCGGCCGGGTTCGCAATGCCGGCCGTGCTGCCCGATCGCCAGCTCACCGGCGACCCGCAATTCCGCGACATGGCCGTCGGCCTTGCCGCCATGGCGGTGGGCGCGCTGCCGATGCTCGTCCTTCAGCTCTGGGCCGCCCTTCGCTTTCGCAGCTTCGTGCCGCCGCTGGTCATCGGCATTCTGGGTACCTTCGCCGCGCTGGTGATCACTGCCTCTAACGCCAGCGTCTATTTGCCCTGGCTGCTGCCTGTCTATGCCACCATGTGGCCCAAACTGGCGGGCCTGTGGGGAGTGTGGCTCGGGGTGGCCGGGGGTGTGCTCGCAGCGCTGGCCATGCTCACGGACTTTCACCGGCGCGAGGCCTTCTGATGCCTGTGTCCCGCCGGGCCTTCGCCGCGGGTGCGGCGGCTGCCGTGCTCCTCCCGCGTGCAGCACGCGCGCGACCGGCCGCGTCGCTTCCTCCGGGCGCGGCCAAGGCGGATTTCGACGAGCTGTTCGAGCGGCTCGCGCGGGCGCATTTCGATCTCTTCGCCAATCGCTCCTATCACGCTCAAATTGTGGAGCATGGCCGGCTCCGACGCGCGCTTGGGCCCGAAACGAGCCGGGACGGCGCGATCCGCATCTACCAGCGCTTCGTCGCCTTCGGGCGGGTGGCGCACGCCCGCATCGACGCGGCGGGGGATGCCTACCGGGCTTATCGCAAAGCGGGCGGACCCATCTTCCCGCTCACGCTCCGCATCAAGAATGGGCGGACCTTCGTCATGGCAGACGCGAGCGGAAGCCCGCAGGTCGCCGCCGGCGACGAGCTTCTGGAAATCGAGGGCCGGCCGGCGATGACGCTGCTCGATTCGCTGTGGCCCGACCTTTCGGCCGACACGGCCTATATGTTTCACAGCATGCTCGAATGGGAACTGCCGCGCCTGCTCTGGCAGCGCTTCGGCCCCCGTCGCGCATTCCGGCTGACGGTTCGCAGCGGGCTCGCGCCACCGCGCCGGATCTCGCTTGCCGCGCTGCCCGAGGACGCCATCGCAGCCGCCCGCCACGAGCCCGCTCCGCTGACCATTCCGATCGAGGAGCGGCGGCACGGCATGATCCAGGGCGATGTCGCCTACCTCCGGCCGGGCCCGTTCTACGCCGTCGAACAGCCCGAACGGCCCTACGACAACCGCGCCTTCGTCGCCTTCGTCGACGCGGCATTCCGCGCCTTCGCCGAGCAAGACGCCAAACGCCTGCTCATCGACCTGCGCGACAATCCCGGCGGGGACAACTCCTTCAGCGACCATCTGGTGAGCTGGTTCGCGGGCCGCCCGTTTCGCTTCGCCAGCGCTTTCCAGATCAGGGTCAGCCCGGAAGCGGTCGCCTCCAATCAGGCACGCCTCGCAATATCGGGCAATGACCCAACCGGCACCAGCGCCCTGCTCGAGCGCGCCTATGCCAACGCAGGGCAGGCCGCTTTCGTCGACCTGCCGATTTTTCACGCCCTGCCCCGATCGACCGAGCGCTTCACCGGCCGGGTGTTCGTCCTCGTCAATCGCCACACCTATTCGAATGCGGTCAATGTCGCGGCGCTGATCCAGGACTATGGGTTCGGAACCGTGCTCGGGGAAGAAACATCCGATCTGGCGACCACGCTGGGCGCCATGGAGCAGTTCACCCTCAGCCGCACCGGCATCGTGGTGGGGTTCCCCAAGGCCCGCATCGTCCGACCCGGCGGCGCGCTGCTGGCGCGCGGCGTCGTTCCGGATATCCCTATCGGCATTCCGGTGGTCGAAACGCAGGACGATCCGGTGCTGCAAAGCGCGCTCGCTCTGGTCCGGCGCGCCGCGTCACCGTAAGCGTGACCCCATCCGTCAGGAGCTTACCGCATGCGTCTCATCGTCCATGCTGCGCTGCTTTGTCTCGGTGCCGCGCCCGCGGCCGCCCAGCCGGGTCAAGCGCAGACAGCTCGACAGCTGTCGGAATTTCTCGGAACCGAGACCGAGGTCTTCAACGGGGCCCTTGTCGCGGCCGGCCCGCAGCAACCCGAAATTCGGCTCGCGCGCGGTATGGCAGACTTTGCTGCCGGTCGCCCCAACCATCCGGACGCGGTGTTCCAACTGGCCTCCGCCGCCAAGCCGTTCACGGCCGTTGCCGTGCTGCAGCTGCGCGACAAGCGACGCCTGTCACTGGACGATCCGGTCAAGCGGCACCTGCCCGGCTTCCCCTTCCCGGACATCACGGTGCGGCATCTGCTGTCACACACCAGCGGCCTGCCCGACCTCGAGTTGTTCGAGCCGCTGGTCGCGCGGTCGCCCTCGCATGTCGTCACCGGTCGCGATCTGATCCCCGCGCTGCAGGATTGGAAACAGCCGCTGCGCTTCGCTGCGGGCGAGCAGTTCCGCTACTCGAATATCAACTACCAGCTGCTGGCCGAACTCGTCGCTGCGGTCAGTGGACGCGCGTTCGGGCACTATCTGCGCGACGCCGTCTTTCGCCCGGCGGGCATGCGGTCGAGCTATGTGCTCGGCACCGAGGCGCTGCGCACGCCCGGCCCCCCTGTCGCCCGACAGGTCCTGGCGGTCATGTTCCGCACCACGCCCGAGGACATCCGCACGCTTGCATACGCCGATGCGGTGCTGATGCGGCCCTACCGCTACGAGGGGTACAACCTCGGCAGCACGGTCGGCGACCAGAACCTGTTCTCCACGCTGGGCGATCTGGAGCGCTTCGATCGGGCGTTGCGATCCGGGCGGATCCTCAGCCTGCGCAGCCAGCAGGAAGCGTATCGGCCCATACGGCTCAATAATGGCCGCGATCACGCGGAAGAACAGGTCTATGAGCTCTATGACGCAAAATGTTCCTACGGGCTGGGCTGGGAAACCTGCCATCACCCGACGCGCGGACGCCTCGTGGGGCACGCCGGTTACGTCCGCGGCATCGCCGTGATGCTGTACCGGCAGGTGGACGGCGGCCGTTTCGCGGCCATGTTCGACAATGGCGACACCGGCGAGTTTCCAAAGAAATTCGCCTCGGTGATCAACATCCTGGATGGGCTCCCCCCGCTAGCGATCACGCGCACCAAATCGCTCACACGGGCCTATGGTGCTGCGCTCGTGTCGAGCGGCCCCGTGCCCGCGCTCATTCGCTACAACCAGCTCAAGGCCAACAGCGGCGAGTGGGCGGGGACGCCGGCGGGCATGAACCGGCTCGGCTACGATCTCCTGCGCAATGGGCATCCGGCGCTCGCGCTCGAGGCGTTCCGGCTCAATGTCGCGCTCAACCCGGGCGCCGCCAATCTCTACGACAGCTGGGCCGAAGGCCTCGCGGCCAACGGCTACCGCCAAGAGGCGATCGCCACCTACCGCCGATCGCTCGAACTCGATCCCGCCAATGCCGCGGGCAGGGAGGCGCTCGTCCGGCTGGAAGCCGAAGCCCTGCACCAGCCGTGAGGGCGCGAAGGGCCGAGCGCAAGCGCTGTGCCCAGCGAGGGCGCTGGAGTGGTCCGGCGGTTAGCGGCATCGCTTGCAAAGGGCTCCAGGACCGTTCGCGGCGTCCGACATCGGCAGTGCCGGGCTGTCCTCCTCACCGCACTGCCGCCCGGCATCGTCCCGCTGTCAGCTCGGCGCGCCGTCCCGCGGGGCATGGCCAGCGCGGCTCCGCGCAAGCCGACTGCCGGCGAACATCAGCGGCGATAAGGGCGACGATGCCATGGGTGGATAGCCTGCCGCGGCCGCAGGGCGAGCCCGCCCAATTCGGAGAACCTGTTGGCCCAGGACGATCCCGCCGCGCACAATTTACTGGAAAGAAACCGAAAATTTTCGCAGTATCCCCACACGTGCGGGGGCAGGGAAAGCCCCTCACGGTCAACGAGGGGGTATCATCCATGAAAGTCGTTCTGCCGGCGCTTTGCGCCGTTTCGCTTGCTGCGTGCCCTGCCTTTGCGCAGACGGCACAGACTTTTCCGGGGCTCAGCACTACGGCCGCGCCTGCGACCGCGCCGATCGCGGCTGTGCCGACGACCAACGCCATCCTGCGGGCCGGCACACCGGTCCAGCTGCAGATGATGGAAGAGATCACAACCAAGAAGAAGGCCGCCAAGGTCGGCCAGCGCTTCATGCTCGAGGTTGCCGCTCCGGTCGAAGTGAACGGCGTGGTCGTCATTCCGGCGGGAACGCCCGCCTGGGGCGAGATCGTCAGCGTCCGCAACAAGGGTATGTGGGGCAAGTCCGGCCACCTCGATGCCAAGCTGCTGTTCGCTCGCGTGAATGGACGGCAAATCCGTTTGACCGGTTCGTTCGACGACAAGGGCAAGACCGGCACGGCCGGGGTGGTCGGCGCGGTTGCATTCGTGCCCATCGCCGGCTTCTTTATGACCGGCACCAGCGCGGTGCTGCCGAAGGGCCACCCCGTCGGCGGTTTCATCGATGAGGACGTGCCGCTGGCCATGGCTGACACGCAGCCTGCGCCGCTTCAGGTCGGCGGGGCGGCCGCCACGCCGGCGGCGACGCCATCGGCACCGGGTCAATGATCGCTTGCGGGGCGCGTCCTGGCGGTGCGCCCCGCATTTGGCTCGCATCGACGATCAACCCGTCGCGAGCGGGACACCTTGAGAGGCGGATGGCGTGAGCGTTGTGATGATCCTGGCAGCGGCCATCATTTCGAGCGGGAGCGCGTTCGAATGCACGCCGGTGCGTGTCTGGGACGGTGACGGTCCGATCTGGTGCGCCGAAGGGCCGAGGGTCCGCCTGTCGGGCATTGCCGCGCGCGAGAGGGACGGGACATGCAGCGCGGGCCATCCCTGCCCCTCAACCAGCGCCGAGGCCTCGCGTGATGCGCTTGTGCGCTTGATTGGCCGGCCCACGGGGACGAGCAGGGAAGGTCATGTGCTGGTGGCAGGCCCGACGATGCAATGCCGTTCGGCGGGCCGGGCGGGCGGCAGCCGCACGGCCGCCTGGTGCATCAGCCCCAAGGGCGGCGATCTCTCCTGCGC
>ERZ1066121.2013-NODE-2013-length-13444-cov-9.766002_pt1 | contig 13444 bp, 11 predicted proteins | sample MGYA00382768_ERZ1066121 | MGnify/ENA primary metagenome ERZ1066121 (study PRJEB33369, sample SAMEA5778351) | biofilm metagenome | biome: Industrial cooling water; feature: Water cooling tower basin; material: Biofilm | place: United Arab Emirates | collected... | reverse complement strand
GAAGCCGGTCGTCTCGCGACGCGCTGCTGGAGCTGATGGAGCTGGTGCGGGCTGGATGTTCCCCGACAAGCTGCAGTCCTCGCATGCGCGACCTTCTCCCAACTTCGTGACCTCCGCATCACCCCACTGTGACGCCGCGCTTCCATGCTTTGCCGCATGCCCGCCACCATCCTCGCGCATCAGGCGCTCGTGCTGCCGCTCAAGCTGCGGTGGCCGCGTCACTTCAACGGACTCGCGCTCTGCATTGGCAGCATGGCCCCGGATCTCGAATTCATTGGCCGCATGCACGATGACTGGATCATCAGCCACACGTTCTGGGCGCAGCTCTACTTCTCGACGCCGCTGGCGCTGCTCCTCACCTGGCTGCTGACCGCGATCGCGTTGCCCACCGTGCTGCCGTTCGTGCGTGATCATCCGCGTCTCCGGCTGCACGATCTGGTGGCGCTTGGTCCGCCACGCGGGCGACGCGGCTGGTGTGTCGCGGCGCTGTCGGCGTGGATTGGTGGCGTGTCGCACTGGGCGCTCGACGGTATCACGCACGGTGGGCATTCGGGGTGGGCGGTGGTCTACATGCCGTGGCTGCGCACGCCCGTGCCGTCGTTTGGTGGACCGGTGCCGTTGCATGACGCGCTGCAGCTCTGGCTGACGGTCGTGCTCGGACTCGCTGGCGCGTGGATGGTCGCGCATATCGCCGAGCGTCGCCTGCTGTGGACGTGGCGCGCGCTGGAACCGCGTGCGTTGCCGAAGCGTGCGCGGCACGAGGGAGAGCGACTGCTGCTCGCGGTTGGTGGGGCCGCAGCGCTTGGCGCGTACATCGGCGCCACACTGCGCGATGGTTCGACGACGAAGACGTGGATTGCGGGACTCGCCTTCGGCGCGATCGACTTTGCGCTGCTGGCCACGATGGTGTTTGCGATGGGGCTCGCGGTGCGACGACGCGCGTGATCGCGAAAGGTCCCCGCGGTTCGCAGGGGAACGACAAAGGGGGCGCGGTGTATTGGCGCGACAGCGAGGCCACCGCGCGATGACGCGCGTGGTCTGTGCCGCCCTCACGTTCTCCTCCCACCGAGGCCCTCTGCATGCCGCTCACGCCGAGCCCGCGTGTTTCCGCCACGCGCCACCGTCTCATCGCGTTGCTGTTCACCGGCACTGCCGTCGTCGCACCGCTCAATGCGCAAGGCGCCGCCGCCCGCGACACGTTGCCGTTCCGCGCGGGCCAGTGGGGAGCGGAGTTCAACCTCGGGTCGTTCTCGAGTGTCGGTGTGCTGCGCTTTCGCGCGCCGCAGCGCGCGTGGGTGGGGTCGGTCGGCGCCGAGTACAGTCGCACGCCAAGCGCCTCGCCGCTGAGTGATCGCAAGTCCGCGCGTGTCGACGTGGCGCTCGGGCATCGATGGTTTCGTCCCGTCCGGGCCAACGTGCTGCAGTTCCTGACGGTTGGTACGCTGGTCGGCTGGCGCGAAAGCGAGCCACTGACGGTGACGCCCGTCGTGCCGGGACAGACCACCGTGGCCTCGCCGCGCACCTCCTCGTTGGTGGGCGGTCTCGCGGCTGATGTCGGGGCACAATGGCTGGTCACCCCTTCGCTGGCGCTCGGCGCGCGGTGGCAGGCACAAGCGCTCGTGTCGCGAGATCGGGAGCGCCTGCCTGGTGTGACCTCGCTCCCGGAGCGATCGGGGACCTCGGTTGCGCTCTCGGTCGGCCGCGTCGGTATCCTCGGCTCGCTCTACTTCTGAGGTTGGCGCACCTCGAGCCGCCTCTCGGCGGCCCCGTCGCGTGACAGCCGCGACCGACCTGCGACGCAACAGAGGTTGCGGGGCAACGTCGGTCGCTTCACGTTTGAACTGACCTGCCTGTCGCCGACCCGTCCCTCCCTGAGGCCTGCCCATGTTCCACCGGTCGTTTTCCGCGTCGCAGCCCGTTCGCCGTGCCCACACCGTGCCGCTCGTGGCGGCGCTGCTCCTGATCGCGCCGGCGGCCGGGGCGCAGGACAAGGACGAGCTCGAGCGCTGCGATCGGCCGTTCGGCTCGATCGCGCTGGCCGAGCCGCGCTCGGAGTACATGCAGTACTTCTCGCGCTACTCGCTCGGCTCGCCGACGGCACTACTGCGCATGTTCGTGCAGCAGTCCAAGTGCTTCATTGTGCTCGAGCGCGGCGCCGGCATGGCGATCGTGCAGGGCGAGCGTGAACTCGCGCGCGCCGGCGAGGCGCAGGCGGGATCGAACATGGGCGGCGGCCAGATGGTGGTCGCCGACTTCGTGATGAACCCGGCCATCCAGGTCGTGGACAACAACGCTGGCGGCGCAGGGGCCGTCCTCGGTGGCATCGGGCGTCGCGTGGGCGTCGGCGCCATCGCGGGTGGCGTGAAGTTCAAGGAAGCCACCACCACGATTCTCATTGCCGATACGCGCACCACCGTGCAGGTCGCGGCCGCCGAAGGCAAGGCGAAGAAGACGGACTTCTCGCTGGGCATGTTCGGCTGGGTGGGCGGTGTGGTGGGCGGCGCCGGCGCCTACACCAGTACGGCGGAGGGCAAGATCATTGCCGCGTCGTACATGGACAACTACAACCAGATCATCAAGCAGCTCAAGGGTGACGCGGTGATGATGGCGCGCGCGCAGCGCTTCGACGCGTCGAAGCTGCTGAGCGGCGAGACGCCGACCGCCGGGGCCGTGTTCGCGGACGGCGATGTGCTGGCTCCGAAGATCGACAACGTGAAGGTGCACGCGTCCGCTTCCGAGACCTCGCGCGTGCTGGGTACGCTGAAGAAGGTCGATGAAGTGATCTACAGTGGGCAGGAGCAGGATGGTTTCCTCAAGGTCCTCGGATCGTCGGTCGAGGGCTGGGTGAAGAAGTCGTACGTGACCAAGAAGTGACGGTTCATTCTTTCGGAGATATTCTCGTGCATTCTGTGACCTCTCGATCCGATCGGCGCCGTGCGCGCATGACGCGTCGCGTGCTTCCGTGGCTGGGCTCGGCCGCGCTCCTCGCCGGTACCACGGCTTTCGTGGTCCCGCCGCGTCTCGATGTCGCGCCGGGCATCATCTACACCTTCCGCACGTCCACAGCGGAGTCGGACGAGAGCTTCTCGGCGGCGCGCAAGGTCAGCACGCAGGCCACCGGCAAGGTGCAGATTTCCGGTGACAAGGCGCGCATCGATTTCTCCGACCTCAAGGGGCCGTCGCCCGCGATGGGCAGCAAGGACGGCTACATCCTGATGACCGACGGCGGGGCGACCATGTACATGGTGGACCCCAAGGAAAAGCAGTACATGAAGGTCGACGCCAAGGCGCTCGGCTCGATGATGTCGTCGCTCGCCTCCATGACGGGTGGCATCATGAAGATCGAGTTCAAGGACCCGACGGTCTCCGTGAGCAAGCTCGGCGCAGGCGAGTCGATGCTCGGCTACGACACGGAGAAGTGGGAAATCGCGCAGTCGTACACGATGTCGATGCGCGTGATGGGCATGGGGCGCACCAATCGCGTCGAGAGCAAGACGACCCTCTGGATGGCGCCCAAGCTCGCACCGAAGGAGATGATGAACCCGTTCATCGACATGGCCAGCAACATGGGCGCGATGTTCGAAGGGTTCAGCAACTTCGAGGAAGTGATCGCGACGCCGATGCGCCAGCTGCCGACGTACGGCACGCTCAAGTCGGTCTCGCAGACGAAGACGACGCAAGGCGAGCGCGGGCGACCGCAGTATGAGCTGAGCACGATGGAAGTGACCGAATGGACGACCGGCGATGTGCCGGAGGCCGTCTTCACGCTGCCGTCGAACTACAAGCTCATCGAGATGCCGAAGATGGACGAGGCCGAGGGGAACAGTGGCGGCGGCGGCCTTGGCGGTCTGCTCCGTCGTCGTCCGCCGATCTGAACTCACCGCACGCTCAGAAACACGAACGGCCCGCCATCTGGCGGGCCGTTCGTGTTTCAGCGTGCGACCACCTCAGAACCGCGCCAGCTCCGTGTACGCGTCGCGGAACGTCGAGATCTGCGGCAGCGTCGCATCTTCGAGCGATGGGGCGTAGCCGACGAACGTATCGGTGCTCGCCACACGCTTGACCGGGGCGTCGAGCCAGGCGAAGCAGTCGTCGGCGATGCGCGCGGCGATTTCGGCACCGTAACCCCACGAGATGCTGTCCTCGTAGGCCACGATGACACGACCGGTCTTCTTCACGCTGGCGTACACCGTCTCCTGATCCCACGGCGACAACGTGCGCAGATCGATCACTTCCACCGACGGACCCCCCTCATCGGCGATCTGGTTGGCGGCCACCAGCGCACGCTGCACCGTGGCGCCGTACGTCACGACCGTGAGGTCCGAACCTTCGCGCACCGTGCGCGCCTTGCCGAACGGAATCATGAAGTTCGGCCCCGGATACGCGCCCTTGTTGTACGTCTGGCGGTAGAGGTGCTTGTGCTCGAGGAAGATCACCGGGTCCTCGCAGCGAATGGCGGTGCGCAGCAACCCGTTGGCGTCGAGCGCGTTGCTCGGGCACACCACGCGTAGCCCCGGGCAGTGCGTGAACAGCGACGCGCCCGTCTGCGAGTGATAGATGCCGCCGCGGATGTAGCCGCCGTACGTCGTGCGCACCACGACCGGCGCGCTGAACGCGTTGTTCGAGCGCCAGCGCATGGTGGCCAGCTCGTCGCGCAGCTGCATGTACGCAGGCCAGATGTAGTCGAAGAACTGGATCTCGACCACGGGCTTGAAGCCACGGTGGGCGAGGCCGATGGCGCGACCGATGATGTTGGCTTCGGCGAGCGGCGAGTTGTACACGCGTGTGCCGCCGAACTTCGTCTGCAGGCCGTGCGTCACCTTGAAGACGCCACCCTTGCCCTTGACCTTGCCGAGGTACTGCTCGCGCGAGACATCGGCCACATCCTCGCCGAAGACGAGAATGCGATCATCGCGCGCCATCTCGTCCTTCATGCACGCGTTGAGGAGATCCACCATGGTGGTGGGATCGCCGCTGAACTGCGGGTCGTCTTCGGTGTCGAAGTGCTCACCGGTTGGATCGACGTCAGGCGAGTACACGGCAAAGTGCACCGTCTCGGGGCCGGGCTGCGGCTGCGAGAGCGCATCGTCGGTGGCGGCCAGAACTTCGGCGTCCACTTCATCCCGAATGGCCGCGAGTTCGGTGGCCGTCGCGTGTCCGTTCGCCTCGAGCCACGCGGGGAAGCGCACGAGCGGATCGCGCGCGGCGTCCTCGGCGCGCTCTTCCTCGGGACGGTAGAGCACTTCGTCGTCCGACAGCGAATGCGAATACGGGCGAATGACCTTCGCGTGCACGAGCGCGGGGCCCTTGCGCTCGCGCGCGTAGCGAATCGCGCGATCGAGCGCTTCGTACGACGCCATCACGTCGCACCCGTCCACGCGCTCGATGTGCAGACCTGGGAAGCCCGTGACGAGCTCGGAGATGGAGCCGCCGGCGGTACCGACTTCGACCGGCACCGAGATCGCGTAGCCGTTGTCTTCGACGAGATAGACGATGGGCAGGCCGAGGTTGCAGGCCGTGTTGAGCGACTCCCAGAACTCGCCTTCGCTCGTCGTGCCATCACCAGTGGTCACGAGCACCACTTCGTCGGACGCAAAGCCCTCGGTGATGCCCAGCGCGTTGGCGCGCTGCACGCCTTCGGCGGCGCCGACGGCCTGCAGGAACTGCGTACCGGTCGGGGACGACACCGACACGATGTTGAGCTCCTTCTTGCCCCAATGGCTGGGCATCTGCCGCCCGCCCGAGTTGGGGTCGATCGCGGCGCCGACCGCCGAGTAGAGCATCTCGGCGCCCGTCTCGCCGAGCATCAGGCAGAGCGCGCGATCGCGATAGTACAGGTAAAACCAGTCATGGGCCGGCTTCAGGAGCAGGCCGGCCGCCACGAGTACGGCCTCGTGGCCCGCGCCGGAGATCTGGAAGAAGATCTTGTTCTGGCGCTTGAGCTGGATCTCCTTGTCGTCGAGACGACGCGAGAGGTACATCGCGCGGTAGGCGCGTAGCAGCTGCTCGCGGGAGAGCGGCGCGGGGCCGGACGCCACCGACGTCGTGGGACGGGCGGCCCGGGCGCGGGCTGGACGGGACGAAGTTGCCATGGGATCCACTCGCGGGTCAGGTACAGGGAACCTCCTAACGTACCCCAAGGGCGCCCCCGCAGGCCAGTGTTTCGGCCTCGGCGCGGCCTTCGCTTGACACCAGCTGTGAAGCCCCCGATGCTCCTCCGGAGACTCCCCGTTGCGTGGCCGACCCTGCGGGTCGGTTCTCCGGCGGCCTGCACGCCGTGCGTCGCGCCGCGACGCCGTCGGCCGGTCGTCACGCGTCACCCTGCCCCCGGCTGTCCGCATGCACGCTCCCGTTCATTCCACCTCGCTCGCCGCGGGGCACCACTGCATCTTCTGCGACCTCATCAAGGGCGCTGCCGAGGTGTCCATGTGCTACGAGGACCAGCAGGTCATCGCGTTCATGGACATTCAGCCGGTCAATCAGGGGCACGTGCTCGTCGTGCCGCGCGAGCACTACGAAACGCTGCGTGATATCCCGCGCGACGTCGGCCAGCACATGTACGACGTCGCCACGCGTCTCATTCCGGTGATTCAGGAAGTCTCCGGGGCCGAAGACATGAACATCGTGGTGAACTCCGGCGCTGCGGCCGGTCAGAATGTGTTTCACTATCACATTCACCTGATTCCGCGCCGCGAAGGAGACGGCTTTGACGTGCCGCTGCCGTTCCCGGGGTCAGAGATGCCCAACCGGCATCTGCTCGATGCGATGGCCGTGCGCATCGGTTCGGCCCTGCGCGGGCAGAAGAGTACGCACCAGCGCTGAGTCTCGCGTCAGCGCGCGAACGCTCGAGCTTCGGCGAGGGCGTTCGCGAGTGCCTCGCGCGTGAAGGGCTTCGCGAGCAGCACGGTGGACGACGGCAGCTCGCCGTCGTCGGTGACGTCGCCCAGATGCCCACTGGCGAGGACGACGGGGAGCGGCAGGCCGGCGGCGCGCATGGCGCGGACCAGATCGAGTCCGGACTGACCCGGCATGCGGTAATCGGTGAGCACGAGGTCCCACGCGCTGGGCGTTTGCCTGATCAGCGCAAGCGCGTCCGCTGCCGACGACACGGCCTCCGCCTGACAGTCGAGGACCGCGAGCAGGCGGAGCGTTGCCCGGCGCACAGCGTCGTCATCGTCCACGACGAGTACGCGCGCGGCCTCCGTCGCGGGCCGGCCCCGCGTGGCGTTCGTCAATGCGCTGGACGGCGCGCCGCGCTCGTCCTGATCCGTGACCGCCAGGGCGGGCAGCCAGACGCTGAACTCGCTCCCGACGCCCACCGTGCTGCGCACCTCGATGCGCCCGCCGAGGGACGCCACGAGACTCTGCACGATTGGCAAGCCGAGGCCAGTGCCGCTGCCCACCGGTCGCGTGGAGAAGTACGGATCGAACAATCGCTCGCGCGTACGCTCATCGAATCCTACGCCATCGTCGATGACGTGCAGCACATGCCAGCGCGCGCCGGCGTCGTCCCGCGTCTCCACCACGACGCGCACCGTCCCACCGGTGGGAAGGGCGTGCATCGCGTTACTGATGAGGTTCTGACAGATCTGATGGAGCTCGGCCTGGGCGGCGCGCACGACGGCGGGTCCGCGAACCTCCACGACGAGCTGGACATCCCGCGTCGCGCTGTAGCGCGCGAGCTCGACGGCGTCGGCGGCCGAGGCCGCGAGGTCACGCGCCGAGCGCTCGGTGTCCATGCCGCGACCGAAGGCCAGGATACGACCGACGAGATCGCGCGCCCGCTCGGCAGAGCGTTGGGCATCCCGCAGCGCCGGTCGCGATGGACTGTCATCGGGCAGCGCATCGTGTACCGTCGAGACGTTCACGAGCATCGGAACGAGCAGGTTGTTGAAGTCGTGCGCGATGCCGCCTGCGAGCGTACCCAGCGCCTCATGGCGTCGTGCTTCGGCGAGACGACTTTCGGCGAGGAGTCGGGCGCGGTCCTCGCGTTCGAGCAAGCCGAGGATGGTGACGTTCGTCGCCGCGAACACGACCATCAGGAAGGCAAAGTTGAGGATGGTGAGGATCCACGCACGCAGCAGATCCGGTTGCGCGAAGGTCCACGCGAGCTGCTGATTGGCGATGCCGAAGGCGACACCAATGAGCACAGCGAGCGTGCCGATCACCGTCAACGTGGCGACGCGTCGCCCGAGCAGAAACGTCGCGAGGAACACGCTCATGAAGAGCCAGCCGAATGACGCGGAGACCGGTCCGCGGCTGACGAGCGCAAACGCGCCGATGGCGAAACAGCTGACGGTGAGCATGATCGCGCGCGCCTGATTCGAGACGCGGCGCGAGAAGAGCAACACGTAGATGCTCGCCAGCACGGTGGTGTCGAGGATGAGCAGCGCCCAGAGGCGCGCTTCGATGGCCAGGAACACCAACGCGATGTACGGCGCGAGGCCCAAGGTCGCACACGCGACGAAGAACGCGGCAATGAGGCGGGCTCGCCACCGCGCCAGCAGATCGCCGTCCTCCTGCAGGATGTGGCCGATGAGCGGCTTGACCCGACGGATCCACGCCGGTTGCTCGAGCGTGTCCTCGTCCCGCGGGAAGGAGGGGGCCGTGGTCACGTCGCCTGTCGCTCTGCGGCGGCGGGTGTCGTCGCGAGGCGTGCGCGATCACTGCGTCGGCTGAGTCGCCACCAGAGGCACGGGACGCTCATCGCGATATGCAGTCCGGCGGTGTACGCGCGCCACCAGAGCAGGATGCTACCGGCCTGTGTTCCGAGGTTACCCGCGGCGCCGCCTAGGACGCCGAGGTCCACGATGCCGGCCCCGCCGGGTGTGGGCATCGCGATCTGGCCGTAGAGCATGGCAAAGCTGGCGATCGCGAGCACCGTCGCAGGCGGCGCGCTCGGCAGCGCAAGCGCGAGCACGGGCAGCAACGCAATGCGCGTGAGTACATCGAGCACGGTGAGCGGCGCGGTGAGCGCGGCGGGGCGCCAGCCCATGCCACGCACGAGACGCACGCCATCGGCGAGCGAGTCACCCACCTGTGCCGTGCGACGAGGCGCGGCGCGGCGGAGCAGGAGGATGAGTACCCAACCCACGGCAAAGATGATCGCGAGCCATGCGAGCGCGCGTCCGGCATCACTCTCGAACGATCGCAACTCGCGAAACCACGCGCGGCCGGCGACCGTGGCGAGCACCGCGCCCATCACCGCGTATACGGGATAGAGCAGAATCGACTCGACGAGCAGTGTGGGGACCGTGACCTGCGGCGGCACACCGATGCGCTGGAAGAACGCGATCTGTGCGGGCAGTCCGCCGACGCGCAGAGGGGTGAGGGCCGCGGCCGCGTCACCCGCGAGATTCGCCGTCATCACATCGACGAAGGTCACGCGGCGGCCGAGACCGGCGAAAATCACCTGCGTGCGCCACGTACGCACGGCGAGGTTCAGCAGCAGCAACGCGAGGCAGCTCGCGTGAATCGTGAGTGCCGAGGTCACGCGCCCACGAGGCCCGGGGCACCCCAGCCAAGGCGGCGCGGCGGGCCCGAGAACAACCCGGCCGCGTGGCGATGCTCGGCGTGCGACGTTGGTGGCCACGATGCGCCCGGGCGACGCAGCGTGCGATACGCCAGCTGGTGCGCACGCGCAATGCTTGGCCACGCAAACGCGTGCAGGGGGGCCTCCGCCTCGCGTGGTGTCTCGCGCGCCCACGCGATCGCGTCGACCAGCGTTTCGGCTGTCAGTTCCCCGTCGTAGCATCGCACCCACGCGTCGCCAACCTGCTGCTGCAACTCGGCGAGGGCGCCACGGCGTGGCACCAACACCGGCCGATTGAGCGACAGCGCGAGCAGTGCACTGCCGCTGTTGAGGATGTCGCGATAAGGCAGCACGACGAGATCGGCGGCCGCGTGGGCGGCGGCCAGGTCGCGTCGACGTTGGTGCCGCAGATCGAGACGCACACGCGCATCGCGTCGCGCGGCCGACTCGATGCGGCGCTTGAGCGCCGTATCGCTGCACGCACCGGCGATGAGGCAGCGCAGTGACGCATCCGGGACGTCGGCTACCGCATCGAGCAAGGCGGGAATGTTCTTGTACGGGCGAATGCGTCCGCACGAAAGGACCACCGGCCCATCGCCCGTCACCTCGCAATGCGCGCGCGCCGCATCACGATCAAACGCCGTGACGTACTCGTGACGGTAGTCGCCGTGCGGAATGACCCACGACGGTCGATCCGCCAGGGAGGGGAAGTGCGTCTCGGCGGCCGCCCGTCCACTGTGCGACAGGTGAATCACACCGTCGACGAGGGGAAGGAACTCCTGCCAGAAGTCGGCCTCGAGCGCCGCATGCTGTCCGTCATGCGCTCGCAGGTTGTGCACGGTCCACAGCAGGCGCAGTCCGCGCTGGCGTCCCTCACGCGCGAGATGCAACCACGCCCGGGCGCCCAGCGCAGCGCGTGCTGCGCTGCGTTGATTGAAGACGGCGTCGGGCCAGTGCACGTGCCACACGTCGCCCTGGCCACGCAGCACACGCCATGGCGTTGCACCCTGTACGTCGACCCCCAACCCGGTGAGGTGCGAGTTGAGCAGCCAGTTGTACGGATTGAGCCATCGATTCACGAAGGCCGGGGACGCAAGAACGCGCATGGACGCGGGCTGAGGCGCTGGGGGAGCGGCCCGGGCGGACCGCGACTGCGACATGGTGACACCATCGGGGCGGCGGCGCCAGTGGTGGCGGAATCGCCGCCATGGTCTGAAGTTGCAGGCATGCTGCCCTTCCGCTGCCTCTCCGCGCGCACCACTGCCGCCGCCGTCCTCGCGCTGGCGCTCGGGGCGCCGCTGTTCTCGTCGTCGGCGCAGGCCTCGCGCGCCTCGAACCTGGCCGCCGCACCGGCCCAGCCCGGGGAGCCGGCGCTTGTGCTGGTGGTCCGCCACGCCGAAAAGGCTGACAACAGCGACGATCCGGTGCTCAGCGCCGCTGGTGAGGCGAGAGCGCGGGCGCTTGCCGAGGCGCTCTCCGATGCTCGCGTGGACCATGTGATCGTCACGCATCGCCAGCGGACGCGATTGACGGCCGCGCCGCTGCTCTCGGCGCGTGGGCTGACCCCCGAGGTCGTGCCCTTTGGCCGCGACATGGCGGAGCACGTGGCCGCCATCGCCGCTGCCGTCCGGCGACGACCCGGACAGGTCGTCCTGGTGGTGGGACACAGCAACACGGTGCCCATGATCGTGCACGCGCTCGGGGGGCCGAAGCAGCCGGATCTGTGCGATGCGCGGTACGGTGGTCTCTTCGTGGTGACGCCAGGCGAGGCGGGACAGGGGCGATTGGTCGTGGCCGAGTACGGCGCGCCCGACCCGCCGGCGGCCAGAGCGTGCGCCGGCATGGTGCCGCGATGACGCACGGCCGGCGTGGCGCGCTCATCGCGCGTGCGGCGGGACTGGCCCTGCTGTGGCCGGCCCTCGCGGCGGCGCAGGGCTCGCCGCCCGCCGGCCCACGCGCCGCGGCGCGCAGCGATACGATCGTGCGCTTCGCCGCCGACACCACGCGTGTGCGCGGCGCCGACTTCGTGTTCCTGCTCGATGCCATCGACGCCCAGATCGAGCGCGACGGCACCGGGATGCGCACCCATCGCACGGTCACGCAGGTGCTGACGGCGAACGGCGTGGCCGCCGTGGCCGAGCGACAGTTCAACTGGCAGCCGGGACGACAGGACCTGCGCCTCGATTGGGTGCGCGTGCTGCGCACCGATGGGACGGTGGTGAGCGACGCGCCGAGTGCCGATCGCACGAGCGACGCCACGGCCGCGATGCAGAACCCGATCTATCTCGACAGTCGCACGCGCCGGCTGTCGCTCGCGGGGGTGGCGCCCGGTACGATCGTGGATGTGCAGTACACGCTCGTCGATCGTGCGCCGTGGCGCGCCGGCGATTTCGTCGTGGGACGCCCGTTCTCGCCGCAAGTGCCGCTGCGCGAAGCGTCGTTGCGGGTGAGTGTGCCGAGCGGATTCGCGCCGCGCATCATCGAGCGCAATCTTACCATGCGACGCACGGAGACGGACAGCGCCGATCGTCGCATCTACGCGTGGCGTGCACTGACGCCGCCCCTCGTTCGGCCGGAGCCCTTCGCGGCCGACTCCGACGGCGTGCGCATGAGCGTGACCGTGTCGAGTCCGGACACGTGGGATGCGGTGGCTGGATGGTACGACAGTCTTGCGCGTGATCGCTACGTGCTCGATGCAGCGACCGCGGCGCGCATGGATGCACTGGTGGCGACAGCGCGCACTCGCCGCGATTCGATGGAACGGTTGCACCAGTGGATTGCGCAGGACGTGCGCTATGTGTCGGTATCCCTCGGCCTCGGCGGCTATCAGCCTCGTTCGCCGGCCGAGGTACTGCGCACGGGCTTCGGTGACTGCAAGGACAAGTCCACGCTCTTCGTGGCCGCGGCACGTCGCTGGGGATGGGATGCGCGGCCCGTGCTGCTGCATCTGAATGGCGTGCGCGAGTCCGAGCCGGTGTCGCTGACGCGCTTCAATCACGTCATCGCCGTCGTGCGTGATGTGAATGGAGCGCGGATCTACACCGATCTGACGGCGGGTTCGGTGCCATTCGGGCAGCTGCCCGGGAGCTATCGCGACAGTTACGCCGTGGAAGTCGCGCCGGGTGGCGCGGCCGAGTTGGTACGATTGCCGCAGATTGCGTCCGAAGCGAACCGGTCGCGCATTCGCATGGATGGGACGTTGCAGCCGGATGGCCGCATGGGACTGCGCATCGAAGAGGCGCTCGAGGGTGATCCGGCGTGGGCGTTGCGCGGCGTGGTCGCGACGGCGCTCGACACGGTGCGGCGCGGGCCGGCCATCCGCGCGATGGCCGCGAGCTACCTGCCGGAAGCGGTGGTGGACTCGTTCGTCGCGTTTGACGGACGCGACTTCCGGCAGCCGGCGACGTTGCGTGTCGTGTTGCGCGATGGTCGTGGTGCGCGGCCGGCCGGCCCGGTGTGGTTGCTGCATCTGCCGGGGCCGCTGCGTCAGCTGTCGGCAACGGCCGCCGCGACGGCGCGAGAGCTCGATGCGCAGCCACGCCGGATGCTGCCCATCGATGCGGCGCGCGTGATCGGTCGGCGGCGGAACGATGTGGAGTATCGCGTGACGCTGCCTGACGGATGGCGCGTCCAGCTGCCGGCGGATGTCGTGGCCACGAGCTTCTTCGCTCGATACGAGAGTCGCTATCGCCTGGACGGACGCACCCTCGTCGTGGTGCGGTCGTTGCACCATGTGGGCGACGGCATCCATCCGCCGGAGCGCATCGCGGAGGTTGCCGCGTGGATGCGTGCGGTCGCGAAGGACGATCACGAGTTCCTCACGCTCACACCGACGCCGTGAAGATCGCGTTCATCGGATCGCATGGTGTGGGCAAGACGACGCTGAGTTACGAACTCGCCGCTCGCCTGAAG
>ERZ1066121.2012-NODE-2012-length-13444-cov-10.210621_pt1 | contig 13444 bp, 14 predicted proteins | sample MGYA00382768_ERZ1066121 | MGnify/ENA primary metagenome ERZ1066121 (study PRJEB33369, sample SAMEA5778351) | biofilm metagenome | biome: Industrial cooling water; feature: Water cooling tower basin; material: Biofilm | place: United Arab Emirates | collected... | reverse complement strand
CGCCGGGAGCGGGCGCACGCGCCCGCCCGGCGCTGGCCGACAGACGGCGCGCCGCTCCCCACCCCGCCGCGCGGGCCTCCAGGGACCTCTGCGGGACGACGCTGACGCGCCTGCCGATGGGGGAACGGACGCACGCCGCAAACCGACGGTCCGGGGGCCTCTCGCCGAGCGGGCCTGATGGGAAGACACGCGACGGTGCGCGACGGGCACCGGAACAGCGCTCGGCGCTGGCGCGCCGCAGCGAACGTCAGCGGGTCGGTGAGACGGGGGGCGCGGCCGGTCCGGCGCGCCGTCTGTCGGCCAGCGCCGGGCGGGCGTCAGCCCGCTCCCGGCGCGCCCGGGCCGGCAGTGGGCGCGTCGGGGCGGTCGCGCCCCCCGTCCCCCTGCACCAAACCCAACAGCCCAGCGAACCTCAGACCTTGTGATACCCCACGCGCGCCGCCTCGACGCGATCGCCGGCCATGTAGATCTCGAAGTCATCGAAGAACGCGGGCGCCTCGGCCTGCATCACGCGCAGCACCGCGATTGCCATGCGCCGGATCTCGAACTCGGCCGCCTCGCTCGCGCGCAGTTCAAGCATGGTGCGCCACGCGCGCGCGTTGCCAGTCACGACGATCTTGGTCTCGGTGCTGTTGGGCAGCACCCCGCGCGCCGCCTCTCGCGCCATCTTGCGACGGTGCACCTTGTCGTCCACCCACGCGTAGCGATCCATGAGTTGGTCGACGAGCGCCACGTAGCTGTCGAGCGCGGCGGTCACCTGTGACGTCCACGCTGCTTCGAGTGCGGCATCACCCATGATCGCGGGCGGCATCACGAAGCACGCGTCGCTTTCGTCGACGTAGCGCTGCGAGAGTTGCGAGTACGCAAAGCCCGCACGATGGCGCACGAGCTCATGCGTGAGCGAACGGCTGATCCCCTCGAGCAGCAGCGAGAAGTTCGCGTGCTCCAGCACGCTGCCGTGGCCCTGCTTCTTGATGTTGCCGAGATATTCGCGCGTGCTGCGACCCGCCGGATTGCGCTGCGACATGTAGCAGAGGCGACCCGCGAACTCCGCGAGTCGTTCGCCATCGGTGCTGTCGCCCATCCACTGCACCGGCAGATGCTCCGGCTCGGCGAAGGCAGGACGCGACAGGACGGTCACGCGCGGGGCGCGCAGGATGGCGGACTCGGGCAGCGGCATCGGGGAGCAGGAGCGCAGGGGAAGGCCAGTCGAGGGCGGCGCGGCAGAGCGACGGCCCGGCACAGCCGGGAAAACTGGCCGGACGGGGCGCTGATCGCAAAGGTCGCGGGCCAATCAGCGACGCGGCTGGCGCCGCGCAGGGGGAGCCGTTCAGCGACGCGGCTGGCGCCGCGCAGGGGGAGCCGTTCAGCGACGCGGCTGGCGCCGCGCAGGGAGAGCCGTTCAGCGACGCGGCTGGCGCCGCGCAGGCGGGGACTAGCCCGCGGCTCCGGCGTTCCGCTTGCGCACGACGGCGTAGAGCTGGATGCCGAGGCCGAGCAGGACGGTCATCACCGCCGCCACGCCGACTCCGGCGAGCAGCCCCACCGAATCACGCAGCACGGCGTACGTGATGATGAGCACGAGCACCACCGTTGGCACCTCGTTCATCACACGGAATCGTTCGCTCGACATGACCGTCTCGCCGCGCGCGAGGCGCTTCACCACCCCCGACATCCAGCCGTGATAGCCCGACAGCAGCACGAGCAGCACGAGCTTCACGATCAACCAGCGCTGTGACAGCAGTGCGCTGTTGTGGCCGATCATCGCGAGGCCAGCCAACCACGTGGCGATCATGGCGGGCGTCGTGATGATGCCGAGCAGGCGCTGCTCCATGATCGTGTACTGTGCCGTGAGGACGTCGCGTGTCCCATCGGTGCGCGCTTGCGCCTCGGCGTGATACACGAACAGGCGTGGCAGATAGAACAGGCCGGCCATCCACGTGACCATGCCCACGAGATGAAAGATCTTGAAGTAGAGATACACGGCAATCAATCGCGGAAGCCTGAAACGACGCGCGGAAACCGCGCCCTACAACGTCGGGTCGATCGCGTGCAGACGGAAGCGGTGCCAGGCACGATCGCGTTCGATCGCGGCGAGAGCATCGTGCGCAATCGCGCCGAGCGGAGGCGCCCCCGGATCGTGTCGCAGCGCCGCGAGTGGGTCGTCACCGTCGGCCGCCAGCTTCACGCCGTGATTGAGCACCTGCCACGGATCACCCGCCTGCTTGAGCACACGGAACGCCGTCATCGCGTCGGCCGACCAGACGCGCGGCAGCAGCGAAGCGCGCAACCGCCCGTCCCCGTGTTCGCCCGCGAGGGTGCCACCGAGTCGTGCCGTGAGATCGCACACCGCATCGAGCAGCGCACGCATGCGATCGCGCCAGTCCGCGCGCGTGACGTCCAGTAACGGATTGACGTGCACATGCGCGTCGCCGGCGTGCCCGAAGATGACGCCCAGCGTGTCGATGCGTGCGAGCGCATCGCGCACGCCGCGCACATAATCCGGCAGTCGGTCGGGTGGAACGCAGCCATCTTCGATGAACTGCATGCTGCGCAGACGCGGGGCGAGCTGCGCGAGAATCGGACTCGCGGCGTGCCGCAGCGACCACAACGCCTTCTCGGCGCCCGCGTGCGAAGCCGTCGTCACTTCGCGCGCGCCGGCGCGCGTGAACGCGCGGCCGAGCAGAATGGCGGCATCACGGGCGGCCGCGGCGTGCGCGCCTTCGACTTCCGCGATGAGCACGGCGTCGGCGCCACGCGGCACGCCTGGCGCATTGCGCTGCGCGGCGACGTCGAGGAACGTGCGGTCGAGCAGTTCACACGCCGTCGCCCCCGCGTCTCGTGCGGCCATGGCCGCGAGTGTGGCGCGATCGAGCGAATCGAACGTCGCCAGCAGCGTGGCGGTGGCGCCGGCCACGGGCACGAGGCGCAGCTCCACCGCCGTGAACAGCGCCAGCGTCCCCTCGCTGCCCGCGAGCAGCGTGAGCAGCGCCTCGCCCGTCGCCTGCGCATCGCGCTGCAACACGGCGTGCGCTGCGCCAAGCGCGTAGCCCGACGACTCCTTGCGCACACCTCGATGCGCGAGCGCGTCGGCGTCGAGGGTACGGCCCGCCGTGCGCACCGCATCGAGCATCGCGCGCACCAGCGGGATGCCTTCGGGCGCCGGTGCGTCGGCGCGAACCCACGCGCGCACGCCATTCGCGAACACGCACTCGAGGCCATGCACCCACGCGCGCGTATCGCCGAAGCGCAGCGTCCGCGCTCCGGCGGCGTTCGACGCCACCATGCCACCGATCGTGCAGAAGGCACCGCTCGACGGGTCCACCGGAAAGCGCAGGCCAACGGCGCGTGCGGCCGCATCCACGGCACCGCGCAGGGCCCCCGGGCCGCATCGCACGCGCTGCGCGTGCACATCGACCGGATCGATGGCCTGCAGCCGAGACAGGTCGACGATCACCCCAGCGCCCACGGCGCCAGCGGCCATGCCGCTGCCGGAGCCCCGGGGGATGAGTGTGAATCCGTCGCGGCGAGCTGCCACTACCAGGGTGCTGACATCCTCCGGATCGGCCGGGACTGCCACGGCGGCCGGCAGCACACGCGCGATGCCAGCGCCCTGGCAGTACAGCTCGCGCGCCGTCAGATCGGCCCGCCACAGCCCGCGAAAGCCGCTCGGTCGCTCCAACGATGGGCCGAATCCCGGGTGGGGCCGCGCTACGCCGTCCGTGTCAGCGGTCGCCGGTGGCGTCAACGGTCCGGTCACGGTTGATCCGGGGGAATGGGGCGCGGCCATCTGCGGAGTCTGGCCCGCGCGCGCGCGCCTGACAAGCACTCCGCGCCGCGACCTGCGGCAGACCGTGACCGGCGCCACGTTCCTGTCGTATGTTTCCGGACACCTGATTCCGGACTCCATGTCGCTGCCCCCCGACCTGCACGCCTCCATCACCGCCGCCGTCGCCGCCCGCGACGCCGATCGGTTCTGCGCGCTGATCCTGCCGGCAGTGTCCCGCACCTTCGCGCTCGGCATCAAGGTGCTGCCCGGTCACCTCGGGCAGGCTGTGCTCGATGCCTATCTGCTCTGTCGCATCGCCGACACGATCGAGGACGCGCCCGGCATTGCGCCCGAGGCGAAAGGCGTGCTCTTTCGCGACGTGCTCGCGGGCTTCGATGACCCCGACGCCATCGCGCGCCTCGTTGCAGGCGTGCAGGCGCTCCCCGGCGAACCGGCGCACCTCATGCTCGTGCACCACGCCGACCTGGTGTACGCGCACTTTGCCGAGCTGCCGGCGAAGACGCGCGAGGTCGTCCGCACGTGGGTGACGGAGATGGTGGTCGGCATGGACAAGTTCGTGCACCGCTATCCCGACGGCATCCGCATCCAGACGCTCGACGAGTACAAGGAGTACTGCTACTACGTCGCCGGCACGGTGGGCTACATGCTCACCGATCTCTGGTTCGAACACGCGCCGAGCATCGGTCGCGCGCGTTATGAAGTGCTGCGTGAACGCTGCCGGGCGTTCGCGGAGGCGCTGCAGACGGTGAACATCCTCAAGGACGTCGCGGTCGACGCCGAAAAGGAAAACTCGATCTACGTGCCCGAGGAGCTGCTGCGCGCGCACGGCAGCACGCAGGGACACATTCTCGCGCCCGATCTGCTGGCCACGAACCGTGAAGCACTCGGGCGCCTGATCGAGCTCGCATGGCACGATCTCGACGAAGCGCGACGCTACCTGCTCGACATTCCGCGTCGCGCGGTGTCGATCCGGTTGTTCTGTCTGTTGCCGCTGCTCTTCGCATACGCCACGATGCGCGATCTGGTGCAGAGCACGGCGATGCTCGTGCCGGGTGGCACGGTGAAGATCTCCCGCCGCGAAGTGAAGTCGCTGCTCATGGCCGGCCCGATGCTCGTCATGAGCAACGCGGGCGTGCGTCGCCTCGTGGAGCGCGTGCGGCGTCGATCGTTCGAACTCGCGTTCGCGTAGTCGCACCCGCGCGACACGCCGCGCCTCAGTAGCGCGGCGGAATCAGCGATTGCTTGAGCTGTTCGAGCAGCGATGGCGGTGCACCACGATCGCCATGCTCGAGCGCGTCGAGCAGCTGCTCGAGACGCAACTGCGTGCGCGACACGGCCTCGCGAAAGCTCTTCTTGATGCCGCGCCACACGAGCGCGCTCACGCCGGCCTGCACGGTGCCGAGCGTGGCCGCGAGCACGGCGAGCGGTGCGGCATCGACCGGCCCCGACGCAATGCCGGTGAGGATCGTCATGGGCAGAATCCATCCAGCCGCGAGCAGCCCGTTCACCACCGCGAGCACCATCGTGCCGTCGCGCAGCGACTTGCGATGCAGACGCAGATCGGCGTCGAGCCGCACGAGCGAACGGGTGCCGTCGACGGCGGTGACGGTGGCCGCGACCTCGTCGACCTTCTGCAGATCGGCCGGTCGGCCTCCGAGACTGCGCGCGATGCCGGCGAATGGATTGCGCTGCTTCTCCCACGACACCCGCTGACCGAAGCGACGCTTCACCACCATCTGCTCTTCGCGCTGCATGAACCGATCGAGCGCACTGAGGACCTGCTCGGGCGTTCCCGGCACTGCGCGCTGCGTCGCCAGCTGCGCCACGCCGAGCGCCTCTTCGATGCGCCCCGGCGGCGTGTCGGGGAGGGCGATTGCCCGTCCGCGCTCTTCCGCAATCGCGAGCCGCAGATGCTCGGGATCGATCCCGACCTCACGGCCGATTTCGAGCAACTGTGCCTCGCTGATCGTTTCGGGAGCCTCGGCGCCTGCCGCCTGCAGCTCGGAGGCGCGCGCCAGCACGCGCTCGAGGGCGGTGCGGGGGAGCACCGACTGGGCGCTGGGGGACGTCGAGGACGCGGTGCGAGGCTCGGTCATGTCTACTCTACGCGCGAACGGCGTGCCGCGTGTCAGATCCCCGCCAGCGCGATCTCGATTTGCCGGCGGATGGCATCGGTGATGTCCGTCGGCACCGGGTAGGCGCGCGCGAGGGCGTCGAGCAAGGCCGCGTCTGTGCCGCTCACCGGGACCCGATGCCCACCCTGCGCGAGATAGTAGCGCGCGTACGGTGCGACCAGCTCGGGGGCCAGCGCTTCGAGCAGCAGCGCGCCCGCGCGTGCCTGCGCGAGGCCGACGAGACGCGCGGCCGAGCCGTCGCGCTTCTGCGCCGGTGTCGTGTGATCGTCGACGGCCGAGGCGACCGTGGAGCCGGTCACCTCGTGCGCGAACACCGCCAGCGCCTCGCGCGCGTCCTGCTGTCGCCCCGGCAGCGGCACCGCGACGACGGTCTGCCCCTCGCGGCCACTGGCCACGCGTCCCTCGGGACCGAGCGGTAGCGACAGCAGCAGCTCACCACTGCGCTGATTGGTGGCGTTCAGGAAGCGCTGGAACTTCGCGCGGTAGGTCGTCTCCCACGACGCGAGAATTGCATCCTGCACCAGCGATCGGTCGCGCTGCGTGGCGGTCCACCACGCGTCGTAGAAGGCGCGTCGCTCATCGAGCAATCCCTCCCAGAACCGACGCAGCCAGGTGCGATCGGCGGGCGTGGGAAACTGCGCGGCGAGAAAGTTGATCTCGGCGGCACGCTCCTGCGACGTGGCGCGACGTGGATCACCCTCGGCGGCGAAGAACGCATCGATCGCACCACTCAGCGACTCCCACGTGGGAAAGCTGAAGACCGTAAACTGCGCGTTCTGCAGCGCGGGTGAGCGCGCGAGGCGACTGCGGAGCGAATCACGGTTCGCGTCGAGTCCGGTGAGCACGTTCGCGCGGTTGCGCAGCACGATCATCGAATCGCGATAGCCGCGGCGAAACAGCGGGACCGGTGTCGTGTCGGTCGTGAGCAGGCCGAAGCCGTGCAGCCACAGGTCCACGTGCGGGGCGGTGCGCACGGGCCAGCGGGCGACGGTGGGGGCGGGAAGTGCATCGGGAGTGCGGCTCTGCGGGACGCACGCGCTGCCGAGCAGCGTCAGGCACGTACCGAGCGCGATGGCGCGCAGTGCGCGAATCAGACCTGGGCGAGGAGACGCAAGCATCCCCCAAGATTACAACGAACGGCCGTCCGCCACACGGGCCGGCAGGGGCTGCAGACGCAGCTGACGCAGGACGTAATCGGTGACCTGTTCGGTGGTGGCCCGACCGCCGAGGTCGGCGGTGGTCACCTGCGCCGCGAGCGAAGCGAGCACGGCCGCGTGCACCATGTCGGCGGCGGTTCGATGGCCGCAGCTGTCGAGCAGCAGGCCGGCCGTCCGAATGGCGGCGAGCGGATTGGCGCGTCCCGTCCCCACGAGATCGGGCGCGCTGCCGTGCACAGGCTCGAAGAGCGAACAGCGCCCGGGATGCAGATTCGCACTCGGTACGATGCCCATGCCGCCCACGAGTCCCGCCGTCAGATCGCTGAGGATCTCGCCGAAGAGATTCGTCGTGACGAGGACGTCGAGCCGTTCAGGGGCGCGCACCAGATCGTGCGCCAGCGTGTCCACCAATCGCACATCGTGCGCGATCTCCGGATACTCGGACGCGACCGTGTGAAACGCGTGTCGCCACACGCGATGCGCGGGCACCAGATTCGTCTTGTCGACGAGTGTCACGCGGCGCCGTCCGCGCTGACGCGCCCACTCGAACGCGAAACGCAGCAGCCGCGCGACGAGATGCGGCACGTGCCACTCCTCCGTGACGTACGCGTCTTCGTCGTCGGTGACGCGTACCCGGCGATCACGATCGGGGTGAAAGCCCTCGAGGTTTTCGCTGATGACGACGAGATCGACGCGCGACTTGCCACTCTGGGCATTCGCCAACGGCGAAAGCGTGGGCGTGAGCAGCTGCGCGGGCCGGATGTTGGCGTAGAGATCGAGACCGGTGAAGAGCGCGTGGCGAATGAGGCGCACGTGCGCGTGGTCCTTCACGCGCGGATCGCCAAGCGCGCCAGCGAGGATGGCGTCGAACGAGCGAGCGATCCGCTGCACCTCACCGGAGGGCAGTCCGGTGCCGGTCGCGAGAAACCACGTCGCGTTGTACGGCAGCGCTTCGAGGTGCAGGGGAATGTTGAGCCGTTCGCACACCACCTGCAGGACCGCCACGGCAGAGGCCGTGACATCGGGGCCGATTCCATCACCGGCCAGCGTGGCCACGCGCAGAGGCGGCGCGCTCACGGCGAACCTCGCCGGGCCGCCGCCGCCGTCACTCGGGGGTCCCGCTCGGCGCGGACGCGGCCGCGAGCGGTCGGGCCGCCAGGGCGTCGTCGTCCGACTGACGACCGCAGGTCACGCAGAAGCGCCACTCGCGGTCGAGCTCGGTACTGCACGCCGGACACTGTCGCACCGTGAGATCGAGACCGCAGTGCGGGCAGTAGCGTAGCGTCCGACCCGACGGCAGCCCGCCGCCGCAGTAGACGCAGTCGCAGTGCGAGGCGTCGTGCGCGACCGGCGCCGCGATGGGCGTCGTGCTGCCCTGTCGCGTCGCTTCGTGTTCCACCGCGGCGGCGGCGGCGACGCGTGAACTGTCGCCCACGAGCGCGAACGCGCCGCTCCGCAACGCGAGTGGACTACGGGCCCACGTCCGCACCATGGACAGCGCGGGTGATCCCTGTTGCAGCGCCGTTCGACACGCCTGCTGCAGTCCGGCATCGGCGGCGAGGTAACCGCGCTCGCCCGTCAGCAGGCGAAGGAGCGTGGTCTCGTAGCCACTCGGTCCCCCGTCGGCGAGCTCGCGTCGTGCATCGGAATACGGCGCCAGTCGCTCCTCGAGATCGGCGAGCGTGAAGCCGCGTTCGAGCAGATACGGGTACGTGGCGCGCACGGTGCGCGCGACGCGGAAGGCGAGGCGATCGAGGTCGTCCATGACGGGCGGCGGGAGCGAACGGAGAGGCGACGGACGAACGCGCTCAGCGACCGTCGGCGCTCTGCCGAGCGTCGATGTCGTTGCGCACCAGATCGCGGTTGGTACCACCAATCTGGTCGACGAGGCGCTCGTAGTACGCCTTCTCGTTCACCTGCGCGTCGTTCCAACCGTAGTTGTAGCCGAGCGCGATGCCGACCGCGAGGGCGAAGAGGAACTTGAACATGGACGGTGACGGAAAGGGCCGGTGCAGAAAGGCAACGGACTAGGTCACTGAGTAGACGAGGTGCCAGCGGCTGGGGTCACGCGGGCTTGGCCGACGCGCGAAAGGCGTCGGCGGTCGGGAAGGGCTGCGGTGACGCGGTGCTACCAGCGCGGCGGTTCGCGAACCAGTCGTCGAATCCCGAGGCGACCAACCCCTCCGAATGATCCTGCGCGGTGGCCGCGCGCACGGCGAGGTCATTGGCGTACTCGTTCTGCGCGTGGCCGGCGTGTCCGCGCACCCAGCGCCACTCGACCTCGTGCGAACGCAACGCGGCCACCGCCGCCTGCCACAGCTCCACATTCTCCACGGCGCCTTCCTTGCGACGCCAGCCGCGTCGAATCCAGCTGTGGACCCAGCTCGTCATGCCGTCCACGATGTAGCGGGAATCGGTCGTGAACTGCACGCTCAGCGTATTGCCCTTGCGTGAGATCGCGTCGAAGGTGTCGATCACCGACCGCAGCGCCATGCGATTGTTTGTCGTGTCCGGTTCTGCGGCCCAGACATCGAAGCGCCGCACGACGCCGTCCTTGCCGAGATATTCGACGAGGGCGCCGAGTCCACCCGGCGTCGCGCCCGCCTTGCCGTTCCCCAGACACGATTCATCGGCGTAGACAGCGACGAGTGGAAACCGCGCGCTCATGCGCACCATCCGCGACGCTCAGCCGACACGCTGCAGATCATCGAGTTCATCGAGTTGAAAGACGAGGCGATCCCCGGTGGTGGGGTGCCGCGTGATGAGTTGTTCGCGGCCGCGCTCGTGCCCGATTCGTTCGGGGATCACGACGTACTCGTGCTGTCGCCGACGTACGGCGATGCGTTCGCCGCGGTCGATCGCCCGTTCGAGGATGTCGTACTGCGCAACGGTGAGCGCTGGCATCAGCGGAGGTGCTCGTCGCGGCCCCACGCGCTCACCACGCGTTCGAGCACATCGGTGGCACGCTGCAGCTCCGCTTCGTCGATCCACTCCTCGGCGGCGTGCGCGCGCGCGATGTCGCCGGGACCGAAGCAGACGGCGGGGATGCCCGCCGCCGTGAACAGCGCCGCGTCGGTCCAGCACGACAGGCCATCGACCGAGGGCGGTTGTCCGGCCGCCGCGAGCGCGCTCGTGAGCGCGCGCACCACAGGTGCGTCCACCGCAACATCGTTCGCGGGTTGCGTGGTGTGTCGCGTCAGCTCGGCGCGGAACGTCGGACGACGTCGTGCGATCTCGTCGCAGAGCGCCTGCACTTCCGCGAGCACGTCGTCCGACACTTCCCCAGGGATCGTGCGACGCTCGAGTTGCAGCGAGCACGCGTCGGGATACGTCGACCAGCCGGTGCCGCCATGAATCATCGACGCGTGAATGGACGGGTGACCGAGCAACGCGTGCGTACGCTGCGAGAGCGTATCGTCGTCGTACTGCACGAGCGCCGCGAGCAGCAGGCCCGCGTGGGCGATGGCGTCGATGCCCACATCGGGTCGACTGCCGTGCGCCGCTCGCCCGTGCACCTGCACGTCAAACCACTCGAACCCCTTGTGCGCTGGTGCGACCGCGAGCCGAGTGGGTTCGGTGACGATGGCAGCCGTTGCGGTCAGCCCGTCGGCGAGCAGCGCACTGGTGCCGAGACTCCGATACTCCTCATCGCACACCGCCGTGATCACGATCTCGCTGGCGAGCGCACCTCGCGCGGACGCCCGAGCGGCGGCGACGCACATCGCGGCAATGCCGCCCTTCATGTCGTTCGATCCACGGCCGTAGAGGCGACCGTTGACGCGCACCGGGTCGAAGGGCGCGTGTGTCATCCCGTCCGTGCCGACGACATCGAGATGCCCGTTCAGGACGAGTGGTGTTCGACCCGGCGGGCCGACACGGGCGATGAGATTCGTGCGGCCCGGCGCGACATCATGCACCGACACGGCGCATCCCCAGCCGGCGAGGATCTCGCCGAGTCGTTCGGCCACCGCACGCTCCCCAGGCGCGCCGGGAACGAGGTCGGGATTGCGCGAATCGTACGAGACGAGCTCGGCGGTCAGCGCGACGGGGTCGAGCGGGAAGCGTGGAGACACCTCGGGAGGATAACGCTCGGCACCCGGGTTGCGCAGGCGGGTCGCGCGGCGCCTCGTGCTTTCGCCGCAGTGAGCCGTCCACGACGGGTGGTCACTCGCGCGTGACCTCCACGCCGGTCCGTGCGATGCGGAACGGCAGTTCGTCGCCAAGGGCGCGCGCCGCCTGACGCACGGCCGTCACCCGATCGGTGGGGGCGATCACCAGCACGCAGCCTCCGCCGGAGGCACCGAGGGGTTTGGCGCCGAGAGCGCCGGCAGCGGCGGTCGCGGCCACGAGGGCATCGATGCGTGCGGTGGTAATGCCGGGGTGCAGCGCACGCTGGTGAACCCAGTGTTCGCCCACCAACGCGCCGAGTGCGTCCACGTCACCGGTCGCGAGCGCGGTCGCCATGAGGCGCGCGAGCGCGGCCATGCGGTCAAGGGCGAAGACGACCGCCGGCGTCCGCTGGGCGTAGCTGTCGAGCACCGCGCGAATGGTGTCGCCCGAAATGCGCGATTCGCCGGTGTAGACGACGAGACAGCGCCGCTCGAGCGACGCGACGGTCTCGGCGCCGAGTGCAATGGGGCTGGCGCTCACCGTGGCGCCAAAGTGCAGACCGAGCGCCCCGCCGTAGGCCGCAGCGTAGTGATCCTGACGCCCGCCAGCGATGCCGAGGTGCTCGACTTCGACACGTCGACTCGCCTCCGCAAGTTGCGAAGGTGACGGCACCTCGCCGCGCCATGCGGCGATGGCGGCTGCGACCGCTACGCCAGCGGCGGAGGAGCCGCCGAGGCCGGCGCCGATGGGGTAGTCGCTCTGGAGCGTGCCCACGAGGTGCGTCAGCCCGTGCGCGGTCAGTGCGGCGTGCAGCAGCGGATCGTTGGGCGGCTCACCGCCCTCAGGCTCGCGCAGGGTGACGGTGGCGCGTCGCTCGATAGCCAGGTTACAAACGAACCCGCCTCGCTCTTCGGGAAACGGCGGGACGTCTGTCCAGCCGCCGCCGAAGTCGAGGCGGGTTGGCGCCGAGGCGCGGATCGACACGGTTGGTCGCGAGCCGCGCGGCTACTTCTTCTTGGCGACCTTCTTGGCAGGCGCCTTGGCCGGTGCGGACTTGGCCGGGGCCTTGGCGGCGGGCTTGGTAGCCGCCTTGGCCGGCGCCGGCTTGGCGGCGGCGGTCTTGGTCGGGGCGGCCTTGGCCGGAGCGGCCTTGGTGGGTGCCGGCTTCGCCGCAGCCTTGGCAGGCGCCTCGGCCTTGGCCGGTGCCGACTTGGCCGGCGCCTTGGCGGGTTCGGGCTTGGCCTTGGCGGCCTCCGCCTTGGGCGCCTCGCTCTTGGCGGCCGACTTGGGCGCCGACTTGGCCGGCTCGGCCTTGGCGGGTTCTGCCTTGGTTGCCGTCTTCGCGGGTTCGGCCTTTGCGGCCGCCTTGGCGGGTGCCGCGTCGGCGGTCTTGCTCTTGGCGGCCGCCTTGGGCTCGTCGGCGAACTTGGCCGGCTCCTTGGCCTTGGCGGGCTCGGCGGCCTTGGGCGCCGCTGGCGGCGTCGCAGGCTGCGCGGGGCGCACGTTGAGCGGCTGCGGCTTGGGGGCCGGCTTTGGCGGCTCCGGGGCGGGCAGCGCGCCGTGCTTCTGGATGTACGCGGCCTCGGCCTCCGCAACGAGGATATCGGCCTCGTCGCTGTTCATCTGGCCGCGGCGGACCATGTAGTGGATCAGCTCGCGGGCGCTTTCGATGGCAAACGCGCTCAGGCCGGCGGCGGCGCGAATGACATCGCGCATCGCGCCGGACATCCGGCTGCCCGCTTCGAGGCTGATTTCGTGCGCGCGCCGCGCCATTTCGGCGGCGGTGTCACTCGCGTCGGCGCCACGGTGTCCCGGACCGCGGCGCGGCGGCGGGGACGCAGGGGCCGCGCTTGCGGCATCCGCGGACGAGTCGCCATCCAGCGTCATGTCAGCCATGGACAGAAGATCTCCTGCCACAGGCTCGGCGCCGAATCGGCCGGCGGAGCGTGGCGATCGAGAGTCGTAGTAGCCGCGTGCGAGCACGCAGGAAGCGCCGTTCGTCCCGAACGATCGGGGCGGGGCGGCGCGCGGGATCATCAACGGGTGTAACTATATGATTTCCGGACATCTACGCAAGGACTGTCCGGTCGCAAAATGATGAGGCGGCAGGGTACTTTCGCAGGGCCAAAACGCAGGCTGATGCAAGAATCTCTGCGCGCACGGGGCGGGCAGATTGTCATTAACTGACAAGTATAGCGACATCATGCAAGCATTGCCACTTGCCGGTCTTCGCGTAGTCGATTTGTCTCGCG
>ERZ1066121.2011-NODE-2011-length-13445-cov-5.014115_pt1 | contig 13445 bp, 10 predicted proteins | sample MGYA00382768_ERZ1066121 | MGnify/ENA primary metagenome ERZ1066121 (study PRJEB33369, sample SAMEA5778351) | biofilm metagenome | biome: Industrial cooling water; feature: Water cooling tower basin; material: Biofilm | place: United Arab Emirates | collected... | reverse complement strand
GAAGCAGCGCACCAGGATATCGAGCGCATGCACCGCCAGGCTGTCGCCGCCGTCATTGTGAATGCCGATCGCAAACGGGTAGGTAAAGGCCTGGGTACAGTCGGGGTTGTCAAAGGCGGCAGCGTTGGGCTCGCCCGTGGTAGCCTTCGACTCAGACCCCAGCCGGTAGGGCACCCTGGCCCAGGCCACCAGTTCGCCAGTGTCGGTGGCGTCAATCACAATCATTTTTTCACCCGGCGGGGGCTGGAGCTTGACCGATACGCGGTCAAACTCGGCGGTGGGTGACCAGCTGTACCAGTAGGCTAGCTCCTCAGACAGCCGCCCCTTGGGCCTATAGTTGGGGTCTTTGGGCACGCGCCGCACCCCATACACCGCTGTAATGCGGCGACCCGTAGCGTCAAACTCGGCTCCTTTGAAGGCGGTCATGGTGGCCCAGCGGCTGGCCGGGGCACTGGGCTGGGTGGCGACTAAAAACTGTTCGGCGGCCTTAGCCCCCACCTGGGGTAGAAAGCACAGGGTGCCAACCCAACAGCTGTTGACATCGACAACCGATCGCGCAGTACCTGAGGGGCTCCAGCTGGGCAGTTCGGCTACCTGCTGTTTGATGATCTGGCGAAACCGCTGCCAGCTAGGGGAAAGGTTGTTGGCCTGGCGCATTCTCAGCGACTCGTCCAGCGCTGATACCCCCTGGGCGCTGATCTGCCCCCCCAACCAGGGGGCCACTTCAATGAGACAGGTGGTCGCGCCAGTGGCCATGGCGTGGGCGGCGGCGGCCACGCCCCCCAGCGACCCTCCCACTACCGCCACCTGACATTCCCAAACTTCGTCAAACTGAGGCAGCGGGTCGATCTGAGGGCGACCGTTGAGGGCCAGGGGCTGAGGAATGCGCCGCAGCTTAAGGGCTGGGGCAATTTCGCCCCCGGCCCCCGGTGAGGGGGTGGGCGACCAGCGAGAGGCGCTGAGCCCGGCGACGGCCCCCACGCTAAACATGCCTGCGGCCAGTACCGACAGATAGCGCCACTGGTAGCGCCGTTGCCCTCGACTGTGTCGCTGAATTGGTCTGCGATCGCCCTTCACGCCAAAGCCCTGCCAAAGTCTGGTTGGATAATGCCAAGGTTTTAGCACACCTTACCCGAGTGCGATCGCCCTTTGGCACGCTCTGTAACAGGCCGCGCCGAGGCCAGATGAACCTGGTAAAGTAGCCACAGATTTGCCTATGGCCTGGCCCTATGATCCCCGACCCGACCTTTGCTGCTCCCCCTTCTACAGCCGATGCGGTGCCCGCCGCCGCCGGTAGCTCAGCGGCGGCGGAGACAACGCCGCTCCTATCAGTCGAAGCGGTGCAAAAATACCTCAATCGATCGCGGGCCTCGGTGTACCGCTACGCCAACACCGATCCCGACGTTCTTAACCCCCCCTACGACCAAAGCAAGCTCAACCCCGAAGTGCGCCGCGACAAAGACGCCCCACTGGAGTTTCGTCCCCAAGAAGTGCGCCGCTTTGCCGAAGAAGTGCTGGGGCTGCACCCCACCATTCAGGTGCAGCCCCCCGAAGAAACCCTCACCCACGATCTGATGCGGCAGATGCTGCAAGAGCTGCGGGCGATTCGTAAGCTGCTGGAGCAGCAGGGGAAATAGGGGAGGAGATGAGGAGATAGGGGAATGAGGAAGGGGGGAGAGGATGATGAATGCAAAACTTTGCACTTTGCATTTTGAACGGTACACCTGGCCCCCCCTCGTCTTCCTCACCCCTCTCCACAGCGTAATATCCGTAATTCCGGCAAACGGTCGGGAATGATAAATTCAGAGTTGGTTTAAACCTGTAGGCTGAAGCTCATCCTAAGTTAAGCCTTGGGGGTGATCAATGTCATGGATTGATTGCTATAACCTTGCATTATGGTTGTGATGGAACCGTTTTCCACCTCAGTGTCGTCGATAATCTCGTCCATGGCGAGCGCACGATAGCGGTGGCCTCAGCCGAGGCCCACCGAGATGGTTGGATATGTGGGATTGTCTGGGCTTTTGCGGCTCTGCCCAACCTCAGACAGCTATCCCTTGTTGATTTCTGTGAATGCATATATGGATTCTGCCAGTCAACCTGACACCCCTGCGGGGGAACCTCCTAGTCCTTCATCCAGTGTATTGGGTGTTTTAATTGCGGTCTTGACGCTAACGCTGCCGCTGTTTATCGTTGCCCATTTCTCATCGGCTACCGCCAATCTTGAACAACCCCCTGCCTTTGCGGCACCCGCTTCGGCGGGGCGCTAGGAGAGCACCTTATCCATGGGTAATCCGGTGAGCAATCCAATGTCATAGCCGATGTAGAGCAGACACAGAGCGTGGGCAGCGCTTCAGCCTTTTCTGCGCGATCGCCTTAACCAGCGGGGCCGTGGCTTAAACCTTGCGGAAAATGAGTCATCGCCCCGTAGAATACTATGTCGGAAGGGCACTTGCTGGAGCCTGGTCGCAGAGAGCTGCGGCGCAAGGCTTTAGACTGGCTGCCGACTCCGTGATGTAGCTTATTATCCCTTGGAGTATCGTTGTGGACCTATCCCGTATTCCAGCTCAGCCCGAGCCTGGACTGATTAATGTGCTGGTCGAAATTACCGGCGGCAGCAAAAATAAGTATGAATTTGATAAAGATCTAAACGCCTTTATTCTTGATCGGGTGCTGTTTTCGTCAGTGAAATATCCCTACGACTACGGCTTTGTGCCCAACACCCTGGCCGACGATGGCGATCCCCTCGACGGGATGGTGCTGATGGATGAGCCCACCTTTCCGGGCTGCGTGATCGCAGCGCGGCCCATCGGTATGCTGGAAATGATCGACGGCGGCGATCGCGACGAGAAAATTCTCTGCGTGCCGGCCGAAGACCCTCGCTATGCCAACGTCAAGTCGCTAGATGACGTGGCTCCCCATCGGCTAGATGAGATCGCCGAATTCTTCCGCTCCTACAAAAATCTGGAGAAGAAGGTGACCGAAATTTTGGGTTGGCAGAATGTGGACAAAGTCGCGGCTCTGGTAGAGCAGTGCGTGGCCGCCGCCAAGTAACGTTGCCTACATTCCCTCATCTAAAAAAGCTAAAAAAGGCGCTGCTAGAGTTTTAAGCAGCGCCTTTTTGTTGAATCAAAACTCGTTGGCGGGCCTACTCCCACCGGCTGAAGCGGCAGGAATAAGCCAATCAGGTTTAGTAGAGTTCTTCTTCTTGGTGGGTCAGGATGGTGCAGTCAGAAGTGGGGTAGGCAACGCAGGTCAACACATACCCAGCGCCAATCTGGTCATCATCCAGGAAGGACTGATCGGATTGATCAACGGTACCGGCGGTGATTTTACCGGCACAGGTGGAGCAAGCCCCAGCCCGGCAGGAGTAAGGCAGATCTAGACCCTGCTCTTCGGCGGCATCAAGAATATAGGTATCGTCGTCAACGTCGATGGTTTGGTTGAGCCCTTCAGCTTCGTTGATCAGCGTAACCTTGTAGGTTGCCATGGTGCTATCCTCTCGTCAAATACAGATTCCACGTCGATCTATAAACTCTAGAGCAAAACTACAGAACAGCCTTGGGATAAGGTTTCCAGGATTTGCTCTGAGTAGATCTAACACAATCTTGATACTACGGGAAAACCTGAAGCCTGTCTTGCCTTTTTGCGGCTTGGCTGAACGGGATTCGTAATCAAACCGATTGGTAATGGATTGGTTTGCTTATGGGTTTCAGGATCCTAAACAATCGGTAGTGGCCACAGGCGCTGGCGATGCTCAGGCATTGAACTTTAGAGGCCGTAACGTAGAGCCCATAAAAATGGGGCAGACTGACGCTCAGCCTGCCCCCAATCGTAGGTGAGGTAAGGTGTACCCTACACCGGCTGGTTGTACTTAACGCCTCGGTAGGTCATCTCAACCTGATGGTAATGCCCCTTTTGGCGATGAACATGCCGCCAGGTAGCCGGGGCTCCCCGGTAGGTACCGATGGTTTCTACGCCATCGTTTTGCACCTGGGGCAGTTGCACATCGTACTGAGCACCACGATAGGACAGCTTCATAACCAAAACTCCACGTCAAGGGTATCGATACAGCAGCGTTACCCCCAGCCTGGTTGCGCGAAAAATGAGCAAACTCGCTGAGTAAACTGTAGCTATATTTACAGTTTAGTTTGCCAAGATCTGGGTTTCAAGCTCTGCGATCGCCCTGACATGATTGTTATCAGTTCTCAATATAGGGCTAGATAACGGGTTCAGAGTCGAGAACAGCTCCTCAACCCCGAACCGCCCCCAGCCGTTGCTCTAACGCTAAGATTTACGGCTGTTTTCAGCCATTTGCAGGTTGAATTCGGCCTGGGTGAGCAGCGCCGCAACCTGACAGGCCGCATCGGGGGAAAGGGTTGGCTGGCTTTCAGCTAAAAAATCGAGGTAGCCATTGAAGGTGCGCATAATGATTTGCTTGTTTTGCAGCATGGTTAATCTCCTCAAAAGGGCTCGGTTTGTAGCCGGAATCTGCCCCATGATAGAAGCTGCCCAACCCCGATTGCCAATGTCGTTATACTGAATATTCGTGGGCGGGAGCCGTTTGTAAAGGACATTGGGGCTGCATCTATGGCCGATTTAGTGTTGTTTTGGCACCGCCGCGACCTGCGCCTGGGCGACAATGTGGGCCTGAGTGCGGCACGCGATCGCACTCCCCAAGTAGTAGGTGTCTTTTGCCTTGACCCCGGCATTCTTCAAAACGGTGATGTAGCTCCAGCGCGAGTGGCCTATATGATTGGCTGTCTGGAGGCGCTACACCATGCCTACGCCGAGGCGGGCGGACAACTCCTGATTCTTCGGGGCGATCCGCGCCAGCAAATTCCGGCTCTGGCCCAGGCCCTAGAAGTTGACGCCATCTACTGGAACCGCGATGTCGAGCCCTACTCTCGCCAGCGCGACACCTGTGTGGCCCAGGCGCTCAAAGAAGCCGGTATCGAGTTTCACACCACCTTTTGGGATCAGCTGCTGCACGCACCCGGCGATGTCCGCACCGGGGCTGGTGAGCCCTACAGTGTCTATACGCCTTTCTGGCGCAACTGGATCAAGCAGGCCAAGGCCGCTCCGCTGTCGGTTCCCGAGGGGCTGCAACCCCTGAGTGCCAAGCAAAACGAGGCAGCGCAGAACGTGGGCTGCATAGCGCTACCCAGCGCCGCCGATTTGGGCTTTAGCTGGCAAAATGGGTTCCCGGTAGAGCCGGGGGAGGCGGGGGCGCTGGAGCGGCTAGAGGCGTTCTGCGACGACGATCGCGCCATTGCCGCCTACGACGAGCAGCGCGACTTTCCTTTTGTCGATGGCACCTCGCGCGTGAGTGCGGCACTGAAGTTTGGGGCCGTGGGCATTCGCACCGTGTGGGCCGCAGCCGATGCCGCCTACAGCCGCTGCCGCAGCGACGAAACCCGCGACAACGTGCGCACCTGGCAGCAGGAGCTGGCCTGGCGCGAGTTTTATCAGCACGTGATGTACTTCTTCCCGGAGCTGGCCGACGGCCCCTACCGCGAACCGCTGAAAGACTTTCCCTGGGTCAACAACGAAGACCATTTTGCCGCCTGGTGCGAGGGGCGCACCGGCTACCCCATTGTCGATGCTGCTATGCGCCAGCTCAATGAAATCGGCTGGATGCACAACCGCTGCCGCATGATTGTGGCCAGCTTTTTGACCAAAGACCTGATCGTCAACTGGCAGTGGGGCGAGAAGTACTTCATGCAGCACCTGGTGGATGGTGACCTGTCAGCCAACAATGGCGGCTGGCAGTGGAGCGCCTCCAGCGGCATGGATCCTAAGCCACTGCGAATTTTTAACCCCGCAAGCCAGACCCAAAAGTATGATGCGGAGGCCGAATACATTCGCCAGTGGGTGCCCGAACTCAGGTCATTAGATACCGGAGCCCTCGTGACAGGGAAGATTGCAGCGGGCGATCGCGGCGACTACCCGGCCCCCATCGTTGACCACAAAACCCAGCAGGCCCTGTTCAAAGACAAGTACAAAGGCCAAAAAGCCTGATCGTCTCAGCGCGATCCCCAGGTCAATTCCCGTAGCTAAGGATCAAGCTGCTGAATGATGCGCAGGGTGCTGTAGTACTCGCTGGGCTGATTCTGATCGCGGTAAATTTGGGCGGCGTGGAGTAAATCGCGTGCCCCAGCGGTGGTCTCGCCGCTGCGGTATCGAGCCAGCCCTCGGCCACCGTAGGCTCCAGCCAACTCTGGGCTCAGCTCAAGGGCGGCGTTGTAGTCGGCGATCGCAGCAGTGTAGCGTTCTAGCCCACCTAAAATGCCACCTCGGGCCACGTAGGCCAGCACGTGCTCCGGATTGAGCTCAATAGCCTCGCTGTAGAGCACTAGAGCTGCTTCCAGATTGCCTTTGTGGTGCTGTAGCTGACCCTGGCGAAAGGACTGGTCGGCTTCGTCCATCCATGCGGATAGGGATTGCGTGGGCGGCTTAACCTCGGCAGCGGCGACGGGGAATGGCACCAGAGCCACAGTTCCCAGCAGCATTGGAACGGCCCAGTATTGATAAGACACGGCTAAAAGAAGATTAAGAACAGGTGCTTGACTTTTTCAAGACTACCCATGTTCTAAAGGAAATGGACCGATCGTTGCAAAGTGCAACTTTGGAGTTGGCGGTTGATACGATCGTTACCGCCGCCGCCTTGGCCTAACAATGCTAAACAGCAGCCACAGGCCAAAGAAGCTGGCCGCCGCGAATAAAACAATGCTGAGAATCTGCCCCTGGGGCGACTGACGGCCCGTGGCGACGATCGCCGCTCCTACGATCAAAGCGGCCACCACAATGCTGAACGACTGGCGAGTCGAGGCGTCGTCGAGGCTGCGGCGCAGGTCGTCAACCCCCTGAATATTGAGGTTGAAGGTGAGCTGCTCTGAGCTGAGGCGATCGAGCAAAAAGCCCACCTGGCGCGGTGAACTGAGCGACAGGTTGCGAAACTCTAACCCCGTGCGCAGCAGCGCCAGCAGCGGATCGTCACCGACCAGCTGCTGCCGGAACAAATCGGCCATCAGCGGGCGCACTTCGTCAATCAGGTTCACACCGGGGTTGAACTGGCGAGCCGCCCCCTCCAGGTTGGCCAGCGATTTGGTAAATAGCCCCACATTGGCGGGCCAGCGCAGGTTGTTGCGAATGCCTGCCGCCAAAATTTCGCCAAAAATTTCGGCGGTGTTGATCTGCTCTAGGCTGAGGCCATAGTAGCGACCCAGCAGGCGAGTGTAGTCGCTCTCCAGCCGAGCCAGGTTCACGGGCTTGAGAGGTTCGGCCAGCTGCAAAGTGAGCTGGGCGCAGCGCTGAGCGTCGCAGTTGACAATGGCCAGCACCATCTCAGTCATGGTGGTGCGGGTGCGCGGGTCCATGTGGCCCATCATGCCGCAGTCCAGCAGGGCCAGGCGGCCATCTTCCAGGTAAAAAATATTGCCGGGATGAGGGTCGGCGTGAAAAAAACCATCGACAAAGTACTGCTGAAAGAAGGCTCGAAACAGCAGGGTGGTGGCCTGGGCTCGCAGCCCCACGCTGTCGCTGTGGACATCTTCAGCCCGCAGGTCGGCCTTGAGCAGGGGAGTGCCCTCCAGCCATTCCATCGCCATAATTTTGGAGTTGGTGAGTTCCCAGTAAATTTCTGGCACGATCAGCTGTCCGGCATCGTACCAGGCGCTTTTGGAGAGGTTGCGCCGCAGCTGATCGGTATAGGTAGCCTCAGTGGTGAAGTCGAGTTCGGCGTTGAGGGCATCGGCAAATTCTTCGGCCAGTTCGACTACGTTGTAGCGCTGGCCAAACTGAGTGGCCGACACCAGCCTGGCAATGTCGCGAATCAACGTCATGTCGCGATCGACCTGGCGCTCAATGCCGGGGCGTTGCACCTTGAGGGCTACCTGGCGACCATCCTTGAGCACCGCCTTGTGGGTTTGGGCAATGGATCCGGCTGCGATCGCGTGGTACTCCAGCCGCTCAAACAGCTCCTCCGGGGCAGCCGCGAGGGACTGGCGAATGTGAATTTCGATTTCTTTGGGGTCTACAGCTGGAACTGTGCTCTGGAGGCTGCTGAGTTCTTCGATGTAGGCCGGGGGCATGAGGTCGGGGCGGGTGCTCAAGAGCTGACCCAGCTTGACGTACACCGGCCCCAGGTCAGTCAAAATGTTGCGCAGCACGGCTGGGGGTGGCAGCTCGGGCTCGTCGGCTTGGCCTCCCACCAGCAGCCGCCGCATGTAGTCCCAGCCGTGGCTCAGCACGACTTCGACGATCTCTCTTTGTCGGGCTAAACGTGACGATGAAACCATTGCCAACTGAGATACAGATGGATTGATGCTAACGCAATCACGTTAAGGCTTTGTCGCTGACAACTTAACCCGGCTGACTTGTCCCAGGTGACTATTGATAAACCCACGGCAGGACGGCCTGCGCCCGGTGCTATGATGCTTGGGCGCTATTGGTTCCGGTGGGGATCAGCCACCGGAGGCAACGGGGAAAGTGCAGTGTAAGCCTGCCGCTGTCCCGCAGCTGTGAGGCAATTTTGGATTTTAGATTGCCGATTTTGGGTTGCAAACCACTGCGCCAAAATCCAAAATCGCCAATCCAAAATTGACCGAGTCAGAACGCCCGCCGATCGCCGCTGCTGTTCTTTCGTCTGCGAGGTACGGATGAATCATTGTGTTGTGGCCCTGAAATCCATTAGGGCTGGTTTACGGTCGAATTTGGTTGGTCGTGGGCTTGTGGGGGCGATTCGCAAAGCGTATAGCCTGCGGCATCCCAGAAACGGGAACCGACTTGGAACAAGTATCCTTGCGGGAATCGCGGCCCTGCTGCTGCTGCCGCTACCCAGTCTGGCTCACCATCCATTGGGTGGCCGGGTGCCCGTCACCTTTGCCGAGGGCTTTTTGTCGGGCCTGGGGCACCCTGTCATTGGGCTTGACCACCTGGCCTTTGTGGTAGCGGTGGGTCTGCTGGCGGCAGTCAGCGCCTGGGGGATCGCGATTCCTGTGGTCTTTGTGCTGGCGGCTATGGTTGGCACAGGGTTGCACCTGGCTGAGGTCACGCTCCCGATGGCTGAGCTGGCGATCGCTGGCTCGGTGCTGGGGTTTGGCGTACTGCTGGCGCTCAAGGATCGACCCCAGAGCGTGGTTGTGACCGGGCTGTCGGCGATCGCCGGGCTGTTCCACGGCTTTGCCTACGGTGAGGCCATTTTTGGTGCCCAAACCATGCCGCTGGTGGCCTACTTAGCGGGTTTCACGGTGATTCAGATGGCGATCGCGATCGCGACCTTTTGGATCGGGCGGCAGCTAACCCAGCGCACCCCTGCGGTTTTTGTGCAGCGAGCCGGGCTAGTGATTTGCGGCATTGGCGCTACATTCCTGGCGACAACACTGCTAGAAACTGTGCTGCCCGCCTAGAACCAATTCTTGTGGGCTTTCTCCTGGAGAAAGCCCGATTTATAAAACAGGATTCTAGCTGCGCAGGGTGACGCCAAACTGCTTTTCCAGCGCGGCGCGCACTTTTTTGTGGACCGGGTCAACCGCCTCGTCGGTGAGGGTTTGCTCCGGCGAGCGGTAGACCAGGCGAAAGGCAAGGCTGCGCTGGCCCTCGGGCACGTTTTCGCCTCGATATTCATCGAATAGATCGACGGACTCCAGCAGTTTGCCGCCGGCCTTGGTCATGGCGGTGGTCAGCTCAGCCACTGGAACCTCCAGGGGCGCGTAGAAGGCCAGGTCGCGATCGCTGGCCGGGAAAGTGGAGTAGGCCGCAAACTTGACCGACTTTTGCAGCACCGGCACCAGGCAGGTCTCCAGCGCCGACCAGTTGAGCTGAAACACATACACCTCGGCGGGCAGCTGGCGCTGCTGGCGCAGCTGGGGGTGAAGCTGGCCAAACCGGCCCAGCTCCAGCCGCCCCCGCACCCACAGCGATGCCGTGCGACCGGGGTGAAAGCGCGGGTCGGTGCTGTCGGGGCGGTAGTCGACCGTCAGCCCCAGACGATGGAATACACCCTCTAACATTCCCTTTGCCTCGTACCAAGTGAGGGGCTGAGGCTGGCCGCTAGTCACCCACTGGCTCGATCGCCCGTCGCCGCCGACAATGCCGCCCACCGCCTCGGCTTCGTGAATGCCGGTTTCGTCCTGCCAGAAAATATGGCCAAGTTCAAAGCCATTGAGCGGGCCGTTGCCCTGGTTGAGATTAAAGGCATAGGCATCAATCAGCCCGTCGATGAGATCCTGCCGCAGAGCAGAGTACTCAGGAAAGAGGGGGTTGGCTAGGGTGACCTGGCGATCGCTGATGGGCTTGGTCAGCGAGTAGTGCAGCAGCTCGGTTAGCCCCGCCGCCCGAAAGGCTTCCCGCAGCCGTCGGCGCAGGGCTGTCTCAACCGAGAGGTAGCCGCCCACCGCCTTTTGGGGCAGGGTGTCGGCAAAGTGGTTATAGCCGTAGAGGCGAGCGATCTCTTCGATTAGATCAATCTCACGCTCCAGGTCGCGGTAGCGGTAGGCGGGCACCGTCACGGCCCACGCCCCTGCGTCGTCGGTCGGCGTTACCTGACAGCCCAGCGTTTCCAGCAGCTGCTGAATCGTTTCGGGCGGCAATTCTTGAGGCGTATCGCCCAAGTTGGTGACCCGGCCCAGCAGCTGAGCCACCCGGTTCAACCGCAGGGTTAACACCCGCTCGGGAATTGTAGCCCCGAAGGCTGTTGTCCCAACGGTTTGAGCCACTACGGTAGCCCCGGCTAGTTCTTGAAGCAGCTGGAGGGCGCGATCGCAGGCCAGCCCCAGCTCAGCCGGGTTCACCCCGCGTTCGTAGCGGGCCGAAGCCTCAGTACGCAACCCCTGGCTGCGGGCCGATTTGCGAATTGTCGCCGCATCAAAAAAGGCGGCCTCTAGCAGAATCGCCTGGGTGCCGTCATGTACTTCGGTAGCTTCACCGCCCATCACCCCAGCCAGGGCTACAGGCTGGTCGGCAGCGGTAATCAGCAGCGTTTCAGGCTGCAGCTGGCGCTTCTGGCTATCCAGCGTCACCAGGGTTTCGCCAGACTGGGCGAAGCGAACGCCCAGGGCTAGCCCATCGCTAGCAGGCAGGCGATCGCGATCGAAGGCGTGCAGCGGCTGCCCCCACTCCAGCAGCACGTAGTTGGTGATATCCACCACATTATTAATAGGACGCGTGCCCGCTGCCACCAGGCGCTGCTGCAACCACTGGGGAGATGGCCCCAATGCAATATTCTCCAGTACCGTACCGATGTAGATCGGGCAGGCCTTCTCGTCGGTGAGAGAGATGACCGGAGCCGTCATCCCTTTAGGGATCGTCGGCGGTTGGGTAACGGGCAGATGCAGCGTTGCCCCCGTAATTGCCGCTACCTCGCGGGCAATGCCCACCATGCTCAGGGCATCGGCCCGGTTGGCCGTAGAGGTGACATCTAAGACAACGTCGTCGAGGCCCAGCAGTGGGCGCACATCTTGCCCCAACTCCAGCTCGTCGGCCTCGAAAATATGGATACCCTCCGAATCCTTCGCCAGGCCCAGTTCCGCCAGGGAGCAAATCATCCCCGCTGAGGGTACACCCCGCAGTTTGCGAGGCTTGATGGTGAGATCGACCACTGGCAGATAGGTATTTACCGTCGCCACCGCCACGTAAATATCGGCCCGCACATTGGCGGCTCCGCAAACTATAGTTGAGCTATCGGCCTGGCCGATATCGACTACGCAAACGCTGAGCTTGTCGGCATCGGGGTGCGGGGTGCGCTCTACCACTCTCCCTACCACCACGCCATCTGCCCAGGTGCGTCTATCTTCAATGTCTTCCACCTCAAAACCCGCCATGGTCAGAGCATCGGCTAGCTCCTCGGGAGTCAGTTGAACATTGACGTATTCGTTGAGCCAGTTGAGAGATATGCGCATGGTGGAGCTGGTTTGACAGTGAAAAACGCTAGGACGCAATGGATTTATCGCCCACACATTCTACCTTGTGGGCATTGCATCTACCCAAGGGCAACACTAACCTGCGACACAACTGTCGTCTGCTACACAACTGAAAATGGGGATCAGCAGTTCATCGACTTTTTACATTTCGGCGCGATTTTGGGCTGAAGTATATATCCCTGTCGGTGAATGCTATAACCCCTCTCTGAAAGAGGGAACAATTGGGGTAATGTGGCATTACCGCATGGGATTGGCCCTCACAGCTCCTGCAATATCGGCGTTGTAGCATCCCATCTCCCTGCCCCGCTGCTGGCTAACTCAACCCCAGGCGTCGTCTTCGGGCTTCGTCTAGATATTCACTATCCTGGGCCGCATGAGCTACTGCATCAACCCCGACTGTTCAAAGCCCAACAACCCTCTCACCGTCAGCCATTGTCAAAACTGTGGGGCAGAGTTGCTGCTGCGGGGGCGTTATCGAATGATTCGCGCTCTGGGGCGGGGTGGCTTTGGTGCCACGTTTTTGGCTCGCGACGAGATGCTGCCGGGCAAGCCGCCCTGCGTAATCAAACAGCTGCGCCCGTCTGCCGACGCTCCCCACATTCTGAATATGGCCCGCGACCTGTTTAAGCGGGAAGCCAAAATTTTGGGCATGATTGGCAACCATCCCCAGCTGCCCCGCCTGCTCGACTACTTTGAGAGCGGGCAGGAGTTTTTTCTGGTCCAGGAATACATTAACGGCCTCACCCTACAGCAGGAGGTCAAGCGCGGTGGCCCCTTTACCGAAGCCGGGGTGAAGCAGTTTTTAAGCGAAATTTTGTCGATGGTGCAGTACGTCCACGACAACCACGTGATTCACCGCGATATTAAACCGTCTAATATTATTCGCCGTGACCAAGACAAAAAGCTGGTGCTGATCGATTTTGGCGCTGTCAAAGATAAGGTCAACCCAACCCAGGCGGCTAATTCTGACCAAACAGCCCTCACCGCCTATGCCATCGGTACCCCCGGCTATGCGCCGCCCGAGCAGATGGCTATGCGCCCTGTGTATGCCAGCGACATCTATGCCCTTGGGGTCACCTGCATTTACCTGCTGTCGGGCAAAGCGCCCAAAGACCTCAACTACGACCCCAACACAGGGGAACTGCTGTGGCGCGAGCATGTGCACATCAGCGATCACTTTGCTGGCGTGCTGCAAAAAATGCTGGAGATCTCGGTCAAGCACCGCTACCAGAGCGTAGAGGCCATTCATCGAGATCTCGATCTAGAGCCTTACATGGAGAGTTTGGCCCAAAATATGGCCTTTCCCTCGGCGGGGGGGCCTGCTAGCAACGGGTCTACCAACGGCCATGGGCCAAATAGCGGTCCGCCGAGCCATCCTGGCATCAGTAACTCCGGTGGTTCGCCTTCATCTCGTATGGCAGCGGCTATTCGGGCACGGCGCGAGCGATCGCATTCAGGAGCCAGGAGTGTCGCCCCCCTGGTTCCCAGCCGCAATGGTTCGCCTTCGCCTCGGCCCAAAGTGGCCCC
>ERZ1066121.2009-NODE-2009-length-13470-cov-6.776742_pt1 | contig 13470 bp, 9 predicted proteins | sample MGYA00382768_ERZ1066121 | MGnify/ENA primary metagenome ERZ1066121 (study PRJEB33369, sample SAMEA5778351) | biofilm metagenome | biome: Industrial cooling water; feature: Water cooling tower basin; material: Biofilm | place: United Arab Emirates | collected... | reverse complement strand
GGTGCGCACCGTGTGCGGAAAGTGCGGCGCGAAGGCCTGGGACGAGAAGCCGGCCGAGGAGACCGGCGGCTGCTGGATGTAGATGCGCTCGCGGTTGAGGTTGGTGGAGGACAGCACCAACGCGGAGGTGGAGCGCACCGGCGCGATGATCGCGCCCTTGGTGGTCTGGTGCCGGCCCAGCTGGAACATCTCGTCGCGCGCGACCTGCGGATTATAGGTGGCGAAGTTGCGCGTCTCCTCGCCCTCATATTTGTGGGAGGTCGTCTTCCAGTTGGCCTCGATCGGCAGGTGGCAGCCGCCGCACGAGGTGGTCCAGGACAGGTGGCAGGTAAAGCAGGCCATCTTGTCGTCGCCGTGCGCGCGGTCCCCTGGGCGCACGCCCGCGCCGAACGGATACCTGCCCGCCGCATAGCCCACCCGCGACATCAGCTTCGCGCGTGCCGCCTTGGCGTTGAAGTGGGGCGAGGCGCGGTCAACCGTGTCCTTGACCAGGCTCACCCGCCATTCGAGCTTGGGGTCGACGATCGAGCGCTGGATCAGCACGCGCTCGCCATGATCGTCGGTAGTCCACTCGAACCGGCGCTGCCCGTCGGCATTGCGAAGCAGCGCGAGATTGGTGCCCGAAGGCGGCGCGGCGGGTCCGGACGTCATCAGCGTCGGATAGGCGTCGGCGGTGCCGTGGCAGTCCTTGCACCCGATCTCGACCGCGTTCGCCACCTCGCCGTAGATGAGGCCGTTGCCGTGGCTGTCCTGCGCGAAGTGGCAGTCGGCACATTGCAGGCCCTTTTCGGCATGGATGTCCATCATGTGAACGGTCTTGCCCGGGTTGGTGCCGGGCTCGACGAACTTGCCTTCGCCGGCCTTGCGCCACTTTTCGGGATCGTCGGGGGCCACCTGCTTGCCATCCGCGTCCAGCAGGTTGCCTTCGCGGTCGCGCTTCAGGATCGCGCGGAAGTTCCAGCCATGGCCGTGATAGTCGGCGAACTGCGTGTCCTTGAGCAGCGGATTGAGATCATAGACGTTGCGCAGCACCTCCAGATCGCCCCACAGCCCGCGCGCGGCGGCCGCCTCCGGATTGCGGTCGTTGATCGCGCGCACCTCGGCGGCCGTCGGATAACGCTGCTGCTTGAACCGCCGGGCATAGTCCTCGTCCGACATGCCCGCGGGCTTGGGAAACTGGGTCTCGGGTCCCGGCCAAAGGAAGGGCGCGTCGGACTCATAATCCCACATGGTGTAACCGAGATACGAGTTCAGGAAGATGTTCGGCTGGTGCATGTGGCAATTCATGCACTGGGCGGTCGGGATCGCGCGGGTGAAGGCGTGCGCGATCGGGTGGCCCTTCTCGCGCTCCGTTGCTTGAGAAGCATGCGATGCGCTCCGGCGAAGGCCGGAGCCGTGGTCGCCCGAGCTATGTTCGTCCACAGCTCCGGCCTTCGCCGGAGCACTCCCGTGGACGGCACCATGCCTGGAGCCATGGGCCTTCTGCAGCTTGTTCGCGATGGTCGGGTCGGTCGTGGCCGTCTGGCCGTCGCGGCCGAACCTGGCATAGGTGAGGCTGTGCCGCGGCTCGCGATCGTTGGCGTAGACGACATGGCAGCCCGCGCAGCCCGAGTTGCGATAGTCGCCCGGCTGGTCGTTCGTCCCCATAAACCACATGAAAGGGTCGTTGAGGCGCGTCTTGTGGATGTTGAGCGCGGGGATGGCGACGCGCAGGCCCGTGGCCGGGCCGCGGTTCGACTGCTTGAGGTCCGGGCGGCCGGGTTCATCGAGGCGCTGGATCGAGCCGGTCGAGTTGGGCAGCCCGATCTCGGCGAAGTTCGAGTTGATCGTTCGCCCGCCGCGCTCGAACACGCGGAACACGTCGGCGGGCGGGATCACCGTCCAGCTTGGGAGCGGGTAGAGGACGGGGAGCGCGCCGCGCGCTTTCTGCTGGCCGGTCACCGTCCCGTGCGGGCTGCCGGGCGACATGATTTTCGCCGGCTCGCCGGTGCGGGTATAGGCCTCGCCCAGGATGTAGTTCTTGAACGGCACAATCCCGTTATTGTAGGCGGCCCCACCCCACAGCATCGCGCCCGAGGCCATGATTGAGCGCTCGGCCGCCTCGATCACCTCGAGGTGGCACGCGCCGCACGCTTCACGCGCCACGCGGTAGTCGGACGGGTTCACGAAGCGAATATATTCGGGAGCCTCCTTGTTGAGCAGCGTGTAGCTGCGCTCCGGATTGGCCGACGAGGGCCAATGCCAGCCCTGCGGATAGCGCGGGAGCACATGGGCGCGGTCGCGGATCGCGACGTATCGCGGGTCGTCATGGCCCCAGCTCGGATCGATCGCGTCCTTGACCGGCGTGCCGCCATGGCAGTCGACGCAGGACAGGGCGACGGCGGGCGTGAGGTGCATGGTCGGTGCGTCGGATGCGGTGTGGCAGCCGGTGCAGCCCGCATTCTGCGCCGCCATGTCGGCAGGCGCCCGGTCGCGCGGCGCGGGCGGGAAATGCGGGTAGGTGCGGGGGACCGGCTTCTCGGCGGACGAGGCAATGAGGGGCGGCGATACCAGCCCAAGCACCAGCGCGATCAGAACCGCACAGAGCCCAACCCACACCCGGTTCGGCCTGAGCCTGTCGAAGCCTGTCCTGAGCGGCCGCCGCAGGCCGGCGGCCGAAGGGGCCTCCCTTCCTTCCTCGACTTGAGAACCGAAGAAAGGGAGGGCTTCGACAAGCTCAGCCCAAACCGCGCTGTGTGTTTCCCATTGGCGCATATCAGTAGGTCAGGATCGCGTTGAGGAGGACGGAGTAGAAGCGGCTGTCGCGGGGGCGGCTGGCGAAGAGGTCGCGGAAGCCGTCGCCGGGCTGGAGCACGGCGCCCGAGAGGCGGAAGACGATGTTCTGGTTGGCCTTGGGCCGCCACACGGCGGCGGCAGACAGGTCGAAGCCGATGTCCTTGGGGATCGAGCCCTCCACCCGCAGCGCGCGCAAAGTCGCGGTGTTCGCGAACCAGAGATGATTGGCGTTGAGGCTCAGCCGCGTCGTCGGCGTCAGGTCGAAGTCCGCGCCCGCGCCCAGCAGCATGGTGCCGGGATTGTTGAAGTTCGACTGGCCCTGCTCCTTCGACGACCGAAGCGAGTTCAGGATGCCGTTGCGGCCGTTGATCGCGATCGCGCGCCCGCCGCCCGCGAACGGAACGGTCTGGCGGATCCAGTAGCTCGTGTCGGCGCCCGCGAAGATCGGGTTCTCGAAGATGGCGTCGAAGCCGGCCTCGACATTGTTGTACGGGTCGCGGTCGCCCGACGCATAGAGCGCGGCACCGCGGACGCGCACCCAGTCGAAGTCGAGGGACGGCTCGGCCGCGGCGAACCAGGCGCGGATGTCGGCGGGTCGCGAGGTGAAGACGCTGTTCCGGTCCTCGCCGAACGCGCCGTAGATCGACGCGGTGAGGTTCAGCCGGCCGAAATGGCCATCCCCGTTATAGCCGAGATAGACGACGTCGTAGGCGCGGCCGCGCAGGTCTCCGAGCAGGGCCGGGCGGACCGGGAACCCGTTGTCGTCCACCTCGATCCGGTCGCGTTCCCGGTTCATGTTGTACACGACCGTCGCCTGGCTGGTGAAGCTCGGCACCGGGAAGTCCTGCACATAGGCGTTCGCGACGAACACCCAGTCGTTGCGCGGACGCTGAACGACCGAGTTCAGGCCCGAGTTGGTGTCCTTCTCCAGCCGCCAGAATGCCGCGAGATTATACTGGAAGCGGTTGTTGTCACGGTTGCCGAACAGCCGGACGCCCAGCTGCAGGTCGTTGAACAGGAAGCCGCGGAAATCGGTCTGGAACGGCTGGATGCCGACCCGCAGCGAGTCGAAATCGTAGCGGTCCGACACGTTGCGCAGGTGATAGTCGACGAAGAACTCCTGGACGCCCAGGAAGTGGTCGAGCCGCGTCCTGCCCTTGCTCGGTTCGACGAACAGCACGCGGCGCTCGGGCACCGTCACATAGTTGATGTTGTAGGCGAGGCTCACCCGATACTCGATCTCGGGTGGCTTGAAGGCGGTATAGCCCTTGGTGAGCGAGGCGCCGAAGATGAAGGTCTGGGAGAAGACGTTCGAATAAGGCTTGCCGAACACGTCGTTGCTGTCCGGCCGCGTCGTGGTCTGGTTGCCGACGGGCATGGGAAAGCTCCGCGGTTCCACCACCGAGTCCGACGCGAGGTTCAGCGAGAGGAACCATTCCTCGGTCTTCAGGCCCAGCCACTTGGGCGTGCGGCATTTCGGCCGGCCGGCGGCGTGGCGGCGCTCCTGCTCCTCCTCCGTCGGCAGGCAGAGCGCGCGATCGCCCTTGTAGGTGTTCTGGTTGTACGGGTCGGCGAACCGCTCGGTCACCAGCCCCAGTGATTGGATGATGCGGAAGCGGTCCGGCACCGGGAATTGGCTGGTCGGGAACGCCTCGGGCGGCGGCGCGCGGACGGCACCCGGATTATATTGGTCGACCCGGTCCGGCAGCGTGCGCTGGATGACGCCGGGGCGGCGGCGGCCGTCGATGATCGCGTCCTCGGCCGGATCGCGGCCGATCTCGACGGCGTCGGGCGGGATGGCGATGGGGGGAGGGGGCGCATTGGTCTCGGTTTGGGCTGAACCTGTCGAAGCCTTCCTGTCTCCCTGATCGGAAGAGGAAGGATGGCCTTCGACACGCTCAGGCCGAACCGAGTTCGGGGTACCCGCCGATACGCTTGCCGGAGCAGATTGCGCCGCCATCGCAAGCAAGGAGGCTCCCCACAGCTTCACAGGCCCTGGCACACATTCTGCGCCGCCGTGTCGAGGAATGGCGCGAAGGGGCAGTTCACGTAGCGGAGGCGGACCGAGCGCCCGCCGCCAAGCTCGACCACGATGCGGTCGGAACGGCGCTCGGGCGGCGCATGGCCAAGCCCGCCGCCAGCCCGCGCGCCGGCATTGGCGAGCCCCAGGAACGAGATCATGTCGTCCTGGTCAATGCCGTCACCAGATACGCCGAGCCCGCCCACGAGCACGCCGTTCCGGTAGACGGGCACGCCGCCCGGGAAGATCTGGAGGCCGTTCTGAAGCCGGTTCTGGCCGGGTGCCACGTCCGGCAGCCTGGTGCAGCGCTGCGGCGTGTCTTCGGCCGCCTGGCCCAGCACGAAAGCGAGATGCTCGCCGAGGTTGGAGAGGATGAGCGCGCTCTGCAGGCCCGTGCTGAACGGGTTGAACTGGGCGATCGGGCGCGAGAAGGGGCCGGTGTCGGGCCGCACCTCGCCGTCCGGGAAATAGGGGCGGCTGACATTGCCGATCGCGCGATTGGAGAAGGCGAACGCCCCGGTGAGCGCGGCAGGATCGCCGAAGAAGGCGCGCGCCCGCGGCATAAAGGCTTGCACGTCCGCGCTCGGGTCGGCGAGCAGGTTGGCGGCCGCCTGCGGGCTCGAGAAGAAGGCAACCGAGCGCGCTTTCTGCAACGACACGTCGGTGCCGAAGATGGGCGCGTCGGGCGTGCGGACGATGCCGAGCACCTGGCCGTTCGTGTCGACCAGGCTGATCGTCACCTGGATGCGGCTGTCGAGCGGCTGGCGGATTTGCGCGCGCCCGCGGCTCGCGATGGTGAACGCCTCCTCGAGCAGCGCGCGTGCCTCGGCCTGGGTGAGCGGCGCGGGCACCGCGTCGGTAGCGGCGCGGACCGGGAAGCGGTTCGCTCCCGCGCCGCTCGTCAGCACGAAGGTGTCCCCGTTCGCGAACTCGGCCGGGGTGGAGCGCCGGTAGCCCGACGCCTCGACGCCATAAGCCACTCCGGCGAGGAGGGCGGCGGACGAGTAGCCGCGCACCGCGACCAGTGCGCCCACGCTGCCGTTGATCGTCGGAAAGCCGGGTGCGGCGGCGGGGTTGGAACGCAGGCCCGCTGGGGCGGCATCAGAGAAGCGGAGCAAGGTGCCGTCGACGCTGATCCGGTTGGCGCGGATGCCCTCTGGCGCGGCGAAGCCGGTGGCGGCGGCGAGCGCGATGAACTCGTCGTCGTCCGCGTCGATGTCTGTGATGTCCGGATCGAAACCATAGGCCCCGTCCGCGAGCACGCCGACGCCGCCTACGACCACGCCATTCTTGTAGAGCGGGAAGCCGCCCGGATCGGCGGACAGGCCGAGCGGCGAGCGCTTGGGGCCGATCGAGCCCTGGGCAAGGCGCGTGTTGAGGTCCGAACAGGGAAGCTGGCTGAACTGCACGCCGAACAGCGGGCCGCTTTCCAGCCCCACGGCGTTGGGCGCGGGCGGGAAATGCTGCTGCACGATCTGGCTGGCCGTGCGCGAGGAAAAGGCATTGCCGCCGGACGAGAGATAGGCCCCGGTGATCGCCTTGGCGATGGCGGCGGCTTCGGCCGGAACGTCCAGGTTCTGGACGTCGGCATTCTGGCCGTTGGGCGCGGCCGAGATGCGCGCATTCGGGGGCGCGCCGTTCATGCGGAAGACGGCCAGCACGTTGCCGACCCGGTCCACTACCGCGATCACCCCGGGCCGCGCGCGTGCGCTCGCCTCGGCCGCGCCCTGGGCGACGATCTGGCTGACCTCGGCGACGGTGAGAGCCTCCAGGGCCGGCGCGGTGAAGACCGAGGCGGGAGTAGGCGACGGCGTGGGCGAAGCCACCGGCGAAGGCGGCGCACCCCCGCCGCCGCATGAGGCGAGGAGGAGCGAGGCCATCGATAGAGCCGAAACGGACGGAGCTTCCCCGTTAACCCCTGAAGGAGATGTGCTCACTTGAGCGTCCGGATCGTCGCTACCGCGCCGCCCAGCGCGCGACGGAATTCGGCGGGGTTGTAGCTGTTCGGCTCCTTGACCGCGGCATAGGCGCGGTTGACCGAGCCCCGGATTGCGCCTGCCGCGCCGGGGCTGACGCTGCCCGCACTCACCAGCGCGCTGAGGAGCGTGTCGACGGCCATCACCGCCTGCACGCTGCCGGCGTAATCGGTGAAGCGGGGGCTGATCGCGTCGCTCGCGATGCTGTTCAGGATGGCGATGGTCTCCGCGCGGCCGAAGCTGCGGCGCGCAAAGGCGTCGGCCAGGTCGCCCGCCGTCGTGCGGAGCCGGCCCGCGGCGGCGACCGCGCTCGCCCGGTCGGTCGCGATCGCGCGGTGGAAGGCCGCGGCGTCCGCGTCGAAGCGGCGGCCGAGCTCGGGCGCCACCACCCGCGCGGCGGCGGCCAGCATGATCATGTTCTCGTCGTTGAAGGCCGGCATGCCCTCGGGGATCGGGCGTGCGGGGTTGTCGCGTGCGGTCGGCCGCGCCTGCGGATCGTCCGAGATGCGGCGGTGGCAGGTGTGGCAATCGAAAAAGTAGAACTCGGGGAACGCGCCGTCCTGGCCGATGCGCGGCGTTGCGTAGAGGCTCAGCGCGCGTTCCAGCGCCAACGCCTGGCCCGTCGCCCACATCCGCACATTGTCGTTGCGCGGCTTGCGCTGGAGATAGTCCGCATCCTCGTTGTGATGCTGCTGGAGCGAGGTGAACAGGTCCATCTCGAACGAGATGCGCGGGTGGCCGGCCGCCATGATGCGGTGGTTGACGAACTGGCCGGGGGTGCTGCTGCCGAAGTGGCAGTCGAGGCAGACGCTCGCGCGGACCTTGGGGTTCTCGAGCGCGCGCAGGCCGAGCGAGACGTTGCGCGCGTGGCTCGCGCCCACCGAATAATGGGCCTGGAGCCAGCCCTGCGCGCCGCCGTGACAGCTTTCGCAGCCGACGCCGTCCGTGCGCTGGAAGCGCGGGCCGCGGTTGGGCGCGGGATCGGCATGGCAGCCGAGGCACATGGGCGCGGCGGTCGGGTCGCCGAGCCCCAGCCGTTGGGCGATGGCCCGGCCGCGCGGCGTCCCGATCAGCCGCAGCGCGCGCGAATGGGTGCCTCCGGCCGAGCTTTCCTCCTGCCACAGCTTGATCTCGTCCTGGCGGACGACCTTGCCGTCGCCTTCCTGGCGGCCGTGGCAGGTGGAGCCGGAGCAGCTCGCGACGCCCAGATGGGTGGCGGGGTCGGTGCTGGTCGCCTGCGCGGTCAGCGGGGTCGATCCGCCGATGAGCAGCGCGGCAAGCGCCAGCGTTCCGCACAGGCACAGCGCTCCCCAAGCCGCCGCACGCGCGCGCAGGCCCGCCATCACCCGATCCATCGCGAAACGCTTCCCCCGCACAAACATCGCCGGCTCTTGCCACCCGGTGATTGTTCTTGGGGGCAGGTTATGCGGCGCGTGCCCCAGTCTGGCAAGCGCCCGCGCGGGAACGCTTCGACCGGCGCGGCGGTTGGTGCGACGGAGGTGCGAGCATGACCGAGACGACGTTCAAGGCCGGCGACCGGGTCGAGTGGGACAGCTCGGGCGGCCACTCCAAGGGCAAGGTCGTGAAGAAGCTGACGAGCCCCACCCAGATCAAGGGCCACAAGGTCGCCGCGTCCAAGGACAACCCCGAATATCTGGTCAAGTCGGACAAGGGTGGCGAAGCGGCGCACAAGCCCGAGGCTCTTAAAAGGGCGTCGTAGCGCCGGCGAAAGCCGTGCTAGCGTCAAGCAGCCGCGCGCCGCTCTCCCCCCAGCAGCGCTGCGGCCTCCGCCGGCGGCACGGGCTTGCTGAACAGATAGCCCTGGATGCTTCCGCAGCCCAGGCGGCGAAGCTCGGCGAGCTGGTGCGCGTCCTCCACACCCTCGGCGGTCGAATCCATGCCCAGCGCACGCGCCAGCTCGAGGATCGCGCCGACGATCGGGCTCGCCTGCGCATCCTCCCCCATGCCGGTCACGAACGAGCGGTCGATCTTGAGCTTGTCGAATGGGAACCGGCGCAGATAGCTGAGCGACGAATAGCCGGTGCCGAAATCGTCGAGCGCCACCCGGATGCCTAGCGAGCGCAGCGAGTGGAGCAGCCGCAGCGCGCCGTCGCTGTCGTCGACGAAGATCGACTCGGTCATCTCGACCTCCAGCCGTTCGGGCGACAGGCCGCTTCGTGCGAGCGCCTGCACGATCACGCCGTGCAGCGCCGGGCTCTTGAACTGGAGCGAGGACACGTTGACCGCCACGCGCACCGGCTCGGGCCAGGTCGCGGCGGTGCGGCACGCCTCCTGCACCACGAACTCTCCGATGGGCACGATCAGCCCCGTTTCCTCGGCGATGGGGATGAACTCGACGGGCGAGATCGGGCCGCGCGTCGGATGGTCCCAGCGGAGCAGCGCCTCGAAGGCGCAGATGCTGTCCGAAGACAGGCTCAAAAGCGGTTGAAAGACGAGGCGGAACTGGCCGGTGGCGATCGCCTCGCGCATGTCGAGCTCGAGTTGGCGGCGCGCCTGCGCCTCGGCGTCCAGCGCGGACTCGAAGAAGCGCAGTGTGCCGCGTCCCTCGGCCTTGGCGCGGTGCAGCGCCAGGTCGGCATTCTTGATGAGCGAGTCGGCGCCCGCGCCGTCGCCCGGGCCGACCGCGATACCGATGCTGGCCCCGCCCACGATCCGGTGGCCGGACACGGTCATGGGCTCGCGCAAACGGTCGAGCAGCTTCTGCGCGAGCGCGCGCGGACGGTCGCGTTCGCCCGTCACCAGCAGCACCGCGAATTCGTCGCCGCCCAGCCGTGCGAGCAGCGCATCGCCCGTCCAGGAGCCGATCACGCCCGCCACCTGGCGCAGCATGGCGTCGCCCACCCCGTGGCCCAGCGTGTCGTTGACCTGCCGGAAGTTGTCGAGGTCGACGCACAGCACCGCCACGCCCGCGCCGCTGTGCCCTGCCTGGCGCAAGGCCGCATCCGTCTGCTCGCGAAACAGGATGCGGTTGGGCAGCCCGGTCAGCGCATCGTGAAAGGCCAGGTGCGCGATCCGCTCCTCGCGCTCGGCAATCCCCTTCGCCATCTCGTTGAAGCTCGTTGCGAGCCGGCCGATCTCGTCGCTCCCCGAAACCGCGACCTTGCCGTAATCGCCTTGCTCGACCGCGCGGGCGGCCCGGTCGAGCTGCGCGATGGGGCGGGCGATCGAGCGGGCGAGCCGCACGCTTCCGAGGATCACCAGCGCAAGGCCGAGCAGCCCGGACAAGAGGATGGTGGCCCTGAGCGCCCGGAACGGTGCCATCGCGTCGGCCAGGGCATAGTTGAGCAGCAATGCCGCCTCTGCGGCCTTGCCGGGGCCGGGAAGCGGCGTGATCAGCGCATACACGGCTCCGCGCCCCAGGTCGGCCCGGGCAGCGCGGCCTTCGGGCACGCCGCGCAGCCGGGCGGGTTCGACCGATCCGCTCTGCCATTCGCCGCCCGCGCGGCCGAGCACCCGCGCCTTGAGCGGAACCGCCGACAGCTGCTCGAGCGCGCCCATATCCTTGTCGCCGAGCGGACGCGCGAACACCACCCAGCCGACATCGACGGGCGCACGCACGGATGCCACGACGATGTGGAAGACGCCGTCGCCCGCGCCGATCACGGCCGTCTGCTTGGTCCGGTCAAGCCGGAACGGAAGCTCGGACACGGCAAGCCGCAGGTCGGTGGCGGCTCCGCCGATCGTCTCCCCGTCCGACAGCACCACGAAGGCGTGGCCGCCTCCGATGCGGCGCTCGGCATTGCCGAGCGCCGAGGCGATGGTCGGGGCGTCGCCGGTCGCGACCGCCTCGCGGAAGCCGAAATCGTGCGCCAGCAGGTCCGCCGCATCCACGAGCGCGCGGGTGCGGAACGCCCAGATCCGCTCGAACACCTTGGCACTGGTTTCGAGCTCCTCGGCCGCGACGCGCTCGACATGCGCGGTCAGCACGGCGTGGCTGACTCCCGCGATCACCGCCAGCGCAAGCGCGAACAGCCCGCCATACAGTGTCGCGAGCCGCGAACTGAGGCGGCGGAAGCGGATCATCGGCTCGGCTCGATCCTGAGCGTCACCAGCTGGGCGGTGTCGCCGGCCACGGTGAGCGGCGCGGCGAACTCGTTTGCCTTGGCAAGCGCCTGCGGGTGCCACACGCGCACGGTGGCGGGCCCGGCGGGAACGCCCGCGATGCTGACCTGGCCCGACGCGCCCGTCTTGTCCGCATAGGGCGTAGCGACGACCCGAACGAAGCCGCTCATCCGGTCATGGATGTTGCAGCCGAGCGCCACCGTGCCTGGCTGGTCGAAGGTGACCGAGTGGGACTCGTCGCGGCCGTAAAGCTTCAGCTCGAACCGTTTCGCGCGCGAGAAGGAATAGACATGGTGCCGCACCTTGTCCTGGTTGGGGAAGGCCACCTTGGCCCCGACCGGCACGAGCAGCACGTATGGGTTGAAGGCGATGTCCTTCTGCGTCACGCGCGGAGGGTAGGCGAAGGCGGGCGCGGTTCCGGGCCGGGTCCCGGCGCTCTCGATCGTCACCACCGCATTCTCGACGGGACGCCCGTCGGGCGTGCGCACGCTTACGGAAACGGTTGCGGCCTGGGCAGGCGCGCACAGCGCCAGCGCGACAACGACAGCTTTGCCCCTCATGCCCGTCGTATCGCGCTGCAGTCTTAACGAACCGCTAAGTCTCTCCAGCTACGGGTCGCGCCGGATGCCGGGGCTACGGGAATGATCGTGAGAGGCTTGGGGGTCTGCGCCGCGCTCGCCTGCGCGCTCGCACCGCCCGCCATTGCCGGGCCGATGCGCCACGGGGGCAAGCTGCTGCTGACGGGCGGCGCGACGGGGATCGAGGGATCGGCGGGCGGCGGCCTCGCCACCTGGGCGCTGATCGGCGGCAACGAAACGGACGCGGGGATCGGCCTCGGCGCGCATGCCACCGAAGTGATGCTCGACGACTACGGCTTCCGCAGCTTCGGCGCGAAGCTCGGGCTGTTCGACCGGCTTGAGCTGTCGGTCGCGCGCCAGCGGTTCGATACGAAGGCGGCCGGTGCGGCGCTCGGGCTCGGCCGGGGCTTCACCTTCGGGCAGGACATCTATGGGGCCAAGCTGCGGGTGGCGGGCGATGCTGTTTACGACACGCTTCCGCAGATCGCTCTGGGCGTGCAGCACAAGCGCGCGCGCCGCGATGCGGTGATCGCCGCGGTGGGCGGAGCCCGGGCAAGCGGGACGGACTACCTCCTGTCCGTCAGCAGGATCGTGCTCGACCGCTCGCTCGTGCTGGGTGCCACCGCGCGCGCGACCAGGGCCAATCAGTTCGGGCTGCTCGGCTTCGGCGGGGACCGACGCACCGGCTATTCCGTGCAGTTCGAGGGCTCGGCGGGCGCGCTCGTCACGCGGCGGCTGCTTGTCGGGGCGGAGCTGCGGACCCGCCCGAACAATCTCCGCTTCGCGCGCGAGGACGATGCCTGGGACCTGTTCGCCGCCTGGACGCCGCAGCGGAACCTGACCGTCACCGCCGCCTATGTCGACCTGGGCAGCATCGCGGCGCGTCCGGGGCAGCAAGGGCTCTATCTCTCGGCCCAACTGGGGTTCTGACACCATGCTGATGCTCGCATTGCTCCTCCAGGCGGCCACGCCCGCAGGCGAGGAGCCGGTCGCGCCCTACGCAGTTTCGAACGCGAACGCGGGTGCCACGCCCTTTGCCGGCGACCGCGTCTGGACTTCGTTCGGTGGGGAGGCGGGCACGCGGCGGGTGGTCGAACGCTTTGTCGAGCTCAACCTCGCCGATCCGCGCATCGGCGACATCTTCAAGGGGCAGGACCTGGTGCGCCTGCGCCGCGTGCTGTTCGAGCAGTTCTGCTACCTCCTCGGCGGCAACTGCGCCTATTCCGGGCGCGACATGAAGGCGGCGCACACCGATCTCGGCATCCAGCAAGCCGACATGAACGCGCTGGTCGACAACCTCCAGCGCGCCATGAGCGCGGAAGGCGTCCCCTTCACCGCCCAGAATCGCCTCCTCGCCAAACTCGCCCCTATGCGCAGCCAAGTGGTGGAGCGCTGAAGGCACCGTCACTTCAGGACCTTCTCCTGTCGCCCCGGCACAGGCCGGGGCCCAGCCGGGCCGGTCCGCTATCGATCAGACCCCTGAGCCACACGCGCTTCCCGGCCTTCGCCGGAGTGACGCGGTCTAAATGCGAAGCTAGGCTCAACAGATGAATAAGCCCGGCTTCGTCTATATTGTCACGAACCGGCGTAATGGCACGCTCTACATCGGCGTGACCAGCAACCTCGCTCAGCGCATCTGGCAGCATCGCGAGGGCTTCGTGGACGGCTTCACGCGCAAGCATGGATTAAAGCGTCTGGTCTGGTTCCAGGATTGCGGCAGCATCGTGCAGGCGATCGTCCGTGAAAAGCAGATGAAGACGTGGCACCGCCTCTGGAAGCTCCGGGTGATCGAAGAGATGAACCCTGAGTGGAACGACCTGTTCGATACGCTGGTCTGATCCCTCTAAGTCACCCCGGCGTAGGCCGGGGCCCAGTCGGGCCGAGACTCTTGCGGTAAGGGCACGGAGCCGAACGCGCTCCCGCGCGCAGTGTTGCTGAGGTCCTGGGCCCCGGCCTCTGCCGGGGCGACGCAGAGGAAAGCGCAGCGCTACGCCTAACTCCGTCACCCCGGCGTAGGCCGGGGCCCAGCCGGGCCGGT
>ERZ1066121.2008-NODE-2008-length-13479-cov-5.744413_pt1 | contig 13479 bp, 7 predicted proteins | sample MGYA00382768_ERZ1066121 | MGnify/ENA primary metagenome ERZ1066121 (study PRJEB33369, sample SAMEA5778351) | biofilm metagenome | biome: Industrial cooling water; feature: Water cooling tower basin; material: Biofilm | place: United Arab Emirates | collected... | reverse complement strand
CCCAGAAGCGCCGTGTGCCGGGCGAGTTCGACGGAGCGTTCGCCGAGTTCCGTGCGGGTGGCGGCGAAGCCCTGCTCGGCGACTTCGCGGTCGTGGGCCAGTTCCGCGCGGAGGCGTTCGAGGTCGGCTTCACGCTCCGCGAACTTGGCCGACGTTTCGTCGAGCTGCTTCGCCCGCGCGGACAGGTCCTCGGCCCGGCGGCGGAGTTGTTCCTGGAAGGTGGCGCGGGCGGTTTCCGCATCCGTGAGGGTGGTTTCCCGCGTGCGGACGGCCGTGCGGTCGGCTTCGAGCCGGGCCTGCAGGTCCATCGCCTGCGTGACGCGGGCCTTCAGCACCGCCGCCTGCTCGGCGATCTCGGCGGAGCGCGCGTCGAGTTCGTCTTCCTTGGCGCGAAGGCGTTCCGCCTCGGCCGCGAGCGTTTCCTGCTGTTGCCGCACTTCCGCCAGGGACGTGTCCAGCCGGGCGGCCTGCTCCGCGAGGTGCCGCTGCTGCTCGGCGTTCCCCTCGGCGGTGGCCGTCAGGTCGACCTTGAGGTGTTCGGCCTCCCGCAGTTTCTCCGCGAGTTCGGCCCGGGAGTCGTCGAGCTTCGCCCGCCCCGCCGCGAGCCGCGCACTTTCCTGGCGCGAATCCTCTGCCTGGCGTTCGAGCCGTGCCCGCAGCACCGCGAGCATCGCCTGCTGCGCTTCGAGGTGGGTCGCGCGGTCGTTCACCTTCGCGGCGCGGTCGTCGACTTCCGTGCGAAGCTTGTCGAGCCGGTCGGATTCCGCGGTGATGCGGTCCTGCTCGGTGTCCGCGAGGCGGACTTGCTCTTCGAGTTCGAGCGTGTCCCGCTTGAGTTGCTCGAATCGGGCGTCGATCTCGGCGGCGCGGGCGTCGAGACTGCGCTGCCGGTCGTCGAGCGTTGCCTGCCAGCGCTCGGAGCGGACCAAGTCGGCGGCGTGGGCCTCGCGGTCGTGGGCCAACGACGTGCGGCCGGCGGCGAGTTCCCCTTCGCGGCGGGACAGGTCCGCTTCCTTCGCCCGCAGTTCGGCCCGCTCGGTTTCCAGAGCAGCGCGGTCGGCGTCGAGCTGGTTCCGTTCCAGCGCGAAGTCGGCCCGGCGGGCGGTCAGGTCCGCGTTCGCGGCTTCGATTTCCGCACGGCGGACGCGGTACTCGGCGAGCCGCGGTTCCGCCGCCCGCAGCTCCGCTTCGATGCGCTGCCGGGCGTCACCTTCCAGTTCGGCCCGCCGGCGGTCGAGTTCCGCCCGGCCCGCGCGGTAGCGGTCGACGAGTTCTTCCCGCAGCGCGGCGAGTTCGTCCCGCACGAGGTTCAGTTCCCGTTCGCGGGCGTCGAGTTCCTGTTCCCGTTGCAATGCGGAACTCGGAACTCGGAATGCGGAATGAGAATCCGCATTCCGCATTCCGAGTTCCGCATTCGTGCCGATGAACGTCGGCCGCAGCGGTTCGTCCGCCACCGTGACGCGGATGTCCGCGCTGCCGACGGCGACGGTCGCCCCGTTCGGGACCGTGACGGGGTCCATTCCCCCGAGCGGTTTGCCGTTCAACAAGATCGGGAAGGCGGGTGCGACCCGGTGGACGCGGACGCCGGCCGGGGTGCGGGCGAAGTGGCAGACGATCGGGGGCACGCCGGCGTCCGGCAGGCGGATGTCGCACGGGATCGCCCCGCCGACGAGGAACTGCTCGCCGTCGAACTCGTAGGCGTTCGGCCGGTCCGAGCCGACGCGCACTTCCACCCGGACCGGCGGAGCCGGCGGCGGGTTCGGGGGGGTCGGGACCGTCGGGGCCATCGTGGCCGGTGTCCATGCGGGCGCGGAATCCGTGCGGGCCGTGATTGGAACGCATTCCGGCGACGCTGACAAGCCCGAGTCGCGGGCGGGGAGTCCCTCCGGATTTCGGCGACACACTGACACTGGCACCAACACTGCCACTGTATTTCACCTGACAAGCAGTGATGGTGTCAGTGTCGGTGGCAGCGCAGAAGGAGATGGGCCAGGCGGGTCGGCTACCGGGGGTCAGAACGCGCGGAGCTTGGCGAGGTTGACCGGGTCCATCGCGGTGCCGTCGTCCGCCTCCTTCGGGGTCTCCAGGTACATCGGCCGGCCGGCGAACCGCGGGTCCGTCACGAGCCGGCGGAAGGCCGTCACGCCGACGTGCCCGAGCCCGATCCCCGCGTGCCGGTCGACCCGGCTGCCGAGCGGCTTCGCCGAGTCGTTGACGTGGAACGCCAGCACCCGGTCCAGCCCCACGACCCGGTCGAACTCCTGCATCGTCGCGTCGTACTCGGCGTCGGTGCCCAGGGCGTACCCGGCGGCGAAGACGTGGCAGGTGTCGAAGCAGACGCCCAGCCGGTCCGGGTGCCGGACGCCGGCCAGAATCGCCGCGAGGTGCTCGAACCGCCAGCCGAGGGTGGTCCCCTGGCCGGCGGTCGTCTCGACGAGGATCCGCGCGGTCGCGCCCGGGACGCGGGCGTGGACCTCGTCCAGCCCGGCGACCACCCGCGCGAGCCCGGCGTCCTCCCCGGCCCCGAGGTGGGCACCGGGGTGCGACACGAGGTAGCTCAGCCCGAGCGCGTCGGCCCGCCGGAGCTCGTCGGCCATCGCGGCGACGGACTTTTCCCACAGGGCGTCGTCGGCGGTGGCGAGGTTGATGAGGTAGGAGTCGTGGGCCGTCGGGAGCCGCAGCCCGGTGCGGGCGACCGCGGCCCGGAACGCGGCCACGGCGTCCGGCGTCAGCGGCTTCGCCGCCCACTGGCTCGCGTTCTTCGTGAAGACCTGGACGGTGTCCATCCCGAGGGCCGCCGCCGCCTCGACCGCGAGGTGGAGCCCGCCGGCGATCGACAGGTGCGCGCCGAGGAGTGGCATCGCGGGCCTCGCGGTTCGGGTTCGATCGAGCGCCCCGCGACGTCCCGGGCGGGACGCTCACCCGGGCCGCCGGTTCTTCTTGCACGCCTCCGAGCAATACCGCACCTGATCCCAGACCTTCGCCCACCTCTTCCGCCAGGCGAAGGGCCGCCGGCAGACCGGGCAAACTTTCGTCGGCAGGTTCGGCTTCTTGGGCGTCACGGTCGCACCCCCGGTTGCCGCGTCACGGCTCGCACGCCCGCGCCAGTGCCGCCAGCGGCTCCGGGTCGGCGAGGCGGTGGTCGCTGCCGACTTCGATCAGCGTCGCCCCGCTGGTCGCCGCCAGCTCCGCGCTGTCCGCGAACGGGATCACGTCGTCGGCCCGGCTGTGCAGGATCACGGCGTCGGGCCTCACCGTCCGGGCCGTCCCCCACTTCTTCCACGCCGGGCACAGCAGGACGAGCTTGGCGGTGCCACTGTTGATGTTCATGGCGACGGCCCCGCCCCGTGAACTGCCGACCACGACTTGAGGCCGGTGCTTGTCGAACTCCGCTTGGGCGGTGCGGACGGCGGCCGCGAAGTCGTCGTCGTCCAGGGCCGGGTTGAGGACGGTGTGGCCGTGGCTCTTCAGGGTGGTCGGTTTGACGCCGCCGGGGACGCTGCGCCAGCCGTGCAGGAACAGGACGCAGGCCGGGCCGGCCGTCGGGCGGGTGCTGTGCTTCGGATGCGCCATCATGCCTCGGCCGTCCGGCACGGGACTTGTACCGGCTACGATACCGTGCCGCCGTCGATCGGGAAGAGGGTGGCGAACGGGGGGCCGGTCGTGTTCGATTACTCGCTCGACTTCGCGACCACGGACTTCCGCCGGCGGCCGGACCTGTACCGGGTCGGAAGGGGCGAACAGGGCGTGCTACTCGTCGAGCCCTACAAGAGCGGGATCCTGCCGCACTGGCGGTTCCGCACCGAGGCGGAAGCCCGAAAGTCGGCGGCCGCGATCTGGGACCTGTTCCTGGCGTATCTGAAGGCCGAGGACTTCCCCGGCGCGGACATGGCCCGCAAGTTCCTGCAAATGGGCTGGACCCGCGCCCGGCGGTACGCCAACCACAAGGGCGGGCGGAAGTACGACCCGCGGACCGGGGCCGAGCTGCCGCGGACGACCGACCCGGAGAAGGCGGCCGCGGCCGCGGTCTTCTACGAGAGGTACGTCGCCGCCCGCGGGCACCCGGAGTACGTCCGACAGAAAACGCGGCACCAGCAGAAGTACGAAGGCGAGTGACGCGAACCGTCACTCGCCGGACCCGTCACCGGTCGTCGATCTGGGCGAGGGACGCGAACTTCTTCCCTTCGACGTAGGCCAGGAACGCGCCGCCGCCGGTGCTGACGTGGGTCATCTTCGCGTCGAAGCCGAACTGCTCGACGGCTTCCGCCGTCTCGCCGCCGCCGACGACGGTGACGGCCCCGCTCTCGGCCATCGCCTTCGCGATCCCCCTGGTCCCCCCCGAAAACGCGGGCTGCTCGAACCACCCGACCGGGCCGTTCCAGATGACCGTCGCGGACTCCTTCACCTTGGCCGAGTACGCCGCCAGGGTCTTCGGCCCGATGTCGACGCCCTCGAACCCGGCCGCGATCGGCCCCTCGAAGACCTGCGTTGCGGTCAGGTCGTCGGACTTCGCCGCGAGCGCGTCCGTCGGCAGCGTGATCTTCGACCCGACGAACTTCAACAGCGGCGCGGCGGCGGTCAGTTCCTCCTCGGCGACGCGGGTGCTCCCCACATCGACGCCGGTGGACTTGAGGAACGTGTACGCCATCTTCCCGCCGATCAGCAGGTGGTCGACCTTCTGGAGCAGCGCGTTGATGAACGCGATCTTGTCCGAAACCTTCGCCCCGCCCATGACCGCGAGCACCGGCCGCTTCGGGGCGGACATCAGCCCTTCGATCACGTCGAGTTCCTTCGCGACGAGCAACCCGACGGCCCGCGGCTTCCCGGCGGCTTTGAGCGCCGCAGGGACGGCGACCATGCTCGCGTCCTTGTCGTTGTGGCAGGTGCCGAAGGCGTCGTTGACGTACACGTCGCCGAGGCTCGCAACCGCGGCGGCGAATGCGGCGTCGTTCTTCTGCTCGCGCGGGTCGAACCGGAGGTTTTCGAGCAGGATCACGTCCCCGGGCTTCATCGCGGCGACGGCAGCAGTCACGGCTTCGCCGACAACTTCGTCCGCGGCCTTCTTCACCGGCTTGCCGAGGAGTTCGCCGAACCGGGCGGCGACCTTGTCCATCGTGAGGTTCTTGCGTTCCTCCGGCGTCGCCTTCTCCGGCCGGCCGAGGTGCGACATCGCGATGACACTGGCCCCGGCGTCGAGCAACTTCTGGACGGTGGGCAGCGCCCCGCGGATGCGGCGGTCGTTCTTCACCGCGCCCGTCTTCTTGTCGAGCGGCACGTTGAAGTCGACGCGGATCAGAACCTTCTTGCCCTTCAAATCGCCGAGGTCGGCGAGCGTTTTCTTTGGCATCTTTTCCTCATGAAGAAGGCTCACACAAAGCCGCAAAGACGCCAAGAGGAACGAACAATTCGCTCTTTGCGTCTTTGTGGCTTGGTGTGAGATTGAGTTAAATCAGTTACGCCTTCCCGACCATGTACTTCAGCAGGTCCACGCAGCGGTTGCTGTAGCCCCACTCGTTATCGTACCACGAGATGAGCTTGAAGAACTTGCTGTTGAGTTCGATGCCGCTGCTCGCGTCGAAGATGCTGCTCGCGGGGTCGTGGATGAAGTCCGTGCTCGCGACCTCGTCCGTCGTGTGGACGAGGATGCCCTTCAGGTACGTCTCGCTCGCCTTCTTGATCGCGGCGGAAATCTCGGCGTAGCTGGTTTCCTTCACCGTCTTCACGGTCAGGTCGACCACCGAAACCGTCGGCGTCGGGACGCGGAACGCCATGCCGGTGAGCTTGCCCTTCACCTCGGGGCAGACGAGGCCGACGGCCTTCGCCGCGCCGGTCGTGCTCGGGATGATGTTGATCGCCGCGCTGCGGCCGCCCTTCCAGTCCTTCTTGCTCGGGCCGTCCACGGTCTTCTGGGTGGCCGTGTAGCTGTGGACCGTCGTCATCAGGCCTTCGTCGATGCCGAAACCTTCCTTCAGCAGGACGTGGACGACCGGTGCGAGGCAGTTCGTCGTGCAGCTCGCGTTCGAGATGATGTTGTGCTTCGCCGCGTCGTACTTCTCGTGGTTGACGCCCATCACGACGGTGATGTCTTCGCCCTTCGCCGGGGCGGAGATGATGACCTTCTTCGCGCCGGCGGTGAGGTGGCCCTTCGCCTTTTCCGCTTCCGTGAAGAGGCCGGTCGACTCGATGACGTACTCGACGCCGAGCTTGCCCCACGGCAGCGCGGTCGGGCCTTCCTTCACGGCGAGGCACTGGATCTTGTGGCCGTTGACGACGAGGACGTCGTCTTCCGCGACGGACGGGCTCGACTTCTCGCTGCGGACCTCGCCGGCGAACTTGCCCTGCGTGCTGTCGTACTTCAGGAGGTACGCCAGGTTGTCCGCCGGGACGAGGTCGTTGACGGCGACGACGTCGAAGGTCTTGCCGAGGTGGCCCTGTTCGACGAGGGCCCGGAACACCAGCCGACCAATTCGCCCGAACCCGTTGATCCCGACTTTCACGGCGGCCATCGCGTTCACTCTCCGGTAGAGGGTCGGCGGCCCCGGTCACTCTGCGGACGGGCCGGTCGACCCGGACGGGGTTACGGTACGGACGCGACCCCCCCGATTCCAGATGGGAGACGGGCGGCTCATTCCCGCTGCGGTTCGGCCCGGGCGGCACACGGCGGGCACGCCAGGACCTCGCGGAGGACGCCCCAGCCGACGCCGCCGGGGTCGTCCGTGAACCGCTCCTTCACCTTGCCCGAGGAATCGAGCCGGAACAGGCGGTTGGCTTTGGTTCGGAACGGGTAGCGAACGTCTCGCCGGGCGGTCACGACCTTGACGGCCGGCGTGCGCGGAGGGGTGACTGCTCCGCAGAATCCACAGACAAACATGCACCGAGCCGAACCCGCCGCGGGAAAGCGGCGGTGCCGTCGGGGTGGCTCACGTCCCCGGCGGATCGAGGAATCCCCCCGAGTAGCCGGAGGGTAGCAGGAGGATAGCGGACAGTGATGCCGGGTACAACCTGGGACGACAGCGTTATCCGGCGGGAAGTCGTGCGGCCGGGACGGCCGCGCTCCAGGCAAAACTCCCCTCACATCACGCAACGCCCTGATCCAAAGTCGACTTCGACCACCGACAGCCTCGCTGTTTCAAAGGAAGACTCTACGATTTTCCCAGCAACAGATCGACGACCCAGCAACCGCGGACGTGGGTGGCAGGGACGCGGCAATGGTCGAGGACTTCCGGTAAGTCGCAGCCAGCGTCTTGCAGCGCATCGGCGAGGATGGGCATGTTGCCGAAGTCGCGGGAATCGTACATCTGCGCGGCGATGCCGACGGCGGCCTCGGTTCGCCATTCGGGGACGAACGCGACAGGGCGGAAGGGGTTGCCGAAGATATCGCGGATGTATGTCGCGTGTATCGCCAGTTCGGGTTCGTCTACGATGTGCATATCGGCTTCAAATCCGTTCATTTCGCCGAAGAACACACGATCGATCTCGGGCAAAAGAAGAGATTCCGTCAACTCGCAAGTTCTTGGGTACGGGCGATAGAGTTCCTCACACTGAAGTCGAGAAGCCCTCAACTCCGCTGCAGCACCCTGCATGTCGTCGATAATTGCATCCCCATCTGCATAGGCTTCGGCAACTCGAACAGCTTTCGGAATTTCTCCTTCGAGTCCCCACGTCCAATACAAGCCGACACAAGCGCACCCGAGCAATCGCAACTTGCGTTGCGTGACTCGCGGGAGCGTCACGGCAATCATCTCACTGCGATCGGTGCATGAGAACCAACTCTTTTCCGTAAATCGGAACAAATGTTCGTCGGTCGAAACATACTCCTCTTCCGTCATCGTTCGCCTCCGCGCTCGGCTGCGCCTCGCGGCTAACCGTGGGATTGGCCCGTGTCACGAATTGTAACAATTCGCACTTCCGGCCAAGCGTTCGGCCCGCAACTCCGTCATAGTCACAGACGCCCCCGCCCGGATTCGCGGGTTCGGGGGCGCATGTCTGGCCTTTCTGACGCTCGGAGGATCTCCCCATGCTCGCGATCCGACGCTCGATTCTGGCGTGGACGGCACTCGCCGCGACCGTGGCGGTGGCCGCATTCGTCGGCTACCGTGTCACGACGGCGGCCGACAGCACCCGGGCCGGCATGTGGGACAAGGTCGCGCAGGCCGAGTCGAAGGGCTTGCCGCGGACGGCCATCAAGGAGCTCGAACCGTTGATCGAGTCGGCCATCAAGGACAAGGACTACCCCGAGGCGATCAAGGCGGTGATCCGCAAGGTCGCGCTCGAAGGGAACATCGAGGGGAACAAGCCCGAGGAGCGCGTCGTCCGGCTCAAGGCCGCGATCGAGAAGCTGCCGAAGGAGATGCACCCGGTTCTGGACGCGGTGCTGGCCCACTGGACGTGGCACTACTACGAGCAGAACCGCTGGCGGTTCCTCCAGCGCACCGCGACGGCCGCGCCGGTCGGCGACGACCTGACGACGTGGGATCTGCCGCGGATCATGGCCGAGATCGACGCCCGCTTCGCGAAGGCCCTGGCGAACGAGAAGGAACTGAAGGCGACCCCCATTGGCAACTACGACAAGGTCATCTCCAAGGGCAGCCTGTCCGACGAATACCGCCCGACGCTGTTCGACTTCCTTGTGTTCGATGCGATTGCGTTCTACGCCGCCGCCGAGCACGCCGGGGCCAAGCCGCAAGACGCCTTCGAGATCGAGGCCGACGGCCCGGCCCTCGCGCCGCTCGCCGAGTTCCTGAAGTGGGAGCCGAAGGCGACCGACTCGGACGCGCCGAAGCTGAAGGTCGTCAAGCTGCTGCAAAACGTGCTGAAGTTCCACGAGGACGACGCGAAGCGGACCGCGCTGCTGGACGCCGACCTGCTCCGGCTGCACCTGATGTCCAACCTCTGCGTCGGCCCGGCGAAGAGCGGCCGGTACAAGCTCGTCCTGCAGGAGTTCGCGGAGCGCAACAAGGACCACGAACTGTCCGCCCTGGCCCAGGCCCGGCTCGCGCAGGCGCTGTTCAACGAGGGGAACCGCGTCGAGGCGAAGAAGGTCGCGGACGCCGCCGTCAAGGCGTACCCCGAGAGCGTCGGCGGCGCGCTGGCGTACAACCTGACGCAGCAGATCCTCGCGAAGGAACTGAGCTTCACCACGGAGCGGGTGTGGCCGGGGGCCGACGCCCTGCCGCCGGTCACGGTGTCGTACCGGAACCTGAGCAAGGTCCACTTCCGCGCGTACAAGCTGGACTGGGACGCGCGGGTCAAGAGCTTCGCGCACCAGTACAACCCGGACACGACGCAGATCCTCACGAACGAGCGGGTCGTGAAGGTGCCGAAGGAGCAGGGCGGCCAGGACTACCTGCAATTCGACCGCCAGGCCGAGTGGCCGGGCATCCTGAAGGGCAAGCCGACGCAAGCCTGGGAGTCGGCCGTGCCCGCGACGCCGGACTTCAACCTCCGCAGCGAGAAGGTCGCGACGCCGAAGGGGTTCGAGCCCGGCTTCTACATGGTGTTCGCGAGTGCGGACGGCGAGTTCCGCGAGGGGCAATCCCCCGTCTACGCCACCGGCGTCTGGGTGTCGGAACTCGCCCTCGTCATGCGGCACGGCGAGCCGGACTCGCCGACCGGCGGGATGGTCGTCAACGCCCGCACCGGCGAGCCGGTCGAGGGGGCGAAGGTCCGCGTCTGGACGTGGGTCCACCACCAGAAGCGGAACAACGTCAACCACTACTGGAGCGAGCGGGTCGAGGTCGAGCCCACGAAGACGGACAAGAACGGCCTCTTCGCCACCACCGCGAAGGGGAACGAGAACTACATCGTGCAGGCGAGCCACAACGGGCAGGTGGTCGCGACCGGGCACGACCGCCACTCGTGGTGGGGCCGCCCCGACCGCGACCGGGCACACGCCCGGATCGTCCTGTTCACCGACCGCACGCTGTACCGGCCGGGCCAAACGGTGCGGTACAAGGGCATCCTCATCAACGTCGGCCAGCACAGCGACGTGTACGAAACCGTCGCGAACCAGACCGTGTCGGTCCAGTTCACCGACCCGAACGGGAAGCTGATCTCGACGGCGGCCGCGAAGACGAACGACTTCGGCTCCTTCAGCGGCAGCTTCGTCGCCCCGCGGGACCGGCTCACCGGGGCGATGTCGATTGCCGCCCACGGGCAGGGCCACGGGCACACCGTCATCCACGTCGAGGAGTACAAGCGGCCGCAGTTCATCGTGACCCTGGACTCCCCGAAGAACCCGGCCCGCCTGGGCGAGACCGTCAGCGTCACCGGCAAGGCGACCGCGTACACGGGGTCTGCGGTGGGCGGGGCGAAGGTGCAGTTCCGCGTAAGCCGGGAGGTGCAGTACCCCCGCTGGTGGCACGACTGCTACTGGTGGATGCCGACGCCGTCGTCGCCGGCCCAGGAGATCGTCCACGGCGGGGCGGTCACGAACCCGGACGGCACCTTCGAGGTGAAGTTCCCGGCCACGCCGGACCGCACCATTCCGGCAGAACAGGAACCCACCTTCAGCTACAAGGTGACGGCCGACGTGACGGACACGACCGGCGAAACCCGCTCCGCCGACCGCTCGATCCGCGTCGGGTACGCCGCCCTCGAAGCGGAACTGAACGCGCCGGACTGGAACACCGCGACCGGCGACATCAAGTTCGACGTGTCGGTGAAGTCCCTCGACGACGCCGGCCAGAAGGCCAAGGGTTCGGTCAAGGTCTACCAGCTCAAGCAACCCGAGAAGGTGATTCGCCCCGAGCACAGCGTCGCCGGCTTCCACGGCGGGCACCAGTTCCACGAGGACATGGGCTTCCGCAAGGGCGGTCGTCGATTCCCCCGCCCGGTGCCGCAACCGCAGCCGGCCGGCAAGCCGGACGCCTCCGACCCGCGCAGCTGGGAACTCGGCGAAGTCGTCGCGACGGTCCCGTTCGAGACGGCCGCCGACGGCAAGGCGAGTGTCTCCGCAAAACTCCCCGTCGGGGCGTACCGCGCGGTGCTCGAAACGACGGACGCCTTCCAGAAGCCCGTCACCGCCCGCGACACGCTGACCGTCCTCGACCCGACCGCGAAGACGCTCGCCCTGAAGGTGCCGAACCTGCTGGCCGCCCCGAAGTGGTCCGTCCAGCCGGGCGACGAGTTCGAGGCGGTCTGGGGCACCGGCTACGACACCGGCCGGGCTTACGTCGAAGTGATTCACCGCGAGAAGACGCTGCAAGCGTACTGGACCGAGTCCGGCCGCACGCTGAACCCCATCAAGCAAAAGGTCACGGAGGCGATGCGCGGCGGGTTCACGCTGCGGGTCACCTACGTCCGCGAGAACCGCGCGTACCTGGAAACCCGCCTCGTCGAAGTGCCGTGGACAAACAAGGAACTCACGGTGAAGTGGGAGCGGTTCGTCTCCAAGATGGAACCCGGCGCGAAGGAAAAGTGGACCGCCGTCATCAGCGGCCCGGACGCGAAGAAGGCCGTCGCCGAGATGGTCGCCACGCTGTACGACGCCTCGCTCGACCAGTACCAGGCGTTCGCGTGGCTGCAGCGGTTCGGCGTGTTCCGCCAGGAGTACCCGCACGCGAACGGCCAGTTCGAGAACGCCGCCCGCGGCATGGACCCGCTCACCGGCCACTTCCCCCATGTGGGAAGCCGCGGCGTCGGCAACGGCACCTACCGCCAGTTCTCGCCCGACGTGACGCACAGCCCGTGGGGCTACCAGTGGGGCCCCGGCGGGTGGGACTTCCACCACCAGTGGTACCCCGGCCGCGGCTGGAACAACCACATGATCTACCCCCCCGCGCCCGGCATGGCCTTTGAAGGAATGGCGAAAGCCGCCTCGGTGGCGGACTTGGCAGAAGTGAACATCGAACGGGGTGGCAGAGCGGACGGGGCTCGCTCCAAGGCGTCCGCCAAGCCTTCCGCGGATGCCAACGCCGGCCTCGACCCCGAGCTGCCGAACCAGGGTGGCGCGAAGCCGCCCGCCCCGAACCTCGACAACGTCACCGCCCGCACGAACCTGAACGAGACCGCCTTCTTCTTCCCGCACCTCGTCTCCGACGACGACGGCACCGTCCGCATGGAGTTCACCATGCCGGAGGCGCTGACCAAGTGGAAGTTCATGGCGTTCGCCCACGACAAGACCCTCCGCAGCGGCGCGCTGTCGGGCGAAACCGTCACGGCGAAGGATCTGATGGTCCAGCCGAACGCCCCGCGGTTCCTCCGCGACGGCGACGTGATCGAGTTTACCGTGAAGGTCAGCAACCAGTCCGACACGAAGCAAACCGGCAAGGTGAAGCTCACGTTCGCCGACGCCCGCACCGGCCAGCCGGTCGACGCGAACCTCGGCAACCTCGACGCCGAACGGGACTTCGACGTGCCCGCTAAGGAATCGAAGGCGTTCGCCTGGCGGCTCACCGTCCCCGTCGGCCTCGGCCCGGTGATCTACAAGGCCGTCGGTGCGACGGAGAAGTTCTCCGACGGGGAAGAAAACATCCTCCCCGTCCTGTCCAGCCGGGTGCTCGTCACCGAGTCCCTGCCGCTGCCGATCCGCGGCAAGCAGACGAAGACCTTCGACTTCCGGAAGCTGCTCGACTCCGGCAAGTCCGACACGCTGAAGCACCAGGCGTACACGGTGCAGATGACCTCGAACCCGTCGTGGTACGCGATCATGGCGCTGCCGTACCTGATGGAATACCCCCACGAGTGCAACGAGCAAACCTTCAGCCGGATGTATGCCAACCTCGTCGCCCGGCACATCGTGAACTCCGACAAGAAGATTCACGCGATCTTCGAGCAATGGCGGAACACGCCGGGGGTCCTGGACTCGCCGCTCGAAAAGAACCAGGACTTGAAGTCCGTCCTGCTCGACGAAACGCCGTGGGTCCGGGCCGCGACGAACGAGAGCGAGAACCGCCGCCGGGTCGGGATTCTCTTCGACGACAACCGCCTCAACGACGAAATCGGCCGGGCACAGAACAAGCTCGCCCAGGCCCAGCTCCCGAACGGCATGTGGCCGTGGTTCGCGGGCGGCAACGGCAGCGAGTACATCACCCTCTACCTCACCACCGGGTACGGCCGGCTGCGGCACCTCGGCGTGAAGGTCGATGTCGCCCCCGGCATCCGGGCGTTGAACAGCCTCGACGCCTGGGCGAACGAGATGTACCAGGAGATCCTCCGCCAGGAGAAGCTCGGCCGCACGAAGCGCGGCGACAACCACCTGAGCCACACCATCGCGATGTGGCTGTACGGCCGCAGCTTCTTCCTGAAGGACCAGGGCATCGCCCAGGCCAACCAGGAGGCCGTCGACTACTGGCAGTCCCAGGCGAAGAAGTACTGGCTGCAACTCGGCGACCGCCAGTCGCAGGCCCACCTCGCGATCGCCCTGAAGCGGTTCGGCGTGAAGGAAACCCCGGACGACGTCATGAAGTCCATCAAGGAACGATCGGTTTCCAGCGAGGAAATGGGCATGTTCTGGCGCGACCAGGAGCACTCGTACTA
>ERZ1066121.2007-NODE-2007-length-13506-cov-7.392536_pt1 | contig 13506 bp, 13 predicted proteins | sample MGYA00382768_ERZ1066121 | MGnify/ENA primary metagenome ERZ1066121 (study PRJEB33369, sample SAMEA5778351) | biofilm metagenome | biome: Industrial cooling water; feature: Water cooling tower basin; material: Biofilm | place: United Arab Emirates | collected... | reverse complement strand
TTCTTTCAAGAGCGTGACGAACGCTAGCCTTGAACCCCCGTTCCACCGCCCCTGGGACGGGGGTTTATGATTCCGCCGCACCGCAGTTGCACCCCGCACGCCGCACCGATAGAGCGGTTGGCCATGACCATCAGCATCGCATCATGGAACATCAACAGCGTGCGCGCGCGCATCGACATCGTCGGCCGCTTCCTGCGCGATGTGGCCCCTGACATCTTGTGCCTTCATGAAACGAAGGTCGAATGTGGATTGTTCCCGCACCCGGCCTTCGCCGCGCTCGGCTATAATCACGTCATCACCCATGGCCAGCGGATGCATCACGGCGTGGCGATCATCAGCAAAATTCCGCTGACCGACATCAGCAAGCACGACTGGCAGGCGAATGGCGAAGCGCGGCATGTCGGCGCGCTGCTGCCTGGCGGGGTAAGGCTGGAAAATGTCTATATCCCGGCGGGCGGCGATATTGCCGATCGCGCCATCAACCCGAAATTCGGGCAAAAGCTGGATTTCCTCGAACGCATGATCGGCTGGTCGGGCGCGCTGGCCGCGCCGACGATTTTGGTGGGCGACTTTAACGTCGCACCGCATGAAAGCGATGTGTGGAATCACAAGGCGCTGCTCGACGTCGTCAGCCACACCCCGATCGAGGTGGAGACGCTGGCCCGGTTGCAGGCGGCGGCGAACTGGGTCGACCTGGGCCGCCATTTCACTCCGGCGCCCCAGCGGCTCTACACCTGGTGGAGCTACCGTGCCAAGGATTGGGCGGCGAGCGACCGGGGGCGGCGGCTCGACCATATGTGGGCGACGCCCGACGTGGCCCCCCGTGCGGTCGCGCACCGCATTCACGAGCCGTGCCGGAGCTGGGAAAAGCCCTCGGACCATATCCCGCTGGTGACGGAGTTCGCGTTTTGAACGACGCCGCGCGGCGGGCGGCGAAGGGCGCGGACGCGCTGCGGCGCGGCTGGTCGGTCCGGATTGGCGCGCTCGACCTCATGGCCGTGGAAAGTGCGGACGCGGCGGCGCTGGCGGCGTTCGGCGGCAGCGACCTGCTGATTTCCGGCGAGCGTGCGGCCACCCTCAAGCTCACCAACCAGCGCGCCGCCGCCGTGCCCGGGCCGGTGCGGATCGCGGGCGCGGCGACCAGCGTCAGCGCTGCGCTCGCCATAGCCGACCCCGCGCTCGACCTGGCCCATCCGCTGAAAGGTCCGTTCACAACGGTGACCGTGGGCGACGATGCCGCAGCACAGGGGGCGGTTACGCTCGCCCGGCATATCGGCATTTTGCCCGCCGTCTTCGTTCGCGCGGGCGGCGGCACGGTGGAGGCGGAGATGGAGCCGGGCGATATCGCCGCGCTGCTCGACCCCGCCCGGCTGGTCATCGCAACCCGCGCGCGCCTGCCGGTGGCGGCGGCGGAGACGGCGGAAATCATCGCCTTTCGCTCCCCTGAAGAGGCGTCGGACCATGTCGCGCTGGTCATCGGACGACCGACCGCCGCGCCGCCGGTGGTGCGGCTGCACAGCGAATGCCTGACCGGCGATGTGCTGGGCAGCCTCAAATGCGACTGCGGGCCGCAATTGCACGGCGCGCTCGCGGCGATGGCCGCCAACGACTGGGGCATCCTTCTTTATTTACGGCAGGAGGGACGCGGGATCGGCCTGGTTAACAAGCTGCGCGCCTATGCGCTGCAGGATCAGGGCTTTGATACGGTGGATGCCAATATCCGGCTGGGCTTTCCGGTGGAGGCACGCGATTTTTCGATTGCCGCGCGGATGCTGACCCTGCTCGGCCGGACGACGATCCGGCTGATGACCAACAATCCGGAAAAGGTCGCGCGGCTCCAGGCCGAAGGGATCGACGTGACCGAACGCATCCCCCTCGCCCTGCCCGCCAACCCGCACAATGCGGTCTATCTGGCGACCAAAAGGGACCGCACCGGGCATCAGTTGTAACAGAAGGCGTAGCGCCTGAGAAATTGGGGACTGTCCCCATTTTTTGCATTCACATTGGCCGGGTGCACGGCTGCTTTAGGGCGTGATAAGATGAGATTGACCATAGCGTCATGCTGAACTTGTTTCAGCATCCATGGCGCAGTTTCTCCACCTTGCGCCATGAACCCTGAAACAAGTTCAGGGTGACGATACAAGCTAACGTCGTCACAATCTAATGCACGAACCGCGCCACCACATCGCGATAACTGCGCGACACTTTGACCTGTGCGCCCGATCCCAGCACCAGGAAACATTCGCCGTTGGTGTGCGGCTTCACCTGCTTGACCTGGCTGAGGTTGACGATGGTCGAACGATGGACGCGCTGGAAATTGCGGGGGTCGAGCCGCTTTTCCAGATCCTTCATCGTTTCGCGCAGGATCAGCGAATTATCGGCGGTATAGATGCACATATAATCGCCCGCTGCATCGATGCGTTCGATGCTGTCGACGTCGACCCGGAAAATCTGCCCGCGATCCTTGATGTTGATCAGCTTTTCGTAGCGATCCGACGAGGGCGCCTCCACCGGGGTTTCGACCAGCGTGTCGGGCGCAATTTCGGCGATCACTTCTTTCAGCCGCTCCGCCTCGGCCGCGCCGCGCCGTTCGGACAGGCGCTGGCGCACCCGGTCCAGCGCGTCGGCCAGCCGCTCGGGCTCCACCGGCTTGACCAGATAGTCGACCGCCTGCGCCTCGAACGCGCGGATCGCATGGTCGCTGTACGCGGTGACGAACACCACGAGCGGGGGTTCGACGTCCATCAACCCTTGCAGCACCGAAAAACCGTCGAACCCCGGCATCTGGATGTCGAGGAAGACGAGGTCGGGTTTGTGCGTCTTGATCTTGCGAATGGCCTCGCGCCCGTTCTGGGCCGTATCGACGATGTCGATGTCGCCATGCGGTTCGAGCCGCAGTTGCAGCCCCTGAATCGCCAGCTTTTCATCGTCCACCAGCATGGTGCGTATGGTCATGCGCGCGTCGTTCCGATCTTTATCCGTTACGCCGCCTGAAAGGGCAGCTCGATCACGACAAGAAATCCGCCTTCGGGACCGGAACGCACATCAAACCGGCTACGTTCGCCAAACGCCTGCGTCAGCCGGTCGCGAATATTGGCAAGGCCGACCCCGGTGGAATCCGTCGTGACCGGCAAACTGGGTGCGGTAGGCACCGATGACAATCCCGGACCCGTGTCCGACACGGTGATCCGCACATTTTGACCGGCGAGTTGCGCCGCGACGGTGATATCCGCCCCTTCTTCCTGCGGCGAGACAGCATATTTGATCGCATTTTCGATCAATGGCTGAAGCAGGAGCGACGGCAGGCGCGCCTGTTCGACCGCCGGATCGATGCTGAAATGCGGACGCAGCCGTTCCTCGAACCGCATCTTCTCTATCTCCAGATAGAGTTTCAGCGTCTCGACCTCCTGCGCCAGCGTCACCTGTGCCGTCGGTTCGTTGGCGAGCGTATAGCGCAGGAAGGACGACAGGCGCGACAGCATCGCATTGGCGGGCTGCGTCTGCTTGAGCAGCACCAGCGTCGAAATGCTATTCAGCGTGTTGAACAGAAAGTGGGGGTTGAGCTGATAGCGCAGCATGGCCAGCTGCGCCGAGGCGGCCTGCGCCTCCAGCCGGAGCATGCGGTCCTGCTGTTCCTCCAGCTTCAGATAATAGTTGATGGCGTAATAAAGCGCCGACCATGCCCCGATGGACGTGGCGTTGATATAGAAGGCAAAGAGGAACAGGCTGGTAAAGGCAACGCCGTTGTCCGGATTCTGAATCTGTGCGATCCACGCGTCGATAAAGGCCCACAGACCCGTCGCAAGCCCCGCGAGCACGAACGACATGCTCCACATCCACAGCGCGCGCCGATCGATCAGCTGGCGGTAAAAGACCGACAGCAACAGGGTCAGCGAAAAACCCGTGATCGCCGAAATCGTCTGCGGGATCAGAAAGCTCAGCGGCTGGCCGTTGGCGATGCCCGAGATGCCGCGCAGCCCCAGCCAGGCCAGCCACCCCAGCGTCTGGAGCCGCCAGAAGGCGCGCACCTTGTCATCGAAAAAGGGACCAGGGGTGGTTGAAAGCGTCAGCAGCGACATGGGCGCAGGGTCGTCCGGGGTCAGCGCGCGGTCATTCGGCAGCGGCAACCAGGGTGCGCGCAGTGCCGACCGGCTGGACCTCAGCCCGATGTTTCCAGCACAATTCGGCATGGCCAAGGGAACGGCCGTCGTGCGCCTGCAGCGCAACGGTGCGAATCGGCTGTTCATCGCGCTTGTCGACCAGCACAGGGGTGGAAGGCACGCCAGCGCCCCATTTTTCACCCCATTGGCGCAGCGCAATCATCGCCGGCAGCAGATCCATGCCCTTGCCCGTCAGCGCATAATGCACCTTGCGCCGGTCACATTCCATCACCTGACGTTCCAGCACGCCATGTTCGACGAGCCGGGCGAGCCGATTCGACAGGATATTGCGGGCGATGCCCAGCACCTGTTGAAACTCCTCGAAATGATGGACGCCATTGAAGGCGGCGCGCAGGATCATGAACGACCAGCGTTCGCCCATCGCCTCCAGCGCGACGGGCAGGGCACAGTTCAGACCCTCGGCTTCGCTCAGCGGTTCGCGTAACTCTCCCATAACCCTGCTTCTAACGCAAAAATGCGCGCTGTCACAGAAAAGTCTGATGGCGCAGCACCCGCAGCATGTGCCAGCCAAGGCGCGGCAGGGCAGTCAACACCGCCGGCGGGTCGAGCCGCAGCGCGCGCGCAAGCAGGTCGAGCCGCAACCGGCGATGGTTACGCTGAAACAGCCCGATCAGCGCACGGGCACGCTGCGGTCCGGGGATGTGCGGGGTCAGCGCGTCGAGCACCACCGTGGTCGTCATCGCCTGAACCGCCGCTGCCCTGCTGCTGGTCAGGCTGCGCGGATGCTTGCGATAAAGATAGAGGTCTTCGGCCACATGATAGAAGCGGTAATGCGCCGCGGCGCGCAGCCAGAAGTCATAATCCTCCGCCCCGAACAGGTCGGGGTCATAGCCGCCCAGCGCAAAATCGACCTCGCGCCGATACAGGAAGCTCGCGCCGACATTGTTGCCAAGGATGAGGTCGCTGACCGGCCCGACCCGGACGCGCTCTCCCGGTTGGCCATCGGGGTCGATGATGCGATAGTCGCTATGGGCGACCGCATGGCCTGGATGCGCATCGAGCGCGGCGACCAGCACCTCCAGCATCGCCGGGCGCAGGACATTGTCGTCGGAGGTCCAGCTGAAATAGTCCCCCCGCGCCCGTGCGAACCCGGCGTTCAACGCGGCGGGAAGGCCGACATTGCGGTCCAGCCGCATCACCGCAATGCGCGCGTCCGCCGCAGCAGCCGCCGCCAGTATCTGCGGCGAGGCATCGCTAGACGCATCATCGACGCAGATCAGTTCGTAATCGGTGAAACTCTGGGCCGCGATCGACGCGAGCGCTTCCCCCAGATAGGCAGCACCGTTGTGGACGGGAAGCACCAGCGAGACCCGGGGTGGCTGTACTGTCGGGTTTACGCTGCTCATGTCCGGATCCTGTGGCGGCTTGCTTCCGGGCCGACCTGCCGCCAACCGCACTAGTTATTCCGCCCGACCCGCGCAACTTTCGCTTGCGTCGCTCGGCGCTTGCGGGACAATTGGGACATGCTGCGCCAATATGAACTTGTGGAACGCATCCGCGACTATGACCCGGACGCCGACGAGGCGCTGATCAACCGTGCCTATGTGTTCACGGTACAGAAGCACGGCAGCCAGCTGCGGGCGTCGGGGGACCCCTATTTTAGCCATCCGGTCGAGGTGGCGGGCATATTGACCGAGCTGAGGCTCGATACCGAAAGCATCATCACCGCGCTGCTGCACGATACACTCGAAGATACGCTGACCACGCCGGAGGAGATCGAGCGGCTGTTTGGCGGCAATGTCGCGCGGCTGGTCGATGGGGTGACGAAGCTCAGCAAGATCGAGGCGCAGACGGAAAACGAGCGCGCCGCCGAAAACCTGCGCAAATTCCTGCTCGCCATGTCGGACGATATTCGCGTGCTGCTGGTGAAGCTGGCCGACCGGCTGCACAATATGCGCACGCTGCACCATATCAAGGATCCGCTGAAGCGGCGGCGCATCGCCAAGGAGACGATGGACATCTATGCCCCGCTCGCCGAGCGGATCGGCATGTATGAATATATGCGCGAGATGCAGCTGCTCGCCTTTCGCGAGCTGGAACCCGAGGCACATGAAACGATCACCGGCCGCCTCGCCAAACTGACCGCCGGGGGCAAGGATCAGGTCGTCCGCATCCAGCGCGAATTTACCGAACTGCTGAAGGCATCGCTCATCACCGCCGACGTGTCGGGGCGCGAAAAGCATCCCTATTCCATCTGGCGCAAGATGCAGGAACGCCACGTCAGTTTCGAAAATGTCACCGACATCATTGCATTCCGCATCATCACGCCGACCGACGACGATTGTTACAAGGCACTGGGCCTGATCCACCGCAAATGGAAAATGGTGCCCGGGCGGTTCAAGGATTATATCTCGACGCCGAAGCGCAACGGCTATCGCTCGCTCCACACCACCATCATGCACCAGCTCAACATGCGGATCGAAATCCAGATCCGCAGCCGGGCGATGCACCAGCAAAGCGAATTCGGGCTGGCCGCGCACTGGGCCTATAAACAAAAGGGCGGCACACCCGACGGCCAGGCAGGGTGGATCCGCGACCTGCTCGAAATCCTGGAACAGACGCACGATGCCGACGAGCTGCTCGAAAACACGCGCATCGCGATGTATCAGGACCGCATCTTTGCCTTCACCCCCAAAGGCGCGCTGCATCAGCTGCCCAAGGGCGCGACGCCGATTGATTTTGCCTATGCCGTCCACACCAAGCTGGGCGACCGGACGGTGGGGGCCAAGGTCAACGGGCGGCTGGTCCCGCTGCGCACGCAGCTCAGCAATGGCGACACGGTGGAAATCCTGGTGTCGGACAAACAGACGCCGCAACCAAGCTGGATGAGCTATGCCGTCACCGCCAAGGCGCGCGCGGCGGTGCGGCGGCACGTGCGGGGCCAGGAACGGGTGCAGCTCGTCGCGCTGGGGCGCAAGCTCTATGACGAACTTGTCGCGCGTCTGCCCGGCAAGATCGGCGACAAGGCGCGGGGCGAGGCAATCAAGCGGCTGAAGCTGGAGGACGACAACGCCCTCTATATCGCCATCGCGCGGCAACGGCTGCGCGACAATGACGTGCTGGAAGCGCTGGTCCCCGGCGTGACGAGCGACAAGAAGCTCAAACCCGGCAAACTCCAGCAAGGATCGGCGGTGTCGATCGCCGGGCTGACCCCCGGTGTCGCCTATAAGCTCGCCGAATGCTGTCACCCGGTGCCGGGCGACCGTATCATCGGCCTGACGCGCGAAAATGTGGGGATCGAGGTGCATACCATCGACTGTCCCGAACTGGCGAACGGTGTCGATGCCGACTGGATCGACCTGAGGTGGCAGGAAGACAGCGAAGGCGGCAGCGCGCGGCTGTGCGTCGTGGTCCCGAACGAGCCGGGGACGCTGGCGGAAATGGCGGGGATATTGGGCGCGAACGAAGCCAACATCATGAACCTGCGCATCACCGCCCGCGAAGGCGATTTTCACACGTTCGAGGTGATGGTGGAGGTCCGCGACGTGCACCACCTGATGCGCATCCTGTCTGCGCTGCGCGCATCGGACACCGTGGTACAGGCCGAACGAATTTAGCCACGCGCGGGGCAGTGGGCATCAACGCGGGTGAAAGAAAGCCCCATGCCGGGTCTGGAAGGGCCTGGGATACTGCGGCTTATGATCCATCGCAAAAGCCTTCGTTTTCTCTGATTTCGTCATTCCCGCGAAAGCGGGAATCCATCTCCTACAGTGTAAATCTGGGCAGCAGGAGATGGATTCCCGCCTGCGCGGGAATGACAAGGTAAGATAAGCGGTTGAATCTCAACAGACTTGCGAGTCCCACCCCCACTCCGCAAAAACCGTCTCACTCATATTCCGCCGATATCGGTATCCTGCCGCGATAATTGCCATCGACATCACTCGCCACCGCCAGCCGTCCGCCGAAGCGGAAACGCAACGTGCCGTCGGGCCCGATCCGCGGCGCAGGCCCGGCGTCGGTCGCCATGTCCACAACGCGCGCGCTGCGCCCATCGTCGCTTTCCAGCTCGATCATCGCGGGCAGAAAGATACGCACGCCGCGACCGGGCGTGCCGGTGACGATCGCCTCGCCGCGCAGCGCCATGCCGCCAAGGTCGCGCAAATTGCCCGAAAGGCGGCGGGCGCCCGTGGCCGGATCGATCTCCACCGATCCGCCGCCAAGCCCCACGGCGACGCGGCTGAAATCAAGCTGCGCGGCGATTTCGATGCGCAGCGGCTGGTCCTCGCGGCCAGCAGCCGGACCGACCCGCCCGCCATCATCTGGCTGGCCGCAAAGCAGGCACGGTGCGGCGTGCGCGGACGGGACCGCGACGGCCAAAGCCAGGGCACAAAGGACAGGGCGCAGCTTCACACCCTCACGATTAAACGCGCATGGTTAAGAAGCGGTAGCACGCCCCTTGCCCCCGCCTGTGCCCACGCCAATATTGGGTCTGGACCCTGGCTGTTATGGCCGTCTGCGGAGAAACGTCATGCCCGATTTTGATCCCCCCAAGCCGCTCGATCCGATGGCGCGCCATGTGTTGCTGGAGGGCGGGACCGAGCGCGCCTTTACGGGCAAATATACCGATCACAAGGGCGACGGCACCTATCATTGTGCCGGGTGCGGGATGCCGCTGTTCGACAGTCGCACCAAATATGACAGCGGTTCGGGCTGGCCCAGCTATACCGCCCCCGCCGAGGATGATGCGGTCAGCGAACATGTTGACACCAGCCACGGGATGCGCCGGGTCGAGGTGCGATGCGCGCGCTGTGCCGGGCATCTGGGGCATGTGTTTCCTGATGGTCCGGGGCCGACCGGACTGCGCTATTGCATCAACAGCGCGGCGCTTGACTTCGCTGGCCGCGACGCGGATGACGCCGACTGAAGCCCTTGGCGGGGCGCGGAAATAAAGGATGATGGCCCTTGCGCGGTGAACGGCAAAGCCTGGCACGTGGCGACAACGGTAGTGGCGGGGGCAGGAGCAGCACGCCGCGCGGCGAAACCCCGCCACCACAGGACAAGGGACCGCCGACGGGCTGGCGGCTGTGGCTGCGCCGCCTGTTCCGCACCGGCCTTGCGCTGGGCCTGGTGGCCTTTGTGGCGCTTGGTATCGCGGTCGGGGTCGCGGTTCAGCGCATGCCCAGTTTTGAACAGCTGAAGGGCACGCCGGTCGGCCAGACGATTCGCGTGCGTGCTGCCGACGGCACGGTGTTTCTGACGCTTGGCCCCAATTATGGCCGGTGGATGCCGATCGACGATGTGCCGCAGGTGATGCAGGATGCGATGGTCGCGGTGGAGGACCGGCGCTTTCGTTATCATCCCGGCGTCGATCCGGTTGGCCTGGCTCGCGCGGCAGTCTTTGCGGTCGAGACGCGCGGCACAGGCCGCCGGATGCAGGGCGCGTCGACCATCTCGCAGCAGCTGGCCCGCAACATCTTTCTGTCCAACAGCTATAGCGTCACCCGCAAGCTGCGCGAAGCGGTGCTGGCGATGGCGCTCGAATGGAAATTTTCCAAGGACCAGATCCTCGAACTTTATCTGAACAAGGTTTATTTCGGCGGTGGCAGCTATGGCATCGACGCCGCCGCGCGCACCTTTTTCGGGCATGGCGCCGACAAGATGTCGCTGTCGGAGGCCGCGGTCGTCGCGGGCCTCGTCAAGGCGCCGTCGCGCTATGCCCCCACCGCCGATCCCAGAGCCGCGCTGGGGCGTGCGGGCGTCGTGTTGAACGTCATGGTCGATGCGGGCTTCGTGACCGCGGCAGAGGCGGCCAATGCCAAACCGGCCAATGTCCGGATGGCGCAGGAAAGCGGACAGAACAGCGCGCGTTACTTCACCGACTGGGTGCTGCCACAGCTCGACATGCTGATCGACGAGGGCACGGCGGCGCTGGACGTATGGACCACGCTCGACCTTGATTATCAGCGCGCGGCGACCGCAGCGATCCAGGCGAACGTGCCGCGCGGCGGGCAGGGCGCACTGGTGTCGCTGGACCGCGACGGGGCGGTGCGGGCGATGGTCGGCGGGACCGATTATGTCAGCTCCAACTATAACCGCGCGACCCAGGCGGTGCGCCAGCCGGGATCGGCGTGGAAATTGTTCGTCTATCTCGCCGCGCTTGAATCGGGCATGCGGGTCGATGACAAGGTCGTCGACGAACCGGTGACGATCAACGGGTGGAGCCCGCGCAATTCGTCGGGCCGCTTTTCCGGCGAAATGACGGTGCGCACTGCCTTTGCCAATTCGATCAACACCGTTGCGGCGACGATGGGGGATGAAATCGGCTTTTCCGCGGTCGCGGGCATGGCCCGGCGGTTCGGCATCACCACTCCCGTCAACACCCACCCGTCGATGGTGCTGGGCACGGCGGAGGTGCGGGTCATCGACATGACCGCCGCCTTTGCCGCCGTCGCGCGGCGCGGCGTGTCCGTCGCCCCCTATGGCATCACCAAGGTCGCGACGACGGAGGGCGAGCTGCTCTATCAGCGCAAGCCGGACACCGGATCGCGGCTGGTCGACGATTGGGTCGCGGCGGGCATCACCGACCTGCTTCAGACCGCCGTCAACACCGGCACGGGGCGCGCGGCCCAGATCGGCCGCCCGGTCGCGGGCAAGACGGGTACGACGTCGAGCAACAAGGATGGCTGGTTCCTGGGCTTTTCCAGCGGGCTGACCACCGGCGTCTGGATGGGCCGCGACGACGCGCGCGCCGTCGGCGGGTTGCAGGGCGGGCGCGCGCCGGCACAGGCCTTTTCCCAATATATGCGCGTCGCCGTCGCCCGCCGCCCGGTTGAACAGTTCGATACCGAAGTCGTCCTTCCCGAATGGCAATTGGAGGAAGAGGGCGATGCCTATTTCGGCGAACCGGGCCAGGAAGGATATGTCGACGAAAACGGCATGCCGATCGAGCTTCCCATCGAACCGGGGACGGGTGACGAGCCCCTGCCCGGCGCGTCGCGTCCGCCCGCAGACGATACGGCGGAACCAAAGCTCGATCAGGACTGGCTGAACGAACAGACTGGCGGGGAGGCTGGCCAGCCCAGACCATAACCGATTGCCGCCACACTGGCATCGTGGCCGCGAATCGCCTAAACAGACGTCATGCAGATGTTTGGAAATTGGGATGTGGCGGGCGGGGCCAGTGATTTCTGGTCCTATATCCGCGAACCGCGCCCGCACCGTTGGTCACTGTGGGGGCTGGCGCTGGCCATCGCGGGGCTGACCCTGTGGGGCTTTTCGGAAAAGCTGATCCGTTACGACCCACCGCGCAGCTCCATCGTCTATATCGAAAGCTGGCGGGCCGACCGTAGCGCGGCGGAAGTGCGGGCCGACTGGGTGGCGCGCGCGAAAGAGACGACACGGCGCAATGCCGAACGGCGGCTGGCCTATCAAAAACTCGCCGACACCATGGGCATCGAATATGACGCCGCCGAAGCCGACAAACTGACGCGCGAAACCCTGGGCGCCGAGGCGAACGAGATCGGCAAGCGGCCAGAGGTCAAGAAATCGACGCTGGCCGAACGCGCCGCGCGCGGAGCCCCGCCGCAACCTTGACCGCCCTCGCCTGCCCTGACGATGCGCGCTGGATGGCGGCGGCGATCACGCTGGCCTCGCGCGGGCAGGGATTGACCGCGCCCAACCCCAATGTCGGGTGCATTCTGGTGAAGGGCGGGCGCATCGTCGGGCGCGGCTGGACGCAGCCGGGGGGCCGCCCGCATGCCGAGGCAATGGCCCTTGCCAACGCCGGAACCGCCGCGCGCGGAGCGACCGCCTATGTGACGCTCGAACCCTGCGCGCATGAAAGCGTGCGGGGTGGTGCCTGCGCTGATGCGCTGATCGCGGCCGGGGTAGCGGCGGTCGTCACCGCGCTGACCGATCCCGATCCACGCACCGCAGGGGCCGGGCACGACCGGCTGCGCGCTGCCGGTGTGGCGGTGCGGGAGGGCGTGGCCAGCGATGCCGCGCGGGACAGCATGGCCCCGTGGCTGTCGCGGCAAACACGCGGGCGGCCGTTCGTCACGCTGAAACTCGCAACCTCGCTCGACGGCTGCATCGCGCTTGCCGATGGGCAAAGCCGCTGGATCACCGGCGCGCGCGCGCGGGCGCATGCGCATCTGGAACGTGCACGCCACGACGCCATCCTGGTAGGACGCGGAACCTTCGATACCGACGCGCCCACGCTCGACGTCCGGTTGCCGGGATTGGAGGCACGCAGCCCGCGCCGCATCCTGCTGACGGGCGGAGACGCGCCCGAGGGGTGGAGCGCCATCGCCAACGCAGAGGCCAGCGACGACCTTCCCAGTGTCAACGCCCTGCTGGTAGAAGGGGGCGCGAAAACCGCCGCCGCCTTTCTGCGCGCGGGGCGCGTCGACCGCCTGATCCTCTACCGCGCTCCAATCCTTATCGGGGCAGGACGCGGCGCGCTGGGCGACATCGCCCTGGCCGATCTGGGCGATGCGCACGGGCGCTGGCGCCTGCGGGACAGCCGAACGCTTGGCAGCGACCGGCTGGAGGTTTACGACGCAGTGCGAAAGGACTGATCCCACCCATGTTCACCGGCATCATCACCGACATCGGTACTATCCGCACCCACGAGCAGCGCGGCGACCTGCGCCTGGTCATTGGCACCGCCTATGACCCTGCGACGATCGCGATCGGCGCCTCGATCGCCTGTTCCGGCGCGTGCCTGACCGTCGTCGATGCGGGCACCGACGCGGCCGGCCACTGGTTTGCGATCGACGCGAGCGCCGAAACACAGGCGTGCACCGCCCCCGGCATGTGGACCGCGGGCCGCCGCCTCAATCTGGAACGCGCGCTGAAAGTCGGTGACGAGCTGGGCGGCCACATCGTCACCGGCCATGTCGACGGGGTCGGCACGGTCGTCGGCGTCGGCGAAAGCGGGGACAGCTGGACCGTCACCATCGCCGCGCCCGCCGCCATAGCCCCCTATCTGGCGGCCAAGGGATCGGTGACGGTGGATGGCGTTTCGCTGACGGTGAACGACGTTGCGGACCAGCCGGACGGGACGGCCCATTTCACGCTGAACATCATTCCGCACACCCGCGCGATGACGACGCTGGACGAGGCCGCGCCGGGGCGGCCGGTCAATCTGGAAATCGACATCCTGGCCCGCTATCTGCGCCGTATGCAGGCCCGGGGCTAGGGCCTGTCCTCGCCTCAACTTCGTCATTCCCGCGAAGGCGGGAATCCATCTCCTGCACTGTCAATTTCAACAGCAAGCGATGGATTCCCGCCGTCGCGGGAATGACGAAATTGTAATCCTCACAGCCCCTAGGGGCTGTTGAGATTCAGGATTCCTATTGAGTGCGTTTTGTGATTCAAGCTC
>ERZ1066121.2006-NODE-2006-length-13507-cov-10.210972_pt1 | contig 13507 bp, 7 predicted proteins | sample MGYA00382768_ERZ1066121 | MGnify/ENA primary metagenome ERZ1066121 (study PRJEB33369, sample SAMEA5778351) | biofilm metagenome | biome: Industrial cooling water; feature: Water cooling tower basin; material: Biofilm | place: United Arab Emirates | collected... | reverse complement strand
CCGGCATCCTCCAGGTGGTCAACGGCGACAAGGAGGCGGTGGACGCCATCCTGGAGCATCCCGGCATCGCGTCCGTGGGCTTCGTCGGCTCCACACCCATCGCGGCCTACATCTACGAGAGGGGTGCCGAGCACGGCAAGCGCGTGCAGGCCTTCGGGGGCGCCAAGAACCACATGATCGTCATGCCCGACGCCGACATGGACCAGGCGGCGGACGCGCTCGTGGGCGCCGGATACGGGGCGGCGGGCGAGCGCTGCATGGCGATCAGCGTGGCCGTGCCCGTGGGCGAGGAGACGGCCGACCGGCTCATCGAGAAGCTGGTGCCGCGCATCGAGAGGCTCAAGGTCGGGCCCTACACGGGGGGCCGCGACGTGGACTACGGGCCGGTGGTCACGGCGACGGCGCGCGACAACATCCTGCGGCTGGTGCAGAGCGGCGTGGACCAGGGGGCGGAGCTGGTCGTGGATGGGCGGGGCTTCACGCTCCAGGGCTACGAGGGGGGCTTCTGGGTGGGGCCGCACCTGTTCGACCGCGCGACCCCGGAGATGGACATCTACCGGCGTGAGATCTTCGGCCCCGTCCTGACGACCGTGCGGGCGAAGAGCTACGAGGAGGCCCTCGGCCTCGCCATGAGCCACGAATACGGCAACGGCACGGCCATCTTCACGCGCGACGGGGACGCGGCGCGCGACTTCGCCAACCGGGTCAACGTGGGCATGATCGGCATCAACGTGCCGATCCCGGTGCCGCTGGCCTACCACACGTTCGGGGGCTGGAAGCGGTCGGCCTTCGGCGACCTCAACCAGCACGGGCCGGATTCGTTCAGGTTCTACACCCGGACCAAGACGGTCACGGCGCGCTGGCCGAGCGGCATCAAGGAGGGCGCGGCGCTGAACTTCCGGCCGATGGAGTAGAGAAGGCTGGGGGGACGCGTCCCCCCAGACCCCCGCGACGTTACTCCGCCGCCAGCCGGCGACCCGCGAGCAATGGCCCGAGGTAATGCCCCGTGTGGCTGTCGCGGTTGGCCGCCACGTCCTCGGGCGTGCCCTCCGCCACGATGCGCCCGCCTGCGTCGCCCCCCTCGGGGCCGATGTCGATGACCCAATCGGCGGTCTTCACCACGTCCAGGTTGTGCTCGATGACGACGACCGTGTTGCCCTGCTCGACCAGCTCGTGCAGCACCTCCAGGAGTTTTCTGACGTCCTCGAAGTGCAGGCCGGTCGTCGGCTCGTCCAGGATGTAGAGCGTGCGGCCCGTGGAGCGGCGTGACAGCTCCTTGGCGAGCTTCACGCGCTGCGCCTCGCCGCCCGACAGCGTGGTCGCCTGCTGGCCGACCTTCACGTAGCCGAGCCCCACCTGCATGAGGGCGTCCATCTTCTCGCGGATGGAGGGGACCGCGCGGAAGAACTCCTGGGCCTCCTCGACCGTCATCTCGAGGACGTCGCTGATGCTCTTGCCCTTGAAGCGCACCTCCAGGGTCTCGCGGTTGTAGCGGGCGCCCTTGCAGGTCTCGCAGGTGACGTAGACGTCGGGCAGGAAGTGCATCTCGATCTTGATGACGCCGTCGCCCTGGCAGGCCTCGCAGCGCCCGCCCTTGACGTTGAAGCTGAAGCGCCCCGACTTGTAGCCGCGCGCCAGGCTCTCGGGGAGCCCTGCGAACCAGTCGCGGATGGGGGTGAAGGCGCCCACGTAGGTCGCGGGGTTGGAGCGTGGCGTGCGCCCGATGGGGCGCTGGTCGATGTCGATGACCTTGTCGAGATGCTCGAAGCCCTGGATGGTCTCGCAAGGGGCGGGCGTCTCGCGCGCGCCGTTGAGCGTCATGGCGGCGTTCTTGTAGAGCGTCTCGATGGTCAGCGTGCTCTTGCCGCCGCCCGACACGCCGGTGACGCAGACGAACTGCCCGAGGGGGAACTTCGCCGTGACGTCCTTGAGGTTGTTGCCCGTGGCCTTGACGACCGTGACGGCCTTGCCGTTGCCCTTGCGGCGCTGATCGGGGACGAGGATGGCGCGCCTCCCCGAGAGGTAGTCGCCGGTGGTGGAGGCGGGGTTGGCGGCGATCTCCTGGGGGGTGCCCTCGGCCACCACCTGGCCGCCGTGGACGCCCGCGCCGGGGCCGATGTCGAAGACGTAGTCGGCCGTCCTGATGGCGTCCTCGTCGTGCTCGACGACGATCACGGAGTTGCCCTGGTCGCGCAGGCTTTTCAGCGTCTGGAGCAGGCGGTCGTTGTCGCGCTGGTGCAGGCCGATCGAGGGCTCGTCGAGCACGTAGAGCACGCCCGTCAGGCCCGAGCCGATCTGGGAGGCGAGGCGGATGCGCTGGCTCTCGCCCCCCGAGAGGGTGCCGGCGGAGCGTGACAGCGTCAGGTAGTCGAGGCCCACGTTGACCAGGAAGCCGAGCCGCTCCCTGATCTCCTTGAGGATGGCGCGGGCGATCTCGTTCTTCTGGTTGCTCAGGCGCGCGGGCACGGTGCGCACCCAGTCGTGCGCCTCGCGGATGCTCATCTGGACGACCTGGCCCACGTGCAGGTCTGCGATCCTGACGGCCAGCGCCTCGGGCTTGAGGCGGAAGCCGCCGCAGGCGTGGCAGGGGCGCTCGTTCTGGTACTGCTCGAACTCCTCGCGCACGATGCCCGAATCCGTCTCGCGGAACCTCCGCTCCATGTTGGGGATGATGCCCTCGAAGGGGCGGCGCACCTGATAGACCCGGCCCCCCTCGTCGTAGCGGAAGACGATCTCCTCGGTGCCGGAGCCGCGCAGGAGCACCTCCTGGGCGCTCGTGGGCAGGTCCTTCCAGCGGCTCGCCTTGTCGAAGTCGAAGTGCTTGGCGATGGCCTCGATGGTCTGGGCCTGGTAGGGCGACTTGCTCTTGGCCCAGGGGGCGATGGCGCCCTGGCTGAGCTTGCGGGTGACGTCGGGGACGACGAGGCGCTCGTCGAAGAAGGTCTCCGTGCCGATGCCGTCGCAGACGGGGCAGGCGCCGTAGGGGGCGTTGAAGGAGAACAGGCGCGGCTCGATCTCGGGGATCGTGAAGCCGGACACGGGGCAGGCGAACTTCTCGCTGAAGGTGATGCGCTCGGGCTCGCCTTCGGCGGGCGCCGTCTCCAGGATGGCGATGCCGTCGGCGAGGTTGAGGGCCGTGCGGAACGAGTCCGCGAGCCGCGTCTCCAGCCCCTCGCGCACCACGATGCGGTCCACCACCACGTCGATGTCGTGGCGCAGCTTCTTGTCGAGGGCTGGGGCGTCCTCGATCTCGTGGAAGGCGCCGTCCACCTTGACGCGCTGGAACCCCTGCTTGCGCAGCTCCAGCAGCTCCTTGCGGTACTCGCCCTTGCGGTCGCGCACCATGGGGGCGAGGAGGTAGCCGCGCGTGCCCTCCGGCAGGGCCATCACGCGGTCCACCATGTCCTGGACCTGCTGGGCCTCGATGGGCAGGCCGGTGGCGGGGCTGTAGGGGGTGCCGGCGCGGGCGAAGAGGAGGCGCAGGTAGTCGTAGATCTCCGTGACCGTGCCGACCGTGGAGCGGGGGTTCTTGGAGGTCGTCTTCTGCTCGATGCTGATGGCCGGGCTCAGGCCCGTGATGTGGTCCACATCGGGCTTCTCCATCATGTCGAGGAACTGGCGGGCGTAGGCGCTCAGCGACTCCACGTAGCGGCGCTGCCCCTCGGCGTAGATCGTGTCGAAGGCGAGTGAGGACTTGCCGGACCCGCTCAGCCCCGTGATGACCACGAGCCGGTCGCGCGGGATGCGCACGTCGATGTTCTTGAGGTTGTGCTCGCGCGCGCCGCGCACCTCGATGAACTTCTGCTCGGCCATGCCCGCCTCCTTGCGGGCTCTGCGGCCCGACCCGTCGCGGGCCTTGGGCCCGGCGTCCTTGCTTACCGGATGAGCGGCCCCAGGGGAAGCGCCGAGGACGAACGGAGCGGGAACGCCGCCGTCCGGTCAGGGCATGGCGCCGGCCTCCAGGGCGCGTTGCGCGAGCAGGAAGGCACCGCTCACGATGGCCATGATGACGGCGATGCCGGGATAGCCCGGCAGCATCGACACCTTGCCCTTGAGCTCCGCGAGGTCGCCCCGCAGGCCGAGGATGTCGGAGCGGATCGCCTTCACGTCCGCCTTGAGCTCCGACACGTCGGTCTCCAGGCGCGACACCCGTGCTTCGAGCATGTCCATGCCTCCGCCGGGCGGCATGGAGCCGCCCTTGAGGCCGAGATTGACCGCGTGCTCCGCCATTTCAAGCCCGACTCACCCGCCCCGCGACGACGCCTTCGGAAAAGAGCCTATCGTTCCCGTTATGTTCCGCAACCCCCGCGTGAGCGGGCGCCGCTCAGATGTGGAGCGCCCGCCCGTAGGCGTCGAGAACCGACTCGTGCATCATCTCCGAGAGCGTCGGGTGCGGGAACACGGCCTCGATGAGCTCGCCCTCCGTCGTCTCCAGGGAGCGGCCGACCACGTAGCCCTGGATCAGCTCCGTCACCTCGGCGCCGATCATGTGGGCGCCGAGCAGCTCCCCCGTCTTCGCATCGAAGACGGTCTTGATGAAGCCCTCGGGCTCGCCCAGGGCGATGGCCTTGCCGTTGCCGATGAAGGGAAAGCGGCCGACCTTGACCTCGTAGCCCTGCTCCTTGGCCCGCGCCTCGGTCAGCCCCACGGAGGCCACCTGGGGCGAGCAGTAGGTGCAGCCGGCGATGCTGCCGGGGCGGATGGCGTGGGGATGCTTGCCGGCGATCAGCTCGGCCACCATGACGCCCTCGTGGGAGGCCTTGTGGGCGAGCCACGGCGCCCCGGCCACGTCGCCGATGGCGTAGAGGCCCTCCACGCCGGTGCGGCAGAGCTCGTCGGTCACGACGTGGGTGCGCTCGACCTTCACGCCCAGCGCCTCCAGGCCGAGGTTCTCGACGTTGCCGACGATGCCCACGGCCGAGATGACGGCGTCGAACTCCTTGGTCTCCGCCTTACCGCCCTTGTCGAAGGTCGCCGTGACCACCCCCTCGCCCTTCTGGACCTTGGCCTTGGTGCCCTCCAGGATGGTCATGCCCTGCTTGACGAACTGCTTCTTGGCGAAGGCCGATACCTCCGCGTCCTCCACGGGCAGGATGCGGTCCATCACCTCCACGACCGTCGTCCTGGCGCCCATCGTGTTGTAGAAGCTGGCGAACTCGATGCCGATGGCGCCCGAGCCGACCACCAGGAGGTCCTTGGGCATGCGCGGCGGCTGCAAGGCCGTCTTGTAGTCCCAGATCAGGTCGCCGTCGGGCTCCAGCCCCGGCAGCACGCGGGCGCGGGCGCCGGTGGCGAGCACGACGCTCTTGGCCGAGAGGGTCTCATCGCCCTTGGCGCCCGTCACCGCGACCTTGCCGGGGGCCGTGAGCGTGGCCTCTCCCATGACCACCTCGACCTTGTTCTTCCGCATCAGGTGGCCGATGCCGCCCGAGAGCTGCTTGGCCACGCCGCGCGACCGCTTGATGACCGCCTCGAAGTCGAAGTCGGGCTTCTCCACCTTCAGCCCGAACTCCTGGGCGCGGTGGAAGAGGTGGAAGACCTCCGAGGAGCGCAGCAGCGCCTTGGTCGGGATGCAGCCCCAGTTGAGGCAGATGCCGCCCAGGTGCTCGCGCTCCACGATCACGCACTTCAGGCCCAGCTGCGCGGCGCGGATGGCGGCCACGTAGCCCCCCGGCCCGGCCCCGATGACGATGACGTCGAAGCTGCGCTCGGCCATGTGCTGTCCCCCTTGCGGTCGGAGGACCACCTAGCAGCGCCCGCCCGGCCCGGGAAGCCCGCTACTCGGCCAGGCAGACGCGGTTCCTCCCTCCCTCCTTGGCGCGGTAGAGCGCCTCGTCGGCGCGGCGCAGCAGCTCCTGGGGGAGCGCGCCGGAGGCCGGATAGGCCGCCACCCCCAGCGAGACCGTCACGCGCGGCAGCATCCCGTCGGCGTAGCGCAGCTGCGCCCCGCCCACCGCCTCGCGCAGCCTCTCGGCCACCTGCGCGGCCTCCGCGAGCCCCGCCCCGGGCACCAGCACCATGAACTCCTCGCCCCCGAAGCGGCAGGCGACCTCGCCCATGGTGAGCACCTCCCCCAGCCGCGCGCCGATCATGCGCAGCACCATGTCGCCCGCGTCGTGGCCGTGGTTGTCGTTGAAGGTCTTGAACTTGTCGGCGTCGAAGCTGACCAGCCCGAAGCCCGTCCCCCGCCTCTCGCAGACGGACACCTCGCGGCGCATGGCCTCCATGAAGTAGCGCCGGTTGAAGAGCCCCGTGAGGGGGTCGCGGATGCTCTGGTCGCGCAGGGCGTCGCGCAGCTTGGCGTTGGCGATGGCCATGGAGATGTGCTCCCCGCAGCGCTGGGCGAAGAGGGCGTGGGTGCCCAAGGCGGCCGCGCCCGCCCGCTCGGGCCGGAAGCGGATGTGCAGGAGGCCCACGGTGTCCCCATGCGCGACGATGGGCACGCAGATGTATTCGGCCGCCCCCAGCCCCTGCGCCTCCACGTGGTCGCAGGCGAAGCACAGGCCCCCCTGGTCGTATTCGTAGGAGCGGCCCCGCCGCAGCGCCCAGCAGGCGTCGGGCGTGATGTGGCTCTGCATGGGCGCGTCGTCCCACTGGCAGACGCCCTCCAGCATGTCGCGCGAGTTGGAGTAGATGTAGAGCTCCCCCGTCGAGCCGGGCAGGAGGCGCACCATGAAGGCGCGCACGATCATGTAGAGCTCGTCGAGCGACTTGGACGACTGCAGCCACTCGTCGAGCTGGGCGAGCATGCGCCCCTCGGCCTGGCGCGACCGCTCCTGGCCCAGCACCTCCATGGCGCGGGCCTCGGCCGCCTCGGCCTGGCGCTTGGCCTCGGAGAGCTCGGAGGCGGCCTTGCGCTCGGCCGTCACGTCCGTGAAGGTCACGACGTAGCCGCCCCCGCGCGTGGGGCGCCCGTTGGTCAGGATCACGCGCCCCGAGGGCAGGCGGCGGTCGTAGGCGTAGGGCTGGCGCGCCCGGATCTGGCGGTCGGAGGCGTCGAGGTCGGCCTGCAGCACCTCGCCCCGCGCCAGCGCCCGTTCGCGGAACTCCTCCTTGGTGGTGCCGATGGAGAGGTCCGCCCCGGACATCTCCAGGAGCTGGAAGATGCGGGTGTTGTGCAGCATGCACACGCCCTCGGCCGACCAGACCAGGATGCCCTGCTCCATCATGTTCATGACCTGCACGGCGAGGTCCGCGCCGTCGTCGCGCGGGCGCAGGGGCGCCTCGGCCTCGGGCGCGGTCCGTTCGTGCCTCATGGAATCCCCTCCGATGCCGGCGGGGACAGACTAGGAACGCGGGGTTGAGGAGGGCTTAACCGGCGGCGGCGCGACGCGCGGCATTCGATCGGTCAGGCGGCGCGCAGCTCCTCCAGGAGCGCGCCGTAGCCGCCGGAGGCCAGGAACGCGGCCTCGGCGGGCGTGTCCGCGCGCCCCAGCGCGGCGTTCCTCGTGGGGAAGCGGCCGAAGCGCCTGATCTGCTCGCGGTGGGCCTGGGCGTGGATCATCTGCCTCGGCCCCACCTCCGGCAGCCGGGCGGCGAAGAGGCGCACGCAGCGGTCCTGGTCCACGAGGTTCTCCGAGTGCATGAGCGGCAGGTAGAAGAACTGCCGCTCGGGCTCGGGGACGCGCAGGTCCCAGTCGCGGTCCACCGCGATCTTGGCCGCCGCGCGGGCCTGGCGGTCGCTGTCGAAGGCGCGAGGGGTGCCGCGGAACATGTTGCGCGGGAACTGGTCGGTCAGGACGACGTAGGCCAGCGCCCCGCGCGGGGAGGTCAGCCAGAGCCCGCAGGAGCCCTCCATGGCCGCGAGCCAGGTGGCGCGGAAGCGGTCGCGGATGGCGGCGTCGAGCGCCTCGCCGCCGGCGTACCAGCCCTCGGGGCCGACCTCCTCGACCCAGAAGCGCAGGACCTCCTCGGAGGCGTCGGTCATGCGGGGGCCTCCTCGGCGCCGGCGGCGGCGGCCACGCGGGTGCCGGCGGCGGTCAGCGGCGCCACGCGGGCGTGGCAGATCGTGGGGCGCGCGGGCGCCACGCGCATGCGCCAGAGCGCGTAGGCCGCCAAGAGCAGCATGAGGAGCGCGATGAGCCCCCAGAACCCCCTGACGCCCACCCGGTCCATGGACCACCCCACGATGAGCGGCCCGGCGATGGCGCCGAGCCCGTTGACGTAGAGGAGCCCGGCGGAGGCCGCCGCCATGTCCTCGCGCTCCAGGTAGTCGTTGGCGTAGGCGATGAGGAGGGCATAGAGCGGATTGGAGGTGCCGCCCACCACCGCCGAGGCCAGCAGCACGACCGGGAGCGCGGCCGGCAGGATCGTCCCCAGGACCGCCGCCAGCCCCCCCAGCGCGGCCAACCCCAGGATGAGGCGGCGGCGGTCCATGCGGTCGGAGGCGAGCCCGATGGGGTACTGCGCCACGAGCGCGGCCGCGTAGGTCAGCGCCACCATGAGCGCGATCTGCCCGTCCGAGAGCCCCGCGCGCGCGCCGTAGACGGCCGACATGCCGAACTGCGCGGCGAAGACGCTGCCCAGGAGGAACATCCCCACGCAGGCCAGGGGCGAGGCGCGGAAGAGGCGGCGCAGCGAGAGGGTCTTGGTGGCCTCGAAGGGGGGCGTGGCCTGGGTGGCCGACAGGAGCACAGGCGCGAAGCTGAGCGACACGAGCACGGAGGCGACGATGAACACGCTGAAGCCCGCCACGTCGCCCACGGCGATGAGGTATTGCGACGTCACGATGCCGCCCATCATGACGACCATGTAGAGCGACAGGGCCTTGCCGCGGTTCTCGTTGCTGGCGGCGGCGTTGAGCCAGGACTCGGCGGTGATGTAGACGCCGCAGTAGCAGAACCCCATGACGACGCGGAAGAGGACCCAGGCCCAGGGCTCGGCGACGAGGGGGTAGAGGATGAGGATGGCCGAGATGAGGGAGCCCAGGGCCGAGAACACGCGCACGTGGCCCACGCGCTGGATGAGCCGGGGGCCGAGGCGGGAGGCCAGCAGGAAGCCCACGTAGTAGGCGGACATGACGAGGGACAGATCGAGCGTCGAGAAGTTCTCCAGCTGCCCGCGCAGGCCCAGGAGGGTGCCCTGGAGGCCGTTGCCGATCATCAGGAGGTACATGCCGAGGAGCAGCGCCCAGGCGCTCCCGAGGACCTGAAGCATGGCGGACCTCCCGTCGCTGGATGCCTAGCGCGGCGCGTGGCCCGCGCCTAGGGGCCGCGCGGCAACAGCAGCGACGCATCCCCATAGGAGAAGAACCGATACCCCTCCCGCACCGCGTGCGCGTAGGCCTCCAGCATCCTCTCCCGCCCCATCAGCGCGCTCACCAGCATCAGGAGCGTCGAGCGCGGCAGGTGGAAGTTGGTGACGAGCCCGTCCGCCACGCGGAACCGGAAGCCCGGCACGATGAACAGGTCCGTCGCGCCCCGGAACGCCCCGCCCCCCGCCAGCGCTGCCGACTCGATCAGCCGCAGCGCGGTCGTCCCCACCGGGATCACGCGGCCCCCCCCGGCCTTGGTGGCCGCGATCTCCTCGGCCGCCGCCTCCGTGACCTCGCCCCACTCGGCGTGCATCCGGTGCTCGCGGACGTCGTCCACCTTGACGGGCAGGAACGTCCCCGCCCCCACGTGCAGCGTCACGCGCGTGAAGGCGACCCCCCGCGCCGCCAGCGCCTCCATTAGCGGCGCGTCGAAGTGCAGGGACGCCGTCGGCGCGGCCACCGCGCCGGGCTTGTCGGCCCACAGCGTCTGGTAGTCCTCGCGGTCCTGGTCGTCGGCCGGGCGCAGGGCCTCGATGTAGGGCGGCAGCGGCATGGAGCCCGCCCGCGCCAGCGCCTCTGCGAAGGCCTCGGGGGACAGCGCGAAGCGCAGGCGCGCCGTCCCACCCTCCGACCCCTCGAAGGTCGCGCTCAGACCCTCGCCGAAGTCCACCGCCTCCCCCTCGCGCAGCTTGCGGAGCGGCTTGAGGAGGGCGCTCCAGGCCCCCTCCCCGTGGTCCTCCAGCAGCGTGGCCTCGATCCGCGCCACGGCCCCCCCGCGCCTCCGCGTCCCCCGCAGCCGCGCCGGGATCACCTTCGTGTCGTTGAGCACCAGCCGGTCCCCGGGGCGCAGGAGGGCGGGGAGGTCGCTCACCAGCCGGTCCTCCAGCCGCGCCGGCCCGACCACGAGCAGCCGCGCCGAGGAGCGCGGCCGGGCGGGGCGCGTGGCGATGCGCCCCTCGGGGAGAGGGTAGTCGAAGTCCGAGAGCCTCATGCGCCTCGGCTAGCCCGGCGCGAGGCCCCCCTCAAGTGGGCGGCGGCCGCCGGAAGATGTCGCGGAACATCCCCGGCGTCAGCACGGACAGCGGGTTGACCGCCACGGCGGGGTCGGCGGGGTCGCCCCTGAGCGTGAAGCTGAAGCCGATCAGCCCCTCCCCGGGCCGCGTCAGGACGCTGCCGAGGCCGTTGACCAGGTAGAGCGGCGACAGAACGCCCTGGAAGTCCATGCGGCCGGCCGCGAAGGCGTAGGTGCCGTCGAGCGACAGCCCGAGCCCCGCCCCCACGGCGCTGCCCTGGGTCAGCGTGATCCCCCCGGGGTCGAGCCGGAAGCGCGCGGCGACGTCGTCGAAGACGATGCCGCCCTCGCCGAGCTGCTGGAGCAGCCCCACCACCGACACCGCGTTGAGCAGCGAGGCCAGCACCGGCGCGTCGCGCACCGTGAGGCCCGCGACGCTCAGCTCGCCCTCGTAGCCCGCCTCGCCCACCGGCAGCAGAAGCATGTCCAGCGACCCCCCCACCGCCCGCGCGAAGAGCCCCGCCGCCGCCAGCACCGCGCCCGCGTCGTCGCCCTGGACGCGCGCGCCGACCCGGCCCCCCTGCGGCGCCACGCGGCCCCAGACGGGCGCCACGCCGTTGACCCGGGCCCGGAAGGTGCCCTCGAGACCGAACTCGGTCGTGAACTCGCCGTGGAAGCCGGTGAGCGCGATGCCCTCGGTCACCTGCACCCGGTCGAGCGACGCCGAGATCGGCCCGCCGCCCCCCGCGCCCCGCCCGCCCGTCCCGAAGTCGGCGCGGGACAGGTCGAGCGTGCCGCCCGCCACCTCCAGCGCCACCGGGCGGCTCCCGCGCCCCACCACGGCGCCGCCCACGTCCAGCCAGTCGCCCACCCGCAGCCGGTCGAGCGTGAGGCGGTCGAGCCCGCCGGCGGCCGTCACGCTCGCCGAGCCCTCCGCCGAGAGCCCCGGCGCCGTCAGGGCCAGGCGGTCCACGCGCACGGGCGCGCCGAGCCGCCCCTCGACCACGAGCTGGCCCTCGGCCCGCGCCGCCTTGGACCAGCCGGCGGCGGGCAGGGCGAGCCCGAGCCCGCGCAGGTCCGACCGCAGCGAGAAGGCGGGCGCCCCCTCCCCCAGCTCGACCCGAAGCCTGGCCCGCCCCTCGCCCGCGACGCTGCCCTCGGGCAGACCCACGCCCACCGCGGCGAGCGTCGCGGGCGACAGTGCCACGTCGGCCTCCACGACCGGGCGCCCCTCCCGAAAGGGCAGGGAGAACGTCCCGGAGGCCGAGATGCCGTCGAGCGTCGCCTCGCCCGCGACCCGGAGCCCCGCCACGTCCGCGCGCAGCTCCAGCGCCTGGGCCGCCAGCCGGCGCCCCGGGACCAGGCTGTCCGAGGCCACCTCCGAGAGCGAGGCCGCCACGTCCCAGGCGAGCCCCTCGCCCGTGCCGAGCCGCAGGGCGATGGTGCCGCTGGCCCTGGCCCGCCCCTCGGCGAGGTCCGGCGAAAGGCCCGCGCGCGACAGGAGGCGCCAGGGCGGCTGGTCGAGCAGCGACAGGAGCGCCGTGACGCTGCCCGCCGCGCTCAGCCCCACCTCCGCCGGGGGGGTGGGGCCCCCGCCCCCCGGCAGCGCGAAGGTCAGCCCCGCCACGTCCACGTCCCCCCCCTCGGGCGCGGCCACCCGGCCCCGGTCGAGCGCCACGGCCAGATCGCCCCCCTCCCAGGAGAGGCGGCCCCAGGCGCCCTCCACGGGGGGCTGCCCGTCCAGCGGGCGCAGCGTCACGTCCTCCAGCGCCGCGCTCAGGGACAGGGCCGGGGCGGCGCCGGGGCGCAGCCGGAAGGCCGCCGCCACGTCGCCCAGGGCTCCTGCCGTCAAGCGCGCGCCGATCCACTCGCGCACGCCCGGGAACCGCGCCTCGGGCCAGAGGGCCAGGAGCCGGCCGTAGGCGAGCCGCCCGAGCCGCGCGTCCAGCGCCACCTCCCAGCCCTCGCCCGAGGCGGCCAGCCGCCCCCGCGCGAGCAGCCGGTCGGCGGCCTCGCCCCCGCCCAGGTCGGCCGAGGCCTCGGCGATCTCGACCACGAAGGGGTCGAACCGCACCCGCGCCTGCGCCTCGGCGGCGGGCAGGCGCAGGGGCGCCTCGAAGAGCCCCGGCGGCGTCGCCACCACGTCCGAGAGGGCGAGCTGCGCCACCACCTCCCGCGGCATCCCCCCCCGCACGTCGCCGAGCCAGGCCCGTCCCTCGGCCTCCAGCGACCCCCAGGCGCTCTGCAGCGCCACGCTGTCGAGGCGGAGCGTCCGCGCGGCGGGGTCGTAGGCGAGGTAGGCGCGCAAGGACTCGAAGGGCACGGGCGCCGCGCCGCCGCGCGGGCGCAGCCTGCCCTCGGCGATCTTGAGCGCCACCGACAGGGGCCCGAGCGCCCCCCCTTCGTCCAGGGCCCCCCGGAAGGCCACGGAGATGGGCGCGTCCACGACGCTGAGCCAGGCGAGCGCGGGGGCCTGCGAGGCCACGTCCGCCGCCGCCACGTCCGTCAGCGTCACGGCCAGCGTCGCCGCCAGGCTGTCGCGCGGGCTGGCGTAGTCGAGCGTGGCCCGCGTGACGCCCGCGCCGCCCGACAGCACCGCCACGTCGCCCCTGAGCCGCAGCCCCTCCCGGTCGAGCAGGAGCGCGAGCGAGCCCCCGTCCAGCGTCCAGGCCCGCCCCGCGCGCTGATCCTCGTAGTTGACCACAAGCCCCTCGATGGCGACGCGGCGCAGCGCCTCGAGCGCCGGACGGTCGAAGACGCCCGCCACCCGCCCCGGGACGCCCGCCAGCCCCTCCACGCGTCCCACGCCCGCCTCGCCGCCCGCGCGGAAGGACAGGTCCACCGAGCCGTCGGGGCGCCGCGCGAGGTCCACCTCCGGCCCGCTCAGCGCGATCTCCTGCACGAGGAGCCGCCTCTCGAAGAGGAGGCCGCGCGGGGACAGCCGCGCCGAGACCTCGGGCACGCGCGCCAGCGTGCGCCCCTCCGCGTCGCGCAGGGTGGCGTCGAGGAGCCGCACGCGGGGGTGCAGGTCGCCCCCCACCGTGACCGAGATGGCCCCGAAGCGCAGGCTCCCGCCGCCCAGCGCGTCCGAGGCCGCCGCCTCCACGCGCTCGCGCAGCCAGGAGGGCGCCGTGACCTCCTGCCCCACGAGCAGCAGCGGCAGGGCCAGCGCCACCCCCAGCGCCGCGAGCAGTGAGAGCCCCGAGAGCCGCCAGGTCCAGCGCGCGCCCCGCAGCGTGCCG
>ERZ1066121.2001-NODE-2001-length-13529-cov-5.859581_pt1 | contig 13529 bp, 10 predicted proteins | sample MGYA00382768_ERZ1066121 | MGnify/ENA primary metagenome ERZ1066121 (study PRJEB33369, sample SAMEA5778351) | biofilm metagenome | biome: Industrial cooling water; feature: Water cooling tower basin; material: Biofilm | place: United Arab Emirates | collected... | reverse complement strand
CTCCCATGCTGCGCGCTTCTCGGGGGCGGCGGCGATTGTCAGCATCCGGCGGCGGTGCATTTCGTTCAGCTTTTTGGTCACGCGCTCACACTCTTCATCGGGGTCGGGCTGCTGCGCGCGCGGTTCCTCGTACCATTCCTTGCGCCATTGCTCCTTCAACCGCTTCAGCTGCGCTGCGCTGCCCGGCTGGTGCATCAGGCCGCCGGGGACCGCGAACTGTTCGGGCAGATAATGCGCGACCAGCCACATTTGCGCGCGCGTATTAAAACGTCTGCGCTCGGCGACCAGCTGGCCATTCTGATACAGATATTCGGGCGTGCCGTGGATGGCGTTTTCGATCATCACGTCGCGGATGCGGGTTGCGCCGCGGCGCGCGGCATTCTCCCATGCGGCGGAGAAGCTCTCCGCGCCCGCGCTCTGCCGCAATTTATGCATCGCGAAGGTGGAGCAGCCAATCACCTTGCAGGCCAGCGTCACGCTGCCGCCCGCCGCTAGCGCCAGCATGAAGGCGCGTTGCCGTTCGGGCGTAAAGCCATTGCTGCGCTTTGCGCGGCGGGGGACGGGGGTGAATTGCAGGTCGGGGGGCAGGTCGGACCGGAAAACTTCGCGGTCATCGTCGGCGTCGGGCTCGTCATGCGGGGCATGTTGCCAGGCAGAGGGGGCGGGGGGCGGGGGGGGGGGGGGGAGGGGAGGGAGGATTTCGTGGGTCATCTTGGCCTCTGTGGTGATTCGAGGCGCGCTATTTATCCCATATGGTTCGTTGTAGGACAGCAGTTTCTTCTCTCGCGTTATTTTGAGGCGGTTGCGACGCGTGTTTTGGCCGGAAAGGTCAAGCTTGCGCGCCGTTCGCTTTTGACTCCTACAGGTAAAACGCTGTATCATCGGCGCACGAGACAAGATCAGCCGAGTCGTGCGCGCCCGCCTTTTTTTGGCTTTAGGGTCGCTGCCGCTCCGACAGAAATACCGCTGCGGCAAGGTGCGACCCCGGCCGTGGTGGGCAAACGGCGCTGGTCAAACCCCCCTGACCCACAGACCGGCGTCGCTATGGCCCTCTTGCGCCGCGCCCCCGCTGCCCAAGAGGGCCTGTTTTTTTGCGCGATAACGAGGGGGGTAAAGAGGGGCTTGCCAGCGCCGCCCCAACGAATAGATTGCGGCTGCGGGCTGGGGAGAGCCTGCATGCTCCGCGCCTGCGCAAGGCCGGTGACCAGCAGGGGAGAGCAAGGCTTGCAGCACATTGCAATCATCGGGTCGGGGCCCGCCGGCTATTATACCGCAGAGGCAGCGCAAAAGGCCTTTGGCGAGGATGTGCGCGTCGATATCATCGACCGGCTGCCGGTGCCGTTCGGGCTGATCCGTTTCGGCGTCGCTCCCGACCACCAGTCGATCAAGGCCGTCTCGCGCCGTTATGAGGCGACCGCGCTGTCGGACAATGTCCGCTTTGTCGGCAATGTGATGGTGGGCCGCGACGTCTCGGTGGAGGAGCTGCAGGGACTGTACGATGCGGTTGTGCTGGCGACCGGCGCGCCCCACGACCGTGCGCTTGACATTCCCGGCGCGGACCTTGCCGGTGTCTATGGCAGCGCGGCCTTTGTCGGCTGGTATAATGGCCATCCCGATTTTGCGGAGCTCAGCCCGCCGCTCGATGGCCGCCACATAGTGGTGATCGGCAACGGCAATGTCGCGCTCGATGTCGCGCGTATTTGCGCCAAGACGCGGGCCGAATTTGCAGGATCGGATATTGTCGCGCATGCGCTGGATGCGCTCGACGCGGCGAATACCGAAAGCATCACCGTCCTCGGCCGCCGCGGCCCGCACCAGATTGCGATGACGCCAAAGGAGCTGGGCGAGCTCGGCCATCTCGAGCGCGCGACGCCTGTGGTCGAGCGCGGCGACCTCCCCGAGGCGGAGGCCGACGCGCTGCTCGAGCCCGGCATGCGCAAATCAGTGACGCATTTACGCGAATTTGCTGCCATCCCCGAAAGCATAAGAGCCGACAAACCGATCCGCATTGAATTCGACTTTTTTGCCGCGCCTGTCGCCATCGAAGGCGATGGCAAGGTCGAACGCGTTCTCGTTGAGCGCACGATGCTCGATGAAAATATGCGCAGCATCGGCACCGGCGAGACTTACAGCATCCCCGCCAGCATGGTCGTTGCCTGTATCGGTTACCAGACCCCGCCAATCGAGGGCGTGCCCTATGAACATGGCCGCGGCCGCTTTGCCAATGTCGACGGGCGTATCCTGCCGGGGCTTTACTGCGTCGGCTGGGCGCGGCGCGGGCCATCGGGCACGATCGGCACCAACAAGCCCGATGGCTTTGCCGTGGTCGAACAGATCGCGGCGGACATGCCGGGCGCAGCAGGCAAACAGGGCCGCCCCGGCCTCGACGCGCTGCTGGAGGCGCGCGGCGTCCAAGTGGTGAAGTTCAGCGACTGGAAAAAGATCGAGGAAGCCGAAGCCGCCCGCGCCCGTGAAGGTGCCCCGCGCGAGAAATTCGTGACGGTTGAGGCGATGATCCGCGCGAGCGGGTGAGGCAGCTAAGGCTTCGCTGCCGCCAATTCCTGCCGCCTCAGGCCGGCCAACGGCATGAATTTCTCAGGAATATCTCGCGCAACCTTGTCAAATGCTGCGCGGACATCGGCGCGCGGCAACAGCGCTTCGCGCAAAGTCGGCAATTCCGACTTGGTATAAAATAACTGAAACCCCGGCTTTTGCAATTCATCGACCATGGCCTCGGCATGGACTGGATCGGACAGGGCCTCGATCACAGTTTGCGCAGCACGCTTCATATCTCCTGCGCAAATGAGCGCGGTTGCTGCTGTGCTGTGGCTATCCGACCTCTGCGTGAAAATTTGCTCGATCATTGCAGCAGCTTCGCTCTTGCGGTTCAAGCGCGTCAGTGCGCAAATCTGGTCACGCATTATGAGCATCTTCGCATAAGGGCTACCCGATGTCTCGGCTACTTTTGCCGCCAGCTTGGCAGCTTCCAACCCCTTTTCCCACTGACCGAGCTCAACCAGCCGCGAGCCGCGGTTGATGGTAAAATTCACCAACCAGCCATTTTCTTCGGGATCATATGGAATGGCGGCAATTGCATCGAAAATGGCCTCCGCTTCATCGCGGCGTCCAAGGGCGTCAAGCGCATAGGCCTCGACGTTCAAAGCCCATGCCTCGTCTTCGTTGATCTTCGCTATTCCTGCGGGGCTATGGTCGAGTTCGCCAACAAAGCTGACAACGTCCTCAAATCGGCCCGCGAAATGCAGTGCATGCGCGACCTGCTGGAATGCCTCGCGATCGCTGCGGTCCTTGTTGAGGCGCGCTCGATCCGATTCGAGCTGACGGCCTATCGCCTTCGACATGTTGGGGCCTGCCGCCTCTTCAATCTGCGGCCAAATCGGGGCGTACTCGCGCATCGCGAGGAAATTGGCAAAGCTGTAGGGTGAATTAATCGAATCGAGCAGGGCTACGCTGCGCTTGAACTTTCCGGTCCTCGCTTCTTCGCCGATGATTGCACTTGCCAGAAAGGATTGCAGATTGTCTGGCAGTTTACCCACATGCGGCGAAGCAAGCAGAGCCTGTGCAACCGCGCCGCGTTGTTCGAATTGCTTTGCCGTCCACAATTCACCCAGCAGGCGATAAATCTGCTGGTCGTCGATCGAGAGAAGCTCGTCGGCGTCTTTCGCTTTTGCCAATGCGATGAGGCGCTGGGCAGCATCATTATAATGATCCGAAAACAGCGCGACAAGAAATCCCAATGAGCCAAGATCACGTTCGACATAGGCTTCGACGCGGGGCAAGAGCCGGTAGGCCGGCCCCCAGCGGTTTTCTTGCAGCGCACAATCAAAATCGGCCGCAGTTTTACGCTCCTGCAAATTCCCCTCGATCGAGGGTCTGCTCATCAGCTCGGCAAGAATCGGGACGACTTCGTTGCAGATATTCGGTTGATCTGCCGAACTGGCCTTTTCGTATAGCGCAATGAGACCATCGTCGCTCAAACTCTTGAGGTCAGGCAAAGTGCTCGCCATCGCTGGATCAGTGACACCGATGATCGCCGTAAGAAAAAGGATTTTCATTTGTGGTAACATCGAAAACTGCCCCTGATGAATTGGCAGCACGCTAGAAGCTTCCAAGACTTTTTCAAATCCCAAATAGGGCAAGGTGATTTTGGACCAGAGATCTGATTCAGGGTTCGGCCACAGGACAAGGCCAGCCCCATCTAAGCACTGGCAACTCCTGCCCCGCCCCGCTAAGGAGCCCGCTACGATTTTCAATGGAGGCCAATTTGGCACTGCCCACCACACCCAAAGAGGTCGACAAACGCGCTGCCACCGATGAGGCGTTCCTGCGCGAAGTCGATGATGCCGTCCGCGCGGGCGACTTGCAGGATTTCTGGAAACGCTATGGCCGCTGGCTGGTGGCGGCGATTGTTGCTGGTCTGATTGCCTTTGGCGGCTGGATTTACTGGTCCAATCAGCAGGCCGCTGCCGCCGCCGCCAATGGCGAGAAATTCATTGCCGCGATGGACAAGCTTGATCGCGGCAATGTGAAGGCCGGGCTTGCCGATCTGGAGCAACTGGCAAAGGCGGACCAGCCTGCCTATCGCGCAATGGCGGGGATCATGATTGCCAATGTTGCGGCGCGGACCGACGCGAAAAAGGCGGTCGCTGCCTATGCCAAGGTGGCCGCCGACAGCAGCCTGCCGCAAGCCTTTCGTGACATGGCGCTGATCCGCCAGACGACGACCGAATTTGACAGCCTGCCCCCGCAGACGATCGTCAACCGGCTGAAACCGATGACAAAGCCGGGGCATCCCTGGTTCGGCAGCGCGGGCGAGATGACGGCGATAGCCTATATGAAAATGGGCAAGGAAAATCTGGCAGGCCCCATTTTCGCCCAGATTGCAAAGCAGGAAGGCGTGCCCGAAAGCCTGCGCGCGCGTGCGCAGCAGATGGCGGGCAGCCTGGGAGAGGATACGGTTCAGCTTGATGAAAAGCAGACCGGTGCATCGGCAAAGGCCAATGCAGACAAAGGAACTGACAAGTGAAGCATAACTCGAAAATCCTGATCGCGGTCGCGGCGCTGGCCGTCAGCGGCTGTTCGGTCTTTGGCGGCGACGGCAAGAAAAAGGAAACGCCGACAATCGGCAACCGCGTCGACATATTGGGGACCGAGGCGGATACCAAGACCGACGCCAATCTGGCGGGCATCTCGGTCATCCTGCCCCCACCTGCCACCAATGCCAATTGGGCGCAGCCCGGCGGCAATGCGGCCAAGTCCCCCGGCCACCTGACCCTGGGCGATACAGCGGCGCGGGCCTGGAGCGCGCAGATTGCCGGCGCATCGAACCGCGTCCGGCTGGCGGCGACTCCCGTTGTCCATAGCGGCAAATTGTTCGTGATCGATACCGAAGCCCGCGTTTCGGCGTTCGATGCAGCGACCGGCGCGTCGCTCTGGTCGACGATGCTCGACGTTGACAAGGATGGCAAACCGTCGCGCTTTGGCGGCGGCGTATCGACCGATGGCACATTGGTCTATGCAACCAACGGCGTCGGCGATGTCGCGGCGCTGAAGGTCGAAAATGGCGAAACCGTCTGGAAAAAACGCCCCGCAGGTCCGCTGCGCGGTGCACCGACGATTTCCAGCGGCAACATCTATGTGATGACGCAGGACAACCAAATTTATGCACTGCGCGCCGCCGATGGCGAGCCGCAATGGAATGAGGCTGGCCCCGTTGGCGCATCGGGTATTTTCGGCGTTGCAGCTCCGGCAGCGGCGCAGGGCACGGTGATCGCCGGCTATTCGACCGGCGAGCTTGCCGCCTATCGTTATGAAAATGGCCGCAGCCTGTGGGGCGACACGCTGTCGCGCACTGCCATGTCCACCTCTGTATCCTCGCTGACCGATATCGATGCCGATCCGGTGATCGACCGTGGCCGCGTCTTCGCGCTGGGGCAGGGCGGGCGTATGGCCAGCTATGAACTGGTCACCGGCCAGCGCATCTGGGAAATCAACATTGCCGGTATCGCAACGCCGGTTGTCGCGGGCGAATGGGTATTCGTACTCACCAGCGATGCAAAACTGCTGTGCGTGCAGCGCGCCAGCGGCAAGATCCGCTGGCTGGCGCAATTGCCGCGTTTCCGCGATGAAGAGGATAAGCAGGGCGTTATCACCTGGCGCGGACCCGTGCTGGTCAACAACCGGCTGATCGCAGCGAACTCGGAAGGGCAGCTTTGGTCGATCGCAACGGGTGACGGCACCGCCAGCCTGATGGCGGATATCAAAAACCCCATCTCGGTCGCGCCGATTGTCGCCAACAATATGCTCTATGTGCTCGATGATAGCGGGCGGGTTACGGCGTTTCGCTAACCCCCTTATTTCGTCATCCCGGACTTGATCCGGGATAACGGGCGACGCTTAGTTCGTTATCCCGGATCAAGTCCGGGATGACGATTGTCGTTTATTGCTCTAGGACATTCATCATGCTCCCCACCGTCGCCATTATCGGCCGTCCCAATGTCGGCAAATCGACGCTGTTCAACCGGCTGGTCGGCAAGAAGCTGGCGCTGGTCGATGACCAGCCAGGGGTAACGCGCGACCGGCGCGAGGGGGTGGGGCGGTTGTTCGACCTGACTTTCAATATTGTCGATACCGCGGGCTATGAGGATGACGATGTCGCAACGCTGCCCGGACGGATGCGGCAGCAGACCGAGGCTGCGGTCGATGGTGCCGATGTCGCGCTGTTCGTTGTCGATGGCCGCGCCGGGGTAACCCCGCTCGATGAGGAAATCGCCCGCTGGCTGCGGAGCACGACGACGCCGGTGGTGCTCGCGGTAAACAAGGCGGAGGGGAAGGCCGGGCAGGATACGGTGATGGAGGCCTATGCGCTCGGCTTTGGCGAGGGTTGCGCGATAAGCGCCGAGCATGGCGAGGGGCTGGCCGACCTGTTCCAGGCATTGCTGCCGCATATCGATGGCGAGCGCGAGGTCGAAGCAGTCGATCATGAAGCGCCCGATGCGCCGCTGAAGCTTGCCATTGTCGGGCGGCCCAATGCGGGCAAATCGACGCTGATCAACAAATTGCTGGGCGAGGACAGGCTCGTCACCGGGCCAGAGGCCGGGATTACCCGCGACAGCATCTCCATCGACTGGGTGTGGCACGATCCCAATCCGAAGGAGCGCGAGCCTGATGAGGATGGCAACATCCCGCCGCCGCTGATCGAGCGGCGTGTGCGCCTGATCGACACCGCGGGAATGCGCAAGCGCGCGCGGGTGCAGGAGAAGCTCGAGAAACTGTCCGTCGCCGATGCGCGCCGCGCCATCGACTTTGCCGAGGTGGTCGTTCTGCTGCTCGATGCGACAAAGGGGCTGGAGGTACAGGACCTGAAAATCGCCGACGGGGTAATCGAGGAGGGCCGCGCGCTGGTGATTGCGATCAATAAATGGGATGTCGCCGAAAACGCCTCCAGCCTGTTCAACGGCATCCGCGCCGCGCTCGATGAAGGGCTGGCGCAGTTGAAGGGCGTGCCGATGATTGCGGTATCGGCCTTTACCGGCAAAGGGCTGGACCAGCTGATCAGCGCAGCTTTCGCGGCGCGCGAGTCGTGGAACCGGCGCGTGCCGACATCGACGCTCAATCGCTGGTTCGAGGCTGCGGTCGATGCCAACCCTCCGCCAGCGCCCGGCGGCAAGCGGATCAAGCTGCGTTATATCACGCAAGCGCGCAACCGGCCACCGACCTTTGTCGTGTTCGGCACGCGCGTCGATCATTTGCCCGCAAGCTATCATCGATATTTGCTGAACGGTATCCGCCGCGATCTGGATTTTGGCGCGGTCCCGGTGCGGATCAACTTCCGTGCGCGGGCCAATCCTTTTGACAATTAACTGCGAATATTTGCGGTAACCAAAGGTTAACCCTCTTTTTGTAGCTTTCCTTAGGGCGCTGTCATCGATTGGCGTTCTCACAGGAGGTTTGGCGATGACGCCTGCGGACGAGGATATTAATTGGACGACATTCGGCGAGGCGCGCAGTGCGCTTGGCGAATCCTTTGTCCGTATCCTCGGCTATTTCCGCGAAGATGGCACCAAATCGGTCGCGGCGATCGAAACCGCGATGCGCGAGCGCAATTCGGCCAATCTGATCCTGCCTGCGCATACGCTGAAGGGCGAAGGTTACCAGTTCGGAGCCGAAAAGCTCGCCGACCTTGCCGAAGAGATAGAGGTTGCCGCGCGCCATTATGTCGAAATCCGGCAGGACCCGCAGGATCTGCTTGAAAAGGTCGTGCAATTGCGCCCGCTATTTGAACGCACGCTTGCGGCGCTGGAACGCGAGGTCAGCCCGCTCGTCGAACGCCGCGCACCTTTTGGCAGCCGCACAATGGGCGCTCATCAGGCCAGCCGCTACTGAAAATACCGCCTAAACCGGCAGATTATATTGCGCCTCCAGCGCGCCGCCATTGAGCGTCGGGACAGGCCGTCCGCTTTCAAAATCGACCCAGCCGCTGGGGGTGAGTATTTCCAGCGGGCGATAGCGGGTTTTATATTCCATCCGCGGAGCGCCGCGCACCCAATAGCCGAGATAGACATAGGGCAGGCCCGCATCGCGCGCGCGGATGATGTGGTCGAGGATGATGAAATTGCCAAGGCCGGGGCGTCCGACCGCTTCGGCATTGTAGAAACTATACACCATCGACAGCCCGTCGCCCTGCTGGTCGGTTATGCATGCGCCCACCAGTTCGCCGGGGCGGCCATAGCTTCCGGGCAGGCGATATTCGACGACATGGCTGTGCACCGTCGATTGTTCGACCATGTCCGAATAGTCGAGATCGTCCATGCCGATCATCCCGCCGGTCGGGTGACGCTGCGACAAATAGGTGCGCAGCAGCGCATATTGTTCGGACGTCGCCCAGGGGCGGCAGGCGCGCACGTCGAGATCGGCGTTGCGATTGAGCGTCCGGCGCTGCGTTGCATTGGGCTCGAATTTCAGCGCGTTGATCCGCACCGCGACGCATGCCTTGCAATCGGCGCAGCTTGGCCGGTAGGCGACATTCTGGCTGCGGCGAAAGCCGATGCGGCCCAGCGCCTCATTGAGTTCGGCGGCATGCGGCCCCGACAGTTCGGTGAACACCTTGCGCTCGGTCTTGCCCGGAATATAGGGGCAGGCCGTCGGGTTGGTCACAAAAAACCGTGGAAAACGCACTGGTGCAGTCATGAAACCCCGAACAGCGTGACAAGCGTTGAAAGAAGCAGACTATGGCGATTTCGCAGCATAGTGAAAAGCCTATTTACCACGAAAAAACGGATGCAAGACAAACCGAAGTGCTGAGCCTGTCGAAGCACGGTTCTACGCCAGGCGCTACTGCGGAGAGGCGCCCTTTGACCCTTCGACATGCTCAGGGCTCAGGGCTACGGTCTCAGCAGCGGCCTCGATTGCTAATTCAACTCCACCCGCTCGACCTTATACCCCGCATCCTTCAACCCATTGACCAGCCCCTGCAGTTGCTCCGCATCGCGGGCTTCGCATTCGATGTCGGTGATCAGGCCCTTGGCAGGCAAAGTGGTGAAGATGCGCTGGTGATAGATTTCGATGATGTTGACATTATGCTCGTTGAACAGCTTCATCACCTTGTACAGCGCACCTGGGCGGTCCTGCAGCGTGATCCTGAGCCGCGCGAGACGGCCAGAGCGGGCAAGGTCGCGCAGCAACACATTGGCGAGCAGGCGCGTATCGATATTGCCGCCGCACAGCACAATGCCGACATTATTGCCGCGAAACAGGTCGGGATTGGCCATCACCGCGGCAAGCCCCGCCGCGCCTGCGCCCTCGACCACGGTCTTTTCGATCTGGAGCAGCAGGCTGACCGCGCTTTCCAGCTGCGCTTCGGACACGAGCACAATGTCATCGACCAGTCCGCGAATGATTTGCGCGGTAAATTCGCCCGGCACCTTGACCGCAATCCCCTCGGCCAGCGTGTCGCCTTCGCAGGGCAATTGCTTGCCGTTCAGCAGCGCATACATGCTGGGATAAAGCTCGGCCTGCACGCCGATCAGCCCGATATCGGGTTTCAGCCCGCGTGCCGCCGTTCCCATGCCCGACAGCAGGCCACCGCCGCCGATCGGCACGACGAGGCAGTCGAGATCGGGGACCGCCTCCATCATTTCGAGCGCAACGGTGCCCTGGCCAGCGGCGACATGCGGATCGTCGAACGGATGGACAAAGGTCAGGCCCAGTTCCTTTTCGAGCAACCGGGCATGCTTATAGGCATCGTCGAACTTCTCGCCCTCCAGCACAACCTTGCCGCCGACGGCTTCGGTCTGCATCACCTTTACCGTGGGCGTGGTGCGCGGCATCACGATGGTCACCGGCGCGCCGAGCCTTGTGCCATGATAGCTAAGGCCCTGGGCATGGTTGCCCGCCGATGCTGCGATTACGCCACGTTGCAGTGCCTCTGCAGGGAGTTGCAGCAGGGCGTTCAGCGCGCCGCGCTCCTTATAGGCCGCTGTGAATTGCAGGTTTTCAAATTTCAGGTAGATGTTCGCGCCGGTCAGTTGCGACAATGTCTGGCTGTGCAGCGTTGGCGTTGCCACAATAGCATCGCGGATACGGTCGTGCGCGGCGCGGACATGCGCCAGTGTCAGCAGCTCGGATGGAGATTGGTCGGCCATTGCGAATTGGCCCCTAACGCATCTGGTCAATCAAGAAAACAAACATTAGAGCAGCGCCATGGCAGCAATTGCATTTATCGGTCTTGGCGTGATGGGTGGGCCGATTGCGCGCCATCTGGCCAAGGCGGGGCACCGGATGACGGTCTATAACCGGTCGAGCGCCAAGGCCGAAAAATGGGTTTCCGAAAATGGCGGTGTGCAGGCAAAATCGCCTGCAGAGGCGGCAAAGGACGCCGATGTTGTCGTCAGCTGCGTCGGCACCGATGACGATCTGGCCAGCATCACGCTTGGTCGCGACGGCGTGTTCGCTGCCATGGCAAAGGGCAGCCTGTTTATCGACCACACAACCGTTTCCGCCCGCATTGCGCGGCAATTGGGGGTAGAGGCAAAGGGACGCGGATTGCTTTGCGTCGATGCGCCGGTGACAGGAGGGCAGGCGGGCGCGGAAAATGGCACGCTTGCCATCATGTGCGGCGGCAGCGAGACTGCCGTTGAGGCAGCGCGCCCGATCATGGCGGCCTATGCCAAACGCGTTGTACATGTCGGGGGACCCGGCGACGGGCAGACCGCGAAAATGGCGAACCAGATCTGCATTGCAGGGGTATTGCAAGGGCTGTCCGAAGCGATGCATTTCGCCCAATGCGCGGAGATCGATCTCGACAAGGTTTTCGAGGCGATTTCGGGGGGCGCTGCGCAAAGCTGGCAAATGGACAATCGCTGGCACACCATGGCGAAGGGTGAGTTCGATTTCGGCTTTGCCGTTGACTGGATGCGCAAGGATCTGGGCCTTGCCATCGACGAGGCGCGCGCCAATGGTGCGAGCATTCCGGTCGCGGCGATGACCGACCAGTTTTTTTCCGACATTCAATATATGGGCGGTGGCCGTCAGGATACGAGCGCGCTGGTCCGGAGGTTGCCGAAGCGATGATGAGGTTGAAACGAAATCCTCCCCGGAACGGGGAGGTGGCGCGCGCGAAGCGCGTGACGGAGGGGGCTCAAGGCCAAAAGCCTTGCTCCATGCGGAGGGGCCCCTCCACCATCCTTCGGATGGTCCCCCTCCCCGTTTCGGGGAGGATTTTGGCCGCCGCAGCCCTCCTCCTCGCCGCTCCCGCCTTCGCCGAAGGCCTCATCGAAAATGTCAACGGCATCACGCTTGATGCAGAAGGCAAGGTCGTTCGCTTCAGTGGCCTTGTCATCGACCGGCAGGGTAAGGTTGCGCGGTTGATGATGCGTGGCGACAAGGCACCCAAAGACCTTGATTACCGTATCGACGGCCGCGGCAAGACGATGCTGCCCGGGCTGATCGATGCACATGGCCATGTCATGGGGCTTGGCTTTCAGGCGCTGACGCTCGACCTGTCGGAAACGACCTCACTTGCCGAGGCGCAGGCGGCGATAAAGGCCTATGCCGATAAATATCCCGACCGAGGCTGGATCATCGGGCGCGGCTGGAACCAGGAAAAATGGGGGCTGGGCCGCTTTCCGACCGCCGTCGATATCGACGCGGTGGTCGGCAACCGCCCGGTCTGGCTTGAACGGGTCGATGGCCACGCCGGCTGGGCGAATAGCCGGGCGATGGAGATTGCCGGAGTCACTGCCACAAGCAAGGCCCCCGTTGGCGGGCGCATCGAAATGGCGGGCGGAAAACCCAGCGGCATTTTCATTGATGCGGCATCCGAACTGGTGGGAAATCATGTGCCGCTGCCCAGCCCGCGCGACCGCGATGCAGCCTTGGTAGAGGCGCAGCAGGCGTTGCTGAAAGTCGGGGTAACGGCGATTGCCGACATGGGCACCACAATGGATGACTGGCAGGCCTTCCGCCGCGCAGGCGACGAAGGCTGGTTGTCGATCCGCATTTTCGCTTATGCGCATGGCATCGAGAATATGACCGCTATTGCCGGATCGAAGCCGACGCCCTGGCTTTATGATGACAAGCTGCGGCTGGGCGGCGTCAAACTTTATCTCGACGGCGCGCTGGGCAGCAGGGGGGCTTGGCTCAAAAAACCCTATGCCGATGCGCCAGGGCAGACGGGCCTGCAATTCTACCCGAGTCCGGAAGTGCGCAACATGATGGTGCGCGCTTCGATGGACGGGTTCCAGACGGCGGTGCATGCCATCGGCGATGCCGCCAATGCCGATGCGCTTGGCGCGGTCGAGGATCTTGCCGATACCTATCCAGAGGACCGGCGCTGGCGCATCGAACATGTACAGGTCGTCGATCCCGTCGATTTGCCGCGCCTTGCCAGACATGGGATTATTTCCTCGATGCAGCCGGTGCACCAGACTTCCGACCGCGTCATGGCCGAGGCGCGACTGGGGCCGGAGCGTCTGACCGGGGCCTATGCCTGGAACTCGATATTGAAAGCGGGCGGAAAGTTGGCCTTTGGCTCGGACACGCCGGTGGAATCGCCCAATCCTTTCCACGGCCTTGCCGTCGCGATCAGCCGCGAGGACGACAAAGGCCAGCCCTTTGGCGGCTGGCGGCCCGAGGAGCGGGTCAGCCGCGAAATCGCGCTGGCGGGCTTTACCACCGGCGCTGCCTATGCGTCCTTCGCCGAAAGCAAGGTGGGGATGTTGCAGCCCGGCTTTCGCGCCGATTTTGTGCTGGTTGATACCGATCCGCTGCTTGCCTCCCCCAGCCAGATCCGCCTGACCAATGTGCATGAGACATGGGTCGGCGGTTTTCGCGTCTATCAGCGCGGCAAAAAGCCTGACGAGATCGAAGCACCGGGGCAGGAAAGTCGCTAACGGCACAAAGCGGCGCTAACATGTTGCACTGCAACATAAAATTGTGTTGCATTTTTGCCGCGACCCTGCGGAAAATTGCAAAATGCGTTGCAAATGCGTGACCTAAAAATCGTTTTGGCA
>ERZ1066121.2000-NODE-2000-length-13530-cov-18.689128_pt1 | contig 13530 bp, 10 predicted proteins | sample MGYA00382768_ERZ1066121 | MGnify/ENA primary metagenome ERZ1066121 (study PRJEB33369, sample SAMEA5778351) | biofilm metagenome | biome: Industrial cooling water; feature: Water cooling tower basin; material: Biofilm | place: United Arab Emirates | collected... | reverse complement strand
CGGCCCGCGTGCTGCAGGACATCAAGGCCTCGGGCGTGACCAAGTTCGGCTTCGTGGGCAACGACAAGTACCGCGTGTTCGACAAGTGATCGCCCTGTCGTAGCGGTGCCGTCGCGCACCCGACGACAGGTCGTAAGAGGGCGCTGCGAGGTTTCGCGGCGCCCTTTTTCTTTGCCTGAAGGGCGCCTCAGGGGGTGCCGGTGTGGACCTCAATCCCCCTCGACCGGCTCGTCCGGCCGCATCGCGGCGGCGATCAGACCCTCGGCCTCGAGCAGCAGTTCGTCGTCCACCGCCCCCTGCGGCAACGCCTCGCGGCCGATCATCGTCATCACCGGAACCGCCAGCGGCGAGACGCGGTCGAGGGTGACATGGACCAGCTCGCGCTCGGAGCGCTCGAGCAGATCGGCGAGCCGCCCCACATCGGTCATGCGCGAGCGGGCATCGGCCCAGGCGGCCTCGATAAGCACATGATCCGGCTCGTATTTCCTGAGCACGTCGTAGATCAGGTCGGTCGAGAAGGTGACCTGCTTGCCGGTCTTCCTCTGCCCCGGATGCTGACGCTCGACGAGGCCCGAGATCACCGCCACCTCGCGGAAGGCGCGGCGCAGCAGGTGGCTTTCGGTGACCCACTGGATGAACTCGCCGGTGAGGATGTCCGGCGACAGCAGGGGCGCTGGGTCGGTGACGGGCTTCAGCCCCCACACCGCGAGGCAATAGTCGTTCGCCACGAACCCGCCGGGCAGCAGACCCCGGTCCTCCATCCGCCGGGTGATCAGCATCCCGAGGCTCTGGTTCGCGTTCCAGCCCTCGAAGGTGTAATAGGCGGTGTAGTGCTTGCCGCCGTGGGGGAAGCTCTCGACCAGCAGTTCGCCGGGCGCCGGAAGCCGCGAGCGGTAATCCTGCATTTCCAGCCACTCGCGCACATCGTCGGGGAAGCGCCCCCATCCGGCGCGGTCCGACAGCAGCGCCTGCACCCGCGTGGAAAGATGCGTGGTGAGGGGCAGGCGCAACCCGCCATACGACGGAATTGTCGCGCTTTTCTTGGCCGCCCGCACGGTAACGTCCATGTCCTTCACGCCCTCGACTTCCAGGCTCATGCCGGCGAAGAAGAAGGTGTCTCCGGGCGAGAGCTGGGCGGCGAACCGCTCCTCCACCTTGCCGAGGCTGCGGCCGTTGCGGAAGCGCACGGTCAGCATCTCGGAATCGACGATGATCCCGGCGTTCATCCGGTGCCGCTGCGCCTGGTTCGGGTGCGCGAGCTGCCAGACCCCGTCCTTGCCCCGCACGATCCGCTGGAAGCGGTCATAGGCCCGGAGCGCATAGCCGCCGTTGGAGACGAAACCGAGCACCCGCTGGAACGTCACCTCGTCGACCCAGCTATAGGCCAACGCGCTCCTCACCTCGGCCAGCAGCGCGTCCTCGTGGAACGGCCCCGCACAGGCGCAGGCCATCACGTGCTGGGCGAGCACGTCGAGGCTCCCCGGGCGGAAGGCCTCGCCGTCGCGCTGGCCCTCGTCGACCGCCTCCTTGGCCGCCATCGCCTCGAGGAACTCGAAGCGGTTGCCCGGCACCAGCACCGCGCGGCTCGGCACGTCGAGGCGGTGCCCGGCCCGCCCGATCCGCTGGAGCAGCCGCGACGAGCCCTTGGGCGCGCCCATCTGCACGACGAGGTCGATGTCCCCCCAGTCGATCCCGAGATCGAGGCTCGCGGTGCACACCAGCGCCCTCAGATCGCCGCGCGCCATCGCCTCCTCGACCTTGCGCCTTGCCTCGGTGGAGAGCGAGCCGTGGTGGATGCCGATGGGGAGATTGTCGTCATTCGCCTCCCACAGGCACTGGAAGATGAACTCGGCGAGAAAGCGGGTGTTGGTGAAGACCAGAGTGGTGCGGTTGGCCTTGATCGCCTCGATCAGCTGCGGCACCGCCCAGCGCCCTGCGTGCCCGCCCCACGGCACCCGCTCCTCCTGCGGCAGGAGGATCTCGACCTCGGGCTCCGCACCTGCCTCGCCGATGACGAGGTCGGCGGCGGCGATCTCGCCTGCCTCGCCGGTCTGCGGCGCGAGCCACTCCTGGAAGTCGCGGGGGTTGGCGAGGGTCGCAGAGAGCGCCACCCGCTGCGCCTGCGGGGCGATGGCGTGGAGCCGCGCAAGGCTGAGCGCCAGCAGGTCACCGCGCTTGTCGGTGGCGAAGGCGTGGACCTCGTCGATCACCACCCGTTTCAGCCCGCCAAACAGATCGACGCTTTCGGGATAGGAGAGCAGCAGCGAGAGGCTCTCGGGCGTGGTCAGCAGGATATGCGGCGGGCGTTCGCGCTGGCGCTTCTTGCGGTCTGAGGGCGTGTCGCCGCTGCGGGTCTCCACCCGGATCGGCAGGCCGATCTCGTCGATGGGGGTAAGCAGGTTGCGCTTCACGTCCTGCGCCAGCGCCTTCAGCGGCGAGACGTAGAGCGTGTGCAGCCCATCCCCCGGCGGCGCGGCGCCCCCGAAGTCGCACAAGGTCGGCAGGAACCCGGCGAGCGTCTTGCCCGCGCCGGTATCGGCCACCAGCAGCGCGTGGCGGCCCGCGCGCGCCTTGGCCAGCATCTCCCGCTGGTGCCGCCGCACCCGCCAGCCGCGCCCCGCGAACCACGCGGCGATGGCAGGCGGCAGGGGAATGTCGGCAGGGTCGGGAGCGGTCACGGCGGCAATGTGGCCGCTCCGCCCCCGCCTCACAAGCCTTGCCCGCCCTATTCGGCGTCGCGCGCGACGAGGCCTTCCCTGATCTCGGCGACGCTGCGGCCGGTGATCGCGGCGACCCGCTCCTGCTCGGCCTTGGAGAGCGCGTCGAAACCGCGCTTGGCGGGGAGATCGGCGACCGCTTCGGCCATCTTCTGCTCCATGCCGGCGAAGGCGCCCATCATCTGCGGCAGCGACTCCATCGTCGCGCTGATGATGCGCGGATCGCTCGACATGGTGAAGCTCTTGCGGGCATAGGCCGTGCCGCTGTCGGTCTGGAAGAAGGCCTCGATGTCGTCGAGTTCCTTCTGGGTGAAATGAATCGCGTAGAGCTCGGACATGGCCTTGCGCATGGTCGGCTCCATCACCGTCATCATGTCGCGCATCAGGGCAGGCATCAGCGCCACCTCGCGCGCGTGGCGCTCGGCATAGGCGGGGTCGAACAGGCGGGCCAGTTCCTCGGACTGTTCGGGGGTGAGATCGAGCGTGTCGGCGCCGAGGCCCGTGCCCTCCACCACGGCGTCAATCGCGGGCGCGCCGGCCGCGCCGAGGATCGGGCCGAGCAGCTTGTCGAACATCCCGCCCATCATCTCGCCGAGCGTGCCTTCGGGGATCACGCGGTTGATGATGCGCTGCGTCTGCGGCAGGCGGGCCTCCTGTTCGGGGGTGAGCGGCTCGGCCGGGAACATCGCGCCGAGCGCGGCCATCGCCTGATCCATCTCCTGCGCCGAAGGGTCGGCCTGGGCGGCGAGCGGCTGCGGGGCCAGCGCGAGCGCGGCGGCCCCTGCCATGCCGATGAAAAGGCGACGAATCATATCCTTGCTCCCCTTGTGAAGAAATGTGCGCCCCTTGTGCCGCAAGCCGCGTGCCGCCGCCAGCCCGGCGGCACGGGAGCGGTTCACAGGCCCTTGAGAACCTCCACCGGCACCCGCCCGGGCGCGGCGCGCACCGCCTCCACCAACGCGCTTTCCGCCTTGCACCGGTCCGGGCTGTCGGGATCGGCCAGCGCCGCGACCAGCGCCTCCTGCGAGAGGCCGCTCAGCCGCAGCGTCTCGGCAGCGAGCCAGCCGGGCACGGCATAACGGGTCTCGCCGCCCCTGGGCGTCACACCGAGCACGCGGGCCTCGAGCAGCAGGCGCAGCAGCGTCTGTTCGCGGGCGCGCTCGGGTTCGGGGAGTTCGAGCCGCAGGCCCAGAAGATCGCCCCTTGCGACCTTGCGGCAGGCCTCGTCCGACTGGCGCTGCGCAGCGGCAAACCAGATGGCCTTGAGGTCGATCCGCACCGCCAAGGCATCGGCCTCGGCGATCTCGGCCGATCCGAGCGCCTTCAGGCGCACCATATTCAGCGCCTCACTTGGGGATTGGCCGAGCACGAGTCCTAGCTCCTCGGCGAAGGCCGGATCGGCGGCGCGCACCGACGCCATCCCCGTCCCCGGCCCGAAGATCGCCGCGACCCCTGCATCGATCTGCGCGGGATCGGCCACTGCCGACGCTCCCCCGCCGGGGACAATGATCGCCATCAGGCTCGCCGCCACCCGCGCCAGCGCGAAGACCAGCAGCACCGCCGCCAACGCGCCGACGAAGCCGCGACCGGCACTGGTCCGGCCCTCGCCGAGACTGGCGCTGCCGCCGTCCCACGAGGCGACCCGCTCGGGATCGAGATGCGCCTCGAGTTCGGGATAGCGTTCGCGGATGCTGGTCAGCAGCTTGTGCACGTCGAGCCGCTTCACCCGCAGCCGGTCGCGCCAGCTGGCCCGGCCCGGGCGCGACAGCTCCACCCATGCCCGGTGGAGCGGATGGTCGGCCTGCCGCACCTTTTCGTGGAAGCGCATCCCCTTGAGGCGCTGGTTGAGGAAGCGCAGCGCCCAGCGTTCCTCGAGATGGCCGGATTCGTCCAGCCAGTGGAACGCCGCATTGGCCGGTTCGACGAAGGGCGCCGAGCGCGGCCAGGTGCTGGCGAACAGCTCGGCCAGCCCGCTGTCGAGCGCGTCGTGCTCGGCAAGGTCTGCCTCCTCAGCGCGCGCGATCAGGGTATCGAGCGCGGCAAGGCCCTCGGCCAGCTCGGCATGGGTGACGGCCTCCTCGCTCGCCGCGCCATCGGGGTAGAGCACGCCGACGAGCGCGTTCCACGCCGCCTCGGCGCGCTGCTGCGCCTCGCTGCGTGCGGGCATGACGCCGGGATCGACCGGTGCGAGCGGATCGGGGTGCAGCGCGGCCGGGCTGTCGTCCCATGCCTCTACCGCATCGTCATCCCAATCGCCGAGGCCATAGCTGTCCTCCTCCTCCTCCGCCCCCTCCCCGTCGCCATGCGCCGCCAGCCACAGCGCCTCGTCGCGGGCGCGGCGAAGCTCGGCAAAGCCGGCGATGTCCGCATCGGGATCGATCGCGCGCAGGGCATCGGCATAGGCCTTGCGGATCGCGCCCGTGTCGGCGGTCGGGGCGATCCCGAGCCGGTTCCACGGGAAGGCGGCGGCCTTCATAGCGGAGAGCGGGCGTCGATCTCGTCGAGCAGCCGGGCGAGGCCCTCGCGCGCATCGGCGATCCGGCGCGGCTCCTGGCTGTCGAGCGCGCCCTGGAATTCGGTCAGGGCCTGCCCGATCACGTCGCGCACATGGCCGGTGAAGCCCTCGAAGGCCCGCTCGGCCCGTGCCAGCAAGGCGACGTTCCCGGCCTCCTCGCGGGGGTGGACCTTGAGCTTTTCTAGCCGCTTGCGGCTCTCGGCGATGTCGCCCTTGCTGCGCCGGTCCTCCTCGTCGACGATCACGAGATTGCGGGTGAGGCCAGTCTCCGGCACCGCCACGTCAACCTCCAGCAGCCCGCTGGTGTCATAGGTGAAGCGCACGTTGACCCCCACCTCCCCGGCGGGGCGCGGGGGCACCGGCACGGTCAGCTCGCCGAGCTTGACGTTCTTCTTCACGTCGCGCGCCTCGCCCTGGTAGATCGCGAAAGTCACCTGGCGCTGGTTGTCGCCGAGGGTGAAGAACCGCTCCATGCGGCTGGCGGGCACGGGGGTGTTGCGCTCGATGATCGGTGCGAAGATGTCGTCGTGGAAGCGGCCATGCGCGTCGCGGGTCGAGGTGTTCACCCCGAGCGTGAAGGGCGCGACGTCGGTGATGCGGATCTCCTCGAGCCCCCCGCCACCCGACAGCAGCCCCGCCTGGATCGCCGCGCCGAGCGCCACCGCGTGATCCGGGTGGACGGTCGCGTTGGGAAAGCGTCCGAACATCCGGGTGAGCGCCTTCCTGACGACCGGCATCCGCGTCGCCCCGCCGACCAGCACGATGTCGGACAGGGCCTTCACGTCGATATGGCTGTCGCGCAGCGCCCGGATCACCGGATCGCGCAGGCGCTTCACAAGCCCGGCGGCGGCCTCCTCGAAGGCTTCGGCGGTGACACGGGTGGAAAGCGCCTCGCCATCGACCACCACGGTGAACTCGGCCTCCTCGGCGGTGGTGAGCGCGCGGCGGGTGCGTTCGGCGGCGAGGGTCAGCAGGGCGTGGCGGCGGTCGGCGGGCAGGCCCTCGAGCACGCCCGCGTCCAGCAGCGGCTCCGCCAGCCGGACGAGCACCGCGTCGAAATCGTCACCCCCGAGGCGGTTGTCCCCCGCCGAGGCGCGCACCTCGACGATCCCTTCGAACATCTCGACGATCGAGACGTCGAAGGTGCCCCCGCCGAGATCGAAGACGAGGAAGGGTTCGCGGTCGCCCCGGTCCGCGAGGCCGAAGGCGAGCGCCGCAGCGGTCGGCTCGTTGATCAGGCGCCTGACCTCGAGCCCCGCGATCTCGCCCGCCCGCCGGGTGGCGCGACGCTGGCGCTCGTTGAAATAGGCCGGCACGGTGATGACCGCCGCGGTGGGCCGCTCGCCCGTCGCCGCCTCGACATCGTCGGCAAGGCTGCGCAGCACCATCGCCGAAAGGTCCTCCGGCGTCAGCGTGGTGCCCGCCAGCGTGACTGTGGAGGCGGTGCCCATCATCCGCTTGAAGCTGGTCACCGTGTCGGCCGGATGGGTCGCCATCCGGTCGAGCGCGGCTTCCCCGACCCAGCTCTGCCCGTCGCGCGACAGGCTGACCGCCGAGGGGGTGAGCATCCTGCCCAGCGCATTGGGCACGAGCTCGGGTGCACCGTCCCGCCACAGCGCGACCGCGCTGTTGGTGGTGCCAAGATCGATCCCCACGAGCATTCCAGCCGTCATAGCGCAGGCCCGCAGTCAGGCAATTGGAATCGCAGCGGTTCCCGGCGCTAGTGGCCGACGCTCTCGCCGCGCTCCAGCCCCGAGAGGGCAAGCTGCGCGTCGATCTGCGCGAGCAGGCGTTCGAGCCCCGCCTCGCTGTCGCTCTCGGCGCGGGCGACCAGCACGTCCTGCGTGTTCGAGGCGCGCAGCAGCCACCAGCCGTCGGCGGTGTTGACGCGCACGCCGTCGGTGGTGTTCACGCTCTCGACCTCGGGGCCGGAATTGGCGGTAAGACGCCCGGCGATCTCCTCCATCGCCGCGAACTTGCGGCTCTCGTCGACCTGGAAGCGCATTTCGGGGGTGTTGAGCATCGCCGGGATGCTCCCCCGCAGCTCGGTCACCGACTTGCCGAGCCGCGCCGCGGCGGCGAGCAGCCGGACCCCGGCATAGAGCGCGTCGTCGAAGCCGTAATACTCGTCGGCGAAGAACACGTGCCCGCTCATCTCGCCGGCGAGCGGCGCGCCAGTTTCCTTCATTTTGGATTTGATCAGCGAGTGGCCGGTCTTCCACATCAGCGGCTGCCCGCCGAGTTCGGCGACGCGGTCGAACAACGCGCGGCTGGCCTTCACGTCGGCGATAACCGTCGCGCCGGGGCGGGCTTTCAGCACGTCCTCGGCATAGATCATCAGGAGCTGGTCGCCCCAGATCACCCGCCCCTCGCCGTCGATCGCGCCGATGCGGTCGCCGTCCCCGTCGAAAGCCACTCCGAAATCGAGGTTCTTCTCGGCGACGAGCGCGCGAAGATCGGTCAGGTTGGCCTCTACTGTCGGATCAGGATGGTGGTTGGGAAAATGTCCGTCGACTTCGGTAAAGAGCAGATGATGTTCGCCCGGCAGTCGGGCAGCCAGCGCCTCGAGAGCGGGGCCCGCGGCACCGTTGCCGGCATCCCAGCCGACGCGCAGGGTTTCGAGCTTGCCGGCGTCGGTCCCGGCCAGACCCTGGAGCAGGCGCTCGACATACTCGCCAAGGATGTCGCGCGCGGTCACCTCGCCGGTGCCGCTGGCGAAGGCCCCGTCCGCAGCCAGCTTCCCGAGCTTCTGGATATCGGCGCCGAAGAACGGGCGCCCCAGAAATACCATCTTGAAGCCATTGTAATTGGGGGGATTGTGGCTGCCAGTTATCTGAATGCCGCCATCCACCTCTTCGGCTGAGGCTTCGGCGTAATAGAGCATCGGGGTTGCCCCCATGCCGATCCGCACCACGTCGCACCCGCTCGCGGTCAGTCCCTCGATCAGCGCATGCTCGAGCATCGGCGAGCTGACCCGCCCGTCATAGCCGACCGCCACGGTCCTGCCCCCCGCCTCGCGCAGCAGCGTGCCGAAGGCCCGGCCGATCGCCCGCGCGTCATCCGCGCCGAGGGTTTCGCCGATGATCCCGCGAATGTCGTATTCGCGCAGCACGGTGGGGTGGAAATTGTGTTGCATGATCGAGGGTTCTCCTTGCCCGCTTCGGGGCGATGATCGGGCTACTGGTGTATCGGCAGGGATCGGGCGCCCGTCCTTTCAACGGAGCGGCCGGCCCGGACATTCCCCCGCACAGTCCACTTTCCTGCCAAACCCCTGCCTCGCGATTGTGTCAACCGTGCGATGCTCGGTCAGGTATCGTCGGGCGGCCGCCCGTCGCGCGGATGAGGCAGCTCGTCGAGCAGCAGATCGCGGGCGGCATTGGCTTCCTGCATCGCCGCGGTCGTCCCGCCCTTGTCCGGATGCACCAGCGCGGTGAGGCGGCGGTGGGCTGCGATGATTTCATCGCGTTCCGCCCCGGCCGCGACACCCAGCAGCTTGCGTGCCCGGAATATCGCCTGGCTCCGGGTCGGCGCGGGCCGCAGGAAATCCCACGGCCACTTGCCGAAGGCCCAGCGGCAGAAGATGCACACGGCGGCGATCAGGACAAGCGCGCGCAGCATCGGTTCAGGCCAGTTCCAGCTCGCCCTGTTCGCGGCTGAACTGCGGCAGGGCCAGCGCCTTGACCAGTGCGCGCAGCTCCTGCCGGGCGATGAGGTGGCTGGTGCCGAGCTCGCCCAGGTGCCCCTTGTCGAGCAGCGTCAGGCCCGAGGGGAAGAGCTCGCGGTAGATCACGCGTTCGGAAAGGCCCTGCGTGACCCGGAAGCCGACGCGCTTGGCCATCTCGTTCAGGGCCTTGTGCAGGCGCGCCTGGTTCCTGGCCTCGACATGGCCGGTGCGGTTGCGCACCACGATCCAGTCCATCTCGGGGCGCTGCTGTTCGATCGTCATCCGGCTGCGCTTCATCCGCGCCTCCCAGATCAGCTCGGCGAAGAAGGACAGCTTCTTGACCTTGAAGGTCTCGGCATCGACCTGGCCGATCAGGTCGAAATCGACGAAGCTGTCGTTCATCGGCGTGACCAGCGTGTCGGCGTGCTCGACCGCGATGCGGGCATAGGGATCGTCTCGCCCGGGATTGTCGATGATCAGGAAATCGCACGAGGCCTCGAGCCGGCGGATCATCGCCATCAGGTCGCCCGTGCCGTTGCCGCGGAACACCTCGCAGGCCGGGGTCGGCAGCGTCAGGCCGCGCTTCTCGAGCGTCGCCAGACGGTTCTCGATATAGCGGTGCATGGTGCGCTGGCGCGGATCGAGATCGATCGAGGCCACCCGCGCGCCGAGATAGGACAGCGCCACCGCGACATGGACCGCCGTGGTCGACTTGCCGGTGCCGCCCTTCTCGTTGGCGAAGACGATGCGGTGCGCCTGCCCCTTCCTGAGGGAGCGCGTTGCCGGCTGAGGCTGCGGGGGCTGGGCGGGCGGCATGGCGGTTTTCTCGCGCGGGTCTCTCGGCGGAGCGGCTTGAAATGGGACAGCTGGCGCCGCTAGGGCGTGCTTCGGCATTATCCTTGGAGGCCTGACGGTGCAAACGGTCAAGACGTTGCAAATGTTGAGAACCGCTTTGGCACATTTGCGTGTCGGCGATGCGACGATCGCGCTGGTCCCGACGATGGGCGCGCTGCACGAGGGCCACCTCACGCTGGTGCGCCGCGCCAAGGCCGAGGCCGACCACGTCGTCGCCTCGATCTTCGTCAATCCGAAGCAGTTCGGCGCGAACGAGGATCTCGATGCCTACCCCCGCCAGCTCGCCGCCGACGCCGCGATGCTGGAGGCCGAGGGCGTCGCGCTGCTGTGGGCGCCGGACGTGGCGGCGATGTATCCTGCGGGCTTCGTCACCAATGTCAGCGTCGCGGGTGTGAGCGAGGGCCTGTGCGGCGCGGCGCGGCCCGGACACTTCGACGGGGTGGCGACCGTGGTGTGCAAGCTCTTCAACCAGGTCGCGCCCGACATGGCCTTCTTCGGCGAGAAGGATTTCCAGCAGCTCGCCGTGATCCGGGCGATGGCGCGCGACCTCGATCTGACGCGGCCCCATGTCGACAGCATCATCGGCGTGCCGACGGTGCGCGAGGCTGACGGGCTCGCGATGTCGAGCCGCAACCGCTACCTCTCGCCCGACCAGCGCGCCGCCGCCGCCGCCCTCCCGCGCGCGATGCGCGAGGCTGCGAGCGCAATCGGTGGCGGCGCAGATGCGGCCGGGGCGCTTGCGCGTATGGAGGCGGAGCTGATCGCGGCGGGCTTTGCCAGCGTCGATTACGCCGTCCTCGCCGACTGCCGCTCGCTCGAACCGCTCGATGCGCTCGGCAGCGATCCGGCGCGGCTGCTGGTGGCGGCCCGGATCGGCGGCACGCGGCTGATCGACAACCTCGCGGTGGCCCGCGCCTGACCAGAAGTGTTGACGCGCGCCCTCCCCCGGTGGCATGGGCGCGTCCTGAGCCCGAGCGGGTATAGCTTAGTGGTAAAGCTCCAGCCTTCCAAGCTGGCTATGCGGGTTCGATTCCCGCTACCCGCTCCACAATTCCCGAAAAGCCGCAGAAAACCGCCACTCCGGAGGCGGCATGCGCACCAATTCCCCCATAGCTTCTCACACAGCATCTCACAGCGTCGGCCCCGGCGCGCTCGCGCGCCCACTCTCCCGTTTACAGAACGCGTTCGTAGGAAGGGGGGGCTGACCGATGCGCCAGCAGAGCTACCTCGTCCGCAAGGGCGCCCGCTATCATTTTCGCCGCCGGATTCCTCATTCGCTGACCGCACGACCTATAAGCATCTCGTTAGGAACAGCCGATCCCGACAAGGCGCGGTGCCTTGCCCGGAGGCTGGCAGTGAAATGGGACGAGCTTGCTATGGGTATGGAAATTCTCGGCGGTCGAAGAACGCTATCGCTTGATGAGCAGGAGGCACTCTTTCGCAAAGGACTCAAGGACGAGCTGGCAAGGGCGACGGTGCACATCACGGCTCCGATCGAAGACGAGCAGCCGCATCCCTTGCACCATAAGATGATGGCGATGGCTTACCGCGTCATGATGCGTATGCCGGCCGACGCGGAGGAACTTGACCAGGCAATAGTCGATCAGATCGTTCCTGAAAGCTGGTCCGCATCGGAAAGAGCGCTGCTCGACAAGGTCATGAGGCTCATGGTTTCGCCGCGCAGCATTTCGACAGATGAGACAGAAGCGGCGCTGCAAACAATCGATGCGCCCGTGAATGAGACGACAGTCAGAGACGCACGCTTGCACATATTCCGCGGATTTGTTGAGGCACAGCAGCGGGCAGAGCTCATCCAGCACCCGCTGATCGAAGCCGCCGGCAACCCGATTTCAGCACTCCTTGACGATGGGCTTGTTCTTGAGGCCCGTCGTTCGAAAGGCGATGAAGATGGCAACCGCTTCTTCGCGCGCACCACCGATGTCCGCTTCAGCGAACAGATTGACGAACTGGTCGACAAGGTTTTCGCTGATAACGAGTGGCAGCCTGATGGCAATCGCACGAGACATATGTTCGAGGCCTTCGCATGGCTCACCGGCGACAAGCCGATGGCTGACTATGAGCCCGAAGACATCAAGGTCTTCGCACGGCGAATGGCACGAATCCCGCGGGGTTTCAAATGGGGCAGACTGGGTGTCTCGGATGGCATGGCTGTGCCCTTCCAGCCCGAGAACTTTCCTGAACTTCCGGCCAACGAGCGGCGGTCGAACAGGACGATCAATAGCTACCTGACCAAGCTCCAAGCGGCGGCGAAGGTTCTTCACACAAGCTACTGGCTGCCCAAGCAGGGCGACGATCAGGTCATGAAATTTAATGGCTCGCGCAAAAAGGTCATCGACGATCCCACTGATCCGGATCGGGTGCCGCTCACAGAGGAGAATCTTCGGACCCTGTATTCTCTTCCGATTTGGCAAGGGAGCGGTGGCGCGTTGAAGCGACTGCACGTAGTGGACACGCCAGTGATCTATCAGGACGCCGCATACTGGGTGCCCCTCTTGGGGACCTATGAAGGAATGTCCCGCGAAGAAGCCTGCGGCCTTGAATTGATTGACGTCGAGGTGGACGTCGAGACTCCCTACGTCCTTGTTCGCGAGAACATGACGAAAACCAAGGATGGCGTAACGCCTGCTGGGATCAAGCGCCGATCACGTCGACGCGCCCTTCCCATTCATAGCGAGCTTCTGCGCCTTGGCTTCGCGAGTTACGTGAAGTCGGTCGAGGCCGAGGGTTGGGATTGCCTCTTCCCGGAACTCTACGGGCACGTGGATGAAAACGGGACTTACATGCGTCGGGGAAAGCCAGGCGGTCCTTGGTTCTATGCGAGGGCGTGGAGGGGCATGATCGATGCAAGCCACGTGATCTTGCCGCTTCCAATGACGTCCGCAGGGAAGCATGCCGACTTCCATTCGCAGAGAACTTTCCATTACAGCGCGATGGCTGGTGAAGAGGTGAGCGAAGCTCTCCTTGCTCGCCATATTGGACATAGCGCGCGAACCACTGGCGGCAGAAAATATAACCGGCGAGCGCTTGCGCTGGGTGAAGCGAGGGAGCTCGCTGAACGCCGCAAGGTCCTGGAACGTGAGGTTCCGATTGTCACGGATCACGTTCCTGCTCCCGGTAGCGTGAACCTGCTGCACCTAAATCATCGGTCCCGTGTGGGATCGGCTGAAGGGCGAGACGCCTTGCTTTACTTCCTTTGGGATGAGGAAGCCATTGCGGCAGACAAGCGCCGCAAGGCAGAGCTAAGGAAGGCGGCGAAGGCGAAGAAGTGATCCCAAGCCGCGGTCGTTCTTCGCTGCCGCTGGGATCAGGAGCTGGAGGGGAAAGGGTCCCCGACATAGCCGAGGACCCTCTCGTGGTTACTTCCAGTCGGGACGCTTATTGCGTTCCCGCTGGGTCGTGTCGGGATGCTTCTGAGCATACCGCTCGGTGACAAACTGCCCCGTCCGCGAATCCCGATGGGAAATCTGCGTGGGCACCTTTTCTCGAGCCATCGTCGGTCCTTTCCTTCAGAAGGAATGTCTCGGGCCTGCTCCCGGGTGGGGCCCCCGCCCGCCGTGCGCAACTGCGGACGAGGGCTGCGATCTGGCTACTTGTTGACGATGATCGGGAACGCACGGATGCCGCGCTGATGCGCGTAAATCCGCTTGCCCTTAACCGTGATCCAAGGACGCCAGATCACGCGCTTCCCCGGGGGAACGCGGACCTTAGCCCATCTTATTCACCGGCGATGTCGTGAAGGGTTGGCGGGAGTGGTGTAA
>ERZ1066121.1995-NODE-1995-length-13546-cov-5.252909_pt1 | contig 13546 bp, 13 predicted proteins | sample MGYA00382768_ERZ1066121 | MGnify/ENA primary metagenome ERZ1066121 (study PRJEB33369, sample SAMEA5778351) | biofilm metagenome | biome: Industrial cooling water; feature: Water cooling tower basin; material: Biofilm | place: United Arab Emirates | collected... | reverse complement strand
GCCGCGGAGGCCGCGCGGGGGGTTGGTCCCGGCCAGGACGGAGCCGGCGTAGACGAACCCGGCGACCGCCCCGAGTTGGGCGAGGAGCCGGAACGCGACGTCGGCCGGGCCGCCGAGGGCTTTGCCCAGGCCCGGCGTGACGGCCGACTTCCAGAGCATCGGGACGACATACGCGGCCACGACGACGCCGGCCAGCACGAGCGCCCCGCCGACGACCGAGGCGACCGCCAGTTTCGTCTTCGGGTCCGGGGCGGTCGTGGTGGGTTGAACGGCGGTCGCCATACCGTACTGCCCGGACCGTGTGTCGGTCCCGGTTCCTGATGGGGTGGAGTTTCGGACGATCCCGTCGCACGAGGCGGACTCGGGACCGGTCCGCGGAGCAGGTGCAGAAGGACTCGAACCTTCAACCTGCGGTTTTGGAGACCGCTGCTCTACCAGTTGAGCTATGCACCTATGCGGAGTTCGCAGAGGGCAGTGAGCAGTGGTCAGTCAAGAATAGACAGCAAGTTACCGCAAACTCGCCATTTCTGACTGCCCACCGCACACTGCCCACTGCCCACTGCTCAGGCAATGATCTTCGTCACGACGCCCGAGCCGACGGTGCGGCCGCCCTCGCGGATGGCGAAGCGGAGGCCTTCGTCCATGGCGACCGGCATGCCGTCCATCAGCTTGACGGTGATCTTCACGTTGTCGCCGGGCATGCACATTTCGACGCCCGCCGGCAGCGTGATGCTCCCGGTCACGTCGGTCGTGCGGAAGTAGAACTGCGGCTTGTACCCGCTGAAGAACGGGGTGTGCCGGCCGCCTTCGTCCTTCGACAGGACGTAGATGTTCCCCTCGAATTCCGTGTGCGGCGTGATGCTGCCCGGCTTCGCGATGACCTGGCCGCGCTCGATGCCGTCCTTGTCGATCCCCCGCAGCAGCGCCCCGACGTTGTCGCCGGCGATGGCCTTGTCGAGGGTCTTGTTGAACATTTCGATCCCGGTGAGGACCGTCTTCACGTTGTCCTTCCGGAGGCCGATGATCTCGACTTCGTCGCCGACCTTGCCGACGCCCCGCTCGACCCGGCCGGTCGCCACGGTGCCCCGGCCCTTGATCGAGAACACGTCTTCGACGGACATCAGGAACGGCTTGTCTTCCTCGCGCTTCGGCTCGAGGATGTAGGTGTCGAGCGCGTCCATGAGGGCGTCGATCGACTTCGGGCCGGGGTTCTCGTCCTTGGTGTAGTTTTCGAGCGCGTCCTTCGATTGGCCGCGGATGATCGGGATCTCGTCGCCGGGGAACTCGTACTTCTTGAGCAGTTCGCGGATTTCGAGTTCGACGAGTTCGAGCAGTTCCGGGTCGTCGACGGTGTCGCATTTGTTCATGTACACGACGATCCGCGGCACGCCGACCTGCCGGGCGAGGAGGACGTGCTCCCGCGTTTGCGGCATGGGGCCGTCGTTGGCGGCGACGACGAGGATGGCCCCGTCCATCTGGGCCGCGCCCGTGATCATGTTCTTGATGAAGTCGGCGTGGCCGGGGCAGTCGATGTGGGCGTAGTGCCGTTTCGGCGACTCGTACTCGACGTGCGAAACGGCGATGGTCACGGTCTTGTTGGCGTCCCGGACGGTGCCGCCCTTCGTGATTTCCGCGTAGTCCTTGAAGGCCTGCTTGTTCTTGTGGCCCTGCCGCGCGACGATGGCGGCGGTCAGCGTCGACTTGCCGTGGTCGATGTGGCCGATCGTGCCGACGTTCACGTGCGGCTTGGTCCGTTCGAATACGCCCTTCGCCATCGGTCCCTCGTTGAATAACTGGTGGTTACGCCCCTTCGACGCTGGGCGCGGGAAACTCGTTCGGGCCACAAAAACTCGTTCGACGGCCGCCTGGCCGCCCGGCTTCGCGAACCGGGCGGGGCCGTCGAGCGATCGGATGGGGGTCGCTGCTCACCCCCGAGAGCTGCTGATGGGAATTGAACCCATGACCTCTTCATTACCAATGAAGTGCTCTACCAGCTGAGCTACAGCAGCAGTTGTTCGGTCGCCACCCCTCTTGATTACGCGGAACCCCATCAACCGGCCAGAGCGGGAGACGGGATTTGAACCCGCAACGTCTTGCTTGGAAGGCAAGTGCTCTACCGTTGAGCTACTCCCGCAGGGAGCAGTTGACAGTTCGCAGTGGGCGGCGGGCAGTGAAAACCGCTCTGGCTTTCCTGCCCACTGCTCACGGCCAACTGCCCACTGCCGATGGGTAGGGAGGGATTCGAACCCCCGAACTCCGAAGAGGGCAGATTTACAGTCTGCTGCGATTGACCACTCCGCCACCTACCCGGTGGTACTTCCCCGCCTGCCCGGTGCCTCGTCGCGGCCGTCGCCGACAGAGCCAGCGGTGGGACTCGAACCCACGACCTACGGTTTACAAAACCGTTGCTCTACCAACTGAGCTACGCAGGCACGCCACCGGCCGCGGGGAACTTAAACTTAGGGACGACCCCTCTGCCGTTCAAGCCGAATTTCCCCGGCCGGCCGTCCGGTTCTCGGATTCTATCGCCCCGCCGGGGGGAAGGACATGCCACCTCGCGGGGAGGTTCACGCCCGGGCGCGGGCGGCCGCCCCGGCTTTTCACGCCCGTCTCATGCGAACCGCGGCATAATCGTAGAGTGGAAGAGTACCGTCCCGTCGGGGGACGCCCGCCCGAGGAGGTCGCCGTGCGTCTACTGCTCGTCGAGGATCAGGCGGCGCTGCTGAAAGCCCTCCGGCAGGGGCTGGAAGAGGAAGGGTACGCCGTCGACACCGCCGCCGACGGCGAGGACGCCGACGCGAAGGCGCGTGCCACCGACTACGACGTGATCGTCCTCGACGTCATGCTGCCGAAGGTCGACGGCCTGACGCTGCTCAAGCGGTGGCGGGCCGCCGGCATGAAGTCGCACGTCCTCATGCTCACCGCCCGCGGCGGGACCGAGGCCAAGGTCGCGGGCCTCGACAGCGGGGCGGACGACTACCTCACGAAGCCGTTCGAGCTCGACGAACTGTTCGCCCGGGTCCGGGCCCTGGTCCGCCGGGGGCACCAGGTGAAGAGCCCGCAGATCAAGGTGCTCGACCTGACGATCGACACCGCCGCCCGCGAGGTGCAGCGGGCCGGGCAGCCGATCCACCTGACGCCGCGGGAGTACGCCCTGCTGGAGTTCCTGGCCTTCCACGCGGGGAAGGTGGTCACCCGGACGATGATCTGGGAGCACCTGTACGACGAGTACGACGAGAACACGTCGAACGTCGTGGACGTGTACATCCGCTACCTGCGGAACAAGATCGACAAGGGGTTCGACCCGCCCCTGATTCAAACCAAGTGGGGCGAAGGGTACATGCTCCGTGCGGACGGGTGAGTCCGCGGATCCGCGTCACACCGTCGGCCGTCTCGTGTGCCAGTCCGTGGCCGACTCGTACATCCGCGCCACCCGCAGCATCTTCTCCTCGTCGAACGGCGGCGAGAGGAGTTGCAATCCGATGGGCAGCCCGGCCTTCGTGAACCCGCACGGGATGCTGATGCCGGGAATGCCCGCGAGGTTGCACGACACCGTGTAGATGTCCGACAGATACATCGCCAGCGGGTCGTCGGACTTGGACCCGATCTTGAACGCGGCCGTGGGGGTGGTCGGCCCCATCACCACGTCGCACTGCTTGAATGCGTCGTCGTAGTCCTGCTTCACGAGCCGGCGGACCTTCAGAGCTTTCACGTAATACTTGTTGGCGTAGCCGCTGGAGAGCACGTAAGTGCCGATCAGAATCCGGCGTTGCACTTCCTTGCCGAACCCCTCGCTGCGGGACTTCGCATAGGTGGCGATGAGGTCGGCCTTCTGCTTCGTGCGGTGGCCGTAGTGCATGCCGTCGTAACGGGCGAGGTTGGAGGACGCCTCCGCGGGGGCGACGATGTAATACGCGGCCAGCGCATACGGGCTGTGGGGCAGGGAAACATCAATCAATTTCGCGCCTTGCTTCTCGTACTCTTTCAACGCCGTCCGCACGGCGGCTTCGACTTCGGGGTCGATCCCCTCGGAGAAGAATTCCTTCGGCACGCCGATTTTGAGCCCCTTCACGGGGGTGTTCAGCGACTGCGTGTAGGCCGGCACCGGCTCGTTCACGCTGGTGCTGTCGCGCGGGTCGTGCCCGGCGAGGACTTCCATCATCAGGGCGCAGTCGGTCACGTCGTGGGTGAACGGGCCGACCTGGTCCAGGGAGCTGGCGAAGGCGATCAGCCCGTACCGCGACACCCGGCCGTAGGTGGGCTTGATGCCGACGATGCCGCACACGGCCGCGGGCTGGCGGATGGAGCCGCCGGTGTCGGTGCCGAGGGACAGCGGGGCTTCGCACGCGGCGACGGCGGCCGCCGACCCGCCCGACGACCCGCCGGGGATGCAGTCGGTGTCCCACGGGTTGCGGGTCGTGAAGTACGCGCTGTTCTCCGTGGAGGAGCCCATCGCGAACTCGTCCATGTTCGTCTTGCCGATGAGCACGGCGTCCGCGGCCCGCAGGCGTTCGACCACGGTCGCGTCGTAGGGCGGGACGAACCCCTGTAGGATCTTCGACGAACACGTCGTCGGCGTCCCCTTCGTGCAGAGCACGTCCTTCACCGCGACCGGCACGCCCGCCAGCGGCCCCAACTTCGCCCCGGACTTCCGCTTCGCGTCGACGGCGGCGGCCTGGGCTTTCGCGTCGGCTTCGTCGACGTGCTGGAAGGCGTGAACTTTCGGGTCGCGGTCGCGGATGGCGGCGAGGAACGCATCGGTGATTTCCGATGCGGAGGCTTGCCCGCCGGCCTGAAGGGTGAGCAACTCGGCCGCGGTCTTCTCGATCAGGCTCATGGGGGAAACCAGAATGGGGTTCCGTGTTTAGCCGCGACGCGAAGCGGAGCGCGGGACAAGCTCCCGCGCTCCGCTTCGCGTCGCGGCTAAACGAGTTCACGCCGTCATTTCGTCGGCGGAGTCGAACACGGCGGGGACCGCGAAGTAGTCGCCGACGCGGTTCGGGGCGTTCTTCAAGGCTTCGCCCGGCGGCAGGGAGGGGGCCGGGACGTCGTCGCGGAACACGTTTTCGACCGGCAGCGGGTGGGCCAGCGGCTCGACGCCGTCGGTGTTCACCTGCTGCAACTGGTCGACGTACCCGAGGATGCGGTTGAGCTGCTCGGCCATGCGCGGCACGTCGGCGTCGGCCAGCTCCAGCCGGGCCAGCTTCGCGACCTTGCGGACCTCGTCGGTGCTCAGCGACATGGCACACTCGAATGCGGAATTCGGAACGCGGATTTCGGAATGCCTTCAATTCCGCATTCCGAATTCGGCATTTCGCATTGGTCAGACCGCGGTCGTGGTGAACGGCAGCCTCACGACCGGCCGCTGGACCTTCCCGCTCCGGATGCACTGGACGCACACCCACTTGCGGACGGTCTCGCCTTCCTCGGCCACGCGGATGCGCTGCAGGTTCGGCTTGTAGACCCGCTTGTTGATCCCGGTGATCTTCTTCCCGACCCCGCCGAGGTACTTGGCCTTACCCCGGTAGGTCTTCTGGTTGCCGCGTTGCGGCGTCTTCTGGCAAACGTGGCAGTGCATGCCCATCGAAATCGCCCTCACGGTCCCCGCAGTCCGGGGCCGGCTGGAATGACAGAACTACCACTATACCGGGGTCCGGCAGGCTGACAAGGCGCAGGTTCACACCAGAATCCGCCGGATCTCCGTCTGCAGCGGCCCGCCGGTGACGTGAACGCCGCCGGCCGCGTCGATGTACACGTCGATCTCGCTGCGGACGCCGAACTCGCCGGGGAGGTAGATGCCCGGCTCGATGCTGAAGCACGTCTTCCGCATGACCCGGCGCTCCTCGCGGGTTTCCAGGCCGTCCATGTGCGCGCCGTTGCCGTGCGTCTCCTGGCCGATGTTGTGCCCGGTCCGGTGGCAGAACTGCGGGCCGTACCCCGCCCGCTCGATCACGTCGCGGACGGCGGCGTCGACTTGCCACCCTTGCAGCGGCTCCCCGGCGGCGAACGCGCGCTTCACCCGGTCGATGCCCGCGTCCCGGGCGTCCCGGACGACGTGGAACACCGCGTCGATCCTCGCCGGCACGCTCTCCCCCACGAACCCGACGCGGGTCAGGTCGCTGTACACGGCGCGGGGCTTGTTCATCTTCGCCCACAAATCGACGAGAACGAAGCTGCCGGGCTGAATCCGCCGGGCGGTCTCCGGGGCCGGGGAGAAGTGCGGGTCCGCCGAGTGCGGGCCTTCGCCGACGATCGGGGCGTGGTCGGTCGTCAGGCCGTTGTCCGCGAAGTGCTTCATGATCCGGGCCTGCACCGCCGTTTCGAGCGTGTACCCCTTGGTGCGGATTTCCTCGGCGATGAACTGCCAGACGACCCCGTAGGCGGCGTCGGTGTACTTCGCGGCCTCCTGGTGGAGAGCCCACTGCTCGTCGTCCCAGGTCGCTTCGAACTGCTGGATCAGGTCGCCGGACGAGACCACCTCTGCGCCGAAGGACCGCACGAGTTCGACGGTGCCGGCGTCGGCCCGGGAGATGTACGGGTTGCCGTTCCGCGGGGCGTACTCCATCGCAACCTTCTTCGCCCCGCCGAGCAGGTGCTGGACCCCGGCTTCGAGTTCCTGCCACTTCAAGTAGACGGTCTTGTCCCCCGGCAGGTGGTCGAGCGCCCCGGCCTCGATGGCGTGGACGAGTTTCCGGGGCGTCCCGCTGGCGGGGACGAAGTAGAACCACCGGCGGGTGAGGTGGGTGTCGGCGGTGCCGACCACGCGCGCGGCGAGCACGTTCAGCCCGCGGAAGTCGTACAGCAGCCAGCCGTCGCACCCGTTCTCGCGGACCGCGGCCTGGACGGAAGAGACGTCGAACATGGGAGCAGGTTCCTGGGATCGGTTCGGGGAAGGGGACAGTGTACCGGCGAGCGGCGCGGCGTCAGCCCGCCGCGGGTGGGAGGGACGACGCATTGGGTGGGAGGGACGTCACGGCGGGCTGACGCCGCGCCGCTCACCGGCTCAGTCCGCCTCCGCCAGCAACTTCTTCTTCGCCTCCGCCAGCGCCTCGCGCTTCGCCGGGGTCACCTCCGGGTATGTCAGGTCCAGGTTCCGGATCGTCGTCGTGATGACGTCCCCGACGAGCGCCCGGGCGGCCCACTTGTGGTCCGCGGGGATGACGTACCACGGGGCGTCCGCCGTGCTCGTCGCCGCGATCGCCTGCTCGTAGGCGGCCATGTAGTCGTCCCAGTAGGCCCGCTCCGCGAGGTCGGCCGGGGAGAACTTCCAGTTCTTCTCCGGCACGTCGAGCCGCTCCAGGAACCGCCGCTTCTGCTCCGCCTTCGACACGTTCAGGAAGAACTTGATCACGACGGTGCCGTTCCGGACGAGGTGGCGCTCGAGGGCGTTGATGTCGTCGTACCGCTCGGCCCAGAACTTCTTCCCGAACTTCTCGCGGGGCAGCCCCTGCCCGGCCAGCAGCTGCGGGTGGACCTTCACGACGAGCACGTCCTCGTAGTACGACCGGTTGAAGATGCCGATGCGGCCGCGTTCCGGCATGCACTTGCCGCACCGCCACAGGAACGTGTGGTCGAGGTCTTCCTTCGAGGGTTGCTTGAAGCTGAACACCTGGCACCCCTGCGGGTTCACCCCGGACATGACGTGCTTGATCGTCCCGTCCTTCCCGGCCGCGTCCATCGCCTGGAAGATGATCAGCACGGCGTACTTGTCGCCGGCGTAGAGCACGTCTTGCGCGGCGGCCAGGTCCTTCAGGTTCTCGGCCATCAACTCCCGCGCCCGCTCCTTGACCGCCTCCTTGCCGAGCACCTTGAGTTCCTCCGTCTGATCCCAGCCGGGGTCGTGGTCCTTCAGGCGGAACTTCTTGCCGGGTTTGACGCGGAGGCGGTCCAGCAGTTCGGGACGGATCACGGGGATCTCCACGGGGAAACGGGTGCGGGCACGGCGACAGGGTGTCCCTCCGTTGTTTGCCACCGTGGCGAGCCGCGGACGCCAGTCCGCGGGTGAAGGGCAGCAACCCGCGGACTGGCGTCCGCGGCTCGCCAAAAGCTGGAGGTACACCCGCGACGAAACCCTATCTTGGCGCGGCGTTCCCCGGCCGGCTACACTGTCCGCTCACACTTCACCCCGCAGGAGGCGGCATCGTGGGCGAACTCACCGTGGTTACCGGAGGGGCCGGGTTCATCGGCTCCCATCTCGTGGACGAACTCGTCCGCCGGGGGCGCGCCGTCCGCGTGTTCGACGACTTCAGCACCGGGATGCGCGAGAACCTCGCCCACCTCGGGAACATGGTCGAGGTCGTCGAGGGGACGCTGACCGACCCCGCCGCCGTCGCCCGGGCGGTCCGCGGGGCCGGGGTCGTGTTCCACCTCGGGGCGCTGGCGTCCGTCGCCCGCAGCGTGGAATCCCCGCTCGTCAGCCACGCGGCGTGCGCCACCGCCACGGTCAATGTGCTCGACGCGGCCCGGCAGTCGGGCGTCCGGCGGGTCGTGTTCGCCGCCAGCTCCAGCGCCTACGGCGGCACCTCCAGCGAGGCCGGCCAGACGGAAGACATCCTGCCGGCGGCCCTGTCCCCGTACGCGGCGGCCAAGCTCGCGGGGGAGTACTACATGCAGGCGTTCGCCGCCACCTACGGGCTGGAAACCGTCCGGCTGCGGTTCTTCAACATCTTCGGCCCCCGCCAGCGGGCGGACTCGCCGTACTCCGGGGTGATCGCGATCTTCGCCGCGATGATGGCGTCCGGCAAGGCCCCCACCGTTCACGGCGACGGCCTCCAGTCCCGCGACTTCACCTACGTCGGCAACGCGGTTCAGGCTCTCATGAAGGCGGCCGAAGCCCCGGAAGTGTCCGGGAACGTGTACAACGTCGGCACCGGGTCCAGCGTCACCGTGCTCGACCTCGTCCGCGAGTTGAACCGGATCCTCGGGACGGACCTCGTCCCGACGTTCGGCCCGACCCGGACCGGCGACGTGCGCTTTTCCAAGGCCGACATCCGCCGCACCCGCCGCGACCTCGGGTACGAGCCGACCGTCACCTTCGCGGAAGGGCTGCGGAAGACGGTGAACGCCTACCTGGAGTCGCTTCCGGTGAAGAAGAAGTTCGTCGGCGTGTGACCTGTCCTGCCGATCGTCAGTTCTGTGAATTCGAGAGCCGCGAACGGAAGTGAGCGGCTGGCTTCCTCCCGAATGAAGCCAGCCGCTCACTGCCGTTCGCGGCTCTTGTCAAATCCCAGAACACGATGGTGTTACGGGACGCTTCCTGACGGGACACTTCTTCGCGAACCGACACGAGCCCGAAGCGCCAGCGAGGGAATGACAGGAACCCTCGCTGGCGCTTCGGGCTCGTGTTCGGTGGACGCACCGGCGTCTGGCCGGTGCCACAACTCGAAACACGGCGTCATTGCGGGACGCTTCCTTACTTCTTCTTCCCCTCGACGCCGCCCTCGCGCGGCTTGCCTTCGAGTTCCTTGATTTCGCGCACCCACAGGTTCCGGAACCGGACCGGGTCGCCGTGGTACATCAACGTGATCGGCCCCTTCTCCGGGTGCTTGACGTACTTCGTCGGCTTGTCGAAGTACGTCAGCCCGAGCACTTCGGTGTGGTTCTGCACGACGACGCCGTTGTGGAACACCGTCACGAACGCGGGCTTGGTGACCTTCCCCTCCGCGTCGAACCGCGGGGTCGTGAAGACGATGTCGTAGGTCTGCCACTCGCCGGGCTTCCGGGAGGCGTTCACCATCGGCGGCCGCTGGTTGTACACGGACGCGGCCTGGCCCTCGGGGTACGTCGCGTTCTCGAAGGAGTCCAGCACCTGAATCTCGTACTTGCCGCCGAGGATGCCGATGCCGTTGTTCCCGCGGCCCTGGCCGCTCCCCTTCACCGTCTTCGGCGAGGCGAACTCGACGTGCAGTTGCATGTCGCCGAATTCCTTCTTCGTCGTGATCGCGCCCTTCACCGTGAACCCGCCGTCCTCGTCGGGCTTCCAGTCCTTCGCGTTGTTCCACTCGTCGAAGTTCTTGCCGTCGAACAGCACGACCGCGTCCGACGGCGGGTCGCCGTTCTGCATCCCAGGAGTGACGACCGTCGGCACCGGCCATTCGACGGGGTTCAGGAACCGCTGCGCGAACACCTGATAGGCCAGGGCCGACAGCGCGAGGACGGACAGGGCGGCGAGCGAACGGCGAAGCATGAGAGGGCTCCGGGGTGGGGTAGAATGACTCCGTTGTCGGGAAAACCGCCCGGAAAAGCAAGCGGTTCGGGAAGCGAATTCGTCGCTCACTCGCTCCGCGAGTGACGGGCTCAGTTCCCGAAAGCGCAACACTCGTTTCTGTCGGCGGAAGCGCAGTCACTCGCGGAGCGAGTGACCTACTCATCGGAAGCATCTCCCATGAATCCGATCCTCTGGACCCCCACCCCCGAAGCGGTCGCGGCCGCGAACCTGACCCGCTTCCGCGCGCTCGCCCGCACCTGCGGCGGCCCGGCCGACGACTCGTACCCGTCCCTGCACCGCTGGAGCCTCGCCGACCGCGGCGCGTTCTGGTCCGCGGTGTGGGACTTCGGCGGAGTGATCGGCGAGAAGGGGGACGCGAAGACTTCGCCCTCGAAGGCGTTCGCCCCCGGTTCGCACATGACGGACACCGTGTGGTTCCCCGGCTCCTCGCTGAACTTCGCGGAAAACCTGCTTCGCCCCGGCCTCGACCCCGATTCCGTCGCGATCGCGTTCCGCTCCGAGGCGGGCGACCGCCGGACGCTGACGCGCGGGGAACTGTTCCGGCAAGCCACCGCGTTCGCGACTTTCTTGCGAAATCAGGGCGTGACGCCCGGCGGCCCTCGGCGCGGTCTGGTCCTCGTGCTCGCCGGACTTCGGCGACGACGCCGTCGTCGACCGCTTCGGGCAGATCGAACCGGCGGTCCTCGTCACGACGGCGGAGGCGAACTACGCCGGGAAGCGCATCGCGGTCGCGGACCGGGTGCGGGCCGTGCTGCCGCGACTGCCGAGCGTGCGGACGGTCGTCGCGGCCGGTGACACCCCGGTGTCACGGGGGTGGGTGCCGTTCGCGGACGCCGTCGCGAACCCGCCGGAAACCTTCGCCTTCCCGCGGTTCCCGTTCGCCCACCCCGCCTTCGTGCTGTACTCGTCCGGGACGACCGGCGTGCCGAAGTGCATCGCCCACGGGGCCGGCGGCACGCTGCTGCAACTGCTGAAGGAGCACCAACTTCATTCCGACGTGAAGCCCGGCGACCGCGTCTTCTACTTCACCACGACCGGCTGGATGATGTGGAACTGGCTCACGACCGCCCTCGCGTCCGCGGCGACGATTGTTCTCTTCGACGGTTCTCCGTTTCATCCGGACGGCCACGCCTTGTGGAATCTCGCGGAGGAAGAGCGGGTCACGCACTTCGGCACGAGCGCCAAGTACCTCGCCCACCTGGAAAAGCAGGGGGTTCGCCCCCGCGAGTCGCACGACCTCAGGTCGCTTCGCGTGCTGCTCTCCACGGGCTCGCCGCTGCTGCCGGAGGGGTTCGAGTTCGTCTACCGCGACGTGAAGCCGGACGTGAACCTCGCCTCCATTTCCGGCGGCACGGACATCGTCTCGTGCTTCGCCCTCGGCTGCCCGACGGAGCCCGTCCGCCGCGGGGAACTGCAAGTCAAGGGCCTGGGCATGGACGTGCAGGTGCGGGACGCGGACGGCCGACGCACGGTCGGCGAACCGGGCGAACTCGTCTGCGGGTCGCCGTTCCCGAGCATGCCCGTGGGGTTTTGGAACGACCCGGACAGGACAAAGTATCTCGCGTCGTACTTCGGCGTGGACCCGAACGTGTGGTTCCACGGAGATTGGGCAGAAGAAACGCCGGCGGGCGGGCTCGTCATCTACGGGCGGTCGGACACCACGCTCAACCCCGGCGGCGTGCGGATCGGCACGGCGGAGATTTACCGGCAAGTCGAGGCGTTCCCCGAAGTCGCGGAGTCGCTGGCGACCGCGCTGCGGCGCGACGGCGACGAGCAGATCGTGTTGTTCCTGCGGATGAAGCCGGGCCGGGAACTGACGGGCGAACTGGTGGCCGCGATCAAACACCAGCTGAAAACGCGGTGCTCGCCGCGACACGTTCCGGCGTTCGTGGCCGCCGCCCCGGACTTCCCGCGAACGGTCAGCGGGAAAGTGTCCGAGGTCGCGGTGCGGAACGCGGTCAACGGCCAGCCGGTGAAGAACACCGCGGCACTGGCCGACGCGGGGGCCCTGGAGTTCTTCGCGAACTGGTCGCCGTCTGCGGGCTGAACCCGCGACCGGCTCCGGTTCCAGGTGCCCGGGCGGGGGGTTACGGGCAGGCCGACGGGCACGCCGGCGGGGCGAACGACACGACCGGCGGCGGGGGCGGGGCCATGCTGCTGCTCGAACAGCACCGGCTCCGGTTGCCGCACCCGACGACGACGGCGAACAGCGCCGCACACGCGGCGGTCAGGGCAAGGCGTTTCAGTCTCATGGCGGGTCTCCACGCGGGGCAAGTCTCCGGCCGGGAACCGAGTGCCCCGACCGCTCGTTGAGACAAACTACCCTACGCTTTCGGCCGGTTCGGTCTCAATGGCCGGTTGAGGAAATCCCGCACATCCGCCGCGATTCCCGGACGCTCGTGCCGGTCCCGCGGCCGGTGACGGTCGGGCAAGCCCGGCGAGCTCTGGCGAACGAGCTGACGGCGAGGGTTACGCCGTCCGGCTGGATCGCGACTTCTTCGCCCGACCCGAACGGCGGCCCTTTAATCCCGCTTTGACTTGCTGGGAAAGCCACTCGTTCAGGCTGACCCCTTCGAGGGCCGCGGCCTTGACCGCCAGACCGTGCAACGCCGGGGGCAGTCGCAGGAGCACTTTGCCGCTGTAGGGCTTCTCCGGCTTGCGTCCGAGTTCCTTGCAGAACGCCAGATAGTCGTCGACCGAGCCCCGAAACGCAGCTTGAAGCTCGTCCGCCGTTCGCCCCTGAAAGGTCACGACGTCGGCGATGCCCTTGACTTCGCCGTGGAACAGACCCGACGAGACGTCCAGTCCGAACGAGCCGACGTAGCCCTGATACTTGAGTGTGGTCGTCATGGGTCTTCCTCGGATATCCCCGCCCCGACAAGGAACCGCCGGACGGATCGCAGCTGGGCTCGGCCGGCCTCTTTTTCGGGGTGGGGCCGGTGGAAGACGGCAACGCGGTCGTTCAGCACGACGCGCACCCGCGACCCTTCCCCTTCCGCAACCGTCGCACCGAGGGCTTTGAACAGGGCCTCGACATCGACCCAGTGGACGTTGGCCGGTGTGGGGTCGGTAAAAATCGCTTTGAGCGTCTTCTTGTGCTTCCCGCTCATGACGTGAATGATATCGCGATTCGATAGCAATAATCAACCGATCCCTTCCGTTCCGTCGGTCCCCTCCCCGTCCCCGCGTTGGGGCAGCGTGGCTTCCGGCAGCAGGTCCAACCCCAGGTGCGGGCGGGCTTGGTTCACGCGGTTGATCAGGTACAGCCGCGTCGCGCGGCGGTCCACGAGCACGTCCGCCGGCACGGCCATCGGGGCG
>ERZ1066121.1994-NODE-1994-length-13549-cov-7.749741_pt1 | contig 13549 bp, 9 predicted proteins | sample MGYA00382768_ERZ1066121 | MGnify/ENA primary metagenome ERZ1066121 (study PRJEB33369, sample SAMEA5778351) | biofilm metagenome | biome: Industrial cooling water; feature: Water cooling tower basin; material: Biofilm | place: United Arab Emirates | collected... | reverse complement strand
CCTGTTGCCCCTGGTCGAAGACCGCTCCTACGATCCCTATCCCGCCCTGGATGCACCCGGTTACGCGGCCAAAATCCAAGCCCTGTTGGCCCTCTATCCCTGGGAAATTCAACTGACTCAACTTAACTTACTGGCCAGCCACGACACGGCCCGCCTCCTGTCCATCGCCAATGGCGACAAAGCCAGTGTCGAACTAGCCACCCTGTTGCTGTTTACCTTCCCCGGCGCACCCAGTGTTTACTATGGCGATGAAGTTGGCTTGCTCGGCGGGCTTGACCCTGATGCACGGCGTGGTTTCCCCGCAACAGTCCACTGGGAGCAACCCGTCCTTGATTATCATCGGCAACTGATTGCGCTCCGGCACGCCTACCCAGCGTTGCGGACTGGCGATTATCGCGTGCTCTATGCAACTGAACTGGTCTATGTCTTCGCGCGATCGCTGGCCTCGGAAACCCTAATTATTGCCATCAACGCGGGCCTCAATCCAGCCACCATCACCTGTCAACCCACCGCCGCCGATGCGTCATCCCCACCCCACCAAGTGTGCTATGGCAACCCTGAAGTGCATTGGGAAAACAACAACCTAACCCTGCACCTGCCCGCACGGAGTGGTTGTATTCTGGCTTAATTGGCTGGTGGTATTCCCTTTCTCCTGCTGGCTTTTGGGGGTAGTGCAATAAGCGGGGATGGCGCAGGACTGGAGGGGGCAGAGCGGCGATCGCCCCCCACTGACTCAGTTCTTCTCCCCGGTTCAATGGCCGCGCCCATTCCGTCCAAACCTGACCACGAATAGACCCCCTCGCCTGATATAGTATACTAGAGAAGCAATCCGCCCGTTCTCCGGTGGATGATGCGCTGATACGCTGGTGTAGCTCAGTTGGTAGAGCAGCTGATTTGTAATCAGCCGGTCGCAAGTTCGAGTCTTGTCACCAGCTTTCTAACTAAATCCCATCGGTTCCCGCATTGAACGGTGAGCTTCGTCAGCTAGCGTGGTTTGGGAACCTGAGCTTAGCGGAAGCACGGCGCGGCCTTGGGGCTTAACCAATGCGCTGGAGGGCATGAGCATAAGCTTTGACTTGCAAATCGATGCCTGTAATGGCTGTGCCGACAACAACTGCATCTGCGCCCAGGGCGATCGCGTGACGCGCCATTGCGGCAGAAGCGATGCCACCTTCGCAAATGATCGGAACATTTAAGGTTTTGAGTAGTTGGCTCAGCAGTTCAAAACCGGGCGGTTTGAGGTGATTGGTCTTGGCGGTGTAGCCAAACAGGGTGGTGCCCACGATATCGGCCCCGGCGGCGGTGGCGGCGATCGCGGCTTCCACGGTATCAATATCGGCCATAACCGGCTTTCCCAATTCGGCGTGAATCCGCTGGATAAGGGTCGAGAGGGTTTCACCGCCGGGACGGGGGCGCTGGGTGGCATCAATCGCAATAATGTCGGCTCCGGCCTGGGCGATCGCGGCGGCATGTTCAAACTGGGGTGTGATGTAAACATCGCAGCCCTGCATCTGCCGTTTCCATAAGCCAATGAGGGGCACGGCGACTTGGGCACGGACGGCTAGGACATGGGGCGGTGTATCGACCCGAATACCAACGGCCCCCTGGTTGACTGCGGCCAATGCCATCGCCGCAATGACTTCAGGGGCGTGGAGGGGAGAATCGGCAGGAGCCTGACAGGAGATGATTAAGCCGTTTTGCAGAGATGCGAACTCGTTGGAAAATTTAGTTGACATAGGTTGACATACACTGATGCACAAACAGACGACAGAAGCTTGATTTTACTCTTCTACCGTCTATTGCGTGCGAGGAGCGTCACATTTTAGCCAACCCTAGTCAACCCCTGAGCAGTTTGGCTCAGTCCGTTATTGATCCCGTAACAGCCCGTCTTCCAGGTAGGCGATCCGGTCGGCCACATCCACGAGGCGCGAATCATGGGTAACCATCAGCACGGTGCGATCGCCCTCTTTGGCCAAATTGCACAGTAACTCAATGACCGTATGCCCACTTTGGGAGTCAAGGGAGGCGGTGGGTTCATCCGCCATGATGAGACGAGGATTGCCCGCCAGAGCACGGGCGATCGCCACGCGCTGCTTTTGGCCCCCTGACAGATCCTTCGGCAAATGATTGACGCGATGGGCCAAGCCGACCTGCGCCAACAAGTCACGCGCTTCGCCCTTGGCCAACTGTTTGCGAATCCCCTTCATCCGCAACGCCACTTCCACATTTTCAACCGCGGTTAACGCCGGAAACAAGTTAAACCCCTGGAAAATAAAGCCAATGTTTTTTAACCGAAACTGGGCAAGTTGTTCCTTGCTCATGTGGGTAATGTCTTGGCCCAAGAGCCTTACACTGCCGCTCGTCGGGGTGAGAATCCCCGCCAGGATGGACAGCAGTGTGGTTTTGCCGGAACCCGATGGTCCCATTAATAGCTGAATTTCACCCTGGGGAATCTCCAGATCTACCCCCTGGAGGACAGGTGTTGGCTCGGTTCCCGACTGAAACACCATCTGCACCGATCGCGCCACAACCGCTTTTCGGTTGGCGCGATCGCCCGTGTGTGCGCCTACAATCGGCTCAGACACTGGAGCCGCAGATCGTTCTGGGGCTTGCAGGTATTTAGCAAATGGAATTTGAGAGGCTGTCATTCGATTGAGTAATTGAGATGCTTGTTATGAGATCAGCGTGGTCAGAGCGGGGGTTCAAAGCGCACGAACCGGAAGAAACTGGTGAAGAGCAATAGCATACTAGGGATTTAGACGGGGCAGTCGTCACTTAAGTTTAATATCTGTAGAAAGTTTTATTGTCTACATTACTCATTGTAACAAGAGCTGACCGTCCACTCGGTGGAATTTGTTACCACAACCCTGCCCCCATCAGGCTTTGAAGACAATTGCTGGGTCAACATTCGTCACCTTTTGAATGGCAAAGAGCGCCGATCCGACACACATAATAACCGTCACACCGAAAACCGCGATCGCCGTACCAGGCGTAATCAAAATCACAATGCCTTTGGCCGCCACTGTCCACATCCCCAACCCCAGACAAAACGCCATGCTGGGGATATAGCCCAGTACCGCCATCCACAAAGCCTGTTCCGTAATCACGCGGTATATTACCCAATCTGACGCACCCATCGCCTTGAGAGTTCCAAATTCCTTGATATGGTCAGAAACCGAAGAATACAGAATTTGGCTCACGACCACCATCCCCACCACCACACCGACCGCTGCCCCCAGGCCCAAAATAAAACCGATGCCCGTCCGCTTACGCCAATAATCCTGGGTAATCGCAATCATTTCGGCTTTAGTATGGGCCTTTGTCCCCGGTAACTTGGCTTCCAACTGCTGCTTCAAAGCGCCCAAATCTTGCCCCGGTTCAGCTTCCACCAAAACGTAAACAATGGGGTCTGAAAGGTTAAGTCGGCGCGGGGGGGGCGCAGAGGCATTATCTTGCGTAGGAGTTGTGCCATTGCCCAAAGGCGACTCGCACTGAATATCACCCGCATCGTAGGTACAGTTCAGGGCTGATCCCGAACTCCCCACAAACGCATTGGCATTTTCTAACGAAGCAAAAATAGACGTACTGGAGGCCATAGATTGAGTATCCTCACTCAAGCCTACCAATTTGGCTCGTAGCGGGACAATTCTTCCAGTGTCCCCGACTTGGTTAAGATGCAGGGTGCCAAGATTACTGCGATCGGTGATAAAGGTGTAAGGATCTTTTAAACTTTTGAGTGATCCCTGAGCCAAACTCCACTGTCCAAATAGGCGACCCTCTGGGTTAAAGCCCCACACCCGCACTGGTACAATCCGATTCTCTGGATCCAGCCAAACGGCTTGTCGGGAACTCAGCGCCTCGGCCCGCTTCACCCCTTTCACTTGGCGGGCTGCCATCAATCGGTCTAGAGGCATTGACAACGTTACATCTAAGTGGAGCATTTCCTTTGCGCCCACCCACACATCGGCATCGGATTGTTCGATGAGGCGGGTCGTCGAGCGGCTAAACCCATCAAGAATCCCAACCTGAATCGTGACAAGGCTCACCGCAAACATGATGCCTGCCTGCGCGACGATGAACCGGGGAATATCTTCAAACAGGTTTTTGCGAGCAATTGAAGCCATGCTGGGAAGATGCTATAGGGAATGTGGTTATGGGCGATGAGACCGCAAACAGAATAGCAGGTGGCATTTGTCGCCCGCTTCTAGTCCAGGTCGAGTAGGGGCTGGTTGACTCTGGCAGGCTGAGGGAAAGGGCAACCGTGATGATTGCCCTATGCTCATTTACTCACCAGTAGAATCAGATTCCTCATCGGGTGGGGGGTGATCCGCATAATTCTTGAAGATTGTGGGAGTTTCAGGCAATCTTAGCTGTTTGGGGGGGCGTTGAGAAGTCTGGCGCTGGGGTTGGCTGCGCTGCCTCAAGTTTGGGGCATGTTCACTCTGCTTTGGTGGTGGGCTGTGAGGGTTGCAGTTGCTACTGTCCGCCTGTGGCCCTCTACTTTGCTATGAACGGGCGTGCTGTTGTCTGTGGTCAGGGCGGCTCTGAGCGTTTTGGTTGCTCAAGCATTTTGGGAGCAGGTTAGACCGATTGCTGCCCGCGATCGCCTTTGTACGCGATCGGCTGATGGGGTGGGGCAAGAACCGTGAGCAGTTTTTAATCTAGTGAGTCTAGTTGTCATAACCCGGTAACACTTTCTCCGGCGGCCTTGGTTTTTGGGGTGCTGGCCCGATCGCCTTTGGCTAAATTGGACTAAAGCTGGGTTTACAGCTTGCACTGGGGGAGAAACTTGACCAGGATTCGATGGAGAGTTACTTTAACTGCGTAGTCAGGCTGGCGCAAAAGCGATCGCAGATGGTACAAAAATCTATGCTCTTACTCAAATCAGAGTTGGTAAAAATCCAATCATTGGGCTGAAGATTAATGGTGTTTGACTTACTCACGCATTTCGTGTCGCGATCGCTCCGATAGACGGATGATCATCGTCCTGTGACTGACGGTGCCTAACTGTGACTGACAAAAGGACTTGATTTTAACTGCTACCTGGGGGGCGAGAATGGGGCTGTTTAGTCCAGCACCCGCTGGTGGGCACTAGACCAAATTACCCGTCGGTGCGCCTCGTGGAGAAAAACCCTTTCGCCGCCCCCCAAGACCGATGCCGTTGTGAACCCTAACTCTGTTCCATAAGCCCCAACGGCTGGCTGATGCGGCCAGGGCCAGGGGCAAGAGAAAATTGCTTTATGAAAGAAATATTGCAATTCGTAACTCTAGCTGCCATCCCACAGCGGAATGATTACAATGTTTTACATGAAGTTGGATCGAGTTGCCGTTTGTGCAGTCTACTTCTAGTCCTCATCGTGGAGTATATGGAATCCGATAGTCAACCTGGCAGTAAAATGGGCCGATCGCCGTTGCGGTTGGCAGATGTGATGGGAACGCTGATCGCGATCGCGACCTTAGCCCTACCGACCATCATTGTGACCCATTACTCAAGTTATAGCGATTCCAGGCGGCCCACCTCCTCCCTCGCCCCTCCCTACTCTGTCACTCGTACTCCTTTGCGCTGATCACCAAAAGCAAGGGCGATCGCGTGGTAGATTGCAAAATGGCGCTTGATTTTCTACGGTAATTTCCCAATTGTATGACCCAACTTCAAAACGCTGTTGTTCTGATTACAGGAGCAGCGGGTGGCTTTGGCCAAGAATTAACCCGGCAACTGCTGGCAGCAGGCAGTCGGCTAATTTTAACGGACTTAAACGCCAAACAACTTTACGACCAGGGGCGATCGCTCCAGGCGCAACTTAAGACTGGCGAAATTCTCGGTTGCATCGCTGCTGATCTGGCCGCACGGGATGGTTGCGATCGCCTCTATCAAGCGGTGCAAGCCTTGGGCCACCCTGTAGATATTGTGATCAACAACGCCGGGATTGGGTTGTATGGCCGCATGGACGAAATCCCCCCGGAAAAATGGGAGCGGCTCATGCAGGTTAACCTGCTGGCTCCGATGCGGCTCAGCACGCTGTTTATGGTCGATATGATTGCGCGCCGCCAGGGTCATATTGTGAATATTTCCTCCCTGGCGGGTTGGGTCGCAACGGCCGGAATGGCCCACTATGCCGCCAGTAAATATGGTCTGCGGGGATTTAGCGAAGGACTGGCGGCAGAATTAAAACCGTACAACGTCAAAGTCACGGCGGTTTATCCTTACTTTAGCCGCACCCCCATTTTGCAATCTGAGCGGTTTGGCTCCCTAGCCCAGCGGATAGAGGGGTTGAACGCGATCGCCTCCATGTTTTTCCCGACCAAATGGCCCGCAGCGTTCACTTTTTACTCCGTTATTCTCCCGAACTTTTACACTGGATGAGTCAGATTGCGACCCGGAGAATCCAACAACGTGAACAGTAGCGCCTCTGTGTCTCCCCAAGACTGCACAACCAAATATTTGATTATTGGTGCTGGGTTTATTGGTTTGGCGATCGCCCAGGCATTGCAAGCAGCCAACCTTCCCTACGATCAGGTGGATGCCAGCGATAATATTGGCGGCAACTGGCATCACGGCGTTTATAGCACTGCCCACATTATTTCATCGCGCAAAATCACTCAGTTTACCCATTTCCCCATGCCGGAACACTATCCGGACTTTCCTAGCGCCCAACAAATGCGTGATTATCTATGGTCTTTTGCTGACTATTTTGACCTGCGATCGCACATTCAACTCAACTGCACCGTCACAGATGTTCGACCTATTGAGCATAATCACTGGTGCGTTACTTTTGCTAATGGGGAACAACGGAATTATAAAGGCGTTTTACTCTGTAACGGGCACCACTGGAGTAAACGATTTCCCACCTTTGAAGGCCAATTTAATGGCGAAATCATACATTCTAAAGATTATAAATCGCCTGACCAACTCATCAACAAAAAAGTTTTGGTCATTGGGGGTGGTAACTCAGCGTGTGATATTGCCGCAGAGGCCGGAAGAGTTGCGAAAAACTCAGTTTTAAGTTTACGAGAATCCGTTTGGTTTATTCCCAAGACTTTTGCTGGCATTCCTACAGCAGACTTATTTCAATGGTGGATGCCAACGACTTTGCAACGGTTGATTGCTCATGGTGTCATTCGCCTGACCTTTGGTACCCATGCCCAATATGGCCTGGAACCGCCTCGCTACCGACTATTTGCTAAACACCCCACCCTCAACAACGAAGTTCCTTACTACCTTAAACATGGCCGCATCACTCCCAAGCCTGCGGTCAAGCGACTAGCGGGCGATCGCGTCGAATTTGTGGATGGCAGCACAGCCGCGATTGATCTCATTGTCTGCGCTACGGGCTATCATGTCGCCTACCCCTTTCTGCCCCCCGAACTTCAGCGCATCCAAGGGGCTACGGTTCAGTGCTACGCCGGGTCATTCCTGGCTGACTACAAAGGGATTTATTACATTGGTTGGGGCCAAGCACGCGGTGGTGTTGGTTCTATCATGGCAACCTATGCGCCCCTCTTTGCCCGCTATCTCAAACTGCAAGATGAAATTAACGTGCCTCTGGGGTTGGTGTTCAAAGCGTTAGGGCAGACCTTGCCCACAACCCATCTCGGCGACCCACAGCAAATCTTTCGGCAACTTTGGCTTGTGCGGCATTTGTTTCCCTTGTTGGTGGCCAAAGCGCATCAGGTCGATCGCCAATATCCCCATTTTCAAAACCAACCCCTACCATTACCAACCGTAACGGCAACGGCGCGATCGCTGGTTGTCTTTTGAACGCGATACAGTCAGCGATACAGCCCAGTTTCAATCATCGACCATAAAGCATAGAAAAACTGGACGCAGTTTATTTCTCCAGACAGTTGGCGATCGCCTTGCCACTCTCTAAATTAGGGGTTACATGCAAGTTATGCAGTCTGGATATTTAACATCGTATGGCACAGGTAACTTTAGAGCGCGTCAATGAGCTAAAGCAAACGTTGAGTGATTTTGTGCTGGATGCAGAAGATGATTTAGCTACAGCTTTGGAAACGTTTAGCGCCGCCGAACTCTCGCGATCGCAGCAACAAGATTTACACAAACGAAGCTTAGTCATTGATCGGTTTTTAACCGAAGGAAAAGTTGGGCAGGAAACCCCGATTGATCAATTTATTGCCCAAACAACAGACCTAACACCAGCAGAAAAAACTTTATTAGAATCCTGGCATCGGGCCTTTGTGGGTTTATTTGAAATCGTCACTGTGTTAGATGACGGGTTTGAACTGAAGAATTGGACAACTGCCAAATCTTATCTCGTTAAGCAACCCGATGCTAAAGCCCTGCAAGCAATGCAACGGCTTAAAGTCGGCGAGATTATTTTGGCTCAAATTGCGCCTCTGACTGCAACAGAATGGATATTTTTTAGTCCGTGGACTTCCCTCGGAAAACTGGGTAAACCAAAACTTGCTGTGGCGATCGGTAATTTTAAAAATAACTACAAGCGACATCTTTACAGTGATGCCCCTGATTTGTTAGAAGAAGCCTGGAAATCAGTTGCTACTTATCATCAACATTTCATTGACTTTTTTGGTACAGATGAAGTGACGCGATCGGGGTATCAACTCAGCAAGGATTTTGCAGAATTGCAGCAAAAAATTTCCCAAGCCCAAATGCAAGCTTCTGGCTTAGATGGTACCAAAACCCTCGCTGAACTTGCAGCGGAGGCGGGGACATCCGAAGCTGAATTGGCTGAAACTGCGGAATCGATGGGCTTGGATGCAAAGGCGGTGGAGCAGGCAATGCAACAAAAGCCGACCACCCAAATGGCTCCAACGCAAGTCGATTTACCCGCCCATTTGAAGCAGGCGGAGGAAGTGACTGTATTCACCCATCCTCGCTGGGGCCAAACATTTTTAACGAATTACAAGCGGTTGGACGCAATCTTACAAAACTCTACCGCGATCGCAGAAACGTCCAGTGCCTCCTTAATTCGGCAACTGCTAGAAAGCGATGATGCTAATCCCTTTGTTTGGCATCGACTCGCTGCTAAATACCCCCAAACTCTGGAACAGCTCATCCGAACTAGCCTCAATCGAGCTGACTTTAATATTGAGACTGACCTCGACTCCTTGTTAGGTGAATTCCATAAACCCCTTGAACCAGAGTTGCCTGAAATTGCTAGTGTGCCTGTCCATTTGCACACGCTGTTTCAAGATGCAGTGATGGAGGTAAGTCGCTCCAAGCCGAAAACTAACGGTAAGCCCCGCAACAAGCCCCAAGCCGCAGCGTTAGGGTTCCGCCCATAGGTTTTTCCTGAAAGGCAATGGCAGTTTTATTGGTCTTTTAGTTTGGCCTTGCGAAGTTTATCCAGACTGCTTTGCAAGGCTTTCTTCTTGATGCAGGCGTGTTTGGTGTTAGGCAAAACGTAAGTGCAACTGGGTTGATTTGGCTGGCGATCGCTAGAGTCTTAGTACAACAATGGCTTACTTAAATTGAACACCCAAATTTCGGATCATTCTAGCGCCAGCAATGTGATTAATTGGGATTCTGCACTGATATTTGAGGCGGCAACTGCCATAATTTTTGCTGTCCCAATCATTTTGCCAAATCAATTCATATAGTAAAATGCACATGGAAATTGCGGCTTTACACAATAACCAGACGAATACGTCGAATGGTTATGAACCACTGATTTCCATGTGCGTAACCTTATCGCGGGCTTTGTTTAAGGTTTAACTATAGTTTCACTATAACGATTAAATATAACGATCTAATAACGTCAGCGTGGTGATTGCCCCATTTGGGAAAGATTGCACTCCCGTACCCGCGACTCCATTTGCAACCGTTCAAAAATCTCTTGCTGAAGCTGATAGTTCCGTTCCCGCAGTTGTCGCTGCTGTTGTTGCATTGTCAGTTGATACTTAATGCGGGCAATGACTTCTTCTGCCTGGAATGGCTTGGTCACATAATCCGCGCCGCCCACAGTAAAAGCTTTGACCTTATCGGCGACATCATCCAGTGCGCTGAGAAAAATGACTGGAATATCGCGGGTCGGGGCAGTGGCTTTCAGGGCGGAACAAACGGCATACCCGTCCATTTCTGGCATTCGGACATCAAGCAAAATTACGTCGGGGCAGGCAGAGTGAACGGCTTTAAGTGCCATTTCTCCGCTGGTGGCTTTGCGGATTTTGTAATTGTGCCCACTGAGAATTTTGGTTAGGGTGCGAAGATTGTCGGGTTGATCATCGACTAATAGGATGTCTGCGTGGTCGGAGTGTTGATGGGAGGAATAGGGAAAAGTCAGATAGTTTTGATTTAGGGTGTGTTCCAGATGGGAAGCCAGGGGTACTTGCTCTAAGCGACTGATGATCCGAGTGACGACTTCTGGGCCGATGAAGGGTTGGCTGATGAAGTCATCCGCGCCGATCGCAAAGATTTGGCGAATGTGCTGGGCTTCGGGGGTGTGGGTGAGCATTAAGATGGGGAGGTTGCCCCAGCGGGCATCTTGCCGTACTACGCGACACAGGTCGGCTCCGCCAAAGGTGGGCAGATCCCAGTCGAGCACGAGTAGGTTGGGAGCGATCGCGGGTAAATGGCTCCAAAAATCCTGGGCATTGGCGAGTAATTTCACTTGCACACCCCACGGCTCGATCAAGTCGCGGATGATTTGACCTTGAGTGGTATTGGTGGTGACGATCAAGATTGTATTAGGGGCCACTTGAGGTTGGGACAAGAGTTGTAAAACTGGACTGAAGACATCCACCGATGTTAGGGGTTTGTGCAAAAAACCTTTTGCCCCCAAGCGCGAGACCAACACCCGATCGCTGAGGGTATCGCGATCGCTAAACACCAGCACGGGGATCGGTGTGGTTGTTGTCACCTCGCGCAACAGCGTTAAGCCCGTATCCTCTGGGCGATCGCCGGGGGCGGTTAGGTTCAAGTCCAGCAGCAGCAGATCTGGCGGTGTGTCGGCGATCGCCACCCGTGCCTGGGCCAGTGTTGTGGCCACCTTGACTTGCACCCCCCACAACAGCGCGTCTTGCTGGAGTTGTTCGGTTAACGCTTGATCCCCGTCTACGACTAAAATGGTTCGGCCAGGTTGGGCCGCGCCGAGATCAGGGTTTGCCGATGTGGGCAGAGGGCACGGATCTGGGGCGCGATCGCCGGAATGGGCCTTGAGCCGATAGCCCAGCCCATACACAGTTTCAATTAAATCTTCGCTCATGCCTCCAGCTTTCAACTGTTGCCGCAAGCCTTTAATTTGGTTGGTAACGGCGCTTTCTGTGGGCAACTCATCTAATGACCAGAGGCGATCAATAATGGCACTGCGATTAAAGACTCGTTGGGGATTTTGCAAAAACAATGCCAATAAACTGTAAGCCTTGGGCGTGAGAATGATGGGGTTGCCTGCATAGGTCACTTCTGCCGAATTGGGATTTAAGCATAATTCGCCCCAAACTAGCATCGGTGTGCTAAAGGTTTCTTCTTTTCGCCGCATCCGTGCCCGCAACCGGGCCAACAAGGTCGTTAGTTCGTAGGGTTGGGTCATATAGTCGTCGGCTCCCGCATCCAAAATCGCGACAATGTTTGCTGCGGTTTGCCGTTCAACCAGTAAAAAAATCAGGGTTTGGCATCCTTGGGCACGGAGTTGGGTGCAAAAGCGGATACTATCCAGGTTGGCAACGGTGGTACTCAATAAAATTAGCTCGTAATGTTCCGCGATCGCTAGATCCAGTCCAACCCGTTCTGTGGTTGCCAGATCAACCGTGTAGCGTTGACGAGTCAAGGCTTGAGATAGAAAAGTCCCAACGGTGGGATTATCTTCTATCAACAAAATTTTCATTCTTGATCCCCTATTCCTGTGCCAATGTCCCCAACGAGACTTGATGCAACTACCCAATCTTAACGAGTGCCGTGAATAGTAACATTCAGCAATAAAAAACGATAACTAAGTTCATAGAATGCGACACAAATTTTTTTAAATCTGTATTCCAAAGCTGGTATTAAACGTTTTTAGTCTAAAAATTAGCCGGTGTTTTGTGGCGACAATGTGCGGTTTGTGGCGGGTGATCACCTAGGCAGTAACAAATAACAATAGATGGGTTACAAAAGATGGATTCCAAAGTCACTGATGCTAAAACCAATTCTGGGGCATGATTGGGTGGGGAAAATGCTCTTTTTACTCTGGGGGCTGAATGGTACATAGACACACCACGATCGCCTCTGTCCATTCCACCACGGCCCCGTAGGTATCGCCAGTGTGGCCGCCTAACTGGCGCTGAATCCAGGCTCCGAGCCAAATGGCGATCGCCCCCCCGCCCCCGCCCACGAGCACCGCCTGCACCCGTAAAGCCGGAAATTGCCAACCCACCCAACCGCTCAGGCCCAGGAGCAATAATCCCGTGGGCAGGGCCGCCCAGGCTGAGTGGATTGTCGTTTTGTGGAAAGCGCCTTTGCCAGTGAGTTTGAGGTAGGGATAGCGGGCGATCGCCAGCAGTTGGCCCCACCGGCCCCATCCTGCGGCTCCTACCAACGCCAACCAGCGCCCCTCCTCCAAACTGGCCAGGGCTACTGTTTTCAGCATTAGGATCAAGACGGCGGCCATCACCCCAAAGGCTCCGGCGCGGCTGTCGGCCATGACTGCGAGGCGGCGATCGCGATCGGGCACCGCCAACCCATCGGCCAAATCCATCGCTCCATCTAAATGGAGTCCACCCGTCACCCCCAGCCAACTAGCTACAACCACCGCCGATCGCGGCCATAGCGGCAACCCCACCAGGGTTAAGCCCAGATCTAGCCCCGCCAGCCCCAACCCCAACCCCACCCCGATCCCAGGTGCCCACCGAGCAATGCCAGCAAATTCCAAGGGCCAACGATGGGGGAGTGGCAAGGTGGTATAAAACGCGATCGCCCCCAACAATTGCCAGATCAACCGCATTTTGGCCTCATTCTCTGGGCTGCGGCGCAAGATTTCATCACAAAAACTTTACTGTTCATCTATAGACATTTTGGCGCTAGCTACATTTAGCGGATTATTTTAGCGATCGCAGCACATTTAGAGCAACCCACCAGTCTACAACCCAAATGCGGAATTTCGTCAAAACTGTCAGCGGTGACTGAAAAAAGTTGGGATAAAATTGAGAAGTCTCAGGCAGTCGGGTTTCAGAGCTTCACTGTTTCCTTGCACGGTTAAACATTAGAGTTTAGCTGAGTCTGTTTTGGTGTGGATGGCTTTTACATTCACTCCTTGGTGTTGTGCATTGCAGCACTCTGGCCCCAACCCTGAGGTGAAATCCTGCTTCCAGAAGCTATCTCCAGATCAACTCAGTGCATCCCAATTTTGCTGACTTGCCCTCACCTCCCCTTAGCTCTGATTCCTCCCTCTGTGGGGCGAGGAATTGCGGAAAGGGGGGACAAAAGTGGAACGCACCCGATCAACTGGTTAACGGCGATGTCAATGATTATTGATTAGATTTCCCCAAATCATCAAATTCTTATCGTCCGGCTCCAGCCAAATTTAAATTCAGGCTCTTCCAGTTCAGAGGCTTTCTCTCCATGAGTTTTGAACATCTGTCTAATAGTCAGCGA